>Ga0065165_1003500_pt1 | contig 10929 bp, 11 predicted proteins | sample AraplaMF_Cvi_mMF_FD_63813 | JGI IMG/M metagenome (GOLD analysis project Ga0065165, IMG submission 63813) | Arabidopsis root microbial communities from the University of North Carolina, USA - plate scrape MF_Cvi_mMF (version 2) (version 3) | ecosystem: Host-associated > Plants > Roots >... | reverse complement strand
CGCTCCGAGGGAGGAGATCGCACTGGGGAGGTGACGGAAGTCCTCACCCCAACCGCATCGACAGCTCGACATCCTCGGCGAAGGGGATCGACAGATAGCCGTTCGCCGGTTCGCGGACGCGCGCCAGATAGTCGGGGCTGTAATCGGCATTGTCGGCGACGATCAGCGCTCCGGGGCGCAGGCTGCTTTCCACCAGCGCGAGGATCTCGGGATAGAGTGCCTTGGCGCCGTCGAGCAGCAGCAGGTCGATGCTCTCGGGCAGGTTCACCGCGAGCGTCTCCAGTGCGTCGCCCTCGCGGATCTCGACGAGGTCGAGCAGGCCGGCTTCGGCGAGATTGGCGCGGGCGCGGGCTGCTTTCGAGGGTTCGAATTCGCTGGTGATGAGGTCGCCGCCGCCGTTGTCCCGAAGCGCAGCGGCGAGGTGGATGGTCGACAGGCCGAACGAGGTGCCGAATTCGACGATCGTGCGGGCGCGGATGCTGCGTGCGAGCATGTAAAGGAGCGCCCCCGTCTCGCGCGAGACGGGGAGGGCGAAGTCCTTGAGGCGCGCGTAGAGGTCGCGATAGTCGGTCTTGCTGCGCATCAGGCGATCGCGTTCGTCGGGCGTGATACCGGCAAAGGCCGGGTCGGCCATCGGCGAGGCGGCGTCGGCCTCGGCGAACAGGCGGTCGAGCAACGGAGCGATCGGGCTGGTGGTGACGCTGGTCATGCGGGTCTCCGGGGAGAGGATGGCGCGGTATTGCGCCGCTCGGAAAAATACGAATAATTCGTCGCATTCTCTATTCGCATTCTCCGGATACCCGCATGACCGATCGCCCAAGCTCCCGGATTTCCTCACGAAAAGCGCCCAAGCAGGCGCGCTCGACCGAGCTGGTCGCGGCGATTCTTGAGGCGGCTGTTCAGGTTTTGGCGAAGGAGGGGGCGGCGCGCTTCACCACCGCCCGCGTCGCCGAGAAGGCGGGCGTGAGCGTCGGCTCGCTCTACCAATATTTTCCGAACAAGGCGGCGATCCTGTTCCGCCTGCAATGCGACGAATGGCGCGAGACGACCGGCATGCTGCGCGGCATCCTCGAGGATCGCAGCCGGCCGCCGCTCGAACGGCTGCGCATGCTGGTGCATATCTTCATACGCTCGGAATGCGAGGAGGCAGCGATGCGTGTGGCGCTGCACGACGCTGCGCCGCTCTATCGCGACGCGCCCGAGGCACGGGAAGTGCGCGCTTCGGGCGTGGACGTCGCGGCGGCGTTCATGCGCGAACTGCTGCCGGATGCGCCGGAGGCGACGCGAACGATCGCTGGCCGGCTGGTGATGACCACGCTCAAGTCGGTGGGCAAGGACTTCTCAGAGGCACCGCGCGACGATGCCGAGATCAGCGCGTTCGCCGATGCGATGGCCGATATGTTCTGCGCTTGGCTCGCTAGCCTCACACGAGGCTGACGGAACCCACTCCCATAAAGCCGGTATGCTGCAAGACGGCGAAGCCCTTAGGGGTTCGCATGCACTTTCGTGACTATGGCATTTCCGCCACACCATAGAAAGCGTGGCATTTTGAAACGTTAGTTCTGCTTGACGATCTTCTCTCGACCATATGTATTCGAGGATACGGTATGGAGCTGCTAGCGCTCCGACCAGGTGGGGAGAGAGATATGAAGCAGTTTCGGCTGTTGTCGGCGTGCGCTCTTTCGGCGGTGGTGATGGGGCTGGCGGCTCCCGCCCAGGCAGAGGATGGTCCGAAGGACGCCAGCACGGCGCCCGCTACCCCCGCGGCACAGGGTCAGGACGACCAGAGCGCGCAGGGCCCGGTACAGAATAACGAGATCGTGGTGACCGCGCAGGGCCGCGCCCAAGCGCTGGCCGACGTGCCGCTGGCTGTGTCGGCGATCAACGCGCAAGCACTCGAGCAGACCGGCGCGAACGACATTCGCGCGCTCAACCAGGTAGCGCCCTCGCTGCTCGTCTCCTCGACCGGCAGCGACGCCAACACCTCGGCCCGTATCCGCGGCATCGGTACGGTCGGCGACAATCCCGGCCTCGAAAGCTCGGTGACGACCTTCATCGACGGCGTCTATCGTTCGCGCACCGGCGTCGGCCTCAACGATCTCGGCGAGATCGAGCGGATCGAGGTGCTGCGCGGTCCGCAGGGTACGCTTTCGGGGCGCAACAGCTCTGCCGGCTCGATCAATATCGTGACCAAGAGCCCGAGCTTCACCTTCGGCGGCATGGCCGAGGCGACCTACGGCAATTACGATCTGTGGCGCTTCCAGGGCGGGATCACCGGCCCGGTGTCGGAAACCGTCGCACTACGCCTCGACGGTCTCTATGCGAGCCGCAACGGCTTCTACAAGGACGTCAACACCGGCTATGACGTCAACGACCGCAACCGCTACATGGTTCGCGGCCAGATCCTGTTCGAGCCGAGCGCCGATCTCTCGATCCGCATCATCGGCGATTACAGCCACAAGGACGAAGCGTGCTGCGGCGCGGTCTATGCCACCGAGGACGTGTCTCAGGCCAATCGCGGGCTGATCACGCCGACCAGCTCGGTCGCACGCGTGCTGACCGGCGTGACCGGCACGACCTTCGATCAATATTTCCCGGGCGCGAGCGATCCCTATTCGCGCAAGATCGCGATCACGCCGGGCCGCGACTATGAGGGCACTACCGAGGATTGGGGCATCTCCGGTCAGGTCGACTGGGATTTCGGCGGGGCGAACCTGACCTCGATCACCGCTTATCGCCAGTACAAAGCCTATCAAGGCGCGGACGCCGATTACGGCCTGGCCGACATCCTCTATTTCGGGCCGGACAGCGGGCGCGAGTTCAAGACCTTCTCGCAGGAGCTGCGGCTGCAGGGCAAGGCGTTCGACGGCCATCTCGACTGGCTGGTCGGCGGCTATTACGCGCATGAGGATCTGACGACCAAGGCGCAACTCAAGTTCGGCAATGATTATGGCCGGTTCGTGAGCTGCCGCATCGTCTATGGCTCGTTCAACGCCTTTTACGATCCGACCCGCGCGGGCTGTCTCAGCCCTACCGGCCTCGCATTGTTCACCTCGAGCAGCCCGATCCTCGGCGCACTGGCGCCGCTCGGCCCGGTGGTCGCGGGCGGCCTGTTGCGGCTCGATACGGTGCGCAACGTCGGCGACGACACCGCCAACTTCAATCAGACCAGCGAGAATTTTGCCTTTTTCACGCACGATATCATTCACATCACCCGGCAGCTCGATCTGACCCTGGGCGTGCGCTACACCAACGAGACCAAGAAGCTCGACGCGAACTTCCACAACACCAACACGGTATGCCCCGCGCAGCAGGCGGCTTTGCTGCCCTATCTGGCCTATTCGCCGGCACTGTTCGGCGGCCTGATCACTTTGGCCTGCCAGGGCAATACCACGTCGGGACTCAACGGCATCACGCTCGACGACAGCCGTAGCGAGGACAAGTTCACCGGCACCGCGGTGCTCTCGTACAAGCCGACCGACGATCTGATGCTCTATGCGAGCTATTCGCGCGGCTACAAGGCGGGCGGCTACAATCTCGACCGTTCGGCGTTCAAGAACCCGAACCCGGCGCAGCCGCTGCCGATCTTCCCGGTCAGCCAGACCAACGCCGATTTTTACGAGCAGACGCTGCAGTTCGACCCCGAGACGGTCAACGCCTACGAAATCGGCGCCAAGTTCAGCACGCGCCAGTTCAGCCTGAACGTCGCGGCCTTCCGCCAGGAATTCAGCAGCTTCCAGTTGAATACCTTCAACGGCACGGTCTACCTCGTGCAGAACATCAACGGCTGCAAGACCGACCTCGGCGGAGCGGATCGGGACACCAGCGCCACCACCGGCGCCTGCTCGAAGGACAACATCAAGCCGGGCGTGGTCTCGCAGGGCGTCGAGCTCGAAGCGTCGATGGTCCCGATGCGCGATATTCGCGTCAACATGGGCGTCACCTATGCCGAGACCAAATATGCCAAGAACCTCGTCGGCAGCTCCACGGGCACGCCGCTCGACCCGGCCTTGCGCCTGCTGCCCGGCGACAATCTCTCGAACGCGCCCGAATGGGTGGTGACGAGCAGCTTCGCCTGGACGCCGAGCCTCGGCTCGTCGGGCTTGTCGGGCCTGTTCTACCTCGATGCCCGCCTCGCCGACGACTATAACACCGGTTCGGACCTGTTCCCGCAGAAGGAGCAGGACAGCTTCGTGGTGGTCAACGGCCGCATCGGCATCCGCGGCAAGAACGAGCTGTGGTCCGTGGAGGTCTGGGGCCAGAATTTGCTCAACCAGGATTATATGCAGGTCGGCTTCAGCTCGCCCTTCCAGGCGGTGAGCACCACCCCGACCGCCGGCTTCCCGGGCGGCTCGCAAATCTACTCGGCCTTCCTCGCGGAGCCACGCACCTACGGGATCACGCTGCGCTCGCGCTTCTGATCAAGACCACCGATCTCTGGGGAGAGAGGAACGGGCTCGCGGGCAACCGCGGGCCCGTTTTTGCAGGCAAGCGCAACGACCTGTTCACCGCAGTCGGGCACAAGCGCGCGCATAGCTGGGAGGCACGGAGATGCGCGTTGCGGGCCGGAAATTCGCGATCGGGGGTATGACGGGGCGCGTGCTTCACGCGGGCGCGCTGTTGGGCATCTGGGGACTGACCAGTTCCTGCGCGCTCGCGCAACGGGGCTATAACTGGGAATGCCACGCGTCGGGCGGCACGTTCGACTATCACGACTTCGACGTGCCCGAAACCGCGACCGAGTTCACCGGAGAGATGGTGATCCACCAGAGGCAGGACGGCACCCAATGGAAGCCTCTGGCCAAGGTCGCCTTCATCGATGGTGGTCTGGAGAGGTCGTCGTGCCATTGCAATGGCATCGAGGCGGTCTGGTACGATAACGATCCGAAGTGGTTCGGGGTCTTCCTCACCGCGGACGGCAAGTATACCGAACTGGGGCGCGTGCCTTACGAGAATCCGGTCACGTTCAAGCTGACCTTTGTACCGGATGGCAATCTGAAGCTCGAGGTGGGCACGGGAGTGGCGACGGGCGTCTCTTTTCTGAAAAGGCGCAATATGCTGCACCTGAACTGCTCGTCCGCCGATGTCAGCTTTCGCAAGATCGTGGTGAAATAGCCGGCCGGGGCTAGCGCAGCACGGCTTCCGTGTCGGCGAGCTGCACGTCCTGCATCATGTCGAGATAGGCCTCGTAATAACCTTTGTGCGAGGCGCCGACGATCGCGAGCAGGCGTGTGCCAGGGTAGCGGCCGAGCACGTCGCGGATGTTCGAGACCATGCGCAGATTGCGCGTCTCCCAATAGCCGACATAGCCACGGCCGAAGCCTTGCGGCGAGGGTTCGTTGAGCGCCGCGCCGAAATCGGAGCGCCACACTCGCATCGCGGCTTCGGGCTGGTTGTAAGCGCGGTAGATGGCGAGCAGCCCGTCGGATTGCGCGAGACCGGCATGGAGGCGTTTGTCCTGCGCGTCACGAGCATGGGTGTCCGGGTTGTCCCAGGCCCTGGTGATCGCGGCGGCATAAGCCTTCTGATCGACGGAAGGATCGTCGCTGTCGGCGCTGTGATCGTCGACGCTCCACAGACGCTCGAGGCCCAGCCGCGCGGCGAGCGGGGCGGAGATCAGGTCGGTCTCGTTGCGGCGTGTCCTGAGCTTGTCGAGAGCGGCGTCGAGCCCGTCGCCGGCATGGCGTTCGGCCGGCGGCAAGCGGAGCCACTGGACCAGCGCCGAGCCGGGCTCGCCCGCGGCGAGAAAAACCGCTGCCAGATGGCGTCGTTGGGCGGGAGAAGGCGCTGCCGGCCAGACGGAGAGCAACCGCTCCGCCTCGGCATTGGCGGCTGGCACGTCGAGCCCCGTGGCGCGGCCGGCGGAGGTGGGATCGGAGCAATAGTCCTCTACCGTTGAGCGATAGCGGGAGGGGTGGCGACGCAGGCTGTCGCACTGGAGGCCGGACAAGTCCTCGGTCGCGATGGCCGTGGGATGCCATGCGGCGAGGCGGTCGAGCAGCGGCACCAACAGGTCGGGGCGAAAGGCCTCGGGAAGGCCGGACAGATGCGGCGTGCCGAGCACGAGCACCGCATTCGGCTTGTCCTGCGAAACGCGCTTGAGCTGCTCGGGGTGGAAGGCGGGGTGATAGTCCTGCGGCGCGGCCGACGCGGCGGCAGTAAGCGTGCCCGCGGCGAGGAGGACGGCAAGCAGCGATCGGCCGGCGAAGGACATCAGCGCACCTCGAATGACTGTATTGTTTGTATAATACAGCTAATTTTTGGAGGAAGCGCAAGGAGATGCATCGGTGGGCCCGCCTTTGAAGGACACCACCGAATTGGGCGAGGGGCGCAGGGTATGGATCTCGCGGGGCGGCAGGTCGCGCCAGCGCGCAGAGCCCAGCCGGGCGATATCGGGATAGTCGCCGAGCAGGATGTAATGGCCGAAGACGAAAGGTAGCCCTTCGCCGCCGAGCGGTTCGGCTGCGTCGGAAACGTGGAAATGAAGATGCGGGCCGGTGGAATCTCCGGTGAAGCCGAGCGCGCCGATCACCGCACCGCGGCGAATGCGGTCGCCGGCGCGGACGCGGACGCTGCCCGGGCGCAGATGCTCGTAGGTGGCGAACTTCCCGCCGGGTAGCGCGAGGACGACGTAATTGCCCGCGGCCAGCGACCGTTCGTGCGCGCGATTTCCTTTGATCGTCGGGCTTTCGGTGACGCTGTCCCGCACCGCGGCAACGCGGGCATCGGCAACGGCGAGGACCGGGTCGCCATAGCCGATCGCCCGCTTGGGATCGTTGGGGTCGCCGCAACTGGTTTCCCCTTGCGGCCCGACCTGGACGAAATCGATCGCGAAGCGGCCGGGAAGGATGTCGCTGCCGTTCGCATTGTAGAAGACGCGCCGGTGGCCGCGTGGCCAGTCGGGGGAGTGGACCGCGACCCAGGTTCCGGTGCCGAGTGGCGGGCCGAGGACGGGCGCGGGATCGCTGGCGATGGCCGTCGCGAGCTCGAGCTGAGCGGCGTCTGCACCCCGAACGTAATCCAGTTGGTTCTCGAGCGTTTTCGGCGCCCGGGATCCCGTTAGGGATGCGTCGACATAGAGGATGCACGAGCGGCCGGGCGACACCGTAGCTTTCGCCACGTCACAACCGGGAGGGTCCCGGGCAAGCTGGCCCCGGAGCCGATCGCCCTCCAGGTCGAGCAGAGCAACACGGCTGGTCGCGTCGCGCACATGCAGCGCCTGCAAGCGTACCGGATCGCTCCCGATATTGGTGAGCCGCAACTCGTAGCGAACCGTATCGCCCCGGTCCGTCCGGTCGATACGGGGCGCAAAACTGGCTTCCAGCCGAATCTCGGGCGGCGCGGCACTGGCCGGGAGTAGGGCGAGGAGGGTGATGGTCGCGGCGAGCGGGAGCTTCATGGGATTGCAAATTAGCCGCATGGCCCCGGCTAGTCTTCCCCAATGACAAGGAGTTAGCACTTGCCCGGATCTATGTCCGGAGCCCGATCGTGCAGCGCCGACCAGAGTGCGTCGCCAACCGGACCATGCGGCTTGTCTCGCCGTCGCAGCACGGCGAGCTGCTCGCTGCTGCCCGGGAAATGGGTGCCGGCAATCGACAGCAGGCTGCCGTCGCGCAATGCGTCCTGGATCAGCCACTCCGGCAAGTGGCCCCAGGCCAGGCGGTGCAGGATGAGTTCCTTCTTCATGCCATGATCCGGCGCGGAGCAGCGATGCGCCCCCTCGAGGAGGAAATGGCTTTCCGCGGATGGCTGTCGCGCGGTGTCGCGGATCACGCATTGCGTAAATGCGCGCATCTGTTCGGGCGTGATGTCGTCCGACAGCGGGAAGGGCAGGAAGCCCGGCGCGACGACGGGGACGAGGCGGACCCCGCCGAGGTCGATGCGCTCGAGACGCGGATCGGAGGGGTCGGCACGATGAATGACGAGATCGGCCTCGTCTTCCAGCAGCCGCTCGAGGGGGCCGCCGACAGCTTCGTAGTCGAGGTGAAGGCGGGTTGCGGTGCGCGCGGCGAAAAAGTCGCTGAGCCACTGCAGGACCGGCGGCCGCGGGCACAGATCGCCGATGACCACCCGCAGGACCGTCTCCTCACCGCTGGCGAGCTGGGAGGCATAGTCGTGCAGATTGTCCAGTTCCCGGAGCGCGTGCTTTCCGCGCTCGTGGAAGGCGCGACCGGCTTCGGTGGGCGCGACGCGATAGCCGCTGCGATCGAGCAGGCTGAGCCCGAGCGCCTGTTCGAGCCGTGCGACCGCGGCGAATACGGAGGGATGCGACCGGTTCAGGACCGTGGCGGCAGCCTGAAAACTGCCTTCGTGCACCACGGCGTAGAAGCAGCGCAGATCATGAAGCTTGATCGGGTTCACTGTCTAGAAATCCTACAATGATTGCTCGATCATAGTAATTTTCTTAGATGCGCGCGAGCTCTAGCTGATCCGTCTGAAGCCGAACGCAGGACCGCGCTCGTGCATGAGGATGCGAACGATGGATGAGCCGCTCTATTTCACCGCCGGTGACGGATGCCGCATCGCCTACCGCCTCGACGGCGCGGAGGATCGGCCGATCCTGATGCTGTCGAACTCGATCGCCACGAACTTGCACATGTGGGACGGCCAGATCGCGGAGCTCACCCGTTCCTTCCGGGTACTGCGCTACGACATGCGCGGCCATGGTCGCTCCGATGCGCCAAGCGGGGCCTATTCGCTCGATCGGTTCGGTCGTGACGTCATCGAGCTGCTCGATGCTCTCGGGATCGAGCGCGTGCATTTTTGCGGGCTCTCGCTCGGCGGTTTTGTCGGCCAATGGCTGGGCGTACGGGCACCGGAACGGCTCGACCGGCTCGTTCTGTCAAATACCGCACCCTGGCTGGGGCCGGCGCCGCAATGGGACGAGCTGATCCGCAGATTGCTGGCCGGCGACGACATGTCGGTCATGGCCGATATGTTCATGCGCAACTGGTTTCCGCCTGCGATGCTCGAGCGCGACCACGGGACCGTCGACAAATTCCGGGCCATGGTGCTTGCGACGCCCGCCGCCGGCCTTGCCGGATCCTTTGCGGTCGTGCGGGACTCGGATTTGCGTCCGGTGCTCGGCCTGATCGACGTGCCGACGCTGGTGATCGGTGGGCTGGACGACAAGGTGACGCTGGCGAGCCACAGCGAAGCCATTGCCGCGGCTATTCCCGGCGCCGAGCTCGTGCTGCTGCCGGGGGTGCATATGCTCAATGTCGAGCAGCCGGCGGAATTCGTGCGCGCTCTGAGCCGCTTCCTTGGTGCAGCCTGGCCGCGACGATAGGTCTCGGCCATGCCCCGATCTTGCCGCGATTGCAGGCGATGCTGGCTTTGTCTTCCCCCGGAGTAGTGACGCCGATGCCGCCGCTCTTGCTGATGCTGCTCCAGACCCAGCCCGCCGAACCGGTGGCGATCGGCGGTTACGAGGGTTTCGACCTGGCCAGCGTGAAGGCCGCGGAACGGATCTGCGGCGGGGCAGGCGAGGACGGTGAGATCATCGTCTGCGCCCGCAAGGCCGAGCCCGAGCCGATGCGGGACTTCAGCGAGAAGCCGGTACGCGCGACGATGGATCTGGGCGGAGGGTGGACCGGCGGGATCGAGGGCCAGCAGCGGGGTATCGGGCCGGGCGTGAGCGTGCCGGCGGCGATGGTGACGTTCAAGCTGAAGTTCTGAGGGGCGCGTCGAACGCGGCGAGGATCGGGCAGGGCCCCTTGTCGCTCGCGCTGCATTCCCGGGCCAGGCTGCGGAGCGAGGCGCGCGCGGCTTCGAGCGCTGCGATCTGGGCGTCGAGCGCTGCGACGCGCTCGGCTGCGAGTGCGCGGACGCGGGTGCGGTCCTCGCCCGCGTCGAGCGCGAGCAGCTCAGAGATCTGGTCGAGCGTGAAGCCCGCCGCCTGCGCCGAGCGGACGAAGCGCAGCCGGCGGACATCCTCCGCGCCATAGCGCCGCACGCCGCTGCCCGGGCCGAGCGCGCCTTCGCGCGCGGGCGTGCCGAGCAGGCCGCGGCGTTGATAATAGCGGATCGTCTCCACCCCCACGCCGCCGGCTTCTGCCAGCCCGCCGATCGTCATCCTTGCCATGCTTGACTCCGTACCATGGTACGGACCCCATATGGCCATCTGTCCCACGGATTTGGAGGGGGACAGGAGGAATTGTGACGACCACAGGCAAGGCGACGCTCTACCGGATGGTGATGGACAAGCATGTGTGTCCATGGGGGCTCAAGGCGCTGCATCTGCTGCGCAGCAAGGGATATGCGGTGGAGGACCGCTGGCTGACGACGCGCGCCGAGACGGATGCGTTCAAGGCGGAGCACGGCGTGGCGACCACGCCGCAAATCTTCATCGATGGGGCGCGGATCGGCGGCTATGACGATTTGCGGCGGTATCTCGGCCTGAAGGTGCGCGATCCCAAGGCGGTGACCTATCGCCCGGTGCTGGCCGTGTTCGCGATGACCGCGCTGATGGCGCTCGCGGCGAGCCATGCGGCGTTCGGAACGCCCTTCACGTTGCGCGCGGGCGAGTGGTTCATCGCGTTCAGCATGTGCGTGCTCGCCTTGCTCAAGCTGCGCGATGTCGAGAGCTTCGCGACGATGTTCCTGAACTACGACCTGCTCGCGAAACGCTGGGTGCCGTACGGCCGCATCTATCCCTTCGCCGAAGGGCTGGCGGGCGTGCTGATGATCGCGCGGGTGTTGCCCTGGGTGTCGATCCCGGTGGCGTTGTTCATCGGAACGGTGGGCGCGGTTTCGGTGATCAAGGCGGTCTATGTCGACAAACGCGAGCTCAAATGCGCGTGCGTGGGCGGGGACAGCAATGTGCCGCTGGGCTTCCTGTCGCTGACCGAGAATCTGATGATGATCGCGATGGGCGCGTGGATGCTGCTGCCCGGACACGGCTGACAGGGCGCCCGCCCCTTGAGCGAC
>Ga0065165_1003499_pt1 | contig 10933 bp, 15 predicted proteins | sample AraplaMF_Cvi_mMF_FD_63813 | JGI IMG/M metagenome (GOLD analysis project Ga0065165, IMG submission 63813) | Arabidopsis root microbial communities from the University of North Carolina, USA - plate scrape MF_Cvi_mMF (version 2) (version 3) | ecosystem: Host-associated > Plants > Roots >... | reverse complement strand
TTCCGCATCTTCCGGGTAAAAGCCCGCCACGTCCGCGGCCCCCGCACCCCTGGAGGCTTGCTGTGGACGATGCCATGGGCCGCGCTGCGGCCCATTAACTTTTGCAAAAACAAGGACTTAGACTATGGCGACGACCGTCAAGGAATTGAAGGCGACCGCACGTCCGAAGAGCGGCAAGGGGGCCGCCCGGGCTGAGCGTCGCGCCGGGAAAGTGCCCGGAGTGATCTATGGCAACAAGCAGCCCCCGCTCCCGATCTCGGTGGATGATCGCGAACTGCGCCAGCGTATCCTCGCCGGCCGGTTCCTGACCACGCTGGTCGACATCGACCTCGACGGCAAGAAGCACCGCGTGATTCCGCGCGACTACCACCTCGATCCGGTCAGGGATTTCCCGATCCACGTCGACTTCATGCGGCTCGGCGAAGGCGCCACCATCCGCATCAGCGTGCCCTTGCACGTCGTGAAGGCGGAATCCTCTCCGGGCGTGAAGCGCGGCGGCGCCGTCAACATCGTTGCCCACGCGATCGAGCTCGAATGCGGCGTCGAGAGCATCCCGCAGTTCATCGAGGCCGATGTCGGCTCGCTCGAAATCGGTCACTCCCTGCATCTGGCCGACATCAAGCTGCCGAACGGCGTGAAGGCGCTGACCCGCGAGGACGCGACCCTCGTCACCATCGTGCCGCCGTCCGGCTACGCCGAAGAGCAGAAGGCCGCGGCTGCGGCTGCTGCTCCGGGCGCTGCTGCGGCTGCTCCGGCGGCTGGCGCTGCGGCTCCGGCTGCGGGTGCTGCTGCACCTGCCGCGGCTGCCAAGGCTCCCGCCGGCGGCGACAAGAAGAAGTAATCTCTCGAAAGCGCCGGCGCGTGATCCCTGATCGCGCGCTGGTTGAGGGGCGCGCCGCGTCATGCGACTCTTTGTTGGGCTCGGCAATCCCGGCGCGAAATACGCACGTAACCGGCACAATATCGGCTTCATGGCCGTCGACGAAATCGCGCGGCGTCATGGTTTCTCACCATGGCGCCGTCGTTTTCAGGGCGAGACCTCGGAAGGCACGCTCGGACCTGAGCGCGTGATCCTGCTCAAGCCCACGACCTACATGAACGAGTCCGGCCGCAGCGTCCAGGAAGCGGCCGGCTTCTTCAAGATCGCGCCGGGCGACGTCACCGTGCTCCATGACGAGCTCGAGCTGCCGCCGGGCAAGGTGCGGGTGAAGATCGGCGGCGGTATCGCCGGCCATAACGGCCTGCGCTCGATCTCCGCCCACATCGGCAACGACTACCGCCGTGTCAGGCTCGGCATCGGTCATCCCGGCGTCAAGGAACTGGTGCACGGCCACGTGTTGTCGGACTTCGCCAAGTCCGACAACGACTGGGTGACGACACTCTGCGACGCGGTCGCCGAGCACGCCGCGCTCATCGCCAAGGGCACGGATGCGACCTTCGCCAACAGGGTGCATCTCGCCATGCAGGCGAAGGGATTTTTGACCAAGGACGAGAACGGCAAGGAATAACGCTCGTGGGATTCAAATGCGGGATTGTCGGACTGCCCAATGTCGGCAAGTCGACCTTGTTCAATGCGCTGACCGAGACGGCCGCCGCGCAGGCGGCGAACTATCCGTTCTGCACCATCGAGCCGAATGTCGGCGAGGTCGCGGTGCCGGATCCGCGGCTCGACAAGCTCGCGGAGATTGCCAAATCGGGGCAGATCATTCCGACCCGGCTGACCTTCGTCGACATCGCCGGCCTCGTCCGCGGTGCCTCCAAGGGTGAAGGCCTCGGCAACCAGTTCCTTGCCAACATCCGCGAGGTCGACGCCATCGCGCATGTCGTGCGCTGCTTCGAGGATTCCGACATCACCCATGTCGAGGGCAAGATCGCCCCGCTCGCCGACATCGAGACCATCGAGACCGAGCTGATGCTCGCCGACCTCGACAGCCTCGAGAAGCGCGTCGACAATCTGTCGAAGAAGGCCAAGGGCAACGACAAGGACGCCAAGGAGCAGCTCGACCTCGTCAACCGCACGCTGGTGCTGCTGCGTGAAGGCAAGCCCGCGCGCCTCGTCGAGCGCAAGGCCGAGGAGGAGCGTGCCTTCGGGATGCTCGGCCTGTTGTCGTCGAAGCCCGTGCTCTATGTCTGCAACGTCGAGGAAGGCTCGGCCGCCACGGGCAATTCGTTCTCCCAGGCGGTGCAGGAGCAGGCCGCCAAGGAAGGCGCCGTCGCCGTCGTCATCTCCGCCAAGATCGAATCCGAGATCGCCACCATCTCGCGCGAGGAGCGCGCCGACTTCCTGGAGACGCTGGGTCTCGAAGAGGCCGGCCTCGACCGCCTGATCCGCGCCGGCTACGGTCTGCTCGACCTCATCACCTATTTCACGGTGGGCCCGAAGGAAGCGCGCGCCTGGACCATCCATCGGGGCACCAAGGCGCCGGGCGCGGCTGGTGTGATCCACACCGACTTCGAGAAGGGCTTCATCCGCGCCGAGACCATTGCGTATGAGGATTACGTTGCGCTCGGGGGCGAAGCCGGCGCCCGCGATGCCGGCAAGCTGCGGCTCGAAGGCAAGGAATACGTCGTCGCCGACGGCGACGTGATGCATTTCCGGTTTAATACGTAAGCTGAAGCTCGTGCCCCGGACGCAGCGCAGCGCTCTTGCGGTGCGCTGCAGAGCCGGGGCCCGGGAGTCTTGTTTGCGGATGCATGGGTCCCGGTCCTGCGGCGCGTCACTGCGTGCCGCACCGCGTCCGGGACACGAGAGCTACCGCATCCCGCCGCCCTGATCCCGGATCGCGCCGAGATGCTCGTTGATGCGGAAGACGATCAGGATCAGTTCAGCGACGATGCGCGAGAACACGATGCCGACGACGACGCTCGCGATCGACGACAGCAGCACCAGGAAGCCGCCGAACGGGCTGATCGCCATCGCAGCGAGCCCTGAGAAGATGCCCGAGAGGCCGAACAGGCAGATCAGCGCGATCACCAGCCAGTAGAAGGTCTTGATGATCGTCGGCGTGATGAAGCGGTCCCACTGGAACAGGTCGCTGAATGAAAACATCTCTCTCCCCCGGGCAAATCGCGCTGCCGGCTGCGTCAGTTCGACGATGAGGCTGGGCCCGACTCGCCCAATGTAGCACGAGCCATGCGGGCCGGCGGGGTTGAGATTGCCGCAAAGTGCGGCCACAATCTGTCATTCCCGCAAAGCTTCCCAAGATGACCCTGACCTTCGAAGATTTCCCGCCCGGCCGGTTCGGAACATTCGGCCCGCGCCATGTTACCCGCGACGAGATTTTGGCCTTCGCCGCCGAGTTCGATCCGCAGCCGATGCACCTGGACGAGGACGCTGCCGGCAAAAGCATGCTGCGGGGCCTGTCCGGCTCCGGCTGGCACCTCTGTTCGCTGATGATGCGGATGATGGCCGACGGCTTCATCACCCGCGCCGCGTCGCTCGGCTCGCCCGGCGTCGACGAGGTGCGCTGGCTGTCGCCGCTCAGGCCGGGCGACGACCTGACACTCGATGTCGACGTGCTCGAGGCGCGCACCTCGAAGAGCCGCCCCGAGCTCGGCATCGTCAAGTTCAAATTCACCGCGCGCAACGCGACGGGGCAGGCGCTGGCCGAAATGACCTCGCCGATCCTGATCAAGCGGCGCGAGGGAGCGGCCTGATGCGGTTCTTCGACGACATCGAGATCGGTCAGCGTCGCGAGATCGGCGCCTACACGTTCACGGCAGACTCCATCAAGACCTTCGCCGCAAAATTCGATCCGCAGCGCTTCCACCTCGACGAGGAGGAAGGCAAGAACTCGCTGTTCGGCGGGTTGGCTGCCTCCGGCTGGCATGTCGGTTCGGCCTGCATGAGCCTCCTTGTCGCCGATGGCCAGCGCCTGGCGCGCGAGGCCGCTTCGCGCGGCGAGGAGGTTGCGGTATGGGGCCCGTCGCCGGGCTTTCGCGATCTGCGCTGGATCCGGCCGGTGCTCGCCGGCGACACCGTCGCTTACGTGAACATCGTCACCGACAAGCGCACCTCCGCCTCGCGCCCGGGCTGGGGCATCCTGACCGCCTGCACCACCGGCACCAACCAGCGCGGCGAGGAGGTCTATTCCATCACCGCCAGTGCCTTCGTGCCGATGCGCGCGAAGGGTTAGATTCGTTCCAGGATGAACGGGACAAATGAGTGCGCGAGTGTTGCCCGCGCGCTATGGACGGGATTCCGGGCGGCTGCCATAAGCCTGCGCAACATGGTTACCCGCAAAGCAGTTGGCGGAACCATCGAGTTGCTAACCAATTATGAACCTGTCGCTGTCTAATTGAAACGAATTGGGCAGAGTACAGGGGACGAGGACCATGGCAGATCGCGGCGCACTCAAGCTGGTCGGATTCATCTTTGCTACCGCCACGCTGGCCGTGATGCTGGTCGCCGGCATGGTGGTGAAGGGGTATGCCGATGGCGCCTACACCCTGGAAGCCTCGACCGTGGAAGCGGCCCGGTAAGGGTCTGTTAACTTCTCGAGGCCGCCTCCGGCCTCGCCTCAGCGGCTATAGACGAACGCCAGCACCGCGATCGCGACCGCCAGCAATCCGACAAAGCGCCGCATGATCGTGCCGAACTGGTTCGGCGCGGGCCGCATCGGTATCGGGTCCGTGGTGTCGGGCCGAATGCTTTCCATGAAATGTCCCCAGGCCCGTCCGTGCCTGCACGGGCGCTTGGCATTGGTCGCCGCGGAAGGGCGGTGGGTTCAATGCCACCGCTGTCATGCCCCGGCTTGACCGGGGCATCCAGTACGCCGCGGCGTCTCGGCTCCATCACTGCCGCCTCTGGAATACTGGATCACCCGCTTTCGCGGGTGATGACACCTCTCGCGAGGAGAGGGCGTCGGTCACACCTCCGGAATCAAAACCGCCGCGCCCTTTTCGGAACGCGGCGGCCGGTGATGCTTGACGCCGGTGCTTAGCTGTTGCGCAGGCCGTCGGCGGCGCGCTTCCACTGGGCGACGTTGTCGGAGATCATGCGGGTCGACTTCATCGCAGCCTGGCTGAGCTGGGCGTAGCCGGAGATCTCGCGCTGGACGCGCTGGCCTTCGGCATGGAGCAGGTCGCGCAGGCTCTCGAGCTCGGAGATCAGGTTCTCGATCTCGGCCAGCGAGGTGCCGGCTACGCGCTGGATCAGCGAGTTGACGTTGTTGACGGTGGCTTCCGCGCTCGGGTCGAGCGGCGGCGCGTCGGCGGTCGTGGCAGCCGGCCGGCGCAGATAGGCAATGTCGTTGCGGACGAAGTCGCGGATGCCGGCTTCGACCTCGGTGACCGCGGCGAGATTGCTGTCGACCGTCTCGGTCTCGGTGGCTTCGATCTTTTCCGGACGCATGGCGTTCATCGGTGTTCCCCTGTTCGCGTTGAGCGCAGCGCGAGTGTCCCCCGCACGACGACGTCTGTAAGGCGTCCGCATCAGGGCGTCCGATTTTGACCGCAACTTGGCCAAGATGCGGCAAGGGCGGACCATTCGGGGGTTTTGCCGTGGCGTATGGTTAGGAGAGTGTGAACACCAAGCCGCGAAGCGAATGCGCCGCTCGGCCGGTGTCTGACTCGCTCGCCTCGCTCTTGCGGGGAGAGGCGAAGGAGAACTCACCAGCTCTTCTTGAAGCCCGCCGTCACGCTCTTGTTGATCGCGCCTTGCGAGGTCTCGCTGACCGAGCCGGAGACGGTGACGTTGTCGAACAGTTTCTGCTCGGCGCCGACCTTGCGCAGCCATTTGTCGTCGGTGGTCGACAGCGTCTGGCCGGCGGTGATGCTGGTGCCGGTGTCGGTGATCGTCACCTTGGCGGACTGGTCGGTCTCGTAATTGCGCGTGACGTGGCCGCCGACGCCGGGCAGCGCCGTTGTGCCCTGCTGGTTGACGCTGTAGCCGTTCTGGAGCGTCAGCTGTGTGTCGCCTGACAGCGGCATCGATTTGGTCAACGAAGCCTCGAGCTTGCTCTGCTCGGAGCCGGGGTCGACGCGGGCCTCGACCGCGGTCTTGTCCCAGATCGCGCCGGCGCCCGGCGCGGTCGCGGCGGCCCAGGCGCTGCCGGAGGATTGCGGCAGGTTGCCGCCATTAGCCGCTTTCTGCGCCATCAGCTCCGACATCGTGGTCGGCTCTTTCGCGACCGTCATGTCGGCGCCGATCCGGGTATCCCAGAACTCGAACACCGACTGTTTGACGGTCACCGCCGAGGAGCCGTTGGTGTTGGCATTCGACGACCAGTTCATCCCGTTATTGGCCGCGGCCTTGGCGCGCTTCTTGGCGGCGATGATGTCGTTGAGCGTGCCGGCGTCGATGGCGAGCTGGCTCCAGTCCAGCTTGTCGACGTCGATGCCCTTCATGATGTCGGGATCGTTGACGCTGGGGGCCTCCGCCGTCTCGGCCTCCTCGTCGTCGGGCGCTGCGGACGGGCCGGGGGAGAAGGGCGGAATGATCTGCGCCGGGGCCGCCAGCACCGTGCCCAAAATGAACGCAGCCGCCAGCGGCAGCCTGGTCCAGCCGAAACCTGTCGTGAATTCCATTGCCCTTGCCCGCGAGCCCAGTTCGCGCGGAGGATGCGGAACTATCGTTGCAAAATTGTGGCGTTCGCCTCACCCAGAATAACGAACCAACGGGCCGCGCGAAAGGCGCGCGCCCGATGACGAGCTTCTCCACGCGTCCGGCGGGGCTGGAGGCCAGGCGCGTCATGGGAGCATCAATCGATCGGTCCCGAATTGCGGAGCCCGTTGGTGTCCCCCTCAGCCGACGCTGGTCATCTTTGGCAGATGAATGGCGCGGCCGAGCGCCTGCTCGACCAGGTCGAAGGTGTCGATCAACACCCGCATGCTGGTCAGCTTGCCCGCCCTGAACTGGGCGAACTGCGCGACCCGCAGGGAGATCGGCTTGTTGGAATCCAGCGCCGTGAGCGAATAGCGCAGCATCGAGGCGGCGGAATCGACGCCCAGCATGATGCTCTCGCGGTCGAAGCGGCGTACCTGGAAATTGTCGGCGAGCTGGCGGATGACGTCGAGCACGGCGTCCTTGCCCTGGCGGGCGCCGAGAAACGGAAACATGTCGATCGGGCCGTAGAGCGCCCACTCGACGTCCTCGTCGATCAGGGCCTCGATATCCTCGAAATGCCGGTCGTTGATCGCGCGGTGCAACGCGCGCGAGAAACGCCAGAGGCTGTGCTCTGTCATTTTGGGCAGTCCTGACGCTGGCTTGCGGAAAAAACGGAAAACAACCCCAGGCACGGCAATGTGCCCCGGGGTAGCTGAACTCATTTGTATGCGAACAAAATAGAGGATTTCGGCCAAAACGCAATTCACGTTTTCGCAATGCACAATTGATGGCGCTTTGTGAGATTTACAATAGAACCCCGTAATCTTCCGGGGGGGCGGCTCTTAACCTCTCCCCCGTACGAACGGGGCGAGGGAGCGCAGCTACCCCGCGCCCACCGGGGTCCCCGTGATCAGCGGCCCGATCTCCCGCTCCAGCACCTGCTGCACCAGGTCGTAGGAATCGATGATCTCGCGGATCTCGGCCACCAGCCCGCCGCGGAAGCTGTAGAACACCGCCATGTCGAACTGCACGATGCGGTCGTTGCTGCGCTTCCTGAAATAGGTATGCATGTAGGTCGCGACCGCGTCGCCGTCGGCGAGGATGTGCGGCGCCTTGTAGCGGATGTCCGAATAGCGCGACCAGATCGTCTGCCAAAGCTCGCGCAGCTCCGCCTTGCCGTGGCGCGGCACCATGTGCGGCAGCACGTCGATCGGTACATGGGTGAGGAAGTCGACGTCGTCGGTGCAGCACGACAGCGCCGCCTCGATGTCGCCGCGCGCAAAGGCGTCGAGCAGATGCAGCACGCGCTGCCTGTTCAGCTTCTCGACGCTCATGCTGCTCCCGCCCTCGTTGGCCGTCGATTACAAACGCTATCGTCCGGTGTGCGGGTCCATCAATCCGCAAAAACACAGGGTGCTTGCAGGGTATGACGCGCCAGCACAATGCCAGGTTCATGGGAGTGCAATTCTTGATTGTGCGCCCGTTCGCATGCACGAATTCGTGCGGTCTTCGCGTCCTGAGATGCCGCCCGCGTGCATATCGGCAGGCGCAGTGCCTCGCGCCAGGGAACCCGGAGCTGTCTGCGCTCGTTGAGACGCTGACAAGCTCATCCGGAGACATCAACATGAAATGCCCGCTTCTCGCCGTGGCCGCCGCGCTTCTGATGCTCGGCGCAGCCTCCGCCGCCAACGCCAAGGGCTGCATCAAGGGCGCCGTCGTCGGCGGCGTCGCCGGCCATTATGCCGGCCATCACGGCGTCCTCGGCGCCGCCGCCGGCTGCCTCTACGGCCGTCATCACGCCAAGGAGCAGGAGAAGCAGCAGCAACAGCAGAGCCAGGTGAACGGGCAGGGGAAGCTGTAGCTCTTCGTCCGATGTGCGCGATCCCGTCGCCCCGCGGCGGTCTGCTCCCTCGCCCCGCTTGCGGGGAGAGGGTGGGGTGAGGGGGAGTCTCCCCGGGGACGGTCGCAGTCGGACTCGCGGAGAGTCCCCCTCACCCGGAATTCAAGCTTCGCTCGAATTCCGGCCTCTCTCCGCAAGCGGGGAGAGGCGAAGCGCCGCGTGACCCATCTCACATCACCTCGGTCCCGCCGCGGCTAACGTCATCCCCATGTCATCAGGGAGACGCGCCATGGCCACCATCGCTGCCGCAAGAAAGTCCCGCCTGCACAACGCGATCGAAGGCCTCGCGCTGACCGCGATTCTCCAGAGCTTCCCGACCTTCGCGGCCGCCGCCTTCCTGCTCAAGCTGGCCGGCAACCACGACCTTTCCGGCGACCCCGGCGTCGCCATCTTCGTCGCCATCGCCTCGCTCGCCCACGCGATGCTGGCCGTGACCTTCGGGCCAAGCTGCCCGGCCTTCTTCAAGACGATCTACGAACCGAAATTCTTCGAGGCGCATCTGTCGCTGTCCGACAAGATCACCGCGTGGCGCACCCAGCCGGTCGCCTCGCTCCAGCTCATGACCATCGTGCTGCTGCTGTCGGTGATGGCGGTGGTGACGGCGAGCGTGGGGTGAGTGTCATGCCCTTCATCACCACGACGAAACCCGCCCCGCTCAACTGGCTCGAAGGCTTCGCGCTGACCACGATCCTTCAGGGCTTCCCGATCTTCGCCGCCGCCTCGCTGATGGTGAAGCTCTTGGGAGATTATCGCGGCAGCAGTCCCATCGTCACCATCGCACTGGCGTCCGTCTTCTACAGCATCCTCGTCGTCTCGGTCGGACTGGTCTTTCCGAGGTTCAAGAGCGGCTACGAAGCGCAATTCTTCGACGCGAGCCTGTCCCTCTCCGAAAAGATCGCCCGCTGGCGCGAAAAGCCCGCGACGTCGATGCAGCTCATGGCATCGGTGCTGCTGCTCTCGCTGTTGGCGACGATGGCGGGGTGAGGGCCAATCTCTCCGTGCGTCATTTCCGGGTGCCGCAAAGCGGCTAGCCCAGACTCCATCACCACGCTTGGTGCGGATGTGCCGAGCTACCTCTTCTTCCAACCGCCCCTTCGTCCCGGCATCCCACCCGTCGACTTCGGCGCCGGGCCGAACTCCGGCCCCGACTGCCGCGAGTCCGTCGGCTGGATGATCCGGCTTTCGCCGCCGAACGGCTTTGACGGCAGCGCGCGGCTCTCGCGGTAGGGCAGCGATTCCGGGCCGTGCATCTCGTCGAGATGCGGCTTGTGCACGCGGGAGCCCTTGCCGCCGCCCGCCTTGAGCGCGGTTGCGGCGCTCTTGTTCTTCATGGCGCTGACGGGCAAGTTCGCAGCGTCGCCATACTTCTTCGTTCCCGCATAGGCGCCGGCCTTGCCCTGCACGACGCGCTGTTTCGCGGTGGGATCGTCCACCACCGCGAGCTCGGTGGCGCGCAGGCGCTTGACTTCGTCGCGGAGGCGGGCGGCCTCCTCGAAGTTCAGATCGGCAGCGGCCTCTCGCATCCTTGTTTCGAGATCGGCGAGCACGGCTTCGAAATTGTGGCCGATGGAGATGACGTCGTCGGTCATGTCCTGGCCGCCGACCTCGACCAGGACGTGGTCGCGCTCGTAGACGGAGTTGAGGATGTCGCCGATCTGCTTCTTCACGCTCTCCGGCGTGATGCCGTTGGCAGTGTTGTACTCGACCTGCTTCTCGCGGCGCCGATTGGTTTCGGCGATGGCGCGCTCCATCGAGCCCGTCATCTGGTCGGCATAGAGGATCACCTTGCCGTCGACGTTGCGCGCGGCGCGGCCGATGGTCTGGATCAGCGAGGTCTCGCTGCGCAAAAAGCCTTCCTTGTCGGCATCGAGAATGGCGACCAGCGCGCATTCGGGAATGTCGAGGCCTTCGCGGAGCAGGTTGATGCCGACCAGCGCGTCGAAGGCGCCGAGACGCAAATCGCGGATGATCTCGATGCGCTCGATGGTGTCGATATCGCTGTGCATGTAGCGGACGCGAATGCCCTGCTCGTGCAGATATTCGGTGAGGTCCTCCGCCATGCGCTTGGTCAACACCGTGATCAGCGAGCGGTAGCCGGCCTGCGCGGTGGCGCGGACCTCGCCGACGAGATCGTCGACCTGGGTGCGGGCGGGGCGGATGTCGACGGGCGGATCAATCAGTCCGGTCGGGCGAATGACCTGCTCGACGAACACGCCGCCGCTCTCGTTCAGCTCCCAGCCGCCGGGTGTCGCCGACACCGCAACGGTCTGCGGCCGCATCATGTCCCATTCCTCGAAGCGGAGCGGGCGGTTGTCCATGCACGACGGCAGGCGGAAGCCGTATTCGGCGAGCGTCGCCTTGCGGCGGAAGTCGCCGCGGAACATGCCGCCGATCTGCGGCACGGTGACGTGGCTTTCGTCGGCGAACACCAGCGCGTTGTCGGGCACGTATTCGAACAGCGTCGGCGGCGGCTCGCCGGGCAGGCG
>Ga0065165_1003497_pt1 | contig 10954 bp, 7 predicted proteins | sample AraplaMF_Cvi_mMF_FD_63813 | JGI IMG/M metagenome (GOLD analysis project Ga0065165, IMG submission 63813) | Arabidopsis root microbial communities from the University of North Carolina, USA - plate scrape MF_Cvi_mMF (version 2) (version 3) | ecosystem: Host-associated > Plants > Roots > Endosphere... | reverse complement strand
GGTGCCGCCTGCCTCGCCTGCCTCGCCTGCCTCGCCGGCTTCAGCGGCTTCAGCGGCTTCGGCAGCCTCCGCGGCGTCGGCCGCCGCGGCAGCCCCGGCCGCATCCGCCGCGTCCGCGCCCGACAACACGATGGTGCTCGAAGCCGACGAGGTCCGCGCCCGCCCCGACCAGGACGTCATCGCCGAGGGCAACGCCAGGTTCCAGCGCGGCCCGATGCAGATCAGCGCCGACCGCATGACCTACGAGCAGGCGAGCGACCTGGCCCATGCCACCGGCAAGGTGCGCGTCACCCGCGACGGCAACGTCTACAGCGGCCCCGAGTTGCAGCTGAAGGTCGAACGCTTCGAAGGCTTCTTCCTGCGGCCGACCTACTTCTTCTCGCGCACCCAGGCCGGCGGCAGCGCCGAGCGGCTCGACTTCCTCGGCGACCAGTTGACGGTCGCCACCGGTGCCACCTACACCAGCTGCCGCGTCGACGACACCGACGGCAGCACGCCGGCGTGGATCCTGTCGACCGACCGCGTGAAGCTCGACTTCGCGAACAACGAAGGCATCGCGCAGGGCGCGGTGCTGCGCTTCTACGGCGTGCCGATCCTCGCGGCGCCGGTGCTGAGCTTCCCGCTGAGCGACGACCGCAAGTCCGGCTGGTTGCCGCCGAGCATCGACATCGACAACAAGAGCGGCCTGCAGGTGGCCGTGCCGTACTACTGGAACATCGCGCCGAACCGCGATGCGACGCTGACGCCGGCCATCGTCTCCAAGCGCGGCGCGGCGCTCGACACCGAGTTCCGCTACCTCGAACCGGGCCACGAAGGCCGCGTCGACCTGAACCTGCTGCCCAACGACCGCCAGGCCGGCATCACCCGCAGCGCGTTCAACCTGGAACAGGAAGGCGTGCTGCTCGGCAACACGCGCTACAGCACCAACGTCATGCGCGTCAGCGACGACGATTACTGGAAAGACCTGCCGCGCGGCATCAACAGCCTGACACCGCGCCTGCTGCTCGGCGACGCGCGGGTGGCCAGCGATTTCGGCCTGTGGACGACCTACGCGCGCGTCGAGCGCTGGCAGGTGCTGCAAGACGTCGACAGCCCGCTGGCGACGCCCTACGACCGGCTGCCGCAGGTCGGCGTGCGCACCTGGCAGCCGCTGATCGGCGGCCTCGAGTTCGGCATGGAGGCCGAGGCGAACCGCTTCGTCAACCCGGAAGGCCACCGGGTCGGCATCGCGCCCGACGACACGGTGGCGAACCCGCGGCCGGTCGGCTCGCGGCTGCACGTGCTGGGCTCGCTCGCGTGGCCGTTCGGCACGCCCGGCTGGACGCTGACGCCGAAGGTGCTGGTGAACGCCGCCAGCTACCGGCTCGATGCCCCGATGGCCGACGGACGCGACCGCTTCCACCGCGTGATCCCGACCTTCAGCCTCGACAGCGCGTGGGTGCTGGAGCGCGACACGCAGCTGTTCGGCCGCCCGGCGCGCCAGACCATGGAGCCGCGCCTGTTCTACACGAAGACGCCGTACCGCGAGCAGAACGACCTGCCGAACTTCGACTCGGCCGAGAAGGACTTCAACTTCGATTCGATCTACACCGAGAACAGCTTCTCGGGCGTCGACCGGGTGTCGGATGCGCACCAGCTGACCGCCGGCGTCACCACCCGCATGCTCGACTCGGGCGACGGCTCCGAGCTGCTGCGCCTGGGGCTGGCGCAGCGCTACCTGTTCGAGGACCAGCGCATCACGCCGGACAAGCAGCCGATCTCGCAGAGCGTGTCCGACCTTCTGCTGACCGGCTCGTCGGGCCTGCTGAAGCACTGGCGCTTCGACGCCGCCGTGCAGTACAGCCCCGAGCAGCACCAGACGGTGCGCTCGATCCTCGGCGTGCGCTATGCGCCGGGTCCGTACCGCACGATCAACACCAACTACCGCTTCAACCGCAACGACAGCGTCACCGGGCTGCCGAGCGAGCAGTTCGAGGTGGGCTGGCAATGGCCGCTGTACGGCCGGCCCGGCCAGAGCAGCGACCGCGGCGGGCGCTGCACCGGCGCGTGGTACAGCGTCGGGCGCATGAGCTACAACGTGTCCGAGCGGCGGCTCACCGATTCGGTGGTGGGTTTCGAGTACGACGCCGGCTGCTGGATCGGCCGCGTGATCGCCAAGCGGCTGTCGACCAGCCAGCAGGAAGCGACCACGCAGCTCGGCTTCGAGCTGGAGCTGATCGGCCTGTCGCGCCTCGGGACCAACCCGCTGAAGGTCTTGAAGGACAATATCCCCGGTTACCGCCTGCTGCGCGACGATTCTGTCGCGCCCGCTGCGAGCCCCACGACACCATGATTGCATTCCAACGCCTTGCTTCCCGCGCGCTGATGTCGCTGCTGTCCGCGACCCTCGCGACGCCGGCCGTGCAGGCCCAGACCACCCCGGCCGCTGCGGCCGCCTCTGCACCAGCACCAGCACCCGCACCAGCGCCCTCGCCGTCGTCGCGCTCTCGCACGCAGACCGCCGACTACATCGTCGCGATCGTCAACCAGGAGCTCGTCACCGCCGGCGAGGTGCAGCAGCGCATCGACCGCCTGCGCGAGGAGGCCCAGCGCAGCCAGGCCAAGCTGCCGCCGGACGACGAACTGCGCCACCAGGTGGTCGAGGCGCTGATCGACGAGCGCGTGCAGATCACCAACGCCCGCGACGTGGGCCAGCGCGTCGACGACGTCGAACTCGAGCGCGCAGTGGCCAACGTCGCGGCGCAGAACCAGCTGACGCCGGCCCAGCTGCGCGAGCGGCTCAAGAAGGAAGGCATCGACTACGTGCGATTCCGCAACAACGTGCGCGACCAGCTGCAGGTCGAGCGGGTGCGCGAACGCGAGGTGCAGGGCCGCATCAAGATCACCGACGCCGAGATCGACGCGGTGCTCGACAAGCAGCGCGCCGCGGCCGGCAGCGCGACCGAATACAACATCGCGCAGATCCTGGTCACGGTGCCCGAGAACGCGAGCGAGAGCCTGGTCGCCGAGCGCCGCACCAAGGCCGAAGCCGCGCTGAACCGGGTTCGCAGCAGCGCCCCGTTCGACGTGGTCGCGAAGGAAGTTTCGGAAGACGGCAACAAGGCGCGCGGCGGCGAGATCGGCATGCGCCCGGCCGACCGGCTGCCCGACATCTTCGTCGAGGCGGTGCGCGGCCTGAAGCCGGGCGAGATCGCGCCGACGCTGCTGCGCTCCGGTGCCGGCTTCCACGTGATGAAGCTGATCGACAAGCGCGAAGGCGGCGCCTTCTCGGTCACGCAGACGCGGGCCCGCCACATCCTGCTGCGCCCGTCGGCGCAGCTGTCGCAGGAGGCCGCGGTGCGGCGCCTGCAGGAGATGAAGCGGCAGATCCAGAGCGGCTCGCGCAATTTCGACCAGCTGGCGCGCGACAACTCCGAAGACGGCAGCGCGGCGCAGGGCGGCGACCTCGGCTGGGTGTCGCCGGGCGGCTTCGTGCCGGAGTTCGAGGAGGCGATGAATGCGCTGCCGATCAACGGGCTGTCGGAGCCGGTGGTCTCGCGCTTCGGCGTGCACCTGATCCAGGTGATCGAGCGGCGCAAGACCTCGCTCGACCTGCGCCAGCAGCGCGAGCAGGCCCGCAACATCCTGCGCGAGCAGAAGTTCGAGGAGGCCTACGCCGAATGGGCGCGCGACCTGCGCGCGCGGGCCTACATCGAGATGCGCGAGGCACCGCAGTGAACAGGGCCGCGCCGGCCCCATGAAACACATTCCCCGCAAGCGCTTCGGGCAGCATTTCCTGTCCGACGGCGCGGTGATCGGCGCCATCGTCGACGCGATCGATCCGCGGCCGGGCCAGGCGCTGGTCGAGATCGGGCCGGGGCTCGGCGCGATGACCGATCCGCTGGTCGCGCGCAGCGAGCGCCTGACGGTGATCGAGCTCGACCGCGACCTGGCGGCGCGGCTGCGCAAGCGCGCCGAGCTGAACGTCGTCGAATCCGACGTCCTGAAGGTCGACTTCGCGGCGTTGGCCGCACAGGCCGGCCAGAAGCTGCGGGTCGTCGGCAACCTGCCGTACAACATCTCGACGCCCATCCTGTTCCACCTGCTCGATGCCGTCGACCAGGTGCAGGACCAGCATTTCATGCTGCAGAAGGAGGTCGTCGACCGCATGGCGGCATCGCCCGGCAACAAGGACTACGGCCGGCTGACCGTGATGCTGCAATGGCGCTATGACATCGAGTCTGTGCTCGACGTGCCGCCCGAATCGTTCGACCCGCCGCCCCGGGTCGATTCGGCGGTGGTGCGCATGCAGCCGCTGCCCGACGCCGCCGGCGTGCCGCAGGCGCTGCTCGGCGAGCTGGTGACAGTGGCGTTCTCGCAGCGTCGCAAGTTGCTGCGGCACACGCTGGGCCGCTGGCTCGACGAACGCGGCTTCGGCGGCAGCTTCGACGTGCAGCGCCGCGCCGAGGAGGTGCCGGTCGCGGACTACCTGGCGCTGGTTCAGGCCGTCCGGTCGCGTTAGCTCAGAAGCGGTAGCGCAGCGACAGCGTCGTCATGTTGGCGCCGCGCGTCTCATCGAAGACGTATTTCAGCTGCGATTCATACGATTCGACTTCCAGCAACGCCGACAGCTGCGGCTGCAGGTACCACTCGACACCGATCCCCAGCGTGGGTTCAGTGCCTTTCTCGTCTTGGTCGCGGGCGTCGAAACCGAAGAACGATTCGCTGCGGGCGGTGCGCCGGTAATAGGCCCCGATGCGGCCGAGCAGCGCGACATGGTCGCCGAGGTGAATGGCGCCTACCAGCGCGATGGCCGGGCCTGTTCGCCAGTCGGAGCCGAGCGACACGGCGCCGGCCTCCAGCCGCAGCGAACGGCGGAACTGGTACCCCAGCATCAGCTTGCCACCGTGTCCGGTCAGGGTCTCGTGGCCGTCCTGCCCGTTCGGCACGCGGTACCGGCTCACACCGACGCCGCCGGACACATACCACCCGGAGGCCGACACGGCGACCGGCAGTTGCCCGGCGGCCGCGCCGCTCTCTTGTGCGCCTGCCGCGGCGGCGATGCCGAGCGTCAATGCCGTCGCGAGCCACGCTCGCGCACCACGACCGAATGCCATCGTTTCCCTCCCTCTCGTTGTGTGCGGCGCATTGTGTCGTCTCCGACACTGAAAGCAACCTCAAGGCTGACGATGAACGCGCATAAAAAAAGCCCGCCGAAGCGGGCTGTTGCCAGGGGCTCGATCGATCAGCTCAGGCTGCGTTCAGCCACATCGATGTGTCGAACGCGCTGCTCATCATCGGCATGTTCATTCCGAAGTTCGCGTTGGCCGCGCTCTTCGCCGCCGGCTTGGCCGGCTTGTTCTCTGCAATCTGGGCCGTTTCCGTCGCCCGCTCCCATGACCCTTGTTCCTGGGAGCGGGCTACTGAAAAGAATAGAAGCACCTGAATGGTATTTTTCGCTCCGCCCAGAAATCGGCGGCATCGCGGAAAACGTCGAGCAGTTGTTCGCGGGCCTCGCGGTCGAAACGCGGGTTGTCGGGCAGCTGCTCCAGCACCACGACGAAGCCGGGCTGCGTGCCCGACTTGTGCACCAGGTCGGTCATGCAGTCATACAGCGCATCGAGGTTCTTGCCGAAATGCGACGGGAACAGGAAGGACTCGGCAATGCTGTCCAGCACGTCCTGCTTGGACTGGGCGTGGGTCAGGTTCGCATAGAGGAAATGCTGGCCCACGCCTTGCGCGGCTTCCTGCAAATCCTCGACGCGGTAGGCGCGTATCGACTGGACGATGTTTGGACGGACGGTCTGCAAGAGCATGGTCTCGTTCCTCCTTGGTTCAAAAGAATCCATCAGCTGACCTTCACTTCACGATGCGGCGAAAACTCGCGTAGTGGTCGTCGGTGTAGTAACACGCCTGCGGTGTCGTGACCTGGTAGCCACCGCAGACGATGCGCTTGGCAGCGCGGTTCCGGGCCCCCGGGGTCGGCACGGTGTACTCGCGGTAGTAGCCGCGGCGCTGTGCCGGTAGCTGGCGCTCGCGGTTGCCGAACACACTGCCATCCTTCGGATACGGAAACGGGCCTCCGGTTCTGATCAGCCGCTCTGTCGCCTGGGCTTCGGCCGGCAGCGCCGCCAGGGCCACCGTGGCCAACTCGCCGGCGGCCGGCGGTGCTTCTTTTGCAGGCACCGACACCACGCTGGCCGCCATGACCGCCACCACGATCGCCGCGCGGCCCCAGCGGGCCCGGCCATCGAACTGACTTGCAAAACCGGCCAGCACACCGGAGAGAGACACGGGTTATCCCTGAATTCGGAAACCAGGATGGTACCGAATCAACCCGCAAAGCTCAAGCCGCTGCCTCAATTTGGGGCAGGGTGAGCTGAAAATCAGTAAATGCTCGCATTCGTCCAGGGCCATATGAGTCGGCACATCCGGACAGGCTTCGGAGTCTCAAGCACCCCTGGCGGATCGATGACAAGGGCGTCACATGCCCGTGCAGGACCCCCGGGCATTTTTGGCGCACGCACCAAGCTGTGCTTGGTGCGTGGCCGGCGACCGTTCTTGTCAGATCGCCTCGCTCAGCGGGCCGCGTTCGCGTCGGCGACCGTCAGCGCGGTCATGTTGACGATGCGGCGCACGGTGGCCGACGGCGTCAGGATGTGCACCGGCTTGGCCGCGCCCAGCAGCACCGGGCCGATCGCGATGCCGCCGCCGGCAGCCGTCTTCAGCAGGTTGTAGCTGATGTTGGCCGCGTCGATGTTCGGCAGCACCAGCAGGTTGGCCTCGCCGGACAGCGTGCTCGTCGGCATCAGCTCGGCGCGGTAGCCGGGGTCGAGCGCGGCGTCGCCGTGCATCTCGCCGTCGACCTCCAGCCACGGCGCCTGCTCGTGCAGCAGCGCGAGCGCCTCGCGCATCTTGATCGCCGACGGCTGGTTGCTCGAGCCGAAGTTGCTGTGCGACAGCAGCGCCGCCTTCGGGCGCAGGCCGAAGCGCTTCATCTCCTCGGCCGCCATCACGGTGATCTCGGCCAGTTGGGCCGCGGTCGGGTCGTAGTTGACGTGCGTGTCGACCAGCATCACCTGCCGGTTCGGCAGGATCAGCCCGTTCATGCAGGCGTAGGTCTTGGTGCCCTTGCGCAGGCCGATCACCTGGTCGATGTACTGCAGGTGCATCGCGGTGTTGCCCCAGGTGCCGCACAGCATGCCGTCGACCTCGCCCTTGTGCAGCAGCATCGCGCCGATCAGGGTCAGGCGGCGGCGCATCTCGATCTTTGCGAGCTGCGCGGTCACGCCCTTGCGCGCCATCATGCGGTGGTAGGTCTGCCAGTAATCGCGGTAGCGCTCGTCGTGCTCGGTGTTGACCAGGTCGTAGTCGTTGCCGGCCTTCAGGCGCAGCCCGAACTTCTCGATGCGCTGCGCGATGACCTCGGGCCGGCCGATCAGCGTCGGGCGGGCCAGGTTCTCGTCGACCACCACCTGCACCGCGCGCAGCACGCGCTCTTCCTCACCTTCGGCGAAGACCACGCGCTTGTGCTGGGCGCACTTGGCGAGCGTGAAGATCGGCTTCATCGTCGTGCCGGAGGCGTAGACGAAGCTCTGCAGCTTCTCGCGGTAGGCGTCCATGTCCTTGACCGGGCGCGTCGCGACACCGGAGTCGACCGCGGCCTGCGCCACCGCCGGCGCGATCTTCATCATCAGCCGCGGGTCGAACGGCTTCGGGATCAGGTACTCGGGGCCGAAGCTCAGCGTCGCGCCGGCATAGGCCGCCGCCACCACCTCGCTCTGCTCGGCCTGGGCCAGCTCGGCGATCGCGTGCACCGCGGCGATCTCCATCTCGATCGTGATGGTGGTCGCGCCGCTGTCGAGCGCGCCGCGGAAGATGTACGGGAAGCACAGGACGTTGTTGACCTGGTTCGGGTAGTCGGTGCGGCCGGTCGCGATGATCGCGTCGGCGCGCACTTCCTTGACCTCTTCCGGCAGGATCTCCGGCGTCGGGTTGGCCAGCGCCAGGATGATCGGCTTGGCCGCCATCGACGCCACCATCTCCTTCTTCAGCACGCCACCGGCCGACAGTCCGAGGAAGATGTCGGCGCCTTCCATCACCTGGGACAGCTTGCGGTGCGACGTTCTCTGCGCGAACTGGATCTTGTCCTCGTCCATCAGCTCGGTGCGGCCTTCGTAGACCACGCCGGCCAGGTCGGTGACCCAGATGTTCTCGCGCGGCACGCCGAGCTTGACCAGCAGCCCCAGGCAGGCGAGCGCCGCGGCACCGGCACCGGAGGTCACGAGCTTGACCTTGTCGATGTCCTTGCCGACCACCTTCAGCGCGTTCAGCACGGCCGCGCCGACGGTGATCGCGGTGCCGTGCTGGTCGTCGTGGAACACCGGGATGTGCATGCGCTCGCGCAGCTTGCGCTCGACGTAGAAGCAGTCCGGGGCCTTGATGTCCTCGAGGTTGATGCCGCCGAAGGTCGGCTCGAGCGCGGCGATGATGTCGACCAGCTTGTCGAGGTCGCGCTCGGCGAGCTCGATGTCGAACACGTCGATGCCGGCGAACTTCTTGAACAGCACGCCCTTGCCCTCCATCACCGGCTTCGACGCCAGCGGCCCGATGTCGCCGAGCCCGAGCACCGCGGTGCCGTTGGTGACGACGGCCACCAGGTTGCCGCGCGCGGTGTAGCGGAACGCGTTGGCCGGGTCGGCGACGATCTCTTCGCAGGCGGCGGCCACGCCGGGCGAGTACGCGAGGGCCAGGTCGCGCTGGTTGATCAGCTGCTTGGTCGCGGCGATCGCGATCTTGCCGGGCACCGGGAACTCGTGGTACTCCAGAGCCGCTCGGCGCAGTTCGGCATGCTTGTTGTCTGATGGGGCCATGGCGTGATCTCGTGGGTCCTCGAAGGGGAAAGCATTGTAGGAGGGCGCGAACCCCGCAGTGTTGCGCAGCGCGCCGCCGGCCCCCATGCGCGAAACTGCGTACCTCCGCGGCCGGCCCATTCGCAATACTGCAGGGTGGTCCCCGCGCCCGAGTGATGCTTTCGCCCCTGCTCCCACCGCCTGCCGCCCCCGAGTCCCTGCCGCCGCGGCGCTGGCGGCGCGCGCTGCCATGGGCGACGCTGGTGGCGCTGCTGCTGGTCGCCCAGTCGCTGCTGGTGTGGCTGACGCTCGGCTACGAGAGCAGCCGTGCGCAGGAGCAGGTCGACGCCACCGCCACCGCGGCGGCCGGCGACATCAAGCAGGCGCTCGGCCGCGACCTGCAGAGCCTGCAGGCGCTGCTGTGGAACAACCCGTCGATCCCGCTGTGGCGGCAGGATGCGGCTGCGCTGCTGCGCTCGCGCCGCGAGCTGCTGCGCATCGAGCGCCGCGATGCGCAGCTGGAGATCACCGACTCGGTCGACTCGCCGCTGCACGGTTCGGCCTTCACGCAGATCCACCGCGACGACATCGACCTCGAGACCGAGCTCGCGTGCACCACCGCGCGCCGCCAGGGCAGCCCGTCGTACTCGCGCAGCTACTTCGTGCCGCTGCCGGGGGGGCTGGGCCTGGAGGTGATGGACGTCTGCATCCCGATCGCCGGCAGCGGGCAGAACCTCGGCTTCATGGCCGCCACCTTCGCGCTCGGCCGGCTGCTGGACGAAACGGTGGGCAGCGAGGTGAAGCGGGTGCACGAGCTGTCGTTCATCGAAGGCGACGGCACGCGGCTCGCGCGTGCGGGCCTGCCGCGCGGTGCGGGCGCCTTCATCGCCGAGCGGCTGGTCGACCTGCCGGGCTTGAGCCTGCAGCTGCGGGTCGACAGCAGCGCCGGTCGCCCGCGGCTGATCCCCAACCTCAGCACCGCGCTGGTGCTCGGGCTGTCGCTCGCGCTCGGCGGCGTGGTGGTGCTGCTGGCGCGCGATGTGCGCAAGCGCGCCGGCGCCGAGGCGGCGCTCGCCGAGGCGCTGAGCTTCCGCAAGGCGATGGAGGATTCGCTGGTCACCGGGCTGCGCGCGCGCGACCCGCACGGCCGCATCACCTACGTGAACCCGGCCTTCTGCGAGATGGTGGGCTTCAGCGCGACCGAGCTGGTCGGGCAGACGACGCCGCCCTACTGGCCGCCGGAGCTCACGTCGGAATACACCAAGCGCCAGCAGGTGCGGCTGGCCGGCACGGTGCCGCCGCGCGAGGGCTACGAGACGGTGTTCATGCGACGCAACGGCGAGCGCTTCGCGGTGATGATCTTCGAGGCGCCGCTGGTCGACGGCGCCGGTCGCCACACCGGCTGGATGAGCGCGGCGCTCGACGTCAGCGCGCAGCGCAAGATCGAGGAGGTATCGCGCCAGCAGCAGGAGCGGCTGCAGGCGACGGCGCGGCTGGCCACCGTCGGCGAGATGGCCTCGCTGCTGAGCCACGAGCTGAACCAGCCGCTGGCGGCGATCGCGAGCTATGCCGCCGGCTCGCTGAACCTGATGAACGACACCGAGGGCGACTGCGCCGAGACGCTGCCGCTGCTGCGACAGGCCTCGCAGCGCATCGCCGAGCAGGCCGAGCGGGCCGGTCGCGTGATCAAGAGCGTGCACGACTTCGTGCGGCGGCGCGAGCAGGCGCGCGAGCCGGTGCGCGCCGACCTGCTGATCGACGCGGTGCTGCCGCTGGTGCGGCTGCAGGCGCGCAAGAGCGGCGCGCGCATCGAGCTCGACCTGCCGAAGCCGATGCCGCGCGTGGTCTGCGACCGCACGATGCTCGAGCAGGTGCTGCTGAACCTGACGCGCAACGCGATCCAGGCGATGGAGTCGCACACCCCGGCGGCCGAGCGCGAACTGACCATCCGGGTGCGCCCGGTGGACGCCCGCTGGGTCGCGTTCGGCATCGTCGACCGCGGCACCGGCGTCGCCGACGAGGTCGCGCAGCGGCTGTTCACGCCGTTCTTCACGACCCGGCCCGAGGGCATGGGGCTCGGGCTGAGCCTGTGCCGCACGGTGATCGAGCAGCACGGCGGCCTG
>Ga0065165_1003493_pt1 | contig 10965 bp, 9 predicted proteins | sample AraplaMF_Cvi_mMF_FD_63813 | JGI IMG/M metagenome (GOLD analysis project Ga0065165, IMG submission 63813) | Arabidopsis root microbial communities from the University of North Carolina, USA - plate scrape MF_Cvi_mMF (version 2) (version 3) | ecosystem: Host-associated > Plants > Roots > Endosphere... | reverse complement strand
CATCGATTACGATACGATCACCGGGACGAGCCTGGCTAACCCATGCTCTCAGGTCGGGGTTCTCGTTAGTCGCATTCATACGCTGTACACCCGCTGTTCCACGGCCAAGGATAATCTCAGCACGCTTGATACGGTAACGGGCATCCTTCGGAACTTCTTCCTTGAAGTTTGCATCCGGTTCTGCAACAAAGCGCAGGTTACCGATCTGGTTTGCACGGATACCGGTACGAAGGTCTACAGGGTTGTTACCCACGTAAGCCACATACTTTGGATCTGGAACGTTCTTCACGTCAAACTGTTGTGTACCGATTGCAGTACCACCGTTGTTAACCGCTACGTTGATTTTCTTTTGCTTGGGGATGATCGTTACCTGACCAGCCTTTGCTCCTTGAATGATCTCAGCAGCACCATTCGCAGAGAACGAAGGCTTGTAGTTAGTACCCAGCGCCGGAACTTCGATGTTTACCACGTTACCGCAGTTCATATAAAGTGTAGGAGCGTTACCGGTAGTAACCCGGATAACAGGCTGAGCAACTTCGTACTTGATCATTTGTGTGAACGTAGTATCGTTCATCTTGATCTCTGCCTTGAAGCTCTTCTCGGCAATACCTTCTTTGTTATAGCCACCACCTTGTGCCGTGAATTCGATCTTACCCATTTTTACACCGGTAGCATCGTTGATAATAGGCAGCTTGGCGCCGTCTTTGTAGAACTCAGGAAGGATGGCTGTAGATGAACCGGTAAGGAACATTTCAGCTTCGTACTTGGCACCAGCTGCAACAACCGATGATTTTGTACGAACCATAGGAACGAACTGATCGAAACGGATAGTACCGGCGTCAGCGTCATTCGCAAGCTTGGCAAGTGCTGTAGCTTCGTAGTTCAGGATCTCAGTCTGCACCTGAGTAACAGATGCAAGGGCAGCGATCGGAGGAGTGTTCTCAAATGTAAAAGTTAAGAAGTCCTTGTTAGCATGCTTCTGGTTCGAAGCGAACAGCGGCATTTCTGCCGGTGACTTCGCGATCTTCTCAAACTTAAGACCTGAGTACTCGCTTACTTGCTTTACATAATCGTTAAGCAACTTCTCGTAAGCTTTACCTTGAGCATCTTTTCCAGTATGGTCAATCATCATCGCAGACACTTTCGAGCTGTGATCGTTGATGAACTTCTCATCTACCGTAGCTGAACCCGACTTATCCATCATCTTCTTCTTAAGAGCGTCGATGGCTGTAATCGTTTCTGCTGTCAGTTTACGCACCTTCTGGGCGTTATCGCGTGCCTTCACGATTTTAGCAGACGGGCTCTTTCCTGCCTTGTCTACAATCGCTTTCAGCGTTTCGTCGCCCTTCTTAGAGCCTTCTGTAATCAGGCCGTTGAGCGTTTCGTTGATAATGGCAAACTTTTCGAGTACCGCATTACTGACCTGAAGCGCAAGCATGGCCAATAACACCAGGTACATCATACCAATCATCTTCTGACGCGGGGTTTCCTTTGCTCCTGCCATTGATTCTTGTTTTGTGTATTAACGTTTTATAAACTTTAATATTGTCTTATTTGCCGCTGCCTTTCATGGCGGTGAGCATGCTGCCGTAAACATTGTTCAGAGCAGTCAGGTTGTCGGTAAGCTTACCAAGTTCCGTTGTGAATTTCGCAGTGTTATCACCAACTTTAGAAAGACCTGTCATAGCACCTGTCAGGCTCTCGTAGAACTTGTTCATATTCTTAACGTGGCTATCTGCATCTTTCAACTCCATTTCATATACAGAGTTCAAAGCAGCCAGGTTCTTAGTTACTTTCTGTACTTGTGAGTGGTACTCACCTGCATCTTTAGAAGCTTCTGACATGCTGGATACAGCCTTTACAGCAGACTCATAAGACTTGTTCATCTCGATAAGTTGTGTAGAAGCTTTCTTCACGTTAGTAGCGTAGTCGTTTGTCGCAACCGCTGCGTCAGAAAGCGTGTTGAGTTTCTTGGTAGAGTCAGCCAGGTTGGTCAAACCTTTGCCAAGGCTCTCAAGCAGCTCAGGACCGATCTTTGCTTTTTCAAGCGAAGCGTCAAGTTGCTGTGTGATTGATGCACCAGCTGCTGCAGGCTTGTTCGTAATGCGGGGCGTTACAGCAGGAGCTTCGTAGTCTTCACCCAGTTCAGGGTAAACTTTTGACCAATCAACGTCTGCGTGCGGCGGCTCGAAGGCACTCAGGAAGAAGATCAACGCTTCTGTTCCCAGACCGATGATCAACATTTCGTCAGCACCGTTAAAGTGGAGAATTTTAAACAAAGCACCTATGATTACAACCGCTCCCCCGATACCATAAACCTTGGGCATTATGGTTTTGAAGAGTAGTTCAACAAATCCGCCTTTTTTCTTGCTCATTGTAGTAATGGTTTAAAGTTTTTTTGCCTTTTGATAGTAAGTATTAAAGATAAATAGAGTTTCTGATCTTAGAATTCTTGACCTGATGAACGTCCAAGGTGAGTCATCGCGCAACGGAAACCGATATACGCACGGGTAGAATCTTTGAATTCGAACGTACGGGTACCTGTCTCAAGGTAGTACGCTACATCCTTCCATGAACCGCCGCGCACAACCTTCTTCGGCGGAACTTTAGGATTGTAATTCGGACTTTCTGGATTCGTCCGTTTGTCGATGTATTGAGGGTTCAAATCCCACACGGTAGGAACCGATGCAGGGTTGAAATCGTCCAGTACCCACTCCGATGCATTACCGGCCATGTCATACAGACCGTAATCGTTCGGGAAATAAGATTGTACAGGTGATGTGTACGCGAAGCCGTCGTCGTAGAAGTTACCACGGCCAGGTTTGAAGTTGGCCAGCATACATCCTTTTGAGTTACGGATGTATGGGTTACCCCAAGGATACTTTGCCATATCGCGACCGCCGCGGGCTGCGTACTCCCACTCAGCCTCTGAAGGCAGGCGGAACGCAGGCATTGGGAAATCGCCTATGCTCTTGCGATAATCGTTCAGGTAAGCGGTTCTCCACTGTCCGAAGAAAACAGCAGCGTCCCAGTTGATACCCACTACCGGGTAATCGTCGTAGCCCGGGTGCCAGTAGTAGTAATCCTGAACCGGATCACCCATGTGGTGAGCAAAATCCTTTACCCAGGCCGTTGTGTCCGGATAGTACTTCTGACGGAATGTCTCAGCATCTACCGTTTCAAAACCTTCAATGCTTCCAGCATCCACGAGGAAGAAGTTCGTGAACTGACGATACTCGTTGTTGGTAATCTCCGTATCATCCATGAAAAATGACCCGATCGTAACTTGCTTGTTGTAGTTGATCTGAGTTGAGGCGGGATCTTCATCCGCTTGCCCCATGTGGAACGTTCCCGCAGGAATGGGCACCATACCGTACGGTATTGTCATTACCCAACCCTCACGGCCTGGTACGCCGACTAGCTCGCCCTGGTCGCCGCCCTTCTTGCCGCCGAGGCCCAATAACCCACAAGCACTGGCAACAGTACCCGCTACGATTAAAGTCACTTTTGAAAAAACCGATCTATTCATACTTCTTTCTCAGTTTGTCTGTGCTTATTGTCTGTGCTTTAATTTTGAGCCGCGAAAGTTAATACCTTGTTGGCTTCGTTTTTTGAGAAACTCATTACAAATTCCACTATTTCCAAAAAAATCTAAAATCCATTGTCGCTTAGTGTCTGTACCGAGGGGTTCGAACGACTTTTTTGCCGCTACCCGGATTAACCGGTAGATCATAGCTTAACATAACCTCTAAGGAAAACGTCTCCTTCGCATCACGATCCTTCAAAATGAAATCGAACGCTGATCCCAGTTTCAACGACTTATCTTTCAACAAGCTGTAGCCCAGCAGTAAGCTGCCTGCCTCTCCCTGTCTAAACGCCAACCCTCCCCACATCGTATCTTTCAAATATCCTATCGCTGCAAAGTCAAGCTGAGTCTTATTTAAGTCTGTGCGAACTGCTGTACTAAACTGCACTTTCAGATCAAAACTTACTTCGTAAAAATAGCCGCCTGTAAAGTTTACATGATTCGCCAACGCACCCCTTACACTATCCATTCCGAAATCGAATTGAGAACGTAGTAAGTGGTTAAATCCAAAACCTGCGTAATACTTCTCTGCTCTATAAAACACCCCAACACCTAAGTCAGGACGAACTTGCGATTCTTTGCCTTCTACAATCAACGGATCTCCCGACTCTATATAACGGTAATAGCTTCCGTTGATAGACTGTGAGTAAATTCCCGCCTTGATACCAATGCTCAGTTTTGTTTCTTTTATACCCAAATGGTACGCGTACATCGCCTGAGCTTCAAGGTTGTTCTGAGGACCTAATTTATCGTTCAAAACATACGCACCGAATCCACTCCTTAATTTAAACACCGGTGTATTGAAGCTTACCATCTGTGTGGTCGGTGCTCCACCATCGCCAAAGCTTGACTGATAGCCCAACCATTGGCTGCGGTGTATGGCAGAGAAGCGCGTAACCCCATCTACCCCTGCAAACGCTGGAGTCATGTACAAATTATTGAACATGTATTGGGTGAATAGTGGGTCCTGCTGAGCAAACACACTTGTCCCAAACAGCGACAACAGTAGCGTATAAAAAGTCTTTTTCAGCATCAAGATTAAAAAGTAGGATTTAAAGTAAGCGCTTTTTTACGACACTATCAACAAATGTAATTAAAGTGTAATAAAATAGGTCACTTAGTAAGATCCTTCAAATGAAGAGGTTATTTCCTCATTGACCCCGGCGAATCCGATCACTTTCCGAACACGTAACCGGCGCAGAATATCCCCGAAAAGGGGTATTGACTACCCCTTTTACTTAATTCCGTTTGCTTTTTTGATGTATAATTCTAAGGCGCCCGTCATAGACGGTGCGTTGGGAAGCGGCGCCTCGATATCCAGGATTAATCCCGCATCGCGTACAGCCTTGGCCGTTGTTGGACCAAACGCTGCCATGCGCGTATTATTTTGTTTGAACTCCGGAAAATTTACAAACAACGAGTTTATACCCGAAGGACTGAAGAATGCCAGAATATCATAAAACACTTCCTTCAGATCAGACAGGTCAGCGGCTACCGTGTGGTATATAATAGCCTCTGTATGATGATAACCGCCATCCTTCAAAAAGTCTGGAATGTCATTCTTGCGGATATCAGAACATGGGAACAAGTACTTTTCATTCTTATGCTTCTTCAGAATCTCTAAAAGATCCTGAGCCGTCTTCAATCCCGTAAAGATCTTGCGCTTGCGAATCACGATATACTTCTGAAGATAATTCGAAGTCTGTTCTGAAATACAGAAGTACTTCATCTCCGGTGGCATCTCGATCTTGAGCTCCTGACAGATATGGAAAAAATGATCCACAGCATTACGGCTTGTGAATATAATGGCCGTATGTGTCAGAATGTCGATCTTCTGTTTACGGAACTCGCGCACAGGCACTGGCTCTACTTGTATGAACGGTCTGAAGTCAATCTTCAGATTGTACTTTTCAGCCAGTTTCAGGTAAGGAGAGTTAGTATCAGTAGGGGCTTCTTGGGTTACTAGGATGCTTTTTACCTTACGCATCCTGTCAGTAGCTATTTCACTCATATCAACACGTAAACGAAATTCAGGCTAATTGTAAAGTACCTTTATTGTAATTAGAAAGGGTATCAACTCCGTAGCACAAATGTACGAAAATAAATGAAACATCGAGTGACTCATCCGTGAGCTCAGCTTCAAAAAGATCAAAAGCATCCAACCCGCCATCACCCATGATAACAACCGCAGCAACGTACTCAGGAAAGTCTCACTCTGTCCATGCGAAATGTAATAAACAAATAAGACCATACTCATGAATCCGAAAATCACCAGGAACAACCTCACCCAATTGAAAAAGTGAATCCCCGCTACTTCCCGTATACCGAATAAAAATGATAACCCATATACCAGCACGATCTTCGCCATGAACACCAGCAGAATAATAACGCTCAGCTCCAGCCACAACAAAAACGCCATACTGAAACTGTCTGCCTGAAATGACAACGCCACCGTATAACGGTCCGGCACAAAATGAAATATCACGATCAGGTAGTACGCCAGCAACATACTGCAGTACACGTAAAACAATATATTGGTGCTGTTTGCAATACGCAGATACAACTGTCCGTCGTCCCCCTCGCGCATTGAAAATATTCGCGTAACAGAAAAATAATCAGAAGCTAACTTTGGATTAAGACGGATAATCACCACAAGCATCAGCAACAATACAATCACACCGGTAATCGCAAAATCTTTGAACGCGGCCGACTTACGCAGCAAAAGATCATCAACACCCGAAGCAAACTGAACAGGCTGCTCCACCACCGTGGTCAAACCACCCGACCGTATCTTTGATTGGCGTATACCTACCAGCAGATTCGTGCTGCGAAATACTTTTGACAAACTATCGACACCCAGCACCAGCCGCGTACCATGCCCTGCTACCTGACCGTTCACAAACAAATCCATAGCTTGTGAACTTTCCAGGCGCAAACGGTCAACAGCATACGTCTCCGCGTCAACCCAGAAGTAAATGGTGCGCGCCGCGTCATCCCGGTCTGTAAAAGGCACATAAGCACTTCCCTCATAAACCATCCAGTCCGCCTTCAGGTCCTTTTTGAACGAGAACTGCTGACCGAAAACCGATGGCCCGAACGCCACGAAAAAAATTATCAGCCGTAGAAAGATCTTTATGTTCATATAGTTGTTCCCAAAAATATCAGAATATCCCCGTATATCCAGAATTGCCCGTAAGTTTGTCTTTTCAATGGCCGGTATCTATCTCCATATTCCGTTCTGCAGGCAGGCATGCTACTACTGTGACTTCCATTTTTCCGTAGACCAGGAAAAAAAACAGCAGATTGTAGAAGCTATTGCCCGCGAGATCGATATGCAACAGGCATATCTCGGTCAGGAATCCATCAGCACCATCTACTTCGGCGGCGGAACACCATCGCTCTTAACCGAAGCCGAGTTCAATACCCTCTTCAAAGCACTCCATCGAAACTTCCGGATCGATCCCGATGCCGAAGTTACGGTAGAAGCAAACCCCGACGACCTCACGCCGGAGAAAATAAACAGCCTGAAAACAGTGGGCGTCAACCGACTCAGTATCGGTATCCAATCCTTTGACGACACCGTACTGCAATTCCTTCACCGCGCCCACAACGGACGCGCCGCCATTGAGGCCGTTGAACATGCGCAACACGCCGGCTTCAACAACATTAGTATCGACCTGATCTACGCCATACCCGGACAGGACGATGCCGCATGGCGCCGCAATATCGAACAAGCCGTAAAGCTCAACGCCGGACACATCTCATCCTACTCCCTCACCATCGAGCAAAAAACCGTCTTCGGTCGGTGGGCCGAAAAAGGGAAACTGAAACCGGTAGACGATGAACTGGCTGCCACGCAGCTTGAAATGCTCGTCGAAATACTTGGGCAACATGGCTACGAACAATACGAAGTATCCAACTTTGCACGCACCGGCTACCGCTCGCGCCACAACAGCAGCTACTGGCAGCAGCAAAAATACCTGGGCGTAGGACCCAGCGCGCACTCGTACAATGGCACAAGCCGCCAGTACAACCTGAGTAACAACCACCTTTACCTGAAGGCCATAGAGGAGGGACAAATACCCTTTACACAGGAGGTCCTTACACGCGAAGATCAAATCAACGATTACCTGCTTACAACCCTGCGCACCGCCTGGGGCGCTGATCTGGACTGGCTGAAAACCACACTCGGCTACGACGTTGCCGAACGCCACAGCCGCTATGTCTTAACTCTGCTCGAAAACAACCTGGCTACCCTTCAGCAAGGGCGACTTACACTCACCAAACGCGGCAAATTACTGGCTGACAAAATTTCATCGGATTTGTTCGCGGAAGAAGACTGACCACGGAAGTTTCGTATTTTCGTTATCCCGGACACCGCGTAATGAACACCGCAGAAGAAAAAAAGGTCTTTATCCTGCTCAAATCGGTTATCTTCTATTATCACGGCCTCGACGACGAAGAAAAGAAAGACCTGGACCGGTCTGCCGACGAATGGAATGCCCACCAGGAATACGCCTGGGCTCTGAATTTCATCGCACAAGACTATATCACGGCGTTTGAACGCGCCCGCGATTACCTCAACAGCGTCATTGACCAGTACCCCAAACCTAAACGGGTTGAACTCATCAACATGATCTGGCAGGCCAACAACCTTAAAGGGTATGTAACCGAAATGGAAGCCACGGCCATGCTAAAACTGGCCAAAGACTGGAATGTACAGCACGAGCTTATTCAACTCGTGCTGCAATAATGTAGCGAAAGCCGAAGGCTTACAGGCTCATCATATCCTTGAACTTGGCTGCCTGACGGCGACTCACTTCAACCTTATCGCCACCACGCAACTTCACCATAAGGCCGCCGTTGAACCACGGCTCAATGCCTTCTACCCAGCTTAGATTGATAATGTGTTTACGACTTGCACGGAAGAACGCGCGCTCGTCAAGCTTCTCGTCAAGCGCGTTAAGCGACTTGTGAATCATGGGCTTGTTGGCCTCGAAGTATACTTTGATATAGTTACCGTCTGATTCGAACAGCCGCACATTCGACAGGCTTACGAACCAGCAACGGTCGCCATCTTTAACAAATACCTGGTCGTTCAAACCGAGCTTCTTCTCCGGGCCACGCACGGCGGCGGTCTTGGCGCGCTCCTTCTCTGCCAGCTTCGCAATAGTTTCTGAAAGACGTTCGGGCTGGATAGGCTTCAACAGGTAGTCCAGCGCGTTAACCTCAAACGCCTTCAGCGCGAACTCATCGTATGCCGTAACAAACACTACCAGCGGAACAGAATCCAACTCTTCCAACAGCTGAAAGCCCGTCTTCCCCGGCATCTGAATATCCAGGAACAGCAGGTCCGGATTCAAATCATTTACCATCTGGTTGGCCTCTTCAGCATTCACAGCCTCTCCAACCACCTCGATCATCGGGTGATCTTCCAGAAGCTTCATCAACTCTTTCCGAGCCAGGCGCTCGTCATCCACGATTAATGCTCTCATGCGTATAGTTTTGAGGTATAATAATCTCTGTTAATACAAAATTATCGTTTTCGTTCACAATCTTAAAAGAAGCTTCGTCTCCATAGATAAGCTTCAGCCGTTGCATCGTGTTGCGTAAGCCAAGACCCGTCTTGCTGCGGCGTGCACCCGATACCAACTGGCCACTGTTACGAATATGTATCTTTAAACGGTTTTTTTCAACCGTTGTCCGAACCTGAACAATGCCGCCCTGCGTAAGCTTCGAGATACCGTGTTTGATTCCGTTCTCTACCAGCGTCTGAATCATCAGCGGCGGCACGAGGAAACGCTGCGACTCCGGGTGAATATCGAACTCCGTTTTCAAACGCTCTTCGAAACGGATGCTCTCAAGCCCCAGGTAATCTTTGACAATCTTCAACTCGTCGTCAAAGTTTGTTAGCCCCTTCTTGTCCGATGCCAGCGAGCTCCGCAGAATGTTCGATAGCTGGTTGATGGCCTGCTTCGACTTCGACGGATTCTCATCAACCAACGCCCGGATACTGTTCAACGCATTGAAAATGAAATGCGGATTCAGCTGCGACTTCAAATTCTTCAGCTCGATCTCGATCATCGACGCTTCATATTTCAACGACTTGTTATAGCGGTTGAAGTAGTGGTATGTAAAGTAAAATACAGCCCACAGAAAGAACAGTATGGCATAGAACAGCGACTGCCCCAACAGGTTCGACGGACTCAGCGCTGCCCGCGGATTGAACAGCTGGCCCAGGGCCTGGTTCACCGGTATCCGCAGAAAGTACATCACCACCGCCAGCAGCGAAACCGCGATCAGCACACACGGAATCAGCTTGGGCAACGACATGTCGAGCCACTTCCAGCGGTTTATAAAACTCCGCAAAAGACTCGTCAATAAGCAGGCCAGAGAAGCCTCCAGCAACAGGAATACCACACGTCGCGGTGAAATGCTGTTATACGCCAGAACGCTGATTACAATCTGCACCACTGCATACAGAAACCAACCGCCAATCTGTAACGACCAATATAAACGGTGCTTGTTTACCATGCCTTGCCGCTAAAATTAATCAAATCGCTGTACCGGAGCGCCGGTTTTATGTGAAAGGCCAAAAAAAGACACCGGATTACAGGTCTTTGAACTGGAGTAAATACAAAAACAACAGTGCCGTAATGAAAATCAGCACCCACGTAGTAACCGTTAAAACTTTCTTGAACCGCAAAAGCCTTACATCCGAGGCCAGCGTATTGAACGTAAACGACAGCCCGGCCAGAAAATACAACGCCGCTTCCGCAAAATCCTGAACGTAGAGCTGATACAGCCCCAGCGCAAAAAAACCTATCCCAAACACGTAATGGAGCGTCTTATTATTCATACCCGCAAGCTAATCCTGCTAAGCGCTGAACGCAAGCACCCGTCTGAAGAAGCTTTACGATCTGCGGACGGGTGCACGCGTTAATGTTAATTCAGTTCGGCCTTCAGGAACTTGCCGGTATAACTTGCCGTGCTCTTCGCCACCTCTTCAGGTGTTCCCTTCGCCACAATCATCCCGCCTTTGGCACCACCCTCCGGCCCGAGGTCTACGATATAATCGGCCGATTTGATAATGTCCATATTGTGCTCGATCACCAGCACCGAATTCCCCTTGTCTACCAGCTTCTGCAACACATCGAGCAGGTGGGCAATATCCTGGAAATGCAGTCCGGTGGTGGGCTCGTCAAGGATATATAAGGTCTTGCCGGTGTCGCGCTTGGAGAGCTCGGTGGCCAGCTTAACACGCTGCGCCTCACCACCCGACAGTGTTGTGGCGTGCTGTCCGAGGGATATATACCCCAGCCCTACTTCGGACAGTGTCTGAATCTTACGCAGAATCTTCGGCTGGTTTTCGAAGAAGG
>Ga0065165_1003492_pt1 | contig 10968 bp, 9 predicted proteins | sample AraplaMF_Cvi_mMF_FD_63813 | JGI IMG/M metagenome (GOLD analysis project Ga0065165, IMG submission 63813) | Arabidopsis root microbial communities from the University of North Carolina, USA - plate scrape MF_Cvi_mMF (version 2) (version 3) | ecosystem: Host-associated > Plants > Roots > Endosphere... | reverse complement strand
CATCGCGCTGCCGGTGGCAGTCGGTGCGGCCGCTTTGTTCCTCTCGCTGGCCGTCAGCCCGGGTGTGGTGATGCTCGCGCTGCTGGTCGTGGCCGGCACCGCGCTCGGCGCCGCGCAGGGTGCCTTCTGGGGCATGCCCACCACGGTTTTCTCGCGCGCGACGATGACTGTGGGAGTGGTGACGATCAACCTGTTCGGCAGTCTCGGCGGCGTGGTCACACCGCAACTGATCGGTCTGGTCCGCCAAGCCGGTGCGCCGGTTGCGGGACCGACCTTGGTGATCGGGGCGATGCTCCTCGCCGCCGGGTTGGTCACACTGGGGCTGCGGCGGGCAATCGGCGAGGCGTCACAACCCTAGCGTGCGCAGGGTCCGTTCGGTGATGCGTTCGCAATCGGCGCCGGCGAAACTCAGGCTCTCGTCGAGCGCGGCGCGGATCTCGGGACCGAGCATGTCCTGCAACTGGCGGCGCGCGCGCAGATAGCGGGTCTTGACCGTCTGCGGCAGGATGCCCGTAGCCGCGGCTACCTCCTCGACACTGAACTGCTCGATCGCGCGCAGGACGAAGACGAGGCGGAATTCGTCGGGCAGCGCCGCGACCGCGATCTCGAGGCTTTTCGCGAGCTCGCGCACCAGCACCTCCCTGTCCGGCGCGGCATAAGCGCCGTGACTCGCCGCCAGTCGGTCACGATATTCGGCGAGCACCGCGACGTCGGCGTCGTCGAAGCTGCGCCTAAGCCTGCCCGCCGCGCGTTTGCGGCCCAGCGCCTCGTTGATCGCGATCCGCGTCAGCCATGTCGACAGCGCGGCCTGACCGGTGAAGGGCGCGCGCCCGGAGAAAGCCTTGAGATAGGTCTCCTGCACCACCTCCTCGGCGTCGTCGCGATTGCCGAGGATACTCCAGGCAGCGCGGAACAGGCGCTGGTTGTTGCGTGCGGTGATCAGGCGGATCGCATCCGCGTCGCGTGCCGTGGCGCGAGCGGCGAGCGCGGGATCGGGCAGCCTCTCCAGATCCTCGATCAGCATGGTGCGGTTCATCGCGTCTCCTCGCGCCCGGCGCTGTAGCGATATACCAGAGCAGCGCCGAAATGGCCGCCGATGGCGAGCAGCAGGAAGCCGGCCACGCTACACAGGATGGCACTGAGACCAGGTACGGGCAGCGGCGCCCAGGCCCGTGTGCGCAGGCCGAGCGCGGCGGTATAGACGAGAAAGGCGCACCCCATCAGCGCCATGTGCAAGGTGCCCGTCTTCATCGCCCGCGCCTCGAGCCGGGCGAAGTCGAGCAGGCCGGCGATCGCGGTGGGCAGCGCCGCAGTCGTTCCGATCGCGAGCGCCAGCCAGCCGAAGCGCCATGTCTGGGCCAGGCCAGCGAGCGCCAGTGCGTCGCAGACGGTAGCGAGCGTCCAGAAGGCGATCGGGAAATGGACGAGCATCGGATGCAGCGGATGACCGAAGACGCGCATCGGCTCAGATCATGCCGAGCGCGGTGCCCGCGAGCGTGAGGAAGCCCGCCACGGCGAGGCCTGCATGGAGGAACACCACGCCCCTCGGCGGCAGCGCCTTGCGCAGATGGAAGGACGCGAGGAAGAATCCGCCGAGCGCAGCGACCAGCAAAAGGCCGAAAGCGAGTTTGGCCGGGTTAGCGGCGCCGTCGGCGATCGCGACGAGCAACAACACGAGCCCGGTCGCTCCCAGCGCCGCGTGCAGCAGCGAGACCGCCCAGGGCGCGAGATTCCCCCGTAGAACCGAACTCGCCAGCACCAGCCCGCCGATGGCGCCGATACCGAAGACCAACAGGGCATAGATCAACATTTGGCATCCCCTCGCGTTGCGGCCTCATCCGGGCCGTCACGTTATTGGATGCCAAAATTCTCGCGAGGTTCCCGAATCGGGCCGCGCATCTTCACAATCGGGACGTTTGTGCCGTTCAGCGCTCCTGCGCCTCGATCCGCTGGAGCAGGTCGATCAGCGTGGCGCGCTCGCTCGCGCTCAGCGCCGAGAGCAGTTTGTGCTCGTGCGCCTCGATCCGCTGCAGGCATTCCGCGATGAGCTTCTCACCCTCGACGGTCACGGTCAGCGCCAGCGCGCGGCGGTCGCCCTCGGCGGTCTGACGGTCGACCAGCCCGGCCTCGACCAGCTGGTTGATCAGCGAGACCATGTTGGCGCGCTGGATGCCGAGCGCGCGTCCGGCCAGCCCCTGGCTGATCCCGGGATTGGCGGCGACGACCGAGAGGATGCCGAACAGCACCTGGCGCATGCCGGTCTCGGCCACCGCGCGCGAAAAGTCGGTGCCGAACACGTTCGAGGCGCGCCGCAGATGATAGCCCACCAGTCGCTCGAGCGGGCCCAGCGCCACGCCCGTCTCGATCTCGTCAATCTGCACGTCCAACCCACGGCCCTCCTGTTGCGGAAACATTTGCGCGATCCCGCCGCGCATCGCAACCCGGGCGCGGTATCAGCGCGTCGCGCTCCCCGGCTCGATGCGCACCTCGACCCGGCGGCGCGAGGGCGCGTCGAGCCCGTCGAACGCCTCGTCGGCCGATGGCGAGTCCGTGCCCGTCGTGACGCGGATGTCGGCCGCCGTGACCCCGCGCAGCGTCAGCGCATGCGCCACCAGTTCGGCGCGGGTGCGGGCGAGCCCATCATCCTCGGCGAGCTTGTGGCCGGAGACCATGTCCGCGCGTGTTGCTGCATAGCCCGTCACCGTGATCCGCGCCGGCGCCACGTCGAGCGCGTAGTTGATCGCCTCGTCGAGATAATAGTCGGCGAGCTGGTAGCTGACGAAGCTGCTGTCATAGTCGAACGGCACCGTCACCACGCGCGCGGCGAAGGGGCGGGCGGGGGGCGTGCGCGCCTCGTAGAGCGGGCGGACATTGCGCCGGGGCAGGGCGAATTTCCGCCCGGCATAGCCCTCGGCCTCGAGCATGAAGCGCGTGCAGCCCTCGTCGAGCACCGAGACGCGCGCCGGCTCGAGCACCAGTCCGCCGCAGGGATTGCCCGCGGCCGGATCGGGGCGGCCCTCGACCAGCACGGCATGGTTCCAGTCGGGCTTGGTCGGCGCCGAGGTCACGTCGTAGCGTGTGCCGGTCGCGGGATCGTCGGCGAGCCAGCAGCCCGATTTCCGGCCCGCGTCGGTGTCGCGATAGATCGGGCAGGCGACGAAGCGGACGGCTGCCTGCGTGTCGGCGGCACCGGTGGCGGCGAGCGCGAGCAGGGCGAGGGCGGCCTTCACAGCGCTCTCATCAGGTTCACGAGGTCGGTCTTCTCCTGCTCGGTGTACCCGATGTGAAAGCGGCGATCGTAATAATCGACGATCCCACGCAGGTCCCTGGCGGTCCCGTTCGAGAAATAGGGCGCGCGCGCCGACAGCCCGCGCAGCGACTGGAGCGTGATCCGCCCGACATCGGCGCATTTGCCCGTGGTCAGCGCATAGCCCGGGTCGTGGGTGAGGATTGTCTTGCCGTAATGCGGGTGCGGCCGGCCCGTGCAGGTCACGCGGAATAGGGGGAGCCACGGCTGCGGATCGGCGAAGGGCTGGTTGGTGGTGCCGAGATCGACCTGTCCCGGCGCCACGTCCATGCCCATGTAACTCATATTGTGGCAGAAGACGCAGCTGTTGCGCACCGGATTGCCGAAGCCGACTGGCGAGTTGATCCCTGCCGCGTCGCTGATCAGGAAGGTCTTGTCGCGGAACACGCGTGCCCCGCGCGCCACGGAATCGCGGAAGGCGCGGACCTCGGGCGAAAGCTTCGCCTTCTCCGCCGCGGGCGTCTTCTCCCACGCCTCGAACTCGCTGAACACCGGCGTGCCCTGGCTGCCTAGCCGGCCCGGGGGCGAGGCCTGGAGCTTGTGCGGCCCGCCCTCAGCACCATCGGCGTCGAGCGCACCGCCGGCGCGATCGCTCTGCTGCGCGACATAGAGCCGCCGCTCGAAATCGAGGATGCGGGCGATGTCCGCCTTGTCGAGCGCCCGGAGGAAGGCGAGGTGCGTCGCCGCGGCGTCGCGCATCTGGGCGCTCAGCGTGGGCACGCGGCCGTCGGCCATCAGATTGCCGCTCACCGGCTTGCCCGTTTCGGGATCGAGCTCCAGCGGCATGCCGGCCTTGGGGTCGTAGGCGAAGCCCATCGCCTCGATGAACTTGAAGTTCGCGACCGGCCGCGGGCGGCGATAGACCGAGATGTGCGGATCGGCGGACTTGAGCCCCCATTTGGGGTCGGCGTTGCAGCCGGTGGGATCGCGGACCAGCTCGATCGTGAAGTCGGCCGCGACCGGCTTGCCCGTCAGGTCGCGCGGCGGCCAGGGGCGGGCGAGGCGGATCAGCCCATGGTCGAGCAGCAGCGAATGCGAGGCCCGCTCGCCTTGCGGCAGGCTTGGGCAGTTGGAGCCGTCGATCGCCGCGAATAGCGGGTCGGCGGGCCCCTTCCTGTCCCATTGCCGCTGCACGTCGGCGACCGCGAGACTCATCGCGTCGGCCGGCTGGTGACAGGTTACGCAGGCGCGGCCGTTCGGCCCCAGGGCCTCGAAGAAGGGATGACCGCGCGTCTCCATCGGCCCGCCGTCGAGCAGCAGCCGGACGGTGCCGGTCGGGTCGGCATAATCGAGCTTCGCCGGGAAGCTGCGGCCCTCGCCAGGCTGCCACCAGCGGTCGGGCGGCGGGGCGGCGTGGGCGGCGAACAGGCTCGCCGCCAGCACCGCACCCGCTCCGGCCAGCGCCAGCCGGGAGCGACGCCCCGCCATCTCAGAACTTGACCCTGACCGAGCCATAGATCTCGCGCGGTGCGCCCGGGATCGCGACATATTCGCCGGTCGGAGCGAGCGTCGACTTGTAATAGGCGTAATTGGTGCCGGTCAGGTTGGTGCCCTCGACCGCTAGCTCCACGCCATGCGTCCATGCCGGCTCCCACGAGATGCGCGCGCCGAGCAGGGCATAGCCGTCCTGGTAGGAGGTCGGATCGGCCGTGGTCAGATATTGCGAGCCCTTGTAGCTGACGTCGCCGCGCACGCTCCATTCACCGTCGGCGTGAAAGCGATATTCGGCGCCGCCGTTGATCGACCAGTCGGGAATCTGCGGCAGGCGGCTGCCGAGCACGAAGCCGCTGGCGATCGCCGCTGGGGTCAGCGTGTCGAAGCGCGCGTCGACATAGCCCACGCCGGCATTGAGGCTCAGCCCGCGCACCGGGTTGGCGCTGAACTCGGCTTCGAACCCCTTGATGTCCGAGCCGCCGGCGTTGCGCGTGGTGCGGATATTGGCGTTGGTGACCGGGTCCACGCTCTGCACGGTGAGCTGGATGTTGCGATATTCGCTGTAGAAGCCGGCGAGGTTGAAGACGATCTTGTGGTCCAGCCAGCTCGTCTTCGCGCCCAGCTCGTAGCTGGTCAGCTTCTCGGGATCATATTTGGGCGTCGGGGTCGAGGCGACGGTGGAGGCGCCGAAGCCGCCCGATTTGAAGCCCTTCGACCAGCTCGCATAGAGCATGATGTCGCGCGTCGGCTTCCAGTCGATGCCGAGCTTGGGGGTGAACGAATTCCACTCCGCCTCTGCGCTCGAATAGGGCACGACGGTCGTGTTGTTCTGCGGCCGCATCACCGAGGTCGCGTAGGATTTGCGGTCGTGGTTGAAGCGACCGCCCGCGGTGATCGAGAGCGTGTCGGTGAGCTTGAGCGTCTCCTGCGTGAAGATCGCCTGGCTCTCCGCGGTCATCGCGAAGGTGGTGTAGGTGTTGCCGACGTCCGCCGCCGTGGTCGGCAGACCGGCAGCTATCAGGGCCTCGTAGATGCCCTCGAACGAGCGGGTATAGACCGAGCTGTTGCCCTTCTCGCGGAACAGATAGCCGCCGACGAGGAAGGTCAGCCGGCCGTCGAGCAGGTCACCGCCGAGCTGCAGTTCCTGGCTGTACTGATTGTCGTAGAGTCGTGTGCGCGATTGCTGGAGCGGATAGGGCGTCTGGTCGCCGTCGACCTCGATCAGCGCGTCGATCGTGCGCCAGGCGGTGATCGACTTGAGCGTGACGTTCGGCGCGAGGTCGAAGGTCAGCGTGCCGGAAAGTCCGCCGATCTCGGAATCGTCGCGTTGCGGCTGGAGCGAATAGATGCGGTAGGGATCGGGGGATTCCCAGCGCGAGTCATAGATCGAGCCGGCCGGCAGGCCGAGCAGCGCATTCTCGTACGGCGCGGCGTACTGGTTGTAGCGCGCGATCTTCGCGACCGTCGCGCCGGCGGGCACGAAGTCGATCAGATAGCCGCTGGGCGGCAACTGCTTTTGGCTGGTGAAGTCGCCGAGCAGCTTGAAGCTCACGCTGGGGGAAATGTCCCATTTGAGCCCGCCGCGCAGGATGAAGCGGTCCTCATTGGCATAACGCTGTCCGTCGATCAGCCGCCGACCGAAGCCGTTGCTGGTGAGCATCGCGGCGGACAGCTTGAAGCCGAGCCCGTCGGTAAGCGGCGTGTTGATCGAGGCGCTGCCGTCGAACCGGCCATAGGCGCCGGCGCGCACCTTGATGCTGCCCTCGGCATCGCCGCTGGTCTTCGGATCAGTGGTGATGACGTTGATCGCACCGCCGATCGTGTTGCGGCCATAGAGCGTGCCCTGCGGCCCCTTGAGCACCTCGATCCGCGAGACGTCCTCGAGGCTCATCAGCCCGCCCACCGAGCGCGCGATATAGACGTCATCGACATAGACGCCGATGCCGGGATCGGTCGGGAACTGGAAGTCGCCGGTGCCGACGCCGCGGATGTAGCCGGCGAACGCCGAACCGCCGCCCGCCGGACGGTTGGTCGGATGCAGTTCGAGATTGGGCGCGAAATTGCTGACGTCGCCGAGATTGTCGATGCCGCGCGCCTGAAGCGAGGCGGCGGACAGGGCGGTGACCGAGACCGGCGCGTCCTGCAGTCGTTCCTCGCGGCGCTGCGCGGTGACGACGATGTCGCCATAGCTTTCTTCGGCAGGCGCGGCTGCGGCGGGCTCGGCCGGGGTGGCGGCGGGCGCATCCTGCGCGAGCGCGACTTGTGGCGTGAAGACGGTAAGGCCCGCGAGCGCAGCGCTCGCCAGCCAACGGGTGTTCCCGAAGGGCATCGATCCTCTCCTGATTACACGATCGAACGTCGTGCTATCCTTTGTTGGCATAATTGTTATGAGAGAATACAATTGCTGTCAACAACGCTTCGCGGCAGATCGGAGCGACAGCGAAACGAAGGAGAGTCGCGTGCCCGGAGCGCCCCGAATCCAGGACTATGACCCGCTCGCGCACGAGGATTTCGACACGCCGCACCGCGTGTTCGCGGACCTGCGTTCGCGCTGCCCGGTGGCGCATTCGGACGCGTTCGGCGGCTTCTGGATGCTGACGCGCCATGCCGACATCAAGGCCGTGCTGGACGATCCGGCCGAGTTCACGACGACGGTGCGCAACGTCGTGCCGGGCAGCTCGGCGACCGGCCGGCGTCCGCCGCTGCACCTCGACGGCGCCGAGCACACCCCCTATCGCCGCGCGATCGAGCGCGCGCTCGGCCCGGCGCGCGTCGCCGCGATCGAACCGGTGATCCGCGGCCACGCGCGCAAGCTGGTGGCGGACTATCGCGCCGCGGGCGGGGGCGATCTCGTCGCCGCTTTCTCCTCGCCGTTGCCGGCTTTGGTGTTCGCCGACTGGTTCGCGCTCGACGCAGCGCAGACCGACCTGCTGTGGACCACCGCCTGCGCCTTCGTGAAGGCGTGGGAGGCGTTCGACGTCGAGACGGTCGGGCGGACCAGCGCGGTGCTCTACGATCTCGCGCGCGACCTGATCGCCGCGCGGCGCGAAACCCCGCTCGACCCCGAGCTCGATCCGGTGAGTTCGCTGCTCGCCGCGGTGGACGGGCAGGGCGCGAAGCTGCCGCACGAGATGCTGGTCGGTTGCGTGCGCCAGATCCTTGTGGTCGGGCTGGTAGCGCCGCCGGTGTTCCTCGGCAGCGTGGCGGTGCATCTGTCGCGCGATCCGGCGCTGCAGGCGAAGCTCCGTGCCGAGCCCGGACTGGTGCCGGCGGCGACCGAGGAGTTCCTGCGGCTCTACACCCCCTATCGCGGCTTCGCGCGGACCACGCGGCAGGGCGTGACGCTGCACGGCGTGGCGATCCCGCCGGCCGAACCGATCGCGCTCGCTTATGCCGCGGCCAATCGCGACCCGGCGGTGTTCGAGGCTCCCGACGAATTTCGCCTCGACCGCCCGAACCTGCGCCAGCATCTGGCTTTCGGCAGCGGTCCGCATCGCTGCGCCGGGGCGGCGATGGCGCGGGTGATGCTGCAGGTGGCGATCGGGGAATTGCTCGCGGGGACCGAAGGGTTGGAAATGGCGGGCGAGGTGCGGATGAGCGGCATGCCCGAGGTGGGGCCGATCTATGTTCCGCTCAGGGTTTGGTGATTCAATCTCGCCAAGCCGTCACCCCCGCGAAAGCGGGGGCCCATCTCCTGGACCGTCAATCAAAAGCACCGGTGCCGCTTGTGGATGGCGGAGGAGATGGGCCTCCGCTTTCGCGGGGGTGACGAATAGAAATAACCTATTGCCGCAATTCCCCCGCGAGCAGCGGATCATAGGCGCACCGATAGGACGCAGCATCCCGCTCGTCCCCCTTCACGTAGCGCGCGCTCATCGGGAAGGCGCACAAGGCTCGCGTGAACGCCGTCTGGCCCTCGACCACCCGCGCGCCCGCGATCCGTTCCGGAGTGCGGCCCTGCTCGACCCAGTCGATCACCGCCCACAGCACGTCGCGCGAGGGATCGCCCGGCGTGCTCGTCTGGCCCGATCCGCCGAACTGGTCGACGCCCGGCCCGCCGCGGCAATGATACATGCCCGGCACCATGAACAGCCGCACCGACTTGCCCAGCTTCGCCGCGCCGCCATTGGCCGTGGCGAGCTTCGCGTAATAGTCGACCGTTGGCCCGGCGAGCACCGAGGGGTCCTGCCAGCCCTGATAGATGATCATCTTGCCGCCGCGCGCGAGGAAGGGCGCGATTCCCGTCTTGTCGGCGCGCAGCTCGGGCATGACGCGGTTGACGGCGTCGAGATCGCGCGTGCGCTCGAAGCCGTCCTCGTTCCAGTCGGCATCGCGATAGACCGCATCCGCCCACATCGCGCGCAGCAAAGGCGAGGGCGGACCCGGCCGCGTGCGCACGCCCGGCAGGAGGCCCTTGTCCATCGGCTTGCCCTGCTCGTCGGGCATGGGCGCGACGATCGCCTGCAGCATCGCGAGTTTCGGCGCCGTCAGGCAGTCTCCGGTCTGACCCGGCTTGCACGCCAGCGTCGTCACCTCGAACCCGCAGGCCAGCGGATTCTCGACCACGCCGTCGGCCACCCCGTCCTTCGCGTCGCACGCCTTGTTCGCCGTCGTCTCGTACAGCGCCCAGTCGGCATCGCTCAGCGCCCCCGCCGGATCGCGCTTCTGCGCGAGCGAGAACCACATCATCCGCACCGAGAGGAGCGGCATGTACGGCCCGGGCGCGCCCGAGACGATCCCGTCATAATCGCCGGGATAATTCTGCATCTCCTTCAGGCCCTGCCGTCCGCCGCCTGAGCAGCCGAGATAATAGGATCGGTTCGCCGGCTTGCCGTAGAAGCGCGCGACCAAGGCCTTGGCCGCCTGCGCGGTCAGGTGCACCGCGCGATGCTCGTAATCGACGCGCGGCTTGTCCTCCATCATCCAGTGCGCCTGGCTGGCCTTGTGCCCGCTGTCGGTGGTCACCGTCGCGAAGCCTTCGGCGATGCGCACGCTCATATCGGCATAGTTGAACACGCCGGCATCGCCGCCCACGCCGGCGCCGAGCAGCCGCCCGTTCCAGTTGGCCTTGACCGGCAGCCACAGTTCGAAGCCGATATTGCCCTCGATCGTGCCTTCGACGCGGCACAAGGGCACGCTCACCGGCCGCGGCTTGTAGAAACTGTCGGTCGCGAACGTCCAGTTGGGCGTGGGCGTGATCGCGGTGGCTTTGGTCACCACCACCGATCCCGGATGGTTGCCGGCGAGCCCGGCGCAGGCGTCCTGCGCCTGTGCCGGGGCCGCGGCGAGAAGGGCGCCGAGCGCGGCGCCGGGGAGCATCAGACCGTGGCGCATGCTCAGAACTTGAGGTTCGCGGTGACGCCGAAGGTGCGCGGGATCGGATTGGCCGATTGCGGGTCATAGCCGCGCGTGATGTCGACGAAGGGCGGGTCCTCGTTGAACAGGTTGCGGACGTCGAAGACGAGCTCGAAATTCTTGCTCACCGTCGCGCCGAGCATGAGGTCGACCGTGTCGTAATTGCTCACCTGCTGGGCGGGCGTGATCGTGGTGTTGCTGTAGCCCGCGAGATGGTTGAGCGTGACGCGCGTCCGCCAGATGCCCGAGCTGACGCCGAGATCGGCCTGCGCGCGGAACTTCTGCGGGAAGTTGATCGTGCCGAGCACGTCGGTCAGCCCGGCGCCGGGCACCGCCTCGAACTTGTATTTGGTGTAATAGGTGCCGTTGATCCCGCCATCGATGTGGAAGCCGCCCCAGGTCCAGGCATAGTTCAGCCCGAAATCCATGCCGCTGACCTTCGAGGTGCCGAGATTCTGGCGTCGCCCGTCGACGATGAACGAGACCGCGCTGGTGTTGATCGCGCTGTTGATCGGCAGGCCCGAATTCATCAGCGCGGTCACCTGCGCCGCGGTCGGGTTCAGGATCACGAACGAGGTATAGAGCGGGTTGGTAAGGATGCCGGGTGTGCCACGCAGCGCCTGGATCTGGTCCTTGTAATCGATGTCGAACCAGGTCGCAGTCGCGCGCAGCCCGGGAATGCCGCGCGGCGCGATCTCGATGCCGCCCGACCAGGTCGTCGCGGTCTCGGGCTTGAGATTGGGGTTGCCGCCGGCGATGCCGATGCCGGTGAGGTTGCCCGAGGCGCCGGGGAGCGTGTCGTAATAAAGGCCCGCGCCGCCTGCGACGGTCGAGATCTCGGTGAAGGTCGGCGCGCGGAACGAGGTGCCGTA
>Ga0065165_1003490_pt1 | contig 10969 bp, 13 predicted proteins | sample AraplaMF_Cvi_mMF_FD_63813 | JGI IMG/M metagenome (GOLD analysis project Ga0065165, IMG submission 63813) | Arabidopsis root microbial communities from the University of North Carolina, USA - plate scrape MF_Cvi_mMF (version 2) (version 3) | ecosystem: Host-associated > Plants > Roots >... | reverse complement strand
TGCGGCGATGTCCGGGCAGGCTGGAACGAGTACATTGAGACGTCTCTCGGCTATTCTAGTCGTGAAGGGTACACTGGCGGGGTTAAGATTTGGTTGTGACGCGCCGGACGGTCAGACGGTCCGGCTTGAGCCGAAGCTTGCAAGACCCAGAAGCCGTCGCAGACCGGAGCCCCGCAACGGCGATGCCGGATTGTCGAGATTTGTCCCCGCGCCGGTCTTGTCGAGGCTGCTGCAAGCCTCGAGGACGAGGCCCGCGATTGCCGGTGCAAGATGCACCGCTGCCGGCGACTGGGGCACGAGCGACCCCAACAGTCGATCGCTGCTGCCGGTCGCCGGACGCAACGGCAGAAGCAGCATCTCGAAGCGTTTTTGATTGGTGGCTTCTTCGGACAGGACATCGAGGCGGAACGGCGTTTCCTCGCCGATGGCCCTTTGGCAGATGTCTTCTACACGGGCTGCCTCCGTGCCTGACCAGACTTTGGTGAAGGGCATTCCCCGCAGTTCGCCGCCGAAGAGATCGCACACGCGCGTGCCGGCCAGACGAAAGACGAGATCCTCTGTTTCGTCAGCGGTGATGATGAAGAGATGCGGAAGAACGCGACGCAGGACCACCGGATCGATCTGCGTGCGAAGCGGGGCGGCCTGATCGCCGCTGAGCTTTGCCCAGTAGTCGAAGAGTTCCATGCTGGCCTGATGTCGCATAAATGCAGTGCTCCATTTCGGTACGGCCTTCGCAGTCGCAGCGGGCCGAAACATGATCGCTGCGAAATTCGTGCCACGGCGTCGGTCAACCGCGACGGGGTAGCTGCCTGTCGCGATTGTGACCGGGCGCCGCAGTCGGAGGCCAGCCGATCGCTTTTCTTCGTTGTGTGCCTGCAGTAAGTCTGGCGAACATTTTAGGAAGACGCAATCATGGACGACAGGCCGGACGTGGCTTTACAGGGATCAGAACTGCCGCCGGCGGCATCTCCGCCGATCTTCAACATGCCGCAGGCGCTCTCGATGACGCTTGCGTTGCTGTTTGCCATTTACGGGATCTGGGCCTATGTGCTCAATGATGAGTGGCAGTCCATAATCTTCGTCCATTTCGGTTTCACGCCGCTGCGGTACGTCTATCCGCTGATGGACCAGGATCTTGCCTGGCTGTGGACGCCGGTCACCTATTCGCTGTTGCATGGCAGCCTGCAGCATATCGGCTTCAATGTTTTGTGGCTGGCCGCCTTCGGTGCGCCAGTCATCCGGCGGATCGGGACACTTCGCTATATTCTCTTCTGGATCCTGTCGGCTGCGACCGCAGCCTTCTTCCACGCAGCCCTGCACTGGGGCCAGGAGACCATCCTTGTCGGCGCCTCGGGCGTCGTCTCGGCACTGATGGGGGCTGCCTGCCGGTTCGCGTTCAATGGCCGTCGCGGCTACGACCGCATCGGCGGACACCTCAACCCTCGGCAATCGATCCTCGGCGCGTTCCGTAACAGGACGGTGGTCATCTTCACCCTGATGTGGCTGCTCGGCAACGTGCTGATCGCGCTCGGCCTCCCACTGGTCGGTGCCGATGTGGGCGAAGTCGCATGGGATGCCCATATCGGCGGCTTCCTTTTCGGCTTTCTGCTGTTCGGCGCATTCGATCCCATCCCGGTCGTGCGGCAGATCGATCGCTCGGCTTGATATCTTTCTGAGCCCGTTCTAATTTCTGACTGCAGCAGACCTGCGCGCCGGCGACGGAGGGAGACGCCGCCCGGCAGATGGCCGTGGAGGAGAGAGCCATGTCGACCACCGTAAAAAGCATGCTTGATATCAAAGGCCGCGACGTCGTGACGGTCGGTCCGGATCTCAGCCTTCATGACGTTGCCAGGATCCTCAACGAGCGCAAGATCGGCGCGGTTGTTGTGACGGGGATGGAAGAGAGAATCGCCGGTATCTTTACCGAACGTGATCTGGTGCGCGCGATCGCGACCGGGGGGGCAGAAGTGCTTGGCCAGCCGGTGCGCGCATCCATGACGACGAGCGTGCAGCGCTGCCGGGAAGACCAGACCGTCGACGAGTTGATGGGCATGATGAGCGCCGGGCGTTTCCGCCATGTGCCGGTGGAACGGGATGGACGGCTTTCCGGCATCATCTCGATCGGCGACGTGGTCAAGTCGCGAATCCGCGAGGTCGAACTCGAAGCGGAGCAGATGAAGGCCTACATCGCAAGCTGAGCGACAGCGGGGCGGCTTGCGGCCGAGCTCTGCTCAGACGGCAAAGACTTCCTGCATGCGCTTCAAGGCCGAGATCTGTGCCATCGTCTCGTCGTAGCCGCGCTGAATAGCCTCGCCGGCACGGTGGAATTCCGACAGTCCGATATCGCTCAGCCGCGGGTGAAGGGCCAGATCCGGCGGATCACCCGCCAGCCGGGCGCGCGAAATGCGCTCCTGGATGATATTGAAGGCCTGGACCATGGTGCCGGTGACGCTTGTCCTGCGGTCGCTGCGATTGCGCGGAAGATCGACCGGCTGGACGCTCGCGCTGTGCTTGACCACGGCCGATCGACCGAAGATCTCGTAGTTGAGATTGACGGCGACCACGAGCGGCTGCTCGTAGGCACGGCAGACGGATGTCGGCACCGGGTTGACCAAGGCGCCGTCGACGAGCACGCGGTTGTTGCAGATGACCGGCTCGAAAATCCCGGGAAGAGCATAGGATGCGCGCAGTGCGGTGATCAGCGAGCCGCTCGAAATCCAGACCTCGTGACCGGTATGCAGCTCGGTCGCGACCGCCACCATGGGTCGGCCAAGATCCTCGATGGAGAGACCCTCGAGATGCTCCTGCATGCGTTTGGTCAGGCGCATCCCGCCCAAAAGACCACCGCCGCCGATCGTGAGGTCGAGCAGGCCGGCAATGCGACGCATCGTCAACGACCGGGCAAACTGCTCCAGTTCGTCAAGCTTGCCCGCAAGATAGCAGCCGCCGACGAGAGCGCCGATCGAGGTCCCGGCGATCATGCCAACTTCGATCGCCGATTCGTCGAGAGCCCGGAGGACGCCGATATGCGCCCATCCGCGTGCGGCGCCGCCGCCCAGCGCGAGCGCAAGCTTTGCCTTCGGCGGCGGGGCGATCACGGCGGGGAGGGACGGTGCGATGGCCTGCGAACCGCCAAGTTCGGCCGGGGCATTCTGCCGTTCGTTGCGGTTCCGACTCCAGTTGAGCATCGACGAACATCCTCCATACCAACCGTCGTCGCAAAGTTCATTAAGCGCAGAACGTGGTTTCGAAACCGTTTACTGAAAAACATGTCCGAAACGCGCCCGTCGACGTGATCATTGCCCTTCGTAAACAGTCTTTGGATCAAAATGACGCTGATCATCGGCGATGACAAGCGTGGCTTCGCCATCCCCAAGCCGCACCGTCCGGTAGAAGCAGGACCGGCGGCCGGTGTGGCACGCGGCGTCGTGGCCGGTCATCGAAACCTTGATCCAGACGACGTCCTGATCGCAATCCGTCCTCATCTCGCGGACCATCTGGAGGTTGCCCGAGGTTTCCCCCTTCTTCCAAAGCTTCTGCCGTGACCGGCTGTAGTAATGCGCCGTACCGGTCTCGATTGTCAGCCGCAGCGCTTCCGCGTTCATGTGCGCGACCATCAGCAGCACGCCGTCGCGGACGTCTGTCACCACGGCGGTGACGAGACCGGCGGAATCGAAGCGGGGCGTGAAAGCGCCTGCATCCTCCAGAACGGTCTTGTCCGCGGAGGGCGCGGGGAATTGAATATCCATGTGGATCCTGTCAGCGACCGCGGCTCAGCGTGATGAACCGCGCCTGCTCGGTCGCATTGGTCTTGAACTCGCCGGTAAAGGTGGTGGTAAGCGTGGTCGAACCCTGCTTCTGCACGCCGCGCATTTCCATGCACATGTGCTCCGCCTCGATCATCACTGCCACGCCGCGCGGTTTGAGGCTCGACTGGATGGCGTTGGCGATCTGCGCCGTCATGTTCTCCTGGGTCTGCAGGCGCCGACCGAAAATCTCGACGACGCGCGCGATCTTGGAAAGGCCGAGCACGGGTCCGCTTGGCAGATAGGCGACCGTCGCCTTGCCCTTGATCGGCAGCATGTGGTGCTCGCAATGGGAAAAGAACGGGATATCGCGAACGAGGACGATGTCGTCGAAGCCCGACATTTCCTCGAACGTCCGTCCCAAGACTTCATCCGGTGCAAGGTCATAGCCGGCGAAAAGCTCGCGATAGGCTGCCGCGACGCGCTTCGGCGTATCGACCAAGCCTTCGCGGGTCGGGTCGTCACCGGCCCAACGCAGCAGAACCTTGACGGCTTCCTCAGCCTCCTGCTGGCTTGGCCGAGAGTCCTTTTCTTTCGAAGCCGGGAAAGTTTTCACAATGGCATCCATTTTACGTCTCCTGATGCGGTTCGAACCCGCATCCGACTGTCTTTCGTCCCATCGGTCGGCTACCGCTGGCGCCTCCGATCCACGTGCAATGCTGGTATCTGCTCTGCAGAGACTGCATTTACAAGATATCCTAATATCAAATGGGCAGGATTTCGTAAAAACAGCCATTCTTGATGATTGCGAGCCGCATTCACATATATGTGGGCGATATCCATTCTGGTAGCCCGTGTCGGTGGACACTGTGTTCAGGCCGGCGGGGCGCCGAAGCGAGTGTTGCATGGACGACATCTACAACAGCAAGATCCTGGAGTTCGCCGGCAATATTGGCCGCAGCGGCACGTTGCAGGATGCGGATGCGACCGCGGAGAAGCATTCGAAGCTTTGCGGCTCGAAAGTCCGGGTCTATCTCAAGATGGAAGAAGACAAGGTCGTCGACTTTGCCCATGAAGTGCGGGCCTGCGCATTGGGGCAGGCATCTTCGTCGATCATGGCGCAGCACGTGGTCGGAGCCTCGGCAGCCGAAATCCGGCAGGCGAGAACCGAAATGCTCGCCATGCTCAAGGATGGTGGCGAGGGCCCCGGCGGCCGCTTCGAGGATATGCGCTATCTGAAGCCGGTGAAGGATTACAAGGCCCGCCATCCATCGACGATGCTGACCTTTGATGCCGTGGTCGAGGCGATCGAGCAGATCGAGGCCAAGACCATGCAGCCCGTGACGGGATAAACGATGTGCGATGGCTGCGCGCCTGACAAGGACAAGCGGCAGGGCCTCGCGTCGCGGTCGCGCAACTGGCCGGGCCCGTTTTTCTGGACGCCAGGCCGCCTGATCGGCGTCGGCCTGATACGCTTTTACCAGCTGACGCTCTCCGGCTTCGTCGGCAATGGCTGCCGGCACGTCCCGACATGTTCCGAATACGGATATGAGGCGATCGCCAGGCACGGCCTTTGGAGAGGGGGATGGATGACGCTGTTTCGGGTGGCCCGGTGCGGACCGGGCGGTAGCATGGGTCTTGACCCGGTGCCGGCCGATCTCGACGACGCCAGACGCAGCTGGCTGCCATGGCGCTATAGGCGCCGTTGAGCGCGCTCCGGAAGCTTTACTAAAATCCCAAAACACACTACTACGCCGACCGTTGCTGGCCGGCGAATCCGGCCTTTTTGCCACCACCCGCATTCGTTGGCGGGACTGGACAGGAGAAAGACATGTCCCAATCCATTTCCCTTACATTCCCTGATGGTTCCGTCCGCGTATTCGACGCCGGCACGACCGGGCTTGCCGTCGCGGAATCAATCTCGAAGTCGCTTGCCAAGAAGGCCGTCGCCATTGCGCTCGACGGCGAACTGCGCGATCTCTCGGATCCCGTCGCCGACGGCAAGATCGAGATCGTGACCCGCACCGATCCGCGCGCGCTCGAACTGATCCGCCACGATGCCGCCCATGTGATGGCCGAGGCCGTCCAGGAGCTGTGGCCCGGCACGCAGGTCACGATCGGTCCAGTGATCGAGAACGGCTTCTACTACGACTTCAAGCGGGTCCACCCGGACAGCCGCGAGGACTGGCCCTTCACGCCCGATGATCTTCCGAAGATCGAAAAGAAGATGAAGGAGATCATCCAGAAGAACGCCGCCTTCACCAAGGAAATCTGGTCGCGCGACAAGGTGCGCGACGTGTTCGCCGACAAGGGCGAGGCCTACAAGGTCGAGCTGGTCGATGCCATTCCGGAAGGCCAGGATCTCAAAATCTATCGCCAGGGGGAGTGGTTCGATCTGTGCCGTGGGCCGCACATGGCCTCGACCGGGCAGGTCGGCACGGCATTCAAGCTGATGAAGGTGGCCGGCGCCTACTGGCGCGGCGATTCGACCAAGCCGATGCTGACCCGCATCTACGGCACCGCCTGGGCGTCGCAGGAAGAGCTCGACCAGTACCTGCACGTGCTGGCGGAGGCGGAAAAGCGCGACCACCGGAAGCTCGGGCGCGAAATGGACCTCTTCCATTTCCAAGAAGAAGGCCCCGGCGTCGTGTTCTGGCACGGCAAGGGCTGGCGGATGTTCCAGACCCTGACCGCCTACATGCGCCGGCGGCTGTCGGGAACCTACGAGGAAGTCAACGCGCCGCAGGTGCTCGACGCATCCCTGTGGGAAACCTCCGGCCATTGGGGCTGGTACCAGGAGAACATGTTCGCCGTGAAATCGGCCTACGCGTTCACCCATCCGGACGACAAGGAAGCGGACAACCGTGTCTTTGCGTTGAAGCCAATGAACTGCCCCGGGCATGTCCAAATCTTCAAGCACGGTCTGAAGTCCTACCGCGAACTGCCTATCCGTCTCGCGGAATTCGGTCTCGTGCACCGCTATGAGGCGTCCGGTGCGTTGCACGGTCTGATGCGCGTACGCGGGTTTACGCAGGACGATGCGCACGTGTTCTGCACCGACGAGCAAATGGCGGCCGAGTGCCTGCGCATCAACGACCTCATCCTGTCGGTCTACGAGGACTTCGGCTTCCGCGAAGTGGTGGTCAAGCTGTCGACCCGGCCCGACAAGCGGGTCGGAACGGACGCGCTCTGGGATCGCGCCGAAGACGTGATGATGCAGGTTCTGAAGACGATTGAGGAGCAGTCCGGCGGCCGGATCAAGACGGGCATCCTGCCGGGCGAGGGCGCCTTCTACGGTCCGAAGTTCGAATATACGCTGAAGGACGCGATTGGCCGGGAATGGCAGTGCGGCACGACGCAGGTCGACTTCAACCTGCCGGAACGCTTCGGCGCCTTCTATATCGACCAGTCTTCGGAAAAGCGTCAGCCGGTGATGATCCACCGCGCCATCTGCGGCTCCATGGAGCGCTTCCTCGGGATCCTGATCGAGAATTTCGCAGGCCATATGCCGCTGTGGTTTGCGCCGATGCAGGTCGTCGTCGCGACCATCACCTCGGATGCGGACGATTACGGACGCGAGGTCGCGGAGATGCTGCGGGACGCGGGCCTGGTGGTCGACACCGACTTCCGCAACGAGAAGATCAACTACAAGGTCCGCGAGCATTCGGTCAGCAAGGTGCCTGTGATCATCGTTTGCGGCAAAAAGGAAGCCGAAGAGCGGTCGGTCAACATTCGCCGTTTGGGTTCGCAGGCGCAGACCTCGATGTCGCTCGACGAGGCGATCGCCACCCTGTCCGAGGAGGCAACGCCTCCGGATGTAAAGCGCCGCGCCTCGCGCAGGCGTGTCGCTTAGGGCAAAAATCGACAGCGCTGGCGACCGTGGCCAGCGCTGTCAGAAAGCTGTAACATGCCTGTAATACTCATTCCCTTCCGAGACAGGCGGATGTTCCGCGGAGATTAACGTGCGCTTCAGGGAACTGTCTTACGCGAACGACAAGGACCGCCGCATCAAGCGCTGGTTCATCCGCTCGATCGAGGGGCTTTCCGGCCGCGATCGCTATGCGCGGCTTTACGATATCTGGCGCAAGGATATCGTCGGCAAGACCGATCGGGTATTCGGCAAGATGCTGGACCTGATCGATGTCGAACTCGCCATCGAGGGAGAGTGGCCGCCGGTGATCGCCGAGGGTCGTCCGCTGGTCATCGTCGCCAACCACCCGTTCGGGATCGGCGACGGGATCGCGGTTCTGGCGCTGGCCGAGCAGATCGGCCGGCCGTTCCGGGTGCTGATCAACAACGAACTCCTCAAAGTACCGGAAATGGCCGCCTATTCGCTTCCCGTTTCGTTCGAGGAGACAAAGGAAGCTGTCGCCATCAACATGCAGACCCGGCATGAGGCATTGCGTCTGCTGAAAGAGGGCACGACGATCATCATCTTCCCGGCCGGCGGCGTGGCCACGGCGAAGAAGGGCTTCGGCAAGGTCGAGGACCTGCCCTGGAAGATCTTTCCGGCAAAGCTCATCCAGTCCGCCCGCGCCGATGTGGTGCCGATCTACTTCCAGGGGCAGAATGGACGGCTGTTCCATATCGCCAGCCGCATTTCTCTGACGCTGCGCCTTTCGCTTCTGATTCGCGAGTTCAAACGGCTGTCCGGAACGACGATCAGGGCCCGCGTCGGCCGGGTGATGGGCTGGGAGGAGATGGCCGGCGTGACCGACCGCAAGGATCTGCTGCTCAAGCTCTATGCCGCCGTGTTCTCCATGGGCATCCCACCCAAGGCTCCGGCGCGCGAGCGGCTGCTCGAGAAGGTCGGCTGACGCCTAGTCCTGGGGCTCGGCCTCATCCTCGCCCGGTGCCGTCGGACGCGGATCGCGCATCTGCACCTCGACGTCCGTATTGCGCCCCGCCTTCACGTTGAATTCGCGCTGGTAGATCTTGTCCTTGTTGCGGGCAATCGCGAGATAAGCGCCCTCGGCCAGCACCATCGACGGGAAAGCGCTGACGCTTTCGCTGACCACGTCGCCGGCTGCCGTCAGGATCGACCATGCGGTATCGGCGATTGCTTCGCCGCCCGCCTGGGACACAAGCTTCATCGTTACCTGGGCCGCCTTGTGCTGCAGAACGGCCTGGGTCAGCTTGCCGGCCTCGACCTGGATGTCGGCCCGCACAACGGCATTGACCTCTCCGTACTCCGAAACGACGTGATAGGTGCCGGCAGCCAGCCGGACGATTGTGTTGGGCTTGACGTCGGACATGACGAGTGCGCGATCACCGTTCTCGCGAACTTCCGATGAGTAGACGGAAAAACTCAGCTGGGTCGGGGGGATGCGCTGGTCCTGACCGGCGACGGCGTTGAGCACGAAGCCGCCCGCGTCGAGAATCAGCGTCTGCCTGGCAACCTCGCCCTCGGTCGGGACGGTGATTTTCTTGGTAACGCCGGCCCGCCCGAAGGCGACGTTGACGAAATAATCGCCCGGTGCCAGCTGAAATGCTGCCGAGCCGCCATCGGAACTCGCGACCAGCGGCAGCTTGCCATCCGGCCCCGCAAGCGGGCTGAAGACACGCCAGGCAAGGCCGTCCTGCATAACCTCGCCGTCGGCGGTCAATCGGGCTTCGAAGCGCACGTCCCTCGCGGTGATGCCCGCCACGCCCGGCGCTGCCGAGAAGGCATTGAGCTTCGGCATCTTCGACATGCTGTCCGACGGATGAAAATTCTTGAACGCATCCTCCTGCGCCCTCGCGCCATGGCTTGCCCCGAAGATGGACAGGCCGGCAAGCATGCAGCGGAAGATGACGCGATTGGCAGACATGAGCTTGACCGGTTGACTCTGGTTTTGCGAACAGCCACTTGAAGACCAACGCCTGGGCAATTTCAAGACCTCCCGCCGGCCGCCGTTCTGATTGAAAGCGTTGGACATGCAAAACGAGCTGAAACTGATCGATTACCTGCAAGACAGACACTCCACCCCCGTTGCACAGATCAAAGGACCGGGCCCGTCGGACGAGGAGCTCGACGCCATTCTGACCTGCGCGGCCCGGGTCCCCGACCACGGCAAGCTCGCCCCCTGGCGCTTCATCGTCTATCGCGGCGAAGTTTGCGAGCAGCTTGGCGAGGTTTTCCTGAACATCGCGCTTGCAGACAATCCGGACCTGCCGGACGCCGCACGGGAGGCGGAGCGCGTCCGCTTCACGCGTGCCCCGCTGGTCGTCGGCGTCGTCAGCACCGCAGCGCCTCATGTCAAGATTCCGGAGTGGGAACAGGTCCTGTCGGCAGGAGCCGTCTGCCTCAACATGCTGATGGCCGCCAATGCGCAGGGCTACGTCGCCAACTGGCGCAGCGAGTGGATCGCCTACGACGCCCGGGCGCTTGAGCTCCTCGGGGTTCGGCCGGAGGAGAAGGTCGCCGGCTTCATCCATATCGGCTCCGCGGACTTCCCGACCCCCGACAGGCCCCGGCCGCCGCTTGCGGAGATCGTCAGCTATGCCGGAAACCGGCCGGCCTGATGTTCTACAAGACCGACACGAATGCGCATGGTCTCAGCCACGATCCCTTCAAGGCGATCGTGGCGCCGCGCCCGATCGGCTGGATCGGTACGAAAGGTCGGGACGGTTCCTACAACCTTTCTCCCTATTCCTTCTTCAACATCGTCTCCGATCGGCCGAAGATCGTGATGTTCTCGTCCTCGGGTCGCAAGCACAGCCTCAGGAATGCGGAGGAGACCGGCCTTTTCACCGCCAGCATGGCGAGCCGCCACGTTGCCTCGCAGATGAATGCGTCTTCCGCACCGGTCGATTACGGCGTCAGTGAGTTTGAACTGGCAGGCCTGACCGCGCGGATGGGCGAGATGGTCGATGCGCCATTCGTGGCCGAGGCCTTCGCGGCGCTGGAATGCCAGGTGACCGAGATTATCCAGCCCAGGGGGCTGGACGGGGAGGGCGCGGATGCCTTCATGGTGTTCGGCGAGGTTCTTGCCATTCACATCGACGAGGCAATCATTCGCAATGGTCGCATCGACATGGATCTCGCCCGGCCTCTCGGCAGAATGGGCTACCGCGACTATACCGACGGCGGATCCGACGTTTTCGAGATCACCCGACCGAGCGGCGCCTGACATTCGACCCACGTTAAGAAACGTGGTGAACCAATCTTAAACGTTTTCGTCCTAGCCTCATTTCAGCCGAAGTACCTGAGTCTCCGGCAATGGTATTCGAGGCGCGTTGTG
>Ga0065165_1003489_pt1 | contig 10970 bp, 10 predicted proteins | sample AraplaMF_Cvi_mMF_FD_63813 | JGI IMG/M metagenome (GOLD analysis project Ga0065165, IMG submission 63813) | Arabidopsis root microbial communities from the University of North Carolina, USA - plate scrape MF_Cvi_mMF (version 2) (version 3) | ecosystem: Host-associated > Plants > Roots >... | reverse complement strand
CATGGAATTCACCGGGAAATACACGCTTGCACCTTACGGCTCCTCGCTCAACAAGGGCCTGCCTTTCCGGTGGGCCTCATTCTACCGGGAAGACGGTACGCCCATTCTCGACGCCGACGGCAGACCTCTGCAGAACGGCATCGGCGAACGGGAGAAGGACATCGCCAGGGCAATGATCGAGGCGCCCGTCTACGCGGTGCTCGATCAGGCCGAACCGGCCCTTCAGGATTGGCTTCGCCGCGGCCAGCCGAACTGTTTCGTGCCGTATGATCGCGCGCCGGTCGGTCCCTTTGCCGAGATGTTTCGCGTCACCTTCCGGGCGGAGGGCACGGTGCGCGGCACCGGCGGCATCCGCATCGCCACATCCGATTGCGGCACCGATGTGCCGGCCCTTTATGTCGCCGGAGACGCTGCGAGCCGCGAACCACTGGCAGGTGCCACATCCGGTGGCGGAGGGCCCAATTCCTCATGGGCAATCGCCAGCGGCTGGTGGTCCGGCCAGGGTGCCGCCGCCTATGCCAGGCGCCGCGGCAACACGGCCTTCTGCACAAGTTCCCGCCCGCTCGGCCAGGCGGGTCTGCGCCCCGCAGCTTTGGCGAAGGGCGCGCTGACGCCCCGGGATGTGATCGACAGCGTGCGCGCCGAAGTCATCCCTCTTGAAAAGAACTACTTTCGCGAGGGCGGCCGCCTCCAGGCAAGCTACGACAAGATCGACAGCCTCTGGGCCGATGTCAAAAACCATCTGTCCGGCGAGGGCACCGCCCTTACCAGGCTGAAAGCGCGAGAAGCAGCGGCGATCGCCGCGTCAGCTCGCTGGTCGCTTGTCGCTGCCCTGGCCCGTACGGAAAGCCGCGGCATGCATCGCCGCAGCGATTTCAAAACGAGCGATCCGGCTCTTGCGCATTCCATCACGTTGCGCGGCGTCGATGACATTGTGGCCTCCTCGGCAGAGCAAGGCCAGCGGGAGGTCGCATCGTGATAGAGGTCGTCTCCGAAAGCCGCTGCGTGGAGTGCAATATCTGCGTGAAGGTGTGCCCGGCCAATGTCTTCGATGCGACCGGTGGCGTTCCCGTCATCGCTCGACAGGACGACTGCCAGACCTGTTTTCTGTGTGAAATCTACTGCCCGACCGACGCGCTTTATGTTGCCGAGCGTGCAGACGGACCGCTTGCCATCACCGAAAGCGGTGTGGAAGAGCGCGGTCTTTTTGGCAGCTATTCGCGCGCGCTCGGGTGGAAACGCGGCAAGCCCGGCGGCTCCGAACTCGACCCCACCCATCGCATCCGCGTCGCTCAAGTTTGAGATTGGAGCATTCCATGGATCGCATCACCGTCACCGATGTCCAGAAAACCTTCCAGTTGAAGCCCGGCCAGTCCGTACTGATCGACGGCCGCCCCTCCGATAGGGTCACCGTCCTCAACGGCGTCGATCTTGCCATCCGCAAAGGTGAGTTCATCACGCTGGTCGGGCCGAGCGGCAGCGGCAAGTCCGTCCTGCTGGACATCATCGGCGGCCTTGTCGAGGCTTCTGGTGGATCCATCAGCATCGACGGCAAACGCATCGTCAGGCCGGATGCCAAGACCGGTTACGTCTTCCAGCAGTATGCGCTGTTCCCCTGGCGCACCGCACTCGCCAATGTCGAATATGCGCTGGAGGTGCGCGGCGTCGGCAGTGCCGAACGTCGCGAGAAAGCGCGCTATTTCCTGTCCCTGTTCGGCCTTTCGGGTTTCGAGGACCGGTTTCCCAACCAGCTCTCGGGCGGCATGCAGCAGCGCGTTGCAATTGCCAGGGCGCTGGCGACGGACCCCGAGGTCCTGTTGATGGACGAGCCCTTCGCAGCCCTTGACGCGCAAACGCGCGAAATCCTGCAGGCCGAACTCCTGCGCATCTGGGAGAAGATCAAAACGACCGTCGTCTTCGTCACCCACTCGATCGACGAGGCGATCTACCTCGCAGACCGCATTGTGGTGATGACCGCGCGGCCGGGGACGGTCAAGGAAATCATCGACATCGACCTGCCGCGCCCGCGCGACGGCGATATCCGCGCCAGCACCGAATTCAACGCCCATCGCGGCCGGGTATGGGAGGCTCTGCGCGACGAAGTGAACAAGGCACAGAAGGACTGGGCGCTTGCGCCGGCCTACAGCCACTGAAATCGGAGAACCGCCATGGCCTATGCCACCGACAAAACCATTCTCGGCGCGGAGCTTTCTCCCTACCGGCAGAAACAAACGGCAAAGCCTGCACGCAGGCGGCGCCTCGAATTCGGGGCCTTGACCGCGGGCCTGCCGCTACTCGTCGTGTTCTTTGGCCTCTGGGAGATCGCACCGCGGCTCGGCTGGCTGAACCGCATCTTCTTCCCGCCGCTCAGCGAAGTCTGCGTTGCCTGGTTCGCCATGCTTCTCGACGGGACGCTCTCGGCCAATATCGGCATCAGTCTTCAACGAGCAGCGATCGGCTTTCTTCTCGCTGTGGTCGTCGCCGTGCCGCTCGGCTTCCTGATGGGTCGCTATTCCGCCTTTGAGAAGGTCTCGGACTTGCTGGTCCAGACCCTGCGCAACACCTCGCAATTCGCGCTGCTGCCGGTCTTCGTCCTGCTGCTTGGCATCGGCGAGGCATCCAAGGTTGCCATCTGCTTCTATTCGTCGATCTTCTTCCTGCTGATCAACACCATATCGGGCGTCAAATCCGTCGATCCGCTGCTTCTCAAGGCCGCCCGTTCGATGGGCACGTCCGACCTCGACATGTTCCGCAAGGTCATCCTTCCGGCCAGCATCCCATTCATCGTTTCGGGCATGCGGCTTGCCGTCAAGTCCTCGATCTTTGCGGTCATTGGCGCCGAAATGCTCGCCGCCAAATCCGGCCTCGGCTTTCTCATACAGCAGTCGCAACTGATGATGGAAACAGCGGATATGTATGCCGGCATCATCACCATGACCGCGATCGGCCTGCTCGTGAACTATCTGCTCGTCTGGTTCGAGCGCTGGGCCACCGCCTGGAAGGGCAATTCCGAGACCTCCCACAGTTAATACCAACGTCGTCTCAAGGAGACATGACATGACCCAGTCCTACCCGACCATCCTGCGCCGAACGCTTTTGAGTGCTTTCGCGGCTCTTGCACTCGGCGGGGCAGCCGTCACGCCTGCGTTGGCTTCCGACAAGCCGGACATCATCCGCATCGGCAGCACGGCACCCGGCCACCTCAAGTTCATCCTCCAGCGTCATAACGGATCGCTCGCCAAGGAATTCGAAAAAGACGGCATCAAGGTCGAATTCATCGCTTTCACCAATGGCGGCTCGGAAGCGACAACCGCCCTGGCAACAGGCGCAGTCGAATTCATCTACACCGGCAACAACCCGGCTCTGCGCGTGGCCGCAGCCGGCGCGGACGTCAAGGCGATCGGTCTCTCCAGCTACGTGAAGGAAAACGGCTCCGCCATCATCGTCAAGGCCGACTCCCCGATCAAGTCGATCGACGATCTCAAGGGCAAGAAGGTCGCCTATCTGACTGGCACCGTTCGTCACTCGACCTTCGCCAAGGCGCTGAAATCCGTCGGACTGACGCTTGCCGACGTTGAATCCCTCAACCTTGCCTTCGACGCCTCGGGGCCGGCCCTGGTGCGCGGTGACGTCGATGCTGTCGTCGAAAGCGGCGATGTCGCTGCCAAGCTGGTCGAAACAGGCCAAGCGCGGGTCATCCTCGATGCCTCCTCCCACCCGGAATGGTCGGCTCCGTTTCTGATCTCGGCAAACGGCGAGTTCGTCCGGAAATATCCCGACCTCGTCAGGCGCCTGCTGAAGGTCGACATCGAGACCGCCCGCTGGGCGGACACCCATCCGGACGAGACGATCAAGATCTTCGTTGACGAAACCAAGTCCTCCGAAAAGTCGGTTCGCAAGACCTATCGTGAGAACGTCTTCTACCAGGATCCGAAGATCACCCCGGAAGCGCTTGCTTCGCTGAAAAGCGAGGAGCAGTTCATGGCCGATGCCAAACTGCTCAAGGGCTCTGTCGATTACGACAAATGGATCGACAGCAGCTACCTGGACGCAGCCTACAAGGAAGTCGACGCAAAGCAGTCCAACTAGGGTCGGGCCAGGCCGGGGTCCACGCACTTGCGACCCCGGCACTGCCGGTATCCGGCGGACACCTATGTGCGTTTCTGCGCGAGGGTGAGCTCCGTCAGGCAGATGGCGGCGTTCGCGTCGAGACGGGCAGCAACTCGGCGCCTCTTTCTTCATCGGGAGAAACGAAAAACCCCGCCGGAGCGGGGTTTCAAACTGGTCGGAGTGGAGTGATTCGAACACTCGACCCCCACGTCCCGAACGTGGTGCGCTACCAGACTGCGCTACACTCCGTGACCAGTGGCGCCTCTATAGAACAGGCTTTTGCGTTCCACAAGCGGCCGGATGAAAAATTTGCGACGCCGAAAGCGGGCGGGTGCGCGGCTCACCCGCCCGCGGCGGCAAGCGTGGCAAAAAAGCGGCTCCGGCCAAAATTCGGCCGCCGGAGCCGGTGCCGCCTCGCGAAAGACTTGCGAAATCTGGTAATCGGGGGCCATCACCTTCTCCTCCCCCAAGCGTCCCTTGCGACGCACCCGTGACACAAGGATCCGTCAAGACAATGAAGCGCCGCGTCATCGCAACGACTGCCATTCTCGCCATCGCCCTTTCGGCCTGCACCACGGTCACTGTCTCGCAGAGCCCGATTTCCCAGCGCTGGGTCGGCCGTTCGGCCGGCGAGTTCTTCGCGAAATACAGCCCGCCGCTCAGCGATGCACAGGACGGCTCCAGCACGATCTACAACTGGCGCGGCGGTTATACCCGCGTGAAGCTTGGCAACGGCAAGACGGCCAGCGTCAGCTGCTCGGCCAAGATCACGGTCAACGAAGACTACGTGATCCGCGACATCACCATCACTGCCGACCGCCCCGGCGCCAACGGGCCGAGCTACTGCGAGGAACTGCTGACCGCAGCGGCCAAGTAAGCCGCTGCCGGATCGCGGCTCACTGCCGCGGCAGCACCGAACGGACGGGCGGCGACGCAAGCGGCGCCCGTCACGCAGCAAGGCCCGGCACAGGGCAAGTCCGGCCGGCACGAGCCGGCAGGCGGGCAGGAAGCCATGGACGAAGACATCGACTTCGATCTCGAATTTGTGGCCGCGCATGGCATTCCCGTCCCGGTCGCGACCGGTGTGCAGCGGCTGACGGTCAACAACCCCTCGCCGTTTACCTTCCACGGCACCAACAGTTATATCGTCGGCGCCGGGCCGAGCGTTGCGGTGATCGATCCTGGCCCGGACGATCCGGCGCATTTCGAGGCGCTGATGGCCGCGCTTGCCGGCCGGCAGGTCAGCCATATCCTCGTCAGCCATACGCACCGCGATCATTCGCCGCTTGCCCGCCGGCTGAAAGCCGAGACCGGCGCACTGACGGTCGGGCAAGGCCCGCATCGTGCCTCACGACCGCTTCATGAGGGCGAGATCAACCCGTTCGCGGAAAGCGCCGATACGGAATTCGTGCCCGACATCGCGATCGCCGACGGCGCTGCCATCGCGGGCGACGGCTGGCGAATTTCGGCCATCCATACGCCGGGGCACACGGCAAACCACGTCGCCTTCGCGCTCGATGAGACCGGGATCGTGTTTTCCGCCGATCATGTGATGGCCTGGGCAACGACGATCGTCGCGCCGCCGGACGGCTCCATGGCCGATTTCATGGGATCGATCGAAAAGCTTCTCGCCCGCGACGACCGGATCTTCTTTCCCGGCCATGGCGGACCGGTGCGCGAGCCGGCCGCCTTCCTGCGCGGACTTCGTGCGCACCGACGGATGCGCGAGCGGGCGGTGCTGGAGCGGATCCGGTCCGGCGACCGGCTGATCCCCGACATGGTGCGGGCGATCTACGCCAAGACCGATGTTCGCCTACACGGGGCAGCGGCGCTGTCCGTGCTCGCGCATCTGGAGGATCTGGTCGAGAAGGGGCACGTCACGACCGAAGGGCCGCCGTCGCTTCTTGGCGAATACCGCCTGGCCTGAGCGGTTCCGCCCCTAAGGCGTCGCGACGGGCGGCTAGCCGCCGGCCAGCCCCAGCAGCTCAGCATCGAGCCGCGCCAGGAAATCCTGCGCGATCGCCGCTCCGAGACCCAGATCGTGCGGCCCGTACCGGGACTGGACGCGCAGGTCGACGGACGTTGTCTCGGCATCCTCGCGCAGCCGGATGACCAGATCGAAATCGAGGCCGAGGATCAGCGTGCGTGTTTCGCCCTGCAGCAGCACGTCGCCCGGCGTCCCGTAGGAGGGCGCCAGGGACGGTTCCGGCCGCGGCAGCGGAATGGGCGCCACATCGGGCACCGGCGCCTGGTCGTCGCGCGGCGTCGTCCTGGCGGAGAGATCGGGCGCCACCAGTTCCATGCCCTCCTTGCGGGTAATGGTGATGCGGGCGCCGGCCACCGCCTTCTGGACACCCAGGTAGACGCGGTCGAGGGCGCCCTCGTAGCGCCTCCCGGTCAGCGCCGGATAGGCGGCAAGCTGGGCGCGCCGTTCCACCGAGGTTACCCCGTCCGGGCGCGGCATCCATTCCTGGTTGGCACGCGCCTGCGCCAGGAAAACGGGCGGATCGGCGGTATCGGTCGACACGTCGTAGAGGCGCGGCAAAGTCAGATAGGCGAACACGCCGTAGCCGACGATGCCCAGCGGCACGGCGGCATAGAGAATGCCCTTGGCCGCCGCCAGGCCGCCCTTCGCCCCCACCTGCCACAACCGCCACAGACCCGCCGCCGACAGCGGCAGCGACACCGCGGAAATGGCTGCGGCGAGAAACAGGAGGGCTAGGAAGTCCGGCTCGGTCAGCGGTCCGAAGCGATGCGCGAGCGCCGCGATCACGGCCAGCAGAAGCCCCGAAAAGGCCAGCCGGCGGCCGGCATAAGCCGAATGGGAAACGGGCCGAACGAAACGGACTGTCATCAGGTCGAACTGGCTCCAGGGGGGAAGGTGTGCTTCTTCTTAAAGCAGCTTCTACAGGAAGGAAATGCTCGGCAGCGCCGATCGGGAAAACCGAAGCGGCAAGACACTGCGAACCCGGAGACTGCCCGAGGTCACAGCGCCGGTCGCAATGCCGGAACCAATGGGGCTTTGCAGGGTTACGGAGCATCGCCCTCAAGGATATCGCCATGGCCGATTTTTCCCCACGTTCCACCGCACGTATCGCCAAGCATCCCATTCATCCCATGCTGGTGCCGTTTCCCATCGCCTGCTTCGTCGGAGCGCTTCTGACCGACATCGCATACTGGCGGTCAGCCGAGATGATGTGGTCGAATTTCTCGTCCTGGCTGGTCAGCGCCGGCGTCGTGCTCGGCATCATCGCCGCCATTGCCGGCCTTGTCGATTTCATCGGCGACCGGAACATCCGGAAGCAGGCGCCCGCCTGGCCGCATGTGATCGGCAATCTGATTGTCCTGATCGTCGCCACCATCAATATGTTCGTCCACACCCACGATGCCTGGACTTCGGTCGTTCCCTGGGGCCTGACGCTGTCGGCAGTGACCGTGGTGCTGCTGCTGTTCACCGGCTGGATGGGCTGGGCCATGGTTTACCGTCACCGGGTAGGAGTTGCAGAATGACACGCGCATATTTTCGCACAGGACTGACAGGACTGGCGGGCCTGCTTCTCGCTTCCGCCTGCGCACTGCCGGCCGCAAGCGCCGATGATTTCGACCCGATGAGCCAGGTCGGGCCGAACCCCGTGCTGCCCGAGCCGCAGCAATATCTCTTCCCGCCGATGAACATCGCCAAGGCGGTGGGCTGGAAGGAAGGCGAAAAGCCGACCGTCGCGCCCGGCCTCAAGATCGAGGCGCTGGCGACCGGGCTCGAGCACCCGCGGTTCCTCTATGTGCTGCCGAACGGCGACGTGCTCGTCGTCGAATCCCAGGGGCCAGGCGTCGAACCGGTCAAGCGGCCGAAGGACCTCGTGATGGGGCTCGTCATGTCGATTGCGACCGGCAGCGGCGGAAAGGGCGGCGAAAGCAACCGCGTCACCCTGCTGCGCGATGCAGACGGAGACGGCAAGCCGGAGACCCGCAGCGTCTTCCTCGAACATCTGAGCTCGCCGTTCGGCGTGGCTCTGGTCGGCAGCGACCTCTACGTCGCCAACACGGATTCGCTGATGCACTATCCCTACAAGGAAGGGGACACGAAGATCACCGACCCGGGCAAGCCGCTGACCGAGCTTCCGGGCGGCCCGATCGACCATCACTGGACGAAGAGCCTTGTCGCCAGCCCCGATGGATCGCTGCTCTATGTCGGCGTCGGCTCCAACAGCAACATCACCGAAAACGGCATGCAAGCGGAAAAGAACCGCGCCGCGATCTGGGAGGTGGACCGGGCAACCGGCCGCTGGCGAATCTTCGCCGATGGCCTGCGCAACCCGAACGGCCTCACCTTCGAGCCGACGACAGGTGCGCTCTGGGCGGTCATCAACGAACGCGACGAACTGGGCCCGGATCTCGTGCCGGACTACATGACGTCGGTCAAGGATGGCGGGTTCTACGGCTGGCCCTACAGCTATTACGGCCAGCACATCGATCCGCGCGTGCAGCCGCAGCGTCCCGACCTCGTCGCCAAGGCAATCATGCCGGATTACGCGCTGAGTTCGCACGTGGCCCCGCTCGGCATGGCATTCAACACCGCCGACAGCCTGCCTGCGAAGTACAAGGGCGGCGCGTTCGTCGGTGAACACGGCAGCTGGGACCGCGACAAGTTCAACGGCTACAAAGTCGTGTTCGTGCCGTTCAAGGACGGCAAACCGGAAGGCAAGGCAGAGGATGTCGTGACCGGCTTCCTCGACCATAACCTTGCCGCGCGCGGCCGACCGGTGGGCGTGGCGATCGACAAGAGCGGTGCTCTTCTGATCGCCGACGACGTCGGCAACACCGTCTGGCGGGTAACGCCGGCGCAGCAGACCGCGGCGGTGAAGTAGAGAGCGTTCCAGCCCTGGGCGTCTAGAAGTTTCTCATGTTCATGTGAGGGATGCCGACGTCCAGGTACTCTGCGCCGTAAGGCTGAAAGCCGAAACGGGCGTAGAGCGCGACCTTGTCGCTCTGGGCCGAAAGGTGGAAGCGGCCTTCGCGCCTTTGGTGATGTGCCTGCATGACGTGGCGCATCATGGCGCTTGCGACGCCCTTTCCCCGCCAAGGCATGCCGGTGACGACGCGGCCGATCTTCAGGTAGTCCGCCGCTTCGATGACCCGCAGCGTGCCGCAGACGTCGCCGTCGATGATCGCCACCGCATGGAACGCGGTCAGATCGTCGGCATCGAACTCTTCCTCCGGCGGGACCTTCTGTTCGATGATGAAGACCTCGCGGCGCAGGCGAAAGCCTTCGTTGCAGAGCGTGCTGAAGACGGGAACGTCCAGGACAGTGATGCCGGTCATGATTTTTTCCGTTCGATGGCAGCCTGGGCGGCGGCAAGGCGGGCGATCGGCACGCGGAAGGGCGAACAGGAGACGTAATCCAGGCCGATCTGCTCGCAGAAGCGGATCGAGGCGGGATCGCCGCCATGCTCACCGCAAATGCCGAGCTTCAGATCGGTACGGGCGCGGCGTCCCCGCTCGGCGGCGATCTGGATGAGCTCGCCCACCCCGTCGAAATCGAGCGAGATAAAGGGGTCATGCTCGATGATGCCCTTCCTCTGGTAGGTCGGGATGAAGCCTGCCGCATCGTCGCGCGAAATCCCGAAGGTCGTCTGCGTCAGGTCGTTGGTGCCGAAGGAGAAGAATTCCGCGGTCTCGGCGATCACATGGGCGCGCAGGGCTGCGCGGGGCAGTTCGATCATGGTGCCGGCAAGGTAGGCGATCGGGGTGCCGCTTTCGGCTCCGACCTCGGCCGCGACACGGTCGATCACGCCCTTGACGTAATCGAGCTCGGCCCGCAGGCTGACGAGCGGCACGAGAATTTCCAGCTCCACCGGCTCGCCGGTCGTGCGGGCTGCGGCCACAGCCGCCTCGAAGATGGCGCGCGCCTGCATTTCGGCGATCTCGGGATAAGAAATTGCCAGCCGGCAGCCCCGCAGGCCAAGCATCGGGTTGAACTCGTGCAGCGCATCGATGCGGCGGGCGAGAAAGGCCGGCGGCATGTTCATGGCACGCGCCACGTCGTCGATCTCGGCCTCGGTCTTCGGCAGGAATTCGTGCAGCGGCGGATCAAGCAGCCGGATGGTCACCGGCAGACCGTGCATGATCGAGAACAGCTCGGTAAAATCGGACCGCTGATAGGGCAAGAGCTTGGCGAGCGCAGTGCGCCTCCCGGTCTCGTCTTCGGCAAGGATCATCTCGCGCATCGCATGGATGCGCTCGCCCTCGAAGAACATGTGTTCGGTGCGGCAAAGGCCAATGCCTTCCGCACCGAAGGCACGGGCAGCCTTGGCGTCCTGGGGCGTGTCGGCATTGGTGCGCACGGCCATGCGCCGGGTGTCGTCGGCCCAGGCCATCAGCTTGGCGAAATCGCCCGACAGGGCCGGCTGGATCATCGGCACCATGCCGCGCAGGACATGCCCAGTCGAGCCATCAATGGTGACGATGTCGCCGCGGCGCAGGATTACGCCACCCGCAGCCGCGAGGGTTTCGTTGCGCAGATCGACACGCATCGAGCCGGCGCCGACGACGCAGGGAATGCCCATACCGCGGGCGACCACGGCGGCGTGGCTGGTCATGCCGCCACGGGTGGTCAACACGGCTTCGGCGGCATGCATGCCGTGGATATCCTCGGGACTGGTCTCGATGCGCACCAGGATCACCTTGCGGCCCTCCTCGCTCGCCTGCACGGCCTCTTCGGCGGTGAAAACGATGGCGCCGGTTGCCGCACCCGGAGAGGCCGGCAGGCCGGAGCCGAGAACATGCCGCTCAACCCTCGGGTCGATGGTGGGGTGCAGAAGCTGGTCGAGCGAGGGCGGTTCGATCCGGCAGATCGCCTCCTG
>Ga0065165_1003488_pt1 | contig 10971 bp, 7 predicted proteins | sample AraplaMF_Cvi_mMF_FD_63813 | JGI IMG/M metagenome (GOLD analysis project Ga0065165, IMG submission 63813) | Arabidopsis root microbial communities from the University of North Carolina, USA - plate scrape MF_Cvi_mMF (version 2) (version 3) | ecosystem: Host-associated > Plants > Roots > Endosphere... | reverse complement strand
CTCCAAAAAGCTTGTCGTCAGCCATCCCGCACCCCCTCCAAATCAACCTTTGCAGGGAATCACACCAGGACAGCAACGGCTACGGTTTGCGCCGAAAAAATTCACACCCTCTGAGGTGCGCGCCATGCGACGCGAAGCGGCGCTTGGCGAGCCTCGAAGGATGAGCGGCCGGGGATGCAGCCGGGCCGTCGTCCTTCGAGGCTCGTCCTGCGTTGCAGGACGAGCGCCTCAGGATGACGGTGAGAGATTTGAGCGAGCCACTTCAACCCGCCCTTGCGGATGTCCTAGCCCACCCCGTTCCGCGTCAAGATCATCTCCATCGCCTCGGCAAAACCGTCCTGCTCGTTGGTCGCAGTGACGTGCGTCGCCTGGTCCTTGACGCTGTCGGTGGCGTTGCCCATGGCGATCGAGGTGCCGCTGACACGGAACATCGCGAGGTCGTTCTGCATGTCGCCGATGGTGGCGACGGCGTCCGTGGAGATGCCAAGGCGCTTGGCCATGGCCTGCACGAAGGTGCCCTTGTCGAAGCCCGGCGGGGTGATGTCGAGATAATAGGTCTGCGAGCGCACCGCGGTCGCCTCGCTGCCGAGGGCCTCCTGCATCGCCTTTTCACAAGCCTCGAGGCCCGCGGCATCGGCGCTGGCGCCGACGACCTTGCAGGCGCTGGCGAGGTACGGCGAAAAGTCCGTCACGATGGTGGGGGCGGAGCGGATCGTGTGCTGCTCGTGGGCGACGTATTTGCCATCGGGATTGTCGATCAGCCATTTGTCGTAAGTGAACAGCCAGATGTCGGCGCCGAATTCGCGCAGGATCTGAAGGGATCGCTCGGTCGCGCTTGCGGGGATCAAATGCTGCTCCACCGGATTCATCTCGGGGTCGACGATCGAGGAGCCGTTGAACGGTCCGACCGGCAGCCACAGCGCCAGCGGCTCGATCAGGAAGCGCATGCCGATCGCGGGACGGCTGGAGGTGATGGTGAAGCCGATGCCGGCCTGGTGCAGCCGCTGCACCGCGCTCCTCGCGCGCCCGGTCAGTGTCTTGTCCTTGGTCAGCAGCGTGCCGTCGACGTCGGAGACGACCAGTGAGATTTTCGTCATGGCAGGACCTTCCGGGTTTCTCGGCCTCAGCGTTTCGCCCCGCTCAGCTTCAATTGCCGCACGACGCCGTCCACGATCGCCTCGACGGATTCGTCGATCGAGACGGTGATGACGTGCTCGCCCGCCTCCGGCGGCTCAAGCGTGTCGAACTGGCTGGTCAGCAATCCGGGTGGCATGAAGTGTCCCTTGCGCTGGGCGAGGCGGGCGGCAATCAGCTCCTTGGTCCCCCTCAGGAACACGAAGCGGACATCGTCGCGTCCGCGCAGCAGCACGTCGCGATAGGTGTGCTTCAGTGCCGAGCAGGCGATGATCACGTGCTCGCCCTTGTCGCACACCCGCGCGATCTCGTCGGCGATGGCGTTCAGCCAGGGCCAGCGGTCCTCGTCGGTGAGGGGATGGCCGGCCCGCATCTTCTCGACATTGCTGGCGGGATGAAAGCTGTCGCCGTCCTCGAACCGCCAGCCGAGCCGCTGGCCCAGCGCCTCCGCAACAGTGCTCTTGCCCGAACCCGACACGCCCATCACGATCAACGCACAAGGTGCTTCAACGCGGCCCACGAATTCCCTCCGGAAGCGCGGCCTCGTCGACCAGCCAGACGGTCTCACCATTCGAGCGCGCGCGTACGGCGGGCAAACTCTCGCCATTGAGCAGGCGCGTCAAGATCGGTTGTTTGTCGTGCCCCGATATCTCGAACATCATTTCGTGGCAGGACGCCAAAGCGGGCAAGGTGAGCGAGACCCGCGGCACGAAAGGCGCGACATTGGCTTTGGGCACGCCGACGACCCAGCGCTGGGTCTCCTCGATCGCGGGATAGCCCGGGAAAAGCGAGGCGGTGTGGCCGTCAGGGCCCGCGCCCATCAAAACCAGGTCGAACAGCGGCCGTGCCGGATCGAGGCTTTCCGCGCCGTAGAAGCCTTGCAGCTCGCGCGCATAGGCTTGGGCGCTCGCTTCGGGATCATCGGCCGTCGTCGGAATCGGATGAACATGGCCGGACGGCGCATTGCGATCGAGAAAGGTCGCGCGCGCCACCGCCATGTTGTTGAGGGGATCGTTGACCGGCACGAACCGTTCGTCGCCGATGAACCAGTGCACGCGGTCCCACGGGATCTTGTCGCGCCAGGCATCGCTGCCGAGCAATTGATAGAGCTTCTTCGGGCTGGAGCCGCCGGTCAGGCAGATCGCGATCCGGCCGGGATTGGCGTCGATCCGCGCCATCACCCGTTCGGCTGCGGCCTGCGCCAGGGCCTCGGCGTCGGCCGCGACGATCAGCTTCGGCTTGTCGGCCGCTGCCATCACGAAAATTTCCGCCAGCTTCGCCCGTCGCGCCGCAGCAATTCGTCGGCGCAGGCCGGGCCGTCGCTGCCGGCTTCATAGGTCTCGATGCCGTTGGGGCCGGCGCTTTTCCAGGCGTCCAGGAACGGCTGCACGGCCTGCCAACCGGCCTCGACGCCGTCGGCGCGCTGGAACAGGATGTTGTCGCCGATCATGCAGTCGTAGATCAGCGTCTCGTAGCCGGTCGAGGGATCGGCGCGGAAATAGTCGCCGTATTTGAATTTCATCTCGACGCCGTCGATGGTGATGCTTGGCCCCGGGATTTTTGCGTTGAACTGGAGCTCGATGGTCTCGGTCGGCGCGATGCCGATGGTGAGGAAGTTCTGCGACAGGCGGTCGATGTCCGTGCCCGTAAACATCGACAGCGGCGCCTGCTTGAACTTGATCGCGACTTCAGTGCGCTTGTGGCCAAGCGCCTTGCCTGTGCGCAAATAGAAGGGCACGCCGGCCCAGCGCCAATTGTCAATCATCAGCTTGAGCGCGACAAAGGTCTCGGTGGTGCTGCCGGGCTTGACGTCCTCAGTCTTGCGATAGTCGATGATCTCGTCGTCGCCGATGCGGCCGGCTAGATATTGCGCCCGCACTGAATTTCTCAGCGCCTCGTCCCGGCTCGGCTGCTGGATCGAGGTGAGCACATCGGCCTTCTCGGAGCGCACGGAATGCGCGTCGAACCGCGCCGGCGGCTCCATCGCCACCAGCGACATCAGCTGGAACAGATGGTTCGGCACCATGTCGCGCAGCGCGCCGGTGGCGTCGTAGAACCCGCCGCGATGGCCGACGCCTAGCTTCTCTTCTACCGTGATCTGGATGTGGTCGATATGGTTGCGATTCCAGATCGGCTCGAACATGCCGTTGGCGAAGCGCAGCACCAGGATGTTCTGCACCGTCTCCTTGCCGAGGTAATGATCGATCCGGTAGATCTGGTGCTCGTCCATGATCTTCAGCAACTCGGCGTTCAGCGCGCGCGCCGTGACGAGATCGGTGCCGAACGGCTTCTCGATCACCAGCCGCCGCCAGGCACCGTTCTCCTTCATCATGCCGGTGCGGCCGAGCTCGCGCGCGGTCGGCGCAAATGCGGCCGGCGGCGTCGCGAGATAGAACAGCCGGTTGCCGCCGGTGTCCTGCGCGCATTCGAGCGAATCCAGGTGTTCGCGCAGGCGGTCGAACGAGGGCGGGTCCTTCGGATCGGCCTCGACGAAGGTCACGCATTCCAGCAGCTTCCGGGCGATGTCGTCGTCGATGGGCCGGGTCGCGAACTCGCGCAGGCCCTTCATCAGGCTGTCGCGCAGCTCCTCATCGGACTGGCCCTTGCGGGCCACGCCGACGACGCAGAACTTTTCCGGCAGCAGATGCTCGGCGGCGAGATTGTAGAGCGACGGCATCACGAGGCGGTGAGTGAGATCACCGGTGACGCCAAAGATGACGAAGGCGCAATTTTCCGGCTTGCGCTTGGCTTGCGGGTCTTTTGTCACGAACGATTGGCCTTCGCTTGTTACGTCTTATTTGGGCTTCGAAGCGTCCGGCTGCTTCGGTTCCTTGTGGCCGCCGAAGCCCGCGCGCATCGCGGAGAGAATTTTTTCGGCGAAGGTGTGTTCCTTGCGGGAACGGAAACGTGTGTAGAGTGCGGCGGTCAGGACTTCGGCCGGCACGGCCTCGTCAATCGCCGCGTTCACGGTCCAGCGTCCTTCGCCGGAATCCTCCACGAAGCCGGAATATTCCGCCAGGTGCGGGCTGTCGGCGAGCGCCGTCGAGGTCAGGTCGAGCAGCCAGGACGGGATCACGCTGCCGCGACGCCAGACCTCGGCGATGTCGGCGAGATCGAAATCGTAGCGATGGTCCGCCGGCAGCGCGTCGACATTGGCGTTCTTGAGGATGTCGAACCCTTCGGCATAGGCCTGCATCAGGCCGTATTCGATGCCGTTGTGGATCATCTTGACGAAATGGCCGGCGCCGACGGGGCCGGCATGGATGTAGCCCTGCTCGATGCGGGGATCGCGTCCGTCGCGTCCTTCGGTGCGCGGAATGTCGCCCGCACCGGGGGCGAGCGCGGCGAAGATCGGGTCGAGCCGGTCCACCACGGGCTTCTCGCCGCCGATCATCATGCAATAGCCGCGATCGAGGCCCCAGACGCCGCCTGACGTGCCGACGTCGACATAATGAATGCCGCGCGCCTTCAGCGCCTTGCCGCGCCGGACGTCGTCCTGCCAGAACGTGTTGCCGCCGTCGATGATGACGTCGCCGTCCTGCATCACGCCTGCGATGGTGTCGATCGTTTGCTCGGTGATGCGGCCCGCCGGCAGCATCACCCACGCCGTGCGCGGCCGCTCGAGTTTCGAGATGAACTCTTCCAGCGTCGCCGAGCCGACTGCGCCGTCTGCGGCAAGGCCGGCGACGGCCTTGGCGTCCTTGTCGTAGACCACGGTCGAATGTCCGTGGCGCATCAGCCGGCGAACGATGTTGCCGCCCATCCGGCCGAGGCCGATCATGCCGAGTTGCATGTGAGATGATCCCTTAATTCAGTGCGTCGTTGAGCGCGGCGTTGAGCGTCGCGAGACCTTTCTTGAGCGGACCCTTCAGGTGCACGCGGAGTGCCCGCCGGCCACGCTCGGTGAGCACGTCGAAATCGCCGCGCGCCTGCGCCGCCTTGATCACGCCAAAGCTCGCCTTCTGGCCCGGCACCTGAAGATCCCGGGCATCATCGGCGGTGATCTGGAGGAACACGCCGCTGTCGGGCCCGCCCTTGTAGGCTTGTCCGGTCGAGTGCAGGAAGCGCGGCCCGAACTCGGCGGCGGTTGCCAGATGGCGTTTTTCGAGCACGGCCGTCCGCATCTCCTGAAGCGCCTCGATCGTGGCCTTGTCGCGCGCGATGTAGCCGAGCAGGGCAAAATAATCGCCGCGCCGCGAGCGCGTGATATGTGCCTTCAGCCAGGAGGTGAGGTCGCCGTTGGCACCCATGGTGCGCAGCGCAGCGGCGTTATGGTCGTCAGTGTAGAGATCGACCTCCGCGGTGCTCACCACCGGCTCTTCGGCAGGGAGCGCGCCGGTCTTCTCGTAAGCTGAGGTCAGCTCGCGGGTCTTGATCTTGGCCGCCTCCACGTCCGGCTGGTCGAACGGGTTGATGCCGAGGATCGAACCTGCCACCGCCGTCGCCATCTCGAAGCGGAAGAACTCCTGTCCGAGATGGTCGATCGACTTCATCACGATGCGCACCACGGGATGGCCGGCCGCTTCGATCGCGGCGAGCTTGGAGTCATGCGCGGCGTCCGCCTCGCCCTCGGTGCGGATGTCGATGAAGAAGCGGTCGTTGCCGTAGACCGAGGGATCGCTGAGCGGCTCGCCGTCGATCGGGATCAGGCCCTTGCCTTCCTTGCCGGTCGATTCCGCGATCAGCTGCTCGGCCCAGGCGCCGAAATCGGCGATCTTCTTCGACGACAGGATCGTCACCTTGTCGCGGCCTTCGAGACCGGCAAGGCCCATCGCGAGGCCGAGCTGCACGCCCGGGTTCTCACTCGGCGGCACGTCCGGCCCGCAGGAGCGCGCCATCGAGAGCGCGTGCTTGATGAAGGTCTTGACGTCGATGCCCGCGGTTGCCGCCGGCACCAGGCCGAACGGCGAGAGCACGGAGTAGCGGCCGCCGATCGTGGGCTCGCCGTGGAAGATGCGGGCATAGTTCAGCTTCTTGGCCGCCTTCTCCAGTGAGGAGCCCGGGTCGGTCACCGCGATGAAGCGGAAGCCGGTCTTGGCCTTCGGCCCGAGCGCCTGAGCAACGCGCTCGTGGAAATAGTCCTTCATCGCGTTCGGTTCGGTGGTGCCGCCGGACTTGCTGGAGACGATGAACACGGTGTTGGCGATGTCGATCTTGGCCTCCATCGCCCGCACCTGCGCGGGGTCGGTGGAGTCGAGCACATGCAGCTTCGGGAAGCCGGGCTTCTTTCCGAACGTCTCGGCCAGCACCTCGGGGCCGAGGCTCGATCCGCCCATGCCGAGCACGACCGCGTCGGAGAACTTTTGGCCCTTTACGCGGCTGGCATAGTCCTCGTAATCGGCGACGTCGGCCTTCGCCGCGCTGTCGAGCCAGCCGAGCCATTTGTTTTCATCGGCACCGGTCCAGACAGATTTGTCGCGCTGCCACAGCCTGCGGATCTTTGCCGACGCGCGCCATTCCTCGGTGCTCCTGGCCACGGCCTTGCCGAGGCCGTCGCCGAGCGAGAGGAGCTGGCGGTCGATTGCGGGCCCGAGCACGGTGGCGCGCTTGTGCGCCACGGCGCCGTAGAGCTTGTCGGCGGCGTCCGCAAACAGCTTGACGCCGTCCTTGACCAGCTCCTCGGTGATGGCGTCGAGCGAGACGCCGGAGCGCTCCAGCTCTTCCAGCACGCGATAGGCATCCTCGACATTCTCTTCCAGGCTGTCGCGCGGCTTGCCGTGGTCGCGAAACGCATCCAGCGTTGCCGGCGGCACGGTGTTGATGGTGTCGGGGCCGATCAGCTCCTCGACATAGAGCACATCGCGGTAATCCTTGTTCTTGGTGCCGGTCGAGGCCCACAGCATGCGCTGCGGCTTGGCGCCCTTGGCGGCAAGCTTCTCCCAGCGCGGACCCGAGAACAGCCGCTTGTAATCCTGGTAGGCGACCTTGGCGTTCGCGATCGCGACCTTGCCCTTCAGCGCGGCGAGCCGCTCCTTCTCGGATGGATCGTTGGCGCGCGCGATCTTCTCGTCGAGCTGCTTGTCGACCACGCTGTCGATGCGGCTGACGAAGAAGCTCGCCACGCTCGCGACATGCGAGGGATCGCCGCCGCCTGCGACGTATTTTTCAAGACCCGCGATATAGGCTTCCGCGACCTGGAGGTAGACCGCCTTGGAGAACAGCAGCGTGATGTTGATGCTGATGCCGTCGCCGATCAGCGTCTCGATTGCCGGCAGGCCTTCCGGCGTCGCCGGCACCTTCACCATCAGGTTCTTGCGGCCGACGTCCTTCCAGAGCCGCCGCGCCTCGGCGACCGTGCCGGCGGTGTCCATCGCCAGGTAGGGCGAGACCTCCAGGCTGACATAGCCGTCGCCGCCCTTGAGGCGATCGTAGACCGGACGGAGCACGTCGGCGGCATTCTGGATGTCCTCGACCGCGACGGCCTCGAACAGATCGGCGACGGTCCGGTCGCCGCGCTTCAGCGCCTTGCCGATCGGGGCGTCGTATTCATCCGAGCTGCCGATCGCCTTCTCGAAGATCGAGGGGTTGGAGGTGACGCCCTTGACGCCGTCGGTGTCGATCAGCCGCTTCAGGTCGCCCTTGGCGATGAAGCCGCGGGCCAGGAAGTCCAGCCAGACGGCTTGTCCGTGCTTTTCCAGTTCTTTGACGGGATTCATGATGTTTATTTATCTCCAAGCCTGCGGGCGAGGGGTTTCCGCGCCGGTCCTGACGCGCTATCCTCTAGCCTACATGCTCCCGGGAGGGAACCAATCAAGGGTATGAGCGTCATACTCTCAGTGTAACTCCGTTGCGATCATGGCGATCCAGGCGGAAGTAGCCGTGTTGCGTAAAAATTCGTTGGCTGAGAGGGAAGCGGCCAAGGTCTCGTTGCGTAACGTCATCGTGGCTCGGTCGCGAATGACCATGCTGGGGGAAAGCATGCACGCAGATCCTGACGGCCCGATGCGCGCCGTCTCCGAAACTCCGCAATCGGTCGTGCCGGCCGTGTGCATCGACGCGGCCCACGATCTCGAAATCAGACAATGCACGACGCAGCTGCGGCTGCTGGTCGCGGCGGGCTTTGCGATGACCCTGCTCAGCGCGAGCCTTGCGTTCGACTGGTGGGATGGTTTCGGCGGCTACGACACGATAGTCGGCTATGCCGGTGTCGCCTTGTTCGGCCTGATCACTTGCCGGCTGATCTGGATGCTTCCCGGCGAACGGGGGCCGGTGGTGATCGTGACCCCCTACGGCATCCGCGACCTTCGCATCGGCAATGAATTTCTGCTGTGGGAGTCGATTGCGGAGGTTTCGACCGAGGAGCGACGCGGTCACAGGATGATCGTGCTGACGCCGACGCCGGCCTTGCAGCGCCAGCTCGGCTGCATCCGGGCCAGGATAGGGTACAGGATCGGCAGCAAGTCGCGCGGCGTGCAGGACGACCGGATCGTCATTCGCCCGGATGGGTTGGCGACCGATTTTGAGACATTGTTGCGCGCGTGCCGTGATTGTCATGCCGCCAGCGATTCACGCACTGCATTGCGGCGAGACCACGATCAAGGCAAGCAAGGCTCGGTCGCGCAAGGCTCGAGCGCACAAGGCTTGGCCGTACAAGCGTCATAAAGCTGCCTCCGGCGGACGCCTATGCTGCACCGCCGGAAAGGCCGATATCCGGTAACGCCCGGATGTTGCGGCCGAGTGACATTTTCTGGAAATGAGCGAAGATATACATAGATTCGCATAAATAACAGGCAGGTGCCTGTTCGTAACTCACCCGGTTGCCTACGTTGTGCGTTGCGTCGAGTCGGCCCCCGGGTGTCCAATGAGCGTCATGTGCTCACGCTGATTCGAGAAGCGGCCTGAGGAACGGTCCAGTAACTGCTTTCGTTTCAGCTTGTAGCGGAAATCACGCGGAGAGGGATCATGTACAACGATTCTCTATTCAACGCTTTCGCTCGGTCGTTCGAGGCGAGAAGCCAGCACGACATGTCGATGGCGGAATATCTGGAATCGTGTCGAAGCGATCCCATGAAATACGCGAACGCGGCCGAACGACTGCTAGCGGCGATCGGTGAGCCTCAGATGATTGACACGGCCAAGGATACACGCCTTGGCCGTATTTTTTTGAACCGCACCATCCGCACCTATCCGGCCTTCGCCGGCTTCTACGGCATGGAAGAAACCATCGAGCGCATCGTCGGTTTCTTCCGGCACGCGGCGCAAGGCCTCGAAGAGCGGAAGCAGATCCTCTATCTGCTCGGCCCGGTCGGCGGCGGCAAATCCTCGCTCGCCGAGCGGCTCAAGTCGCTGATGGAGGTGCATCCGATCTACGTGCTCAAGGCCGGCGACGAACTCTCGCCGGTGTTCGAGAGCCCGCTCAGCCTGTTCGATCCGGATAATCTCGGGCCGATGCTGGAAGAGAAGTACGGCATTCCGCGCCGGCGCCTCACCGGCTTGATGAGCCCGTGGTGCTACAAGCGGCTCGAAGCCTTCGGCGGCGATATTTCTCAGTTCCGTGTCGCCAAGATCCAGCCGTCGCGGTTGCGCCAGATTGCCGTCTCCAAGACCGAGCCCGGCGACGAGAACAACCAAGACATCTCCTCGCTGGTCGGCAAGGTCGACATCCGCAAGCTCGAGACCTACGCGCAGAACGATCCCGACGCCTACAGCTATTCCGGCGGCCTCAACCGCGCCAACCAGGGCGTGCTCGAGTTCGTCGAGATGTTCAAGGCGCCGATCAAGATGCTGCATCCCCTGCTCACCGCGACGCAGGAAGGCAACTATATCGGCACCGAGAATATCGGCGCGATCCCCTTCACCGGCGTCATCCTCGCGCACTCCAACGAAGCGGAGTGGGCGAGCTTCAAGGCCAACAAGAACAATGAAGCCTTCATCGACCGCATCTGCGTCATCAAGGTGCCGTACTGCCTGCGCGTCACCGAGGAGCAGAAGATCTACGAGAAGCTGATCCAGGGCTCCGAGCTCGCGGCCGCGCCTTGCGCGCCCTCGACGCTGGAGACGCTGGCGCGGTTCTCGGTGATGTCGCGCCTGCGCAAGCACGAGAACTCCACGCTGTTCGGCAAGATGCGGGTCTATGACGGCGAGAGCCTGAAGGAATCCGATCCGAAGGCGCGCAGTGTCCAGGAATATCGCGATGCCGCCGGCGTCGACGAAGGCATGGACGGCGTCTCCACCCGCTTCGCCTTCAAGATCCTGGCTGCGACCTTCAACCACGACCCGCAGGAGGTCGCCGCCGACGCCGTGCATCTGATGTACGCGCTGGAGCAGTCGATCCGGCGGGAGCAGCTGCCGGAGGAAGTCGAGAAGCGCTACCTCGAATTCATCAAGGCGGATCTGGCGCCGCGCTATGCCGAGTTCATCGGCAACGAGATCCAGAAGGCTTATCTGGAATCCTACTCGGATTACGGCCAGAACCTGTTCGACCGCTATGTCGACTACGCCGACGCCTGGATCGAGGACCAGGATTTCAAGGATCCCGACACCGGCCAGCTGCTGGATCGCGAGCTTTTGAACCAGGAACTGACCAAAATCGAGAAGCCGGCGGGCATTGCCAACCCCAAGGACTTCCGCAACGAGGTGGTCAAATTCTCGTTACGCTCGCGGGCCCAGAACGGCGGCAAGAATCCGGCCTGGACCTCCTACGAGAAGATTCGCGACGTGATCGAAAAGCGGATATTCTCCCAGGTCGAGGATCTGCTTCCGGTCATCTCCTTCGGGTCGAAGAAGGACGGCGAGACGGAGAAGAAGCACGGCGAGTTCGTCGCACGCATGGTGGAGCGCGGCTACACCGAGCGTCAGGTTCGCCGGCTCGTCGAATGGTACATGCGCGTGAAGCAG
>Ga0065165_1003487_pt1 | contig 10975 bp, 9 predicted proteins | sample AraplaMF_Cvi_mMF_FD_63813 | JGI IMG/M metagenome (GOLD analysis project Ga0065165, IMG submission 63813) | Arabidopsis root microbial communities from the University of North Carolina, USA - plate scrape MF_Cvi_mMF (version 2) (version 3) | ecosystem: Host-associated > Plants > Roots > Endosphere... | reverse complement strand
TGCTGGCCAAACTCGGAACGCGTCCGCTCACCGACGAAATCAAGGCGCCCGGCGAAGTGAAAGCCGACGCCTACTCCACCGTGCTGGTGGCGCCGCGCATCGAATCGATGGTGCTCAAGCGGCTGGTCAAGCTGGGCGACGTGGTCAAGGCCGGCCAGCCGCTGGTGGTGCTGTCCAGCGTGCAGGTGGCCGAAACGCAGGGCGCGCTGATCGTCGCCGAGCAGGACTGGCAGCGCGTCGCCTCGCTCGGCGCGCAGGCCGTATCCGGCCGCCGCTATACCGAAGTGAAAGTGCAGCGCGACCAGGCGCAGGCCAAGCTGCGCGCGTATGGCCTTTCGGACGGCCAGATCAAGAACGTGCTGCGCAACGGCTCGGCCCGCGCCGACGGCAGCTATGAACTGCTCGCGCCCACCGATGGCCGCATCACCACCGACCAGTTCCTGGTCGGCGAGCGCGTCGACGCCGGCCGCATGCTGTTCACCCTGATCAAGGAAGACTCGGTATGGGTCGAGGCGCAGCTGCCGCCCGCCGATGCCGAACGCATCAAGCCCGGCGGCGATGCGCGCATCCTGGTCCATGGCAGCACCCTGCCCGGCACCGTGGTGCAGCGCTCGCACCAGACCGACGAACGCACCCGCACCGTGCCGGTGCGCATCGAAGTCGACAACCGCGGCGACCTGCTGCACCAGGGTGAATTGGTGGACACGCGGCTCGCGGTCGGCGCGGGCAAGCCGGTGCTGGCGGTGCCGGCCGAGGCGGTGATCCTGCTGCAGAACCAGAGCACCGTGTTCGTCGCCAAGGGCAACGGCCAGTTCGAGCCGGCGCCGGTGATCGCCGGCGAGACGCGCGACGGCTGGGTGGAAATCAAGGACGGCCTCAAAGCCGGCGCCACCTACGTGAGCAAGGGCGCCTTCGCCTTGAAGGCGCGGCTGCTGCGCGCGCAGCTGGGAGAAGAATGATGCTCGGCCGCCTCGTCGAACTCTCCCTGCGCTACAAGCTGCTGGTGCTGATCCTGTTCCTGATCGTCGGCGTGGCCGGCTACCAGGCGGTGCGCTCGCTGCCGATCGATGCGTTTCCGGATGTCACGCCGGTGCAGGTCAACGTCTACACCGAAGCGTCCGGCCTCGCCGCGGAAGACGTGGAGCAGCTGCTGACCACGCCGGTGGAATCCGCGCTGGCCGGCCTGCCCAAGGTGCAGGAGATCCGCTCGGTCAGCCTGTTCGGCCTGTCCTATGTGTCCGTCTATTTCGAGGACGCCATGGACATCTATTTCGCGCGCCAGCTGGTCAACGAACGCCTGCAGCAGGTGGGCGACCGCCTGCCCGCCGGCTACGGCAAGCCGGAGATGGGCCCCAATACCTCGGGCCTGGGCCAGGTGTTCTGGTACACGGTGGAACGGGCGGACAAGCAGCTGAAGAACGCGCCCGGCGACATGGACCTGCGCACCCTGCAGGACTGGAACATCCGCCTGATCCTGCGCACCGCGCCTGGCGTCGACGACGTCACCTCGTGGGGCGGCCAGGAAAAGCAGTACCAGGTGCGCATCGACCCCATGAAGCTGATCGCGCACAACCTCGGCTTCAGGCAGGTGATGGAAGCGCTGGAAGCGAACAACGCCCAGGTCGGCGGCAACTTCGTCGACGTCGGCCGCGAGCAATACCTGGTGCGCGGCCTGGGGCTGGTCAAGGATGCACGCGACCTCGGCAATATCGTGCTGAAGACCGAGGACGGCACGCCGGTCTACGTGCGCGACGTCGCCAGCATCGTCGAAGCCGGCGCGCCACGCACCGGCGCGGTCACCCGCGACGGCAAGGAAGTGGTGATGGGCCAGGCGCTGGCGCGCATCGGCGAGAACGCCAAGGACGTGGTGGACGCGGTGAAAGCCAAGCTCGCCACCGTGGAGCAGGCGTTGCCGGAAGGCGTGGTGGTGAAGCCGGTGTACGAGCGCACCGAGCTGGTGAACAAGGCGGTGGGCACCGCGGTGCGCGCGCTGGTCGAAGGCTCCATCCTGGTCGCCATCGTGCTGTTCCTGTTCCTGGGCGAACTGCGCAGCGCGCTGGTGGTGGTGATCGCCCTGCCGCTGGCGATGCTGATCGCGTTTATCTGCATGGAGCAGGCGGGGCTGTCCGCCAACCTGATGTCGCTGGCGGGGTTGGCGATCGGCATCGGCATGATGGTGGATGGCGCGGTGGTGATGGTGGAGAACGCCTTCCGCATCATGGCCGAACGCAAGGCGCACGGCCTGCCGGTGGACCGCACCGCCGCCGTGCTCGCCGCGGCGCGCGAGGTGGCCAATCCGATCGCGTTCGCGATCCTGATCATCATCGTGGTGTTCCTTCCGCTGTTCAGCCTGCAGGGGCTGGAAGGCAAGATGTTCAAGCCGATGGCCTTCAATATCAGCTTCGCCATGGCCGGCTCGCTGATCCTGGCGCTCACCCTGATTCCGGTGCTGGCCGCGCTGGTGCTCAAGCCCAAGGAGGAAAAAGACACGCGCCTGGTGGCCTTCCTGAAGCGCCGCTATGCGCGCGTGCTCGACTGGTCCTTGGCAAGGCGCCGCATGGTGGTGGCCATCGCGCTGGCGGCATTGGCCGGCAGCCTGGCGCTGTTCCCGTTCCTGGGCAAGGAGTTCATGCCCAACCTCAAGGAAGGCTCGATCATGTGGCGCATCACCTCGATCCCCTCGGCCTCGCTGGATGAATCCATCGCCATCTCGCAGCAGGTGGAGGCGCTGATCAAGCAGAAATTCCCCGAGGTCGACACCACCCTGGCCATGATCGGCCGCGCCGAGAAAGGCGAGACGGCGGACGTCAACTACATGGAGGTGTACACGCCGCTGAAGCCCAAGGAGCAATGGCGCAAGGGGCAGACGCTGGAAAGCATCGAGGCGGCCATGCAGCAGGAGCTGAGCGCCGCCTTGCCCACCGCGGTGGTGAGCTATACGCAGCCGATCCAGATGCGCATCGAGGAACTGATCTCCGGCGTGCGCGCCACCCTGGCGCTCAAGCTCTACGGCGACGACCTGGGCGAACTGGACCGGCTCAGCGGCCGCATCAAGGACGTGCTGGCCGGCGTGCCCGGCGTCGCCGACCTGGCCCTGGAAGCGAACCTCGGCAAGCCGCAGATCCGCATCCGCGTCGACCGCGACGCGCTGGCGCGCTATGGCCTCAATGCGCAGGACGTGCTGACCGTGGTGAAGAACGGCATCGGCGGCGAACCGGTGTCCACCTTGCTGGACGGCGTGCGCCGCTTCGATATCGCGGTGCGGCTGGACGACGCCAGCAAGGCCTCGCTGCCGGCGCTGGAGCGCATTCCGATCCGTTCGGCCAGCGGAGCACTGGTGCAGCTGGCGCAGGTGGCCGAAGTGACGCAGGCCGAGGGCTATTCGTTTATCCGCCGCGAGCAGCTGCAGCGTTATGCGGTGATCCAGATGGACGTGCGCGGCCGCGATATCGACGGCTTCGTGCGCGAGGCCAATGCCGCCATTGCGCAGAAACTGAAGCTGCCCACGGGCTACTACACGGAATGGGGCGGCGCCTTCGAGAACCAGCAGCGCGCCCTGCAGCGCCTGGCGCTGATCGTGCCGGCGACGATCTTCTTCATCTTCATCCTGCTGTACACGGCGTTCAACTCGATGAAGTACGCGGCCTTGATCCTTGCCAATGTGCCCTTCGCCACCATCGGCGGCATCGTCGGCCTGGCCATCACCGGGCAATACCTGTCGGTGCCGTCGGCGATCGGCTTTATCGCGGTGTTCGGCGTGGCGATGCTCAACGGCATCGTGCTGGTGAGCTTCCTCAACGAGCAGCGCGGCCAGGGCCTGAGCGTGCGCGAGGCAGTGCTGCGCGGCACGGCGCTGCGGCTGCGGCCGGTGCTGATGACGGCGAGCGTGGCGATCCTGGGCCTGGTGCCGATGCTGCTGTCCAGCGGCGTGGGGGCGGAGACGCAGCGGCCGCTGGCGACCGTGGTGGTGGGCGGGTTGATCACCTCCACGCTGCTGACGCTGGTGCTGTTGCCGACGCTGTACGAGTGGCTGGAGTTGCGTGCCGAGCGGAGGGCACGCAACACGTAGGTTGGGGTGAGCGCAGCGAACCCCAACGGACGCCGCACCGTTGGGGTTCGCCTCCGGCTCACCCCCACCCGCGCCGGATGGAAGCCGTTCGCCCTGCCTTAACCCCATTCCTCACAGGGCAGCGAATACCCTGTTACTCCCCCGAGGAATGGATGCCCCCCATGACCACCCACGCCCTCCCCTTCGATTCGCCCCTGGCCGGCCCCATCGGCTTTTTGCAGTCGCAATGGCCCTGGCTGGCCAAGGACGAGGCGGTGATGCCGCCGCCGCTGCGCATCGACGGGCGCAGCGACGAGGACTGCATGGCGCGCTACCAGGACGGCGACGAACGCTCCTTCCGCGTGCTCTACCTGCGCTACCGCGACCGCCTCTACCGCTACGCCCTGCGCCTGGCCGCGCATCCGCAGGAGGCCGAGGAAGTGTTCCAGGAAGTGTGGCTGGCGGTGGTGCGCGGCAAGAGCGGCTATGCGCCGGGTGCTTCGTTCGCCGCGTGGCTGTTCTCGATCGCCCATCGCCGCGCCGCCGACCGCTGGCGCTCGCTGGCCCGCCATGCCCCGGACGGCATCCATGCCGCCGACGCGGATGAGACCGAGGCGGTGCACGAGAACACCGCCTCCATCGCCCTCCCGCCCGACGGCCATGCCCATAACGACGCACTGGGCAGCGCCCTGCAGCAGGCCGTGCGCGCCTTGCCGCTGCCGCAGCGCGAGGCCTTCCTGATGAAGGCCGAAGGCGGCCTGAGCCTGGAAGACATCGCCCTGGCCACCGGCGTGCCGCGCGAAACCGTCAAGAGCCGCCTGCGCTACGCCCAGCAGCGCCTGCGCGAAGCCCTCCAACCCTGGTTGTGAACGGAGCACCGGCCATGCATCACGACAATGACGACGTCCTCGACGAACTGGTCGCGCTGTACCGCCAGAGCGCGAACGAAACCGCGCCGCGCCGGGTGGATGCCAAGGTGCTGCGCGCCGCCGAAGCGCGCCGCCTGCACCGCGCCTGGCCCTGGCTGGGCCTGGCCATGGCGGCCAGCTTCGCGCTGTGGCTGATGGTGTTCCACGCCATGCCGATACCGCCGGCGCCGCCGGTGCAGGCGCACCACGACGCTACCGCCACCTACCTGCTGCACATGGACATCCGGCCGCCGCAGCAGCACGCCGACGGGCTGTCGCACACCGCCGCCTACCTGTACGCCGACATCAACAGCAACAGCCTGGAGAACGCTCCGTGACCCACCGCCTCGCCTTCGCTCTCGCCACCGCGCTCCTGGCCGTCTCGCTGCATGCCGGCGACGCGCCGAAGGGCTGGTTCCCGGCCGGCTCCTCGCCCGACAGCTACGACATGGGCGTGCAGCCCGGCGACCGCCATGCCGGCGACCGCAACGCGTATATCCGCGCGCAGGCCCAGCATCGTGGCTTCGGCACGCTGATGCAGACCATCGGCGCCGACGCCTACCGCGGCAAGCGCCTGCGCCTGTCCGGCTACCTGCGCACGCGCGACGCCAAGAGCGCGGCGATGTGGATGCGCATCGACGGCAACTTCCAGCAGACCCTGGGCTTCGACAATATGAGCAGCCGCACGCTCAGCGGCGACACCGAATGGAAGCGCTACGACATCGTGCTGGACGTGCCCGAAGGCGCGCAGGCGATCGCCTTCGGTTTCCTGCTGGAGGGCAAGGGCGAAGTGCTGGCCGACGATTTCCACATGGAGCCGGTGGGCAAGGATGTTCCCGTCACCGGCACCGACCGTCCGGCCCTGCCCGCGATGCCGTCCAACCTGGATTTCGCGCAATGACGCCCGCGGGAGGAAAGCGAATCATGAAGATGCCGCGCACTCTGCTCAGCGCCTTGCTGCTTGCGCTGGCCATCACCGGCTGGGCCGGCGCCGCCGAACGCAGGCATGGTTGCGATACGAATCCCGCGGCCACGGCCACCCCGGCGCCCGATTGCCATGGCTCCGTTCCCGGGCTGCTGAACTGGAGCGAGGTCTACGAAAAAGAACAGCGCGCCGCGCCGCATGCCGCTGCACCCGTGCCCGGGAGCCAGCAGGATGCAGGCCAGCGCATGGCCGGAACGATCCTGCTGCCGCTGCGCATGACCGCGGACCATGCGCTGTCGCTGCTGGATTTCCTGGTGCGGCTGTGCGTGCAGTCGATCCTCGGGCCTTGAGGATTCAGCGCGCGCTTTTGCAATCGGCCTGCACCGCCTCGCCCTGCGCGCTTACGCAAGGGCGGAATCCTGCCGGCAGGCCGACGATCTCCCTGCTCGCACCTTGAGCCAGGGCGAAGCGCTCCGGCGGCTTGTCGCAATTGGCGGAAGGGACGACGCAGGCCGGATCGAACAGCGCGAAATGGCATACCCCCGTGGCGCTGGCCAGGCATATGAATTTCGCCACGCCGGCACGCAGTTCGATTCTGCCGTGCACGATGTCGCGTCCGCCCGCGTCGCTGCGGATGTCGGTGACCTGGCCGCCGGTGCAGCCGGCTACGGCGAGGAGGTAGTAAAGCAGAGCCAGTACGTTGCGCATGGTGAGCTCTCCTGGGCGGCGCCGCGTCACATGTTGCGGAACAGCAGCATGAAGGGCTGGCTGACCAGCAAGGTCTCCGGACGCTGGCGCAGGCGCAGCGTGCCCTTGCCGCTGTCGTCGCGGATCACGGCCGCCACCGCTTTCAGGTTGACGATGGTGGAGCGGTGGATCTGCTTGAACACGGCCGGATCGAGCAGGCCCAGCAGTTCGCGGATCGGCTTGCGCATCAGCGCCTCGCCTTCGGCGGTCACCACCGTGGTGTATTTGTGGTCGGCGCGGAAATAAGCCACGTCGTCGATCATGATCAGCCGCGTTTCGCGGCCGGCGCTGGCGGTGATCCAGGTCAGCGGTGGCCGCGCCTCGGCGAAGCGGCCGGCATCGAGCTGGCGCACCAGCGCCGCCAGCGCCTCGCCCGCCAGGCCTTCGCCCGCGCTGCGCAGCTTGATCCGCTGCACGGTGGCGGCGAGGCGCTCCGGCGCAATGGGCTTCAACAGGTAATCCACCGCGCCGCGTTCGAACGCATCCACCGCGTATTGATCGTAGGCGGTGACGAACACCACCTGGGTGGCGGGGCTCGCTTCCGCCGCGGCGGCGGCGACTTCCAGGCCGGTGAGGCCGGGCATGCGGATATCCAGGAAGGCAACCTCGGGACGATGCTCGGCGATCGCTTCGAGCGCGGCGGCGCCGTCCTCGCATTCGGCCACGATCTCCAGCTCCGGCCACGCCTGCTCCAGCTGTTCGCACAAGGCCTGGCGCAACAGCGGTTCGTCTTCGGCAACGATGGTTTTAGCCATGGGCCACCGCCTTGGCAGGCACGGTGAGCGTTGCCGCCACGCCGCTGGGGAAGTTGGCGAGAATGGCCAGCGAAGCGGCATTGCCGTAGACCAGCCCTAAGCGTTCGCGCACGTTCTTCAGGCCGATGCCGGTGCCGCTGCCCGCTTCCGAAAAGCCTTGCCCGTCGTCCGCCACGGTAATCGCCACCGCATCGTCCTTGGCGCGGCCGAGCAGCCAGATGGTGCCGCCGCCGGGCTTGGGTTCCAGGCCGTGCTTGACCGCGTTTTCCACCAGGGTCTGCAGCATCATCGGCGGCAGCGGCGTGGCGAGCAGGTCCGGCGCCACGTCGATCTCCAGCTTCAGGCGGTCACCCATGCGGATGCGCAATATCTCCAGATAAGCGCGCGAACGTTCCAGTTCGTCGGCCAGCGTGGACAGCGCATCGCCGGTGCGCGGCAGCGAGTGGCGCAGATAGGCAATGAGGTGGCCGAGCATTTCGTCGGCGCGGGCCGGATCGGTGCGCGTGAGGTATTGCGCGCTGGCCAGCGTGTTGTAGAGAAAGTGCGGTTCCACCTGCGCATGCAGCAGGTTCAGGCGCGCCACGGTGAGTTCCTTCTCGGTGGCGGTCTGCCGCGCCGCGGCCTGTTCGCCGCGGCGGCGCTCGGCTACGCGGCGGGTGATGGCGCGGGTGATGCCTTCGGCGTTCTCCAGGTTGGTGCCGTCGTCGACGCGGAACCAGTCGCTCCACGCGCCGCTGCACGGCTCGCAGATCAGGGTGACGCTGCTGCTGCCGTCGCCAGGCAGCACCGTCGCGAGGATCTGGTTGTCGCGGTGGTTGAACCAGCCGAACAGCGAAAAGCGGCGCGGCTGGCGGTTGCCGTAAGGGTCGATGCGGCGCACCTTGGCACGCAGCTGGAGGCTGTCCGGCGCGCTTTCCACGTTCTCGCTGCGCGGCAGCTCGCGCACCGCCGCATCCAGCAGGCGGAAGGCCTCGCCGGCCTCGAACGGAATCTCGATCTGCCGGCGCTGGCGGCTGCTCAGGCTGCTGCCGTCGGCCCGGCCCATGATCAGCCGCACGCGCCGCACATGCGAGAACGCGCCGGTGATCACCATGCCGAGCAAGGCCATGCATAACAGCACGAAGGGCCAGGCCGGGCCGTGATAACCCTCGCTGATGCCGTTCCACACGATCACGGCAAGCATGAAGGCCAGGAACCAGGCGAGCGCCAGGCGGATGACGAAAAAGAAACTGGTCATGGAAGGCTTTCCCCGGAAGCGATGACGGGGCGGAGCATAGCCGGGGTGCCGGGGATTGGGACTTCGCTTGTGACGGAAGGCCGTGGGCGCCGACGAAACGGGGGGATTGGCGGATGAAGCCAAGCTCGTCATTCCGGCGCAGGCCGGAATCCAGTGGCGGCAGACTGTATACCGGCGAGGCGTCAAAGCGCTCGCCTTTGGGACTCACGGCGAAAGCCGGACGATATCGCTACTGGATTCCGGCCTGCGCCGGAATGACGGCCGTGCATCGAACGGCACAGGACAGCGCACCGTGTTTGCGGCAAAGATCGCCGGCTCCCCGCCACGAGTGCCCACGGATGCGCCGACCGCTGTTCGCCCTGCTGCTGGCCGCCACGCTCGCCCCAGGCGCGCAGGCTGGCGCGCCGGAGCGCTATCTCGACCTGCTGGACTTGCACGGCACGCCCACCTCGGCCACCGACCGCCGCTTCAACCTGTTCTTCGACGCCGGCGCCTGGCACGGCTACAGCCTGCCGGCGCGCGACGAAGGCACCGGCTTCAGCGGACCGTTCGTGCACAGTCTCGACGGCGGGCGCTGGGCGGGGCGGCGCTTCGCGGCGTGGACGCTGGAGAGCAGTGCGGGCAAGCCGATCGCGCTGGCTGCAACGGAAAGCCACGCCGGCCCCGGCTATCTGGAACGCACGCATGCCGGTGGCGGCTTGTCGGTACGCGAAACCTTGTTCTTCGCCGACGCGTGGCATGCCGTCGCGCGCATCGAACTGAGCGCAACCGCAAGCCGCGACCTGCATCTGCAGGTGGAAGGCGAAGCGATGGGCGGCGCGCCGCGCGCGGACGATGGCGGCATCGTGCAGACGCTGGGTCGCCGCTCGTTTCTCGCCACGCGGCTGTTCGCCGGACGCGAGGTGGCGGCGCAGGCGGAAGGGCCGCGCTATCGACTGGAACCGGCCGGCCTGCTGCATGTGGAAGCGGGCAAGCCCGTCGCGCTGTACGTCGAGCAGACCCTGGTGGTCGACAACGCACGCGAACAGCCGCCGCTGGTCGACCACGCCGACGCATGGCGGCGCAACCGCGCACGCTGGGACGGCTACCTCGCCTTCGCCGACAGCGCCCACTTGCCCGGCGTGAGCGACGGCGACGCCCGCCGCGTCGCCGCCAAGGCCGTAGCCACCCTGCTCGCCAACTGGCGCGCCGCACGCGGCGACCTCGGTCACGACGGCGTAATCCCTTCGTATTCCAACCCCGACTTCAACGGCTTCTGGGCCTGGGATTCGTGGAAGCACGCCGCCGCTCTCGCGCGCTTCGCACCGGATCTCGCCCGCGACCAGATCCGCGCCATGTTCGACCGCCAGCGCCCCGACGGCATGGTGCCGGACTGCGTCTACCTGGACACCAAGGACAACAACTGGCGCAACACCAAGCCCCCTCTCGCCACCTGGGCCGTGCTGGCGGTGCACGACGCTACTGCCGACCGCGCCTTCCTCACCGAGATGTACGGCAAGCTCGCCCGCTACCACCGCTGGTGGTGGACCGCCCGCGATCACGACCACGACGGCCTGGCCGAATTCGGCTCCACCGACGGCACCCGCATGGCCGCCGCCTGGGAAAGCGGCATGGACAACGCCGTGCGCTTCGACGGCGCAAAGATGCTGCCGAACGGCCCCGGCGCGTGGTCGCTGGACCAGGCCTCGGTCGACCTCAATGCCTATCTGTATCGCGAAGCCATCGACCTGGCGCGTATCGCCGAAGTGCTCGGCAAGGTGGACGACCACGCCGCGTGGATGAAGGAAGCGGAGCGCATCCAGACCGCGGTGCGCACACGCATGTTCGATCGCGAGCACGGCTATTTCTTCGATATCCACCTGAGCGACCGTTCGCCGGTGCGCGTGTATGGCGCCGAAGGCTGGACGCCGCTATGGGCCGGCCTTGCCGATGCTACGCAGGCGCGTGCGGTGAGCCAGGTGATGCTCGATCCGAAGAAGTTCGCCACGCGCATGCCGTTTCCCACACTGGCGGCGGACGATCCGCACTTCTCGCCGGTCAAGGGTTATTGGCGCGGCCCGGTGTGGCTGGACCAGGCGTATTTCGGCGTGGAAGCGCTGCGGCGTCATGGCTACGCGCAGCAGGCGGATGAGATGGCGCGGCGATTGGTGCTCAATGCACGCGGTTTGACGGCGCAGGCACCGTTTTATGAGAACTACGATCCGTTGACCGGCAACGGCTACCAGTCGCCGAATTTCAGCTGGTCGGCGGCGGCGTATGTGTTGATGCTGACGCCGGCACGGAAAGCGCCGTAAATGCACCTCCAAGCGCACCGTAACGTTGGGGTTCGCCTGCGGCTCACCCCAACCTACGCCT
>Ga0065165_1003486_pt1 | contig 10977 bp, 7 predicted proteins | sample AraplaMF_Cvi_mMF_FD_63813 | JGI IMG/M metagenome (GOLD analysis project Ga0065165, IMG submission 63813) | Arabidopsis root microbial communities from the University of North Carolina, USA - plate scrape MF_Cvi_mMF (version 2) (version 3) | ecosystem: Host-associated > Plants > Roots > Endosphere... | reverse complement strand
TCAGGACGTTGAAAGGCTTGGGGTTTTGCGCGCGGACGACGGGGATAGACGCGGCTGGATCCCCGCTGTCGCCTCCGAGCCCCTCCGGCAAACCCCTGGACGGCTCGGGGGACACGCACTCACCTCGACCGCTCCGCGATCTGGCCGACGTTCCGTCGTGAGTGCGCGTCCCCGGCTTCGCGCGGACCGCAACGGCGAAGCCGCGGCGTGCCCGGTGCGAGGCTGGCCCGGGTCGGGGCGGGCGCCTGGAACGGGCCTGGGGTTCGTTCCAATTTCCGGGCGTTCTTCTCCCAAGCGGGTTAATCGAACACCAGAACGCGCTTGCCAGCTTCTGGGCGTGCGGCGGTCTCCTCCAGGGCTTCGCGGAAGTTTTCCAGGCGGTGCCGGCCCGCGATGGGCACGACCGTGGCGGGATCGGCCAATTCGTCGAGGACGCCCTTCAGATAGTCGGCGTCCCCGGCGGCCGGCGGTTCGAAGAAGTAGCGATAGACGTAGGAACGGATCTCCTGCAGGTCCATCAGCACCTTCAGCGCCGAGGCCTTGAAGGGCCGGAGATCATAAGCGCCGACGATCACCGCCCGACCGCGGAAGGCCAGGACCTCCAGCAGCTGGGTTAGAGCCTCGCCGCCGACGGCGTCGACGACGCCGTTGAGTCCCGCCCCGCCCGTGACGGCGTGCACGGCCTCGGCCAGCGAACCCTGGAGGTCGGAAAGCGCAATCACCGCTTCGGCGCCCAGCGCCTCCAGGTCGCGGCCGCCGATCCGTCGGCGGACGACCGCCAACACCCGCACGCCGCGTCGGCGCGCCATCTGGATCAGGAGGCTGGAGACCAGCGAGTGGCCCGCCGTCACCGCCAGCCACTGGCCGGCCTGGACTTCGCTGGCGGTCAGCACGTCGCGAGCGGTGATCGCCGGCATCAGCTGGGTGGCGCGTTCGACCGGATAGCCGTCCGGCAGCGGGATCAGCGCCGCCGTGTCGATCGCCGCGTACTCGGCCCATACGCGGCCGGCGCTGAAGGCGACCAGGGTCCCCGGCGCCAGGTCGGCGCGGTCGCCGCCGGAGACCACGCGCCCCACGCCGTGGTTACCGACGACCTGGCCTGGCAACTGAGGCCGCTTGGCTTCGGGATAGAGGCCCTGGGTGAAAAAGAAGTCGCCCGGGTGGACCCCGGCGGCGACCATCCGCACCATCGTCTGACCGGGTCCGACGCGCGGCTTTGGAACCTCCCGCAGCTCCACGACGTCGAGGGGAGAGCCGATCTGATCCTGGACAAGCGCTTTCATGGGTTCAACTCCTCAATGCCTCGCGATGGCTGCGAGGCGCAGAGGAGATGCCGTCCGTGGGCTGGCGGGACAATCCATGCTCATGGAGCTCTGTTTTCCATGGTTGGGATAATTCCCGCCTTGCGGTCGGTGGCGCGGGCCTCGATCTGACTCTTCAAAGCGCGGGCGAGGAGCGATCGCATGCTGGGCTATGACGACGTGGCGATCTTTCTGCGGGTGGCGCGCGAGGGCAGTTTCGTGGCGGCCGCCAGAAGCCTGGGCCTGCCGACCAGCTCGGTCAGCCGCCGGGTGGCGGCCCTGGAAGAGCGGCTCAAGACCCAGCTGCTGCGCCGCACCACCCGCGCCGTTGGCCTTACCGACGACGGCCGCGCCTTCGCCGAGCGCTGCGCGGCGGCCATGGACGAGATCGAGGCCGCCACGCGCGGCCTGGATCTGTGCGGCTCCCGTCTCTCGGGACGGCTGACGGTCACCGCCCCATATCACGTGTGCAACGAAGAGTTCGCGCCCCAACTGCTGGACTTCGCCGCGGCCCACCCCGACCTGGTCATGGACCTGCGCCTGACCAATGGGGTTCCGGACCTTATCGAGGAGGGCGTCGATGTCGCCTTCCAACTGGCTCCGCTGCCGGACGGTCGTCATGTGGCCCGCAAGCTGTGGGCCGCGCCCTATGGCGTGTTCGCGAGCCGCGCGTTCTTGGAGCGCTGGCCGGAGGTCGCCCGCCTGGATCATCCCCGTCGTCTGGTCCGCCTGCCCGCCGTCGTCACGCCGCCGATCCACGGTTGGCGGTTCGTCCACGCGGGCGGCGAGACCTTCACCTTCATGCCCCGCGCGCTGGGCGCTTCGGTCGACGATCTGTCCCTCGGCGCCCTCGCCGCGCGGAGCGGCCTGGGCGTCAGCTATCTGCCCAGGGGGTTGGCCGGCCGCTTTCCTGAGTTGATCGAGCTGACGTTCGGCGATTGGCGGGTCGCCGATCGCGAGCTCTACGCCCTCTATCCGGCCGCCCGGCAGCTGTCGCCCAAGGTGCGGGCGGTGATCGACCATGCCCTGGCCGCCCGCGCGGCGCACGAGAAGACCGGCGCCTAGAGCATTTTCGAGCGAGCGGGACTCTGGAGCGGCGAAGGTTCGCCCGCGCCACCCCCAGGGACTCCCCAACGCCGCCCGCCCCTCTATAACAGCGGCGCTCAACAGGAGACCCGTCGATGGCCGCGTTCCAGACCCTGATCGTCGAGACCCCCGAGGCCGCGCCCGGCGTGACCCTGATCCGGCTGAACAGGCCCGAGGCGCTGAACGCCCTCAACACCGTCCTGCTGGCCGAGCTGGGCCAGGCCCTGGCGGCGGCCCAGGCCGACGAGGCGATCGGCTGCATCGTGATCACCGGCTCGGCCAAGGCCTTCGCGGCCGGGGCCGACATCAAGGAGATGTCCGACAAGTCGTACGCCCAGATGTTCAAGGACGACTTCTTCGCCGCCGGGGCCCGGGCCATCGAGGGGACCCGCAAGCCGATCATCGCCGCGGTGGCCGGCTACGCCCTGGGCGGCGGCTGCGAGCTGGCGATGATGTGCGACTTCATCCTGGCCGCCGACACGGCCAAGTTCGGCCAGCCGGAGATCAATCTCGGCGTCGCCCCCGGCATCGGCGGCACCCAGCGCCTGACGCGGCTGGTCGGCAAGTCCAAGGCCATGGACATGATCCTGACCGGCCGGATGATGGGGGCCGAGGAGGCCGAGCGCGCCGGCCTGGCGTCGCGGATCTTCCCGGCCGACACCCTGGTCGACGAGGCCCTGGCCGTGGCCGCCAAGATCGCCGCCCAGTCGCCGCTGGCCGCGGCGATGAACAAAGAGCTGGTCAACGCCGCCTACGAGACCACGCTCAGCACCGGCGTTCAGCTGGAACGGCGGCTGTTCCACTCGCTGTTCGCCTTCGACGACCAAAAGGAAGGCATGGCCGCCTTCGTCGAGAAGCGCAAACCGGCGTTCAAGGGGTCGTGAACGGCTGTTCGACCGCCCGCGCGAGATTCTGGGCCATCTGTGGATTGACCCACGGCGGCCGTTCCCGTATATCCGCGCGCTCTTGATTTCTCCTGCTTCGCGGCTGCCCGCGCGGCTGTCCGTTTGAAGGTCCAACTCATGGCCAATAATCCCGGCGCCAAGAAAGCGATCCGTAAGATCGCCCGTCGCACCGAAGTGAACACCGCTCGCCGCTCGCGCGTGCGCACCTTCCTGCGCAAGTTCGAAGACGCCCTGGCCGCCGGCGACAAGGCCGTCGCCAAGGCCGCGTTCATCGAAGCGCAATCGGAACTGATGCGCGCCGTCTCCAAGGGCGTCGTCCACCCCAACACCGGCTCGCGCAAGGTTTCGCGCCTGGCGGCCCGCCTGAAGAAGCTTGATCAGGCCGCGGCCTAATCCAGTTTCTCGCCGAACGCCGTTCGGCGAGCGAAATCAAAGACTTAGAGAAGCCGATCGAGGAAACTCGGTCGGCTTTTTCTATTGCCTTTTTTCAAAGTCAGGATTGTCCCCAGGACAATCCATGGGGTGAACATCGGGCCCGGAAATAGCATTCCCTTGGCGGGCGAGGACGTCTGTCGAGTCAACAGAAATATCCGCCGACGGACGCAAGTTTTCCGTTTGACCGGCGGGGGCCGCTGGCTAGTTTAAGCGTCTCAACGCTCTTCCAGTCCATGGAGATCACTGGCGGCGGCGGAACCCTTGCGTTCGCCGATCAAGCCCCTGTGTCTGCTGGGTAGCGAAGGGTTTTGCGGCACGGTCGTGCGCCATGGGGGGCGGCGATCGGGGATGACACGACATACGAGGCGGTGACCGATGACGACCAAAGGCGGGGTAGTGACCCAAGAGTTCTCGGCTGCGTTCTCGACGGTTGCCTGCGAGCCTGCGGGCGTCGTCTGGAACAAGGTGTGCGTGGTGCTGAAGCGCGAGCTGGGCGACGCGGCTTTCGGCTCGTGGATCGCGCCGGCTGCGCTGCGTGAAGGCCAGGCCGGCGACGTGGTGGTGGTGACTCCGACCGGGATCGCGCGCGACTGGATTCGCCGCAGCGCCTGGCGTCGCGTCAGCGAGCTGTGGGCCGCCAACGACCCCACCGCGCGCCGGCTGGACCTGAAGTCGCGCCTGGAGTTCGAGGCCGCCGGCGGCGCGACCGCCGCCGGCTTCGAAGCCAAGGCCGAGCCGATCGAGATCGTGCTGCCGGTGTCCAGCGACGTGCCCGGCCTGGCCCCCGCGGCCTCGGCCCACGGCGCCAAGCCGTCGCCGGTCCAGGGCCTGCAGGAACGCTTCACCTTCGACACCTTCGTGCCAGGTCCGGCCAACGAGTTCGCCCACGCCGTGGCGCGCCGGGTGGCCAGCTGGGCCGACGGCCACTTCAATCCTGTGCTGTTCCACGGCCCCTACGGCTTCGGCAAGACCCACCTGCTCAACGCCCTGGCCTGGGAGGCCATGCGCCAGGCCCCGACCAAGCGCGTGGTCTATCTGACCGCCGAGCGCTTTCTGTCGACCTTCGTGCGGGCGGTGATGGATCGCCAGACCGCGGCCTTCAAGGAAGAGCTGCGCGGCGCCGACCTGCTGATCATCGACGACGTGCACTTCATCGCCGGCAAGCAGTCGAGCCAGGAAGAGCTGTTCCACACCCTGACCGCCCTGGTCGAGGACGGCCGCCGGGTGGTGTTCTCCTCGGACCGCGCCCCGGCGGCGATGACCGAGATGGACGCCCGCCTGCGCTCGCACCTGTCGGCGGGCCTGGTCTGCGGCCTGGAGCCGGCCGACCGCGCCCTGCGCCTGGGCATCCTGGACCGCAAGCTGCAGGCCCTGTCGCGCCAGCACGGCTTCGAGCCGACGATGCGCGCCGAGGTGCTGAACTTCCTGGCCGACCGCTTCACCGACAGCGTCCGCGAGCTGGAAGGCGCGCTGAACACCCTGTCGGCCCGGGCCGGCGAAGGCGTCTCGCGCCTGACCCTGGACGAGGTTCAGGCGATCCTGCGGCCGCACCTGCGGGCCGGCGAGAAGCGCATCACCATCGACGACATCCAGAAGGCCACGTCCGAGCACTACGGCATGAAGCAGGCCGACCTGCTCAGCGAGCGCCGCAACCGCGCCATCGCCCGCCCGCGCCAGGCGGCCATGTGGCTGGCCAAGCAGCTGACCACCCGCTCGCTGCCCGACATCGGCCGGCGGTTCGGCGGCCGCGACCACACCACCGTCCTGCACGCCGTGCGCCGCATCGAGGCCCTGCGCGCCGAGGACCCGGCCCTGAGCCAGGACCTGGAGACCATCACGCGGAAGCTGCGCGGCTGAGGTTCAGTCTTCGCGGGTGACAAAAAGGGGCCGTCCCGATGGGGCCGCCCCTTTTTCGTGCGGTAAGCACTTGCCCCCTACTGGCCTTCGGCCGTCTTCCCCCATAGGGGGAAGAGCCTAAGCCTGAAGGCTCCGCCCCCTATGGGGGCGGACAGACGGCGAAGCCGTCAGGTGGGGGCAAGCGGCTTACACCCCCGCCGCCCGCCTCAGCGTGATGTTGATCCGCCCTCCCCCCGGGATCAGCCCCGACGAGCCCGGCAGGATGCGGTCCACCCCGTGGAAGGCCAGCCGCGACGGGCCCGACAGGCGGCAGACGTCGCCGGACGACAGCTTCAGCGACCGGGTCGGGTCCCTGCGCGCGGTCCCGCCGATCCGGAACACCGCGGTGTCGCCCAGCGAGATCGACAGCACCGGAAAGCGCGGATCGGCCTCGTCGCGGTCCTGGTGCAGGCCCATGCGGGCGTCGCCGCGATAGAGGTTGATCAGGGCGGAGTCCGGCGGGGTCTGCGGATCGCCCAGCGCCGTCCAGAGGTCGAGCAGGGCCTGGGGCATGGCTGGCCAGGGCCGGCCGGTGGCCGGATGGCGGTCGGCGTAGCGATAGCCGGCCCGGTCACTGGTCCAGCCCAGCGGGCCGAAACTGCTCATGGCCACGCTCATCGCCTTGCCATGGGCGGTCTCGTAGCGGGCGGGCGGCGCGATCGCGAACGCCGCCAGCGCCAGGCGCGCCAGATCGCCCTGGGCCTCGGAGTCCAGCAACCCCGGCCAGAGGTCGAAACCCGGCATGACGCTGATCGATCTAATCATTACGGAGATTTAATGCGCCAGACGCGTTCGGACAGTGTTGTTTCGCGCCCCGGGGGCACGTCTGCCGAACAAATTTTGCAATCCAGGGCCGTTCATGCGTCGACTTCTCTCTTCCGCGGCTGCCGCCGTGCTCGTCCTTGCTGCCGGATCGGCCCTGGCCGCGACCGCCGCTCCGGCCCCGGCGCCGACGAAGTCGGCGATCACCGCCGCCACCGTCACGACCCAGCTGCCGCGCGGCGTGGTCCCGACCCACTATGACCTGGCCTTCACGCCCGACGCCGACGCGCTGACCTTCACCGCCTCGGTGAGGATCGACATCGACGTCGCCGCCCCGACCAGGACCATCACCCTGCAGGCCGCCGACCTGACCTTCGCCAAGGCCGAGATCGCCGGCCCAGGCGGCGCCAAGGGAGGTGTCGCCAAGGTCAGCGTCGACGCCGAGGCCCAGACCGCCACCTTCACCTTCGACAAGCCGGTCGCCAAGGGCGCCCACGTCCTGGCCATCGACTACAGCGGCAAGATCTACAAGCAGGCCGCCGGCCTGTTCGCCCTGGACTACGACACCGACCAGGGCAAGAAGCGCGCGCTCTACACCCAGTTCGAGAACTCCGACGCCCGCCGCTTCATCCCCTCGTGGGACGAGCCGTTCTTCAAGGCCACCTACGACGTCCAGGTCACCGTCCCGACCGGCCAGATGGCCATCGGCAACATGCCGATCAGCAAGACGCAGGACCTCGGCGGCGGCAAGTCCAAGGTCACCTTCGCCACCTCGCCGAAGATGTCGACCTACCTGCTGTTCTTCGGCCTGGGCGACTTCGACCGCGCCACCGCCAAGGTTGGCGACGTCGAGATGGGCGTGATCACCAAGAAGGGCGACCTGGCCAAGGCCGACTTCGCCCTGAAGTCGTCGGGCCCGATCCTGCAGTGGTACAACGACTATTTCGGCGTCCCCTACCCGCTGCCGAAGCTGGATCACATCGCCGCCCCAGGCCAGAGCCAGTTCTTCAGCGCCATGGAGAACTGGGGCGCGATCTTCTACTTCGAATACGCGCTGCTGGAGGATCCGGCGATCTCCACCCAGGCCGACCGCCAGAACATCTACACCACCGTGGCCCACGAAATGGCCCACCAGTGGTTCGGCGACCTGGTCACCATGTCGTGGTGGGACGATCTGTGGCTGAACGAAGGCTTCGCTTCGTGGATGGAGGGCCGCGCCGCCGAGCGGTTCCACCCCGAATGGAACAGCCAACTGAGCGCGGTCGGCGGCCGCGAATACGCCATGGGGCTGGACTCGCTGTCGACCACCCACCCGGTGGTCCAGCATGTCGAGACGGTCGACCAGGCCAGCCAGGCCTTCGACGGCATCACCTACCAGAAGGGCGAGGCGGTCATCCGCATGCTCGAGGCCTATGTCGGCCACGAGGCCTGGCGCGACGGCGTGCGCCGCTACATCAAGGCCAACGCCCACGGCAGCACCCAGACCGACGACCTGTGGCGCGAGGTCGAGGCCGCCGCCGGCACGCCGATCACCGCCATCGCCCACGACTTCACCCTGCAGCCGGGCATTCCGCTGATCACCGTCGAGGCCGGGGCCTGCGCGGCCGGCAAGACGCCGGTCGCCCTGACCCAGGGCGAGTTCAGTCGCGACAAGCCGGGCAAGACCCCCCTGGCCTGGCGGGTGCCGGTCTCGGCCCAGGTCGCCGGCTCCAGCAGCGTGTCCAAGACCCTGGTCGAGGGCGGCAAGGGAAGCTTGAGCGTCGACGGTTGCGGCCCGGTGATCGTCAACGCCGGCCAAGCCGGCTATTTCCGCACCCTCTACGCGCCCAAGGCCTTCGCTGGCGTCACGGCCAGCTTCGCCAAGCTGCCGGCCATCGACCAGCTGGGCGTGATTTCCGACGCCTGGGCCCTGGGCCTGAACGGCCAGCAGGCGGTCACCGACGCCCTGGACCTGGCCGTGGCCGCCCCGGCCGACGCCGATCCCCAGGTCTGGGGCAAGATCGCCGGGATCCTGACCAATGTCGACGCCATGTACGACAGCGCGCCGGCCGACCGGGCCGCCTTCCGCAAGCTGGCGATCGCCCGCCTGTCGCCGGTGTTCCAGCAGGTGGGCTGGACCGCCAAGGCCGGGGAGCCGGCGCCGGTCGCCAACCTGCGCGCCACCCTGCTCGGCGCGCTCAGCACCCTGGGCGACCCCGCCGTGATCGCCGAGGCCAAGCGCCGTTACGCCGCCGACAAGACCGACCCGACCGCCGTGCCCGGCCCGCTGCGCAAGGCGATCCTGGCCTCGGTCGGCCGCAACGCCGACGCGGCCGCCTGGGACGCCCTGCGCGCCCAGGCCCAGCCCGAGAAGACCCCGCTGATCCGCGACGAGCTCTACAGCCAGCTGGCCGCGGCCCGGGATCCGGCCCTGGCAGCCAAGGCCCTGGACCTGGCCCTGACCGACGAGCCGGGCGAGACCCTGTCGGCCAACATGATCTCGACCGTCGCCAAGCTGCACCCCGACATGGCCTTCGACTTCGCCGTCGCCCACAAGGACGCGGTGAACGCCAAGGTCGACGCGGCCTCCCGCACCAAGTTCATCCCCGGCCTGGCCAAGGGTTCGGCCGATCCGGCGATGATCGGCAAGGTCACGGCCTACGCCGCCGCCAACCTGCCGGCCGGCTCGCGCGGCGAGGCCGACAAGTCGGTGGCGTCGATCACCGACCGCATCAAGACCCGCAAGGCCGCGCTGCCGCAGATCACCGCCTGGGCCGCCAAGAAGGGCGGCTGACGGTCCGGGGCCTGCTCGAAGAGCGGATTCAGCGAACGCGAGGTGAGGCTTTCGGGCCGCTCTCGCCGGCTATCTGACGGAAGGGCCGCGCTTTTTCGAGCGCGGCCTATTTCGTCGCAGGTCACGATTCCCCTTCATTCCTTGCGGGATTGGCCTTGCAGGCTGGCGCCTATCCCCCATATCGGGCATCGAAGCGGGGTTGACGGGCTCGTCAACTTCGATTGAACGAACGCTTTCCCTCTGGACATCGTCTGGAGGGCGAGGATTTGGATCAACCGTTAGAACGCGACCAGACGGGGACGGCTCGAGAAAAACCGGGGCGCTTGCCTTAAGGCCCTTGTCACCGCCGTCCGCCAATCAGGAGCTGCAGGTCTCAACATGAGCAAGATTATCGGTATCGACCTTGGCACCACGAACTCGTGCGTGGCCATCATGGACGGCAAGACCCCGAAGGTGATCGAGAACGCCGAGGGCGCTCGCACCACCCCTTCGGTCGTCGCTTTCCTCGAGGACGGCGAGCGCCTCGTCGGCCAGCCCGCCAAGCGCCAGGCCGTCACCAACCCGACCAACACCCTTTTCGCGATCAAGCGCCTGATCGGCCGCAACGCCGCCGACCCGGTGGTCGAGAAGGACAAGGGCATGGTGCCCTACGAGATCGTCAAGGGCCCGACCGGCGACGCCTGGGTCAAGGCCCACGGCAAGGACTACAGCCCGCAGGAAGTCTCGGCCTTCATCCTGCAGAAGATGAAGGAAGCCGCCGAAACCCACCTGGGCGAGCCGGTGACCAAGGCGGTCATCACGGTTCCGGCCTATTTCAACGACGCCCAGCGCCAGGCCACCAAGGACGCCGGCAAGATCGCCGGCCTTGAAGTCCTGCGGATCATCAACGAGCCGACCGCCGCGGCCCTGGCCTACGGCCTGGAAAAGAACGACGGCAAGAAGATCGCCGTCTACGACCTGGGCGGCGGCACCTTCGACGTCTCGATCCTGGAGATCGGCGACGGCGTCTTCGAGGTGAAGTCGACCAACGGCGACACCTTCCTGGGCGGCGAGGACTTCGACCTGCGCGTCGTCGACTACCTGGCCGACGAGTTCAAGAAGGAACAGGGCGTCGACCTGCGCAAGGACAAGCTGGCCTTGCAGCGCCTGCGCGAAGAGGCCGAAAAGGCCAAGAAGGAGCTGTCCTCGACGGCTCAGTACGAAGTGAACCTGCCCTTCATCTCGATGAACGCGTCGGGCCCGCTGCACCTGAACATCAAGCTGTCGCGCTCCAAGCTCGAAGCCCTGGTGGAAGACCTGATCGCCCGCACCATCGGTCCGTGCGAACAGGCCCTGAAGGACGCCGGCCTGAAGAAGAGCGACATCGACGAGGTGATCCTGGTCGGCGGCATGAGCCGCATGCCCAAGGTCCAGCAGGCGGTGCAGGACTTCTTCGGCCGCGAGCCCCACAAAGGCGTCAACCCCGATGAGGTCGTGGCCCTGGGCGCGGCCGTCCAGGCCGGCGTGCTGCAAGGCGACGTCAAGGACGTGCTGCTGCTCGACGTGACCCCGCTGACGCTGGGCATCGAGACCCTGGGCGGCGTGTTCACCCCGCTGATCGAGCGCAACACCACCATCCCGACCAAGCGCTCGCAGACCTTCTCGACCGCCGACGACAACCAGTCGGCCGTGACGATCCGCGCCTTCCAGGGCGAGCGCCCGATGGCCGTCGACAACAAGTTCCTGGGTCAGTTCGACCTGCAGGGCATCCCGCCGGCGCCGCGCGGCGTGCCGCAGATCGAGGTCACCTTCGACATCGACGCCAACGGCATCGTCAATG
>Ga0065165_1003485_pt1 | contig 10978 bp, 11 predicted proteins | sample AraplaMF_Cvi_mMF_FD_63813 | JGI IMG/M metagenome (GOLD analysis project Ga0065165, IMG submission 63813) | Arabidopsis root microbial communities from the University of North Carolina, USA - plate scrape MF_Cvi_mMF (version 2) (version 3) | ecosystem: Host-associated > Plants > Roots >... | reverse complement strand
AGGACTGTTATGACCCACGTTGTCACCGAATCGTGCATCCGTTGTCGCTATACCGATTGCGTGGATGTATGCCCGGTAGATTGTTTCCGGGAAGGCCCGAACTTCCTCGCCATTGACCCGGACGAGTGCATCGACTGCGCCGTGTGCGTGGCGGAGTGCCCGGTCAACGCGATCTATGCGGAAGAGGACGTGCCGTCGGATCAGCAGCAATTCATCAAACTGAACGCCGACCTGGCACGCCACTGGCCGTCGATCACCAAGACCAAGCCGGCCCTGCCCGACGCGGACGAGTGGAAGGACGTCAAGGAAAAGCTGGACCAGCTGGCCCGCTAAGACTCCTCCGGCGCCGGCGCTCGCCGCCGGCCGCCTCCCGGTCTTTGAAAGCCGGTCTCAGCAGAAGTGCGCCGATCATGGCACACTATCCGCCCTCGCCTACACCAATACATATCAACAGGAAATTAGCATGACTATCAGTGCCACCCCCGAAGTGGGCACCATCGCTCCCAACAGCTCCTTTGCCGGCGCCATCGAAGCCGATGCAGTGATCATCGGCGCGGGCCCGGTCGGCCTGTTCCAGGTGTTCGAGCTGGGCCTGCTGGAGATCAAAGCCCACGTGATCGATTCGCTGCCGGCCGTCGGCGGCCAGTGCGTGGAGCTGTATCCGGACAAACCGATCTACGACATCCCGGCCGTGCCCGTCTGCACCGGCCAGGAACTGACCGACAACCTGCTCAAGCAGATCGAGCCTTTCGACCCGACCTTCCACCTGGGCCAGGAAGTGACCACCGTGCAGCGCCGCGAAGACCAGCGCTTCAACGTCGAAACCTCGACCGGCACCCGCTTCATCACCAAGACCATCTTCATCGCCGCCGGCGTCGGTTCCTTCCAGGCGCGCACGATCAAGGTCGACGGCATCGAGAAGTTCGAGAACAGCCAGCTGTTCTACCGCGTCAAGGATCCGGCACTGTTCGAAGGCAAGAACCTCGTCATCTGCGGCGGCGGCGACTCCGCGCTGGACTGGGCCCTGAACTTCGTCGGCAAGGCCGAATCGGTGGTGCTGGTGCACCGCCGTGAAGACTTCCGCGCCGCCCCGGCCTCGGTCGCCAAGATGAAGCAGCTGTGCGACGAGTACGAGATGCAGCTGATCACCGGCCAGGTCACCGGCTTCGACGAAAAGGACGGCCAGCTGTCCGAAGTCAAGGTGACCGGCGCCGACGGCGTCACCCGCCGCGTGCCGCTGGACATGCTGATGGTGTTCTTCGGCCTGTCGCCGAAGCTGGGCCCGATCGCCGAATGGGGCCTGGACATCGAGCGCAAGCAGCTGAAGGTGATGGACACCGAGAAGTTCGAGACCAACGTCCCGGGCATCTTCGCCGTGGGCGATATCAACACCTACCCGGGCAAGAAGAAGCTGATCCTGTCGGGCTTCCACGAAGCCGCGCTGGCCGCCTTCGGCGCCGCGCCCTACATCTTCCCGGACAAGAAGATCCACATGCAGTACACCACCACCTCGCCGAAGCTGCACAAGATCCTCGGCGTCGAAACCCCGGTGTTCGATTAAGGACGCGCCCGGCGTTCCGTAACGCAGGTACGACGAAAAGCCCCGCCAAGTGCGGGGCTTTTTTCTTATGTAGGGCACCTAACCGAAGGCCCATAGGGAATCGTGATACTAATATTGCATCGCACCATCTTTTAGATTCAGGACGTCATTTCATGTTGCCCCATGCCAAGCCAATTGGCCTATAATTGATTGAATCTGCTGCACAAAAGTATGTAAGCAGAGCAATGTGAAGGAAAAACTATGCTTTACCAACTGCACGAGATGCAACGCTCCTTCCTGAACCCGCTGATGCAGTGGGCCGATGCCTCTGCCAAGCTGTTCTCGAATCCCGTCTCGCCATTCGCCCACACCCCGTTCGCCCAGCGTATCGCCGCGGGCTATGAACTCATGTACCGCCTGGGCAAGGATTACGAAAAACCCGGCTTCGACCTGGACTCGACCACGATCGCCGGCCAGACCGTCGGCATCATGGAACGCACCGCGGTCAGCAAGCCCTTCTGCAAGCTGCTGCACTTCAAGAAAGACCTGCCGGACGCCGCCTTCGCCGCGCTCAAGCAGCCCACCGTGCTGGTGGTCGCCCCATTGTCGGGGCACCACGCCACGCTGCTGCGCGACACCGTGCGCGCCCTGCTGCCGGACCAGGACGTCTACATCACCGACTGGGTCGACGCCCGCATGGTGCCGCTGTCGGATGGCGCCTTCCACCTCGACGACTATATTTATTACGTGCAGGACTTCATCCGCCACCTGGGGCCGGACGTACACGTGATCTCGGTCTGCCAGCCGACCGTGCCGGTGCTGGCCGCCATCTCGCTGATGGCGACCAACAAGGATCCGAAACTGCCGAAATCGATGGTCATGATGGGCGGCCCGATCGATCCGCGCAAATCGCCGACCGCCGTCAACGACCTGGCCACCGAAAAGCCGTTCTCGTGGTTCGAAAACACCGTGATCTACGCGGTGCCGGGCAATTACCCGGGCTTCGGCCGCAAGGTCTATCCGGGCTTCCTGCAGCACGCCGGCTTCATCGCCATGAACCCGGGCCGCCATGCCCAGAGCCACCGCGAGTTCTACCAGCACCTGGTGCGCGGCGACGACGATTCGGCGGAAGCCCACCGCAAGTTCTATGACGAGTACAACGCCGTGCTCGACATGCCGGCCGAGTATTACCTGGAGACGATCAAGACCGTGTTCCAGGACTTTGCCCTGCCGAAGGGAACCTGGGAAGTCGGCGGCCAGCTGGTGCGTCCGCAGGACATCGAAAGTGTTGCACTGTTCACCATCGAAGGCGAACTGGACGACATCTCCGGCGCCGGCCAGACCCAGGCGGCCCACGAGCTGTGCACCGGCATCCCGGAAGCGAAGCACCTGCACTTCACGGCGCCCAAGTGCGGCCACTACGGCATCTTCTCGGGCCGCCGCTGGCGCGAGATCATCTGCCCGATGATCGGCGAGTTCATCCGCAAGAACGCCTGATCCTTGCCCGCTTCCTGAAAATGCCGCGACATGTTCGCGGCATTTTTTTTGTGGCGGACAAAAGACACCCTCGACGGATGTGCACTTTGGTCCAATTCAAGAGCGGGCGTCTGTCGGTCATGATGAATCAATAACCCAGGTTCCCCCGGAGGTGTCCCATGTCGCTCGCTAATCTTTCCAATCAATCATCTCGACTGCTGGTGGGATGCGCTCTTCTCGCATTGTCCGCATGTGCCACCAACAAGGAGCTGACCGCCCAGCTTGCCACCAGCCACGAAGCGGTCGACCAGGCAAGGATGTCCGGCGCGGAGCAAACCGCCGCCGCCGACATGGACACCGCGATCGGCAAGCTGGAACGCGCCGACGCCGCGGCCAAGAACCGCAAGGAAGCCGACGCGATGCGCCTGGCGCAGGAAGCGCAGGTCGACGCCAATCTGGCGCGCGCCAGGAGCGATTCGGCCGAGGCCAGGATTGCCGCCGCCGAGGTCATGAAGAGCAATCAGATCATGCGCGCGGCGGCCGCCAACCGCGCCAACCAGAACCAGTAGAGGTGAACGATGAAACATATCATCCGATCGACCACCGCAGCGCTCGCCGCCGGCATGCTCGCGGCGGGCTGTTCGACGGCGCCGCCGGCAAACGAAGTGGCCGCTGCAAACACCGCGCTCGGCAATGCCGAGCAAGCCATCGCCAAGGCCTCGGCCGACCCCCATGTGGCCAAATACACATCGACCGAGTTGGACCGTGCAACGGATTCACTGCGCAAGGCGCAAACGGCATGGAAGGACAAGCATGATCTGGCAGCCACGACGCACTTTGCCTATATCGCGCAGCAGCGGGCAGCGACGGCGGAGGAACTGGCAAACGGCCGCGCCGCGAACGAGGCATTGGCGATGGCCGCTTCGAACCGGGACCAGGCCGTGGCGGCGCTGATGGCGGAAAGGCGGAGCGAAACGCCGCCTCCGGCCGCGCCGACAGCCTCCACCGCATCCACCGAGCAAGTGCAGCAGGGTCTGGAAGGTTTCGCATTTGGCGCGGCCAAGGTGCCGCCCAAGGCCAAGCCCACGATCGACCAGCTGGCCTCTACGCTGAAAAGCAATCCCGATGCCAAGGTGGTGATCGAAGGGCACACGGACAATGTCGGCAGCCCCGCTTACAACCAGACCCTGGCCCTGTCACGGGCCCAGGCGGTGCGCAGCGCCCTGGTCCGTGAAGGCGTCGAAGTCGGCCGCATCGAAGTCCGCGGGCTGGGCGAAAACAATCCCGTCGCCAGCAACGACACCAAGGAAGGGCGCCGCGAAAACCGCCGGGCACAGGTCATCATCGAGGGTGAGGGCACCACCATGGTGGGATCCTCGCAGGGCTCGACTTCATCCACCTCGAGCGGAGAAGGCGAGCAAAGCGGACAAAGCCAGCAAAGCCAGCAAAGCCAACAAGGCCAGCAAAGCGAGCAGGGCAAGCAGGACGAGGACAGCGGACAACGCAAGGAATGAGCTTCCTCATCCCGATAGTCATGAGGCCACGGGTCGCCCCTGGGCAAGCCGTGGCCTCATTGATTGCTCAGTGATTAATGATCAGGTCCGCGATGACGCCGGTGGCAATCGCCGCCAGCACATAATCGCTGCCCGTCTGCACCCAGTGGTAGCCCCGCGGCGGTGGCCGCAGATGGTGCTCGCGATAATTGTTCACCACATACTGGTGATTCCGGTAGCGGCTCGGAAGCCGTTCGCCGCGGCGGAAGCTGTGGTCCGGGCCGGCGCCGTTCCAGCGGCGTTCCTCGCCCCAGCCTTCGTTGCCGCGTCCGCCGCCCTGGGCGCGGTAGCCATCGTGGCGATCGTTATCGCGGCGGTCGTCGCCGCGGTCGCGCTGGCTATAGCGGTCGCCGCGGTCGCGGTCGCCATGGTAGCGGTCCTGGGCAAAACTCGAGGCGCTGGCGCTCAGCAGTGCGGTCACCAGCGCGGGGATAATGAGGTGCTTCTTTTCCATAAGACCCTCCTGTCGGTTCATTGCCTGGTTCCAGTAGACCACCAAGCGGGCCCGGCACTCCGTACGTTGCAGCACGTAAGGGTGTAGGAGGAAAGGCAACGTGTTTGACAGCGAAGCAGCCATTTATCGGATAATGGCGGTTTAGTCATTCCACGCCGCATCGTGACGAAATCCCTCGCCGACCAGATCGAAGACCAGTTGCCGCAGACGCAATGCACCAAGTGCGGCTATCCCGCCTGCCGCCCTTACGCGGAAGCGATTGCCGCCGGCGAGGCTGACATCAACCGCTGCCCGCCGGGCGGCATGGCCGGTGTCGCGCGCCTGGCCAGCGTGACCGGCCGCCCCGTCATCCCGATCAATCCCGCCAACGGTGTCGAGCGTCCGCGCCCTGTCGCCTTCATCGACGAGAACCTGTGCATCGGCTGCACCCTGTGCATCCAGGCCTGCCCGGTCGACGCCATCCTCGGCGCGCCCAAGCAGATGCACACCATCCTGCCCAGCCTGTGCACCGGCTGCGACCTGTGCGTGGCGCCCTGCCCGGTCGACTGCATCAGCATGATTCCTGTAACGGGCGAGCGCACCGGCTGGGATGCGTGGTCGCAGGAACAGGCCGACGCCGCCCGTGCGCGCCACGATTTCAGGACCGAACGGCTGCAGCGCGAAAAGGAAGAGAACGATGCGCGCCTGGCCGCCAAGGCACTGGAAAAGATGCGCGCGGTAACGGCCGAGGAAACCAACACCGCCGAAGAGCTGGCCGAAAAAGAACGCAAGCGCGCCATCATCGCCGCCGCGATCGAACGCGCACGCCAGAAAGCCGCGGGAAAGCCTGAATGAACCCAGTAAATGAACGCAACTAAGCGCTACGAAATCTTCCGCCGCTTCCGCGAAGCGAATCCCCATCCGACCACCGAACTCGAATACAGCACGCCCTTCGAACTGCTGATCGCGGTGCTGCTGTCGGCCCAGTCGACCGACGTCGGCGTCAACAAGGCCACGCGCCGGCTGTACCCGGTGGCGAACACGCCGCAGGCCATCCTCGACCTCGGCCTCGACGAACTGAAGACCTATATCTCGACCATCGGCCTGTACAACAACAAGGCGAAGAACGTCATCGCCACCTGCGAAATCCTGGTGAACCAGTACGGCGGCGAAGTGCCGCGCGAGCGCGAGGCGCTGGAAGCTTTGCCGGGCGTGGGCCGCAAGACCGCCAACGTGGTGCTGAACACGGCCTTCGGCGAGCCGGCGATGGCGGTCGACACCCACATCTTCCGGGTCTCGAACCGCACGAAGATCGCGCCCGGCAAGAACGTCGACGTGGTCGAGCAGAAGCTATTGAAATTCGTGCCGAAGGAATTCCTGCACGACGCCCACCACTGGCTGATCCTGCACGGCCGCTACACCTGCGTGGCGCGCACGCCCAAGTGCTGGAACTGCATCATCAACGACCTGTGCGAGTACAAGGACAAGACGCCGGCGCCGGCCAACGCCTGACACGGCACACTTACCACGGCCATCCCAGCGCGCCGACCAGCAGCGACGCGCCGAAGGCCAGGCCGGCCAGCTGGCTGGCGCGGTCCTTCATGGCGAACACCAGCGGGTCGTCGTGCATCTCGCCCCGATGCGCCCGCATCCAGATCCAGCCGATCCAGAAGATCAGCACCGGCACCGCGCCCCAGATGGCTTCCGGCAGCGCGTACAGCACCAGCACGTTGTCGCTGTTCAGGTACAGGGCCAGCACCACGGCCGCCGCATAGCCGGCGCTCACGCCGAGGTTGAGCACGAGCGGCTCGTCGGCGGTGGTGTAACCGCGGCCATGCACCTTGTGCCGGCCGGACAGCGCCTGCACCTGCAGCTCGGCATAGCGCTTGACGAAGGCCAGCGACAGGAACAGGAAGGCCGCAAAGGCCAGCAGCCAGAATGACAGGGGGATCGCCAGCGCGGCCGCGCCGGCCACGATGCGCAGCGTGTACAGCATCGCCAGCGTGATGCAGTCGAGCAGCGCCACCCGCTTCAGGCCGAGGGAATACGCGCAGGTCAGCACGAAGTAGAACAGCAGCCAGCGCAGGAAGCCGCCGCCCACCGCCGTCCCCAGCGCCAGGCTGGCGCCGAACAGCACGGGCGCCAGCAGCACCCCTTGCCAGGACGGCACGGCGCCGGACGCGAACGGACGCTTGCGCTTGCGCGGGTGGGCGCGGTCGCTATCCAGGTCCAGCAGGTCGTTGACGAGGTACACGGCGGAAGCGCACAGGCTGAAGGAGGCAAAGGCCAGCATCAGCACCAGCCAGCCCTCGACCTCGGCGATGCGGTGCGCCGCCACCAGCGGCATGAACAGCAGCAGGTTCTTCAGCCACTGGTGCACGCGCAGCGCCTTGCGCCAGGTGGCGATGCCGCGCGGCCGCGCCGGAAACTCGCGCTCGACGCCGCACAGGGCCGCGGCCTTGCGCGCCAGGCCGCGGGCGCCATTGACCACGATGGCCCTGCGCGCGCGGCGCCATACGTGCAGGTCCGCGCGCGAATTGCCGGCGTAATCGAAGCCGCCGTGCCCGTACAGGCGCTCCAGCGCCTCGGCCTTGCGTTCGCCCGCCAGGTTGATCCTGCCATCGCTGGCCAGCACCTCGTCGAACACGCCCAGGTGGCCGGCGACCGCTTCCGCAAAGGCGCGGTCGGACGCGGTGCACAGCACGATGCGGCGGCCGGCGGCGCGCTCCTCCTTCAGCCAGGCCAGCAGCTCTTCGTTATACGGCAGCAGCGAGGCGTCGACGCCGCTGCGGCTGGCCAGCCGGTCCTTCAGCACCGCCTTGCCGCGCACCAGCCAGAGCGGAATGCGCAGGAGCTCGAAGGGCCTGTCGCGGGTCAGCCGCAGCGCGGATTCGTGCAGCATGTCGGTATGGATCAGGGTGCCGTCGAGATCGACGACCAGGGGCGCGGTATTCACCTTGTCATTATAACCAGTGGCACAGCTAAATCTTTCCTTCCGGACAGGATTCCTTGCATTTTATTGCTGGACAGGCAAGACTAGCGGGCTTTAGCGCTTCATTTATCCGCCATGCCTTTCCGCCACCTCGCCGCGCCGCTTGCGTCGCTCCTTCTGCCGCTCTTCGCCATCGCCTGCATGGCCGTGTTCTACCTGAGCGGCCACGAACTGCGCGGTACCCTGCTGCATGCGGACGCGCTCTACCTGCCGACCATGTTCGACGACCTGCTGCGCGCGGGCGGCCGCCTGTCTGACTGGTACCTGACGCCGGCGCCTTATTACTTCCCCGATTTTCCGCTCTACCTGCTGGCCTGGCTGCTGGGACCGACGGGCTATCTGCAGATCCTCGTCTTCGCGGCGCTCCAGTGCGGACTGCTGTTCTATGGAAGCCATGCGCTGGCGCGCGAGTTCGACCGCGAGTCGGGCAGCACCACCGCCCTGCCCTGCGCGGCCTTCAGCCTGGTGGCCATGCTCGGCCTTGCGCTGACCAACCAGGAGCCTTTCGTGCTGCTGCTGTCGAGCGCCTTCCACTTCGGGACCTTCGTCAGCGGCGTGTTCTTCGTGCTCGCCTGGCTGCGCTTCGAACGGACCGGTGCGCGTACAGCGCTGTGGGCCGCCTGTGCGCTGGCCTTCATCACCACGCTGTCGGACAGCCTGTTCATGCTGCAGGCCGCACTGCCATTGGCCATTGCCGGTGCCGCGCGCGCCTTCCTCGAGCCGGGCTACCTGGCGGGCCGCCGCAAACGCCGCGCGCTGCCGTGGGCGCTGTTCGGCGCCGCCATCCTCGGCCAGCAGGGATACAAGGTGTTCGTCATGAACCGCACGCGCTATTCGCCGCACATGGACCTGCAGCATCTTGGCGCCAACCTGCACGACCTCGCCGCCATCGTGCAGCCGCTGTGGCATGCGGTGCCGCTGTTCGCGCTGTGCTGGCTGGCCTTCCTCGGCTGCGCGCTGGCCTGCGCGGCGCGCCTGGCATTACGCCGCGAGCCGCCCTTCGGGCTGCCGCGCGGGCTGGCATGGCTGCTGGTATTCTGGCTGATCTCCACCGCCGGCTCGCTGGCGGTGTCGCTGCTGGTGTACAACGTGCCGATGATGACGCGCTACTTCATCGCGGCCATCTGCTGGCCAGTGCTGCTCGCACCGCTCGTGGTGGCGCAGCTGCTGCGCGCCCGCGCCGCCCGCGTCCTGCTGGCCGCCGCATTCGCCGGCTGCGCGCTGATCGGCGCGGCCACCGTCCGGCAATGGCAGGGGCATCCGCTGCAGAGGGATTACTATCCGGAGGACGTCGCCTGCATCGACAAGGCGCTGGCGGCGATGGACCTGCACCACGGGATCGCCCAGTACTGGGATGCCAAGACCACCCAGTACTTCAGCCACCAGGGCATCACGCTGGCGCACTACGACGACCAGCTGGCCGAGAGCCGCTGGGTCACCAGCAAGCGCTACTTCAGGCCGGCCTACGATTTCGCGCTCGTCGGCCCGCAGCGCGCGGCCCCCTACAACATCCCGCGCGAGCGTCTCGAGGCGCTCAACGGCAAGCCGGCACTCGAAGCCCGCTGCGGCGCCTACACCGTGCTGCTGTACGGGCGCGACAAGCTGAAGCTGCGCTGAAATTCAGGCGGCCGGCGACAGGATCGTCATCGCGCCCGGCGCGAACGAAGCGCGCCGGATGCGGCCGTCGGCGACCTCGTAAATGCACAGCATCTCGAGCGTGCCCACGCCTTCCGGGAAGTTGCGGGTGATGAGTTCGAGGTCGGTCACGACATTCCCCATCACGATGCGCGACAGCAGGCGCGCATGCAGGTCCGGCTCCGTGAAGCGCGCCACGTAGCGCGGGCGGATCTCGGCGTGGCCCTGGGCCAGGCGCTCGCCATGCAGCGCGAACTGCTCGGCATCCGGCGCGTAGGCGCGCATCAGCGCATCGATGTCTTTGGCGTTGAAGGCGTCGAGCTGGGCCTGGACGATGGCGAGGGGCGAGGTGTTTTCCATGCTGCGATTCTAACCCGCCGGCGACAGCACGACCGAAAAGAACATCAGGTTCATGCCGTTGTACAGCTTGAGCAGGATGGTATTGCGTCCTTTATGGAAGTGCAGCTTGCGCTGGCCTTCGGTCAGGTTGCGCGTGGCCAGCTCGGCGTCGAGGGCATAGAAAGGCGTGCGGTACCAGGGCTTGTCGTCGCCGGTGCTGCTGATCCACACCAGGCGGTCGTTGAACCACAGTTTCGAATCGTCGTCGGCGCCGATCGCCATCCACATGTCCGTGTCCTGCTCGACCATGACTTCCGTGTATGCGTAATACACGGCGTTCTCGGCGCGCGGCCGCGGCACGAAGGGATAGCCGGCGTCCTGCTGCCAGTTCCAGCGCACCGGCTCGTCGTTCCGGCCGTAATAGACGGCGTCCAGGTCCAGGCCGCGCTCGGGCGGATAGACGGCGTCGATGCTGCCGCGGCCGTGGGCGGCGAACGGACCGATCACATACCAGGTGTCGAGCACGATGCGGTTGGCGTAGGGGCCGCCGGCACCCAGCCTGCGGCCGGCGCCCGCACGCACCGCGGCCGCATCGACCGGCGGCGGCGCCAGGAAGCCGGCGTAGCTGCGCCGGTCGCTGAAGGCTTCACCCGACATGTCCAGCGAGCTGCCGCTCAGCGCGAGCGGGTTGCCCATGCCAAGCCCCTTGGTGAGCGCATCGAGCCGGCCGCCGATGGCCGCCGAATCCTGGGCCGCGCCGCCGCTGATCCCGCCGCCGTTCTTCGCGGACCGGTTCGCATTGCCGGGCGGGCCCTCGCTCGGAAGGCCATCGCTGCCGGCCCCCTTTACCTTGACCCCTTGCTGCTGCGCCAGCAGCTGGCCACGGCGCTGGGCCAGCGCCGCCTTGGCCTGGGCCGCCAGCTGCGCCACCACGGCTTCCGGTGGCTGGTTCTTGGGCAGCGGCGGTTTGGGACGCTTCGCTTCCTCGGCCTGTACGCGCTTCAAGGCTT
>Ga0065165_1003483_pt1 | contig 10983 bp, 10 predicted proteins | sample AraplaMF_Cvi_mMF_FD_63813 | JGI IMG/M metagenome (GOLD analysis project Ga0065165, IMG submission 63813) | Arabidopsis root microbial communities from the University of North Carolina, USA - plate scrape MF_Cvi_mMF (version 2) (version 3) | ecosystem: Host-associated > Plants > Roots >... | reverse complement strand
GATAGCGCAGCCGCGGCGGCCAACCTAGCGGAATCGCGCTTCAGGCCTGCTGCCGCATGGCCGCGGGCAAATCCTGCCATTTCGACCAGGCGACGTAGTAGGCCACCGCGGTCATCGCGGCGAATCCGGCGAGGCTTACCACGATCTGCATCGCCACCAGATTGGCACTGGTGATCAGGATGAGATGGCCGGCGAAGGACAGGAAGACGCCGACGCAGAACACGGCGAGCCATTCCTCGCCGCATCTGATGACCGCCTGGAGCGGCTTCAGCCGCAGTCCGGGGTGATCGGCCGGAATGAGATGAGTCGCGAGGAAGGCCAGGGCGAGGAAGTGAACCACACGATAGGGGGCAAGGTTTTCCTTGTCCGTCGGCGCGATGCTGTCGAGGAGAAGGTCCGGCAAGTAAGCGGACAATTCCGGCGAACGGCGCAGCAGGGTGACGGCCATTGCGAATACGAGATAGCTCCCCGCGAGTATCCGCAGCCAGGGCATGTCGCGCAGCGCGCGCCCGGGCGCGCCTGTCACGGCGAACCAGCCCCCGAGCACCATCAGCATCTGCCAGCACAGCGGATTGAAAGTCCATTCCTGGTCCGGATAGACCCGGAAATTCCAGTCGAACCAGCGTGCGGCAAGGTACAGCGCGATCGATGCCGCCAAGGTCAGGTTCGGCCGCCGCAACAGGCCCCACAGCGCGAACGGAAAAAAGGCCATCAGCGGGATCATCAACTGCAGCAGATCGAGATTGAGCGGCTCCTCCTGCAGCACGAGGCCGCGGACCAGGATGCGCAGCGGGTGCTCGAGAATCCCCGAGATGTTGTATTCGTGGATGATTTCCGGCGCCATCGATTGCGAGGCGACGTAGGCGATGGTGTCGATATAGATCACGAACAGCACGACATAGGCGGCGTAGAGCCGCCAGACGCGACGGAAGATGCGCGTCGCGGCGACGAGATATCCGCGCTCCAGCGCGATCCGGCCGTGGATGATTGCGACGCCATAACCCACCACGAACACGAACAGGTCGGCGGCGCCGCTGAAGCCGAAATTGCGCAGCGTCAGCAAATTGACGACGTTGTTCGGGATGTGGTCGACGAAGACCGACCAATTGGCGATGCCGAGCGTCAAATACAGCCGGGCGTCATGATGAAATGCGGAAAGATTTGCCTGGACGGATGGTTTCATTGAGTAAAATAGCTTTGAGAATCAGGATGATGCTTTTAGCGGCAACCTCCTGCCTATCCGAGTAGCTTTTGCGTGAGCAGGGCGAATTGTCCCGGCAGATGTAAAATTGCGCAGGAAAACCCGGCGCATTCGCGGGTTCGCGTTTAATTACCCGGAACGCAACTTTTGCGAAGGCGACCATCCGCCTGCACTCGCGGCCGACTGCTGATCTGCATCACCGGCCTGTCGCCGGTCGTTCGCCGGGTCTTATCTGGCGCTGGCCGATCTCGATCGCGGCCCAGAGCGTGTTCGGCCTGTTGGCCGCCTTGATCAGTCAGATCGGAATATCGCTGCCGCTGTCGTGGATCGCGTTGACCATGCCGCTCGCGGTGGCCGCGATCTGTATCTTTCGATGGGTTGAAATTATTCGGCCGGTTCGGCCGATGCATCGTCCGACATACCGGCGCGACTCGCCATGATGCCGAGGGCGACGCCGCCGATCGCCAGGATCGGCAGCAGCCGCTTGACGCCGATGGCGCGAACGATCTGGAGGCCGGTGGCGAGCAGCATGGGGTCCGCAAGCATGCTCTGCGTGCTCTGCGCCGCCGACTTTGCGGCACGCTCGGCAGCGATCTGGGCTTGCTTGCGCAATTCCCGCTTGTAGGCCCAGTAGCTCACCGCTGCGGCCAGGGTCAGCAGAAAGAAGACACCGGCACCCGCGAGACAGGCTTGCACGGGACCATACTCGTTGAGGACGGAGATGAATATAGCGGCGCACAGGAAGCAGGTGGTGATGAACAGCGCGAACGCCGCGCCCGCAGCCAGGGAGGTCAGCCGCATAGTCGTGCCGGTGGATGCACTGATTCCGTCGATGATGCGCTGAAACATGGCCTTGCTCCTCAGATCCCCACAAGCCGGCATCGGCGGCGCGGTCGCGCCGCCGTCTCAAGTTCGTTCGCGCTACCTACCGGCGCCAGGCGGCGCCGATCAGGAAGCCGATGCCGAGCGCGAGCCCGACGGTCGCAAGCGGGCGCTGCGTGATCGCGTCTTCGAGCGTCTCCTCGATCGATCCATAGGCCTCCTGCGCCGCGCCCATCATCGCGCTGCCGCGCTCCGACATGTCGTCGATCGCGGTATCCACATTCTCGCGCGCCTGGTGATAGCCGCGGCGGGCCTGCTTGCTGGTCGAATTGGCAAAGGTATTGAGCGCGTCGGTGATCTGGTCGGTGAGGGCGGCGATATCGCTTTTCACGGCTGCTACATCCTTCTCAAGGCGTTCTCTGGTGGCTTTGTCGGTCCAGTCTCTCATCCCGGCTTCGGCATTGGTCGTGGACATCGGGAGCTCCGAACTGTTGACGGCTGAGATAGCCGGAGAACGTTTCGTCACCGGGGAAGTTCCGATCACGGAAACCGCATCACGCCTGCGGAAGCTGCGGCGCATCCGTCGGCAGCAAATGCTCCTTGAGGATCAGCGCCACGATCAGCAGCGGCGACGACAGGAAAGCGCCCATCGGGCCCCACATCCAGGTCCAGAAGGCCAGCGCAAGCAGGACCGCCAGTGCGTTCAGCGCCAGCCGCCGGCCGATGATCGTCGGGGTGATGAAGTGTCCTTCCAGGAAGGTGAGGCCGCCGAAGGCGAGCGCGGCCATGAGGCCGCCGCCGAGGGTCGGAAAGGCGACCAGCCCCACCACGACCAGCACCACGAACATCGCGACCGGCCCGATGATGGGAATGAAATTGAGCGTTGCCGCAAGCGCGCCGAGCCCGGCGGGATTGGGCATGCCGGTGACCGCGCAGATGATGCCGGTGGCGACGCCGACGCCGACATTGATGACGGTGACCATCAACAGGTAATTGCCGAGATGGACCTCGATCTCGTTGAGGATCCGGAGCGTCCGCAGCCGCGCGTCACGATCGCTGAACGTCATGATCACTGCCCGCCGCAGGTCGCGCCAGCTCGCGATGAACAGGATCAGGGTAACGAAGAACAGCAGGAACTCGGTAAAGGTCGGCGACAGGAATTCCAGCGTCGGCTGCACCCACTCGACCTTCGGCATCTGGAAGCTCGGCAATCCTTCCGAGCCGCCGAGCATGACCTGCAGCTCGCGCCACAGCGAAAGCGGGCGGTCGAACAAATGCAGTTTGTCTTTCAACTGCGCGCCGAGCTCGGGCAGGCGCGTGCTCCATTCCATGACGGGGGACGCGATCAGCGCGACAACGAAGGCGACTACGGCGGTCACCGCGATCACGATCAGGGCGGCGCCGAGCCCGCGCGGTACCTTGCAACGCTCGAGGAAATTCGCGGCCGGCGCGAGCATGGTGCCGGTGATGAAGGCCATTACCACCGGCAGGAAGAATGCCTTCCCGACATAGAGCACGGTGACGACCGCAATCAGCAGCAAGCCAGCGAGCGCAATGGCGACAAACTCGGTACGGCGGATGACCGGCGGTAGCTCGCTACGGCTGTCCGGGAGCGGCTCACCTTCGCTATGGCCGGCACCTGGACGTTCACTGGGAAGGACGCGCACAATTTCTCTCCCGCACGGAAGCGTCGCACCGCGCGCCCATTGATGACCGATAATGCGCGAGCGCCGCTGCGGTTCCATCGCGACTTCGTGAACAAATCCTCTCTTGACTGTGACAAGGCTGCCGCGAGGTGCGCCGGAACCTGGACCGTGCCTGCGGAGTTCACTGCCTAGCGCATCACCCTGATGCAAGACATCCAACGGGGCAGCACATGACAGAGTTTTCTGCAGTCCGTCGCAGCTTATCGCCGCGCGCCGTCACCGCATTCGCCTTCATTACCGCTTTGGCCATGGGGCCCGTCGGCGGCGCCAGCGCACAAACCCTCGGTTATTCGCCGATGCAGCCACAGGCGTATCCGCAGGGTCAGGATTACTCGCAAGGCTACGTGCAAGACCGAGGCTACGTGCAAGGCGACGTGAACGAGGCGCCGCAGGCGGCCGATGAGGATGCCCAGTTGCCCGATCGGCTGCGCAAGCAGATCGTCGGCTTCGACCGCAGCGAGCCGGCCGGCACCATCGTCATCGATACCAACAACACCTATCTCTATTATGTGCTCGGCAACGGCCGCGCCATCCGTTACGGCGTCGGTGTCGGCCGCGAAGGCTTCACCTGGTCCGGTGTGCAGAGCGTCAGCCGCAAGGCGGAGTGGCCGGATTGGCATCCGCCGGCCCAGATGATCGCGCGTCAGCCCTATCTGCCGCGCTTCGTCGCCGGCGGCCCCGGCAACCCGCTCGGCGCGCGTGCGATGTATCTCGGCTCCAGCGAATACCGCATTCACGGCACCAACGATCCCTCCACGATCGGCAAATTCGTCTCCTCGGGCTGCATCCGCATGACCAATGAGGACGTCACCGACCTCTATTCCCGCGTCAATGTCGGCGCCAAGGTCGTGGTGCTGCCGAAGAACGCGCCGCTGATGGCCAGAGGTGGCGACCCCGTGCGCAAGCGCCCGGCCGTGACGACGCTGCCGTCAGGGCGGCAGGCGCTGAATATTTCGGCGTCGTCGGCCGTGAACTAGAGTTCAGTGAGGTCACATGAGTAAACGCTCGATCGGCAAACTGGCCGTTGGCATGGCGGCGATGATCGCCGTCACTGTCTCCGGTTTGGCGCTGGCGCCGTCGGCGCATGCGGAAGATTTCTTCTCGGCTCTGTTCGGCGGCTTTCGGATGCGACCGCCGCCGGAGGTCCGGATGCCTTTCGCCAACGACGACGTGCCTCGCTATGAGGGGCCACGCCAGCGCGCTTCCTATGGCGGCGGCACGGCCTATTGCGTCCGCGGCTGCGACGGCCGCTACTTCCCGGCGCAAGGCAACGATGCCGAGAGCAAGGCGCAGTCCTGCAAGAGCTTCTGTCCGGCTTCCGAGACCTCGCTGGTCTATGGCGGCAGCATCGACGACGCCACGACCGACAAGGGCAAATCCTATTCCGAACTGCCCAATGCGTACCGTTATCGCACCGAGCTCGTCGCGGGCTGCACCTGCAACGGCAAGGATCCCGCCGGGCTCGCGCAGGTCAAGGTCGAGGACGATCCCACCTTGCGCAAGGGCGACATCGTCGCCGGCGCCGACGGCCTCGTGGTCGCCGGCCGCAATGCTGGCGATCGCCGCGGCGTTGCCATGAACTTCTCGCCGCTGCCGGACTCGGTGCGCGCGAGGTTCCGTCAGGTGCCGGTGGTGGCGAAGGAATAGGGCAAATATTGCCAGTTAACCGCGGCGGCGCTGCCCGATGCTCAGTGTCGTCCCTGCGTTCGCAACGGCGACGCTGAGCGTGTAGTACCTGCGTGCCTCTACGCCGCGCGGATCTTGCCCAGGAAGTCGCTGACCTGATGGCCGAGCTGGCGGCTCTGGGTCTCCAGCGTCTCGGAAGCCTGCTTGACGTTCTCCGCGGCGCCGGCCGCGGTGTCGGCGTCGGCCTTCACGCCCGTGATGTTGTCCGAGACGTTCTTGGTGCCTTGCGCCGCATATTGGGTGCTGCGGGTGATCTCCTGCGTCGCCGCGCCCTGTTCCTGCACGGCGGCGGCGATCGCGGTGGCGACTTCGTTGACCTCGCCGATGATGCCGCCGATCGCCTGGATCGCGTTGATGGCATCGCCTGCGACCTTCTGGATGTCGGCGATCTGTTCGGAGATCTCCTCGGTGGCCTTGGCGGTCTGGCTCGCCAGTGACTTCACTTCGGAGGCCACGACTGCAAAGCCGCGGCCGGCTTCGCCGGCGCGCGCAGCCTCGATGGTGGCGTTCAGTGCAAGCAGATTGGTCTGTGCCGCGATGGTGTTGATCAGGCCGACGACCTCGCCGATGCGCCCCGCCGACTGCGCCAGTCCTTGCACGGTACTGTCGGTTTCGCGCGCCTGGTTGACGGCCCGGCTGGCGATGCCTGCCGCATGGGCGGCCTGCTGGCTGATGTCGTTGATCGAGGCCGAGAGCTCCTCGGCGGCGGCCGCGACGCTCTCGACACTGGTCGAGGCGTCGTGCGAGGCCTTGCCTGCGATCTCGACGCGTTCGTTGGTCTGGCGCGACACCGCGGACAGGTCGCCCGAGGTCTTGCGCATTTCGCCGGAGGCCTCGCTCAGCTCGCCGAGCGATTTGCGCACCACGCCTTCGAATTCGCCGACATAGGTCTCCATCGCGCGCTGGCGCGCGGCGGCGCCCGCATTGCGCTCGCGCTCCTGCTCTTCGATCTTGAGCTTGTCGATCGCCTGCTGCTTGAAGGTCTCCAGCGCCCCGGCGAGCGAGCCGATCTCGTCATGCCGGTCGAGGTAGCCGCTGTCGACGGTGAGGTCGCCGCCGGCGACCTCGAGCATGGCGTCGCGAATCCGGTGCAGCGGCGTGATCACGCGGCGGCTGACCGCCAGCATGGCAGCGCCCGTCAGGACGATCGCGGCGGCGAGCAGGGCGGTGTTGATCATCAGCAACTGCATCGCGGCCGCCCGCTGCGCGGCGGAATGGTCCTTGGCGGCCTGTAGGGCCGCGTCGGCGAGCCTCACCGCGGTCATCATGCGGGGCACCGAATAGGGGCTCCACTGGTTGGCAGTCATCGCCGGCTTCTCGCCCTTGGCGACGGTCGTGATGACGCCGTCGCGCGTGGCGGCGTATTGCGGATCGAAATAGGTCGACTTGGTTTCGGCCATCGCAGCCGCCAGCGCCGCCGGCAATTGCATGCCGGAGGCGGCCAGCTCGATCGCGGTCCAGGCGGTGTCGGTGCCGCCGACCAGCTTGGTGTAGGTGAGCTGCACCTCGGGCGCGATCTTGCCGGCATTGATGGCGTTGCCGACGATCTGCGAGGATTCGCCGGCGGTGTTGCGCAGCAGCCAGGCCATCTGCTTGATGGACAGGAGCTGGTCGATGGTGGCGTCCTGGTGGTTGACGCTGGCGGCGAGCGCGCCTGAGAGCTTTTCGAGCTGCGCCATCAGCGCGTCTTCGGTGGCCACATATTCCTTGGCGAGGCCCGCGCGGCGCTCCGCCTTGGGCTTGACGACCTCGGTCCAGAACTCGGCCTGTGCAGCCAGTAGCGTCTTGTTGAGCGTGCCCAAGTCAGCGAGGAACGCCTCGCGCTGGACGACGTCGGTCGTGGGCAGAAGCTCGAGCGTGCGGGCCAGCGCCGGCATCAGGGCGGCGCGCAGCTCGCGGATGTACTTCTCAATGTCCTTGTCCATGGCGACATCGGACGTGAGCTGGCGATTGCTGGTCGAGCGGTCGGCTCGAATGTTGGCCATCGCCTTGAACACTTCTGCCGAAGCTGCCGAAACCGCGACGATCCGGTTGGCCTGCTGAAGCTGGCCCCACGAGCTCCACGCGCTGATCGAGAAGCCGATGACGACGACGAATGCGGTGGAGAGGATCACCGCCTTCAGCAGCGTGGATACGGTCAAGCGGTTGAGCATCGGACACCCCGGGTACGCATGTCGAATTCGTGGCCCTGAACGGCAGCCCCACGAACTACGAAAGACCAAGGGATGCACGCAGCAGATGCGCCCGCCTGCGGCGAGCACGTGAGCCGCATTAGCCCCGAAAAGGGTAAAGACTTAGACAGCGTTCCTGCCGTAAAATTACGGGTCGTGATGGCTCACCCTTGATCCGCGCCTACGCCGCGCGGATCTTGCCGAGGAAGTCACTGACCTCATGGCCGAGTTGGCGGCTCTGGGTCTCCAACGTCTCGGACGCCTGCTTTACATTGTCGGCGGCCGCGGCTGCGGCGTCCGCATCGGCTTTCACGCCGGTAATATTATCCGAGACGTTCTTGGTGCCCTGGGCTGCGTATTGGGTGCTGCGGGTGATCTCCTGGGTCGCCGCGCCCTGCTCCTGGACGGCGGCGGCAATCGCAGTCGCCACTTCGTTCACTTCGCCGATGATACCGCCGATGGTCTGGATCGCGTTGATGGCGTCGCCCGCGACCTTCTGGATGTCGGCGATCTGTTCGGAGATCTCTTCGGTCGCCTTCGCGGTCTGGCTCGCCAGCGACTTCACCTCGGAGGCGACCACGGCAAAGCCGCGGCCGGCCTCGCCGGCGCGCGCCGCTTCGATCGTGGCGTTGAGCGCGAGCAAATTCGTCTGCTGCGCGATGGTGTTGATCAGGCCGACGACCTCGCCGATGCGCCCGGCGGATTTGGCGAGGCCCTGCACGGTCCCGTCGGTCTCGCGCGCCTGCGTCACGGCGCGGCCGGCGATACCCGCGGCGTGGGCTGCCTGCTGGCTGATGTCGTTGATCGAGGCCGAGAGCTCTTCGGCGGCGGCGGCCACGCTGTCGACGCTCATCGAGGCGTCGTTGGAGGCCTTGCCGGCGATCTGCACGCGATCATTGGTCTGGCGTGATACGGCGGAGAGATCACCGGAGGTCTTGCGCATCTCGCCGGAGGCCTCGCTCAATTCGCCCAGCGTCTTGCGCACCGCGCCCTCGAACTCGCCGACATAAGCCTCGACGGCGCGTTGGCGTGCGGCAGCGCCCGCGTTCCGTTCGCGCTCCTGCTCCTCGATCTTGAGTTTGTCGGTGGCCTGCTGCTTGAAGGTTTCCAGCGCGCCGGCGAGCGCGCCGATCTCGTCCTGGCGAGCGAGATAGCCGCTGTCGACGGCAAGGTCGCCGCCGGCGACCTTCAGCATGGCGTCGCGGATGGTGTTGAGCGGGGTGATGACGCGGCGGCTGACCAGCATGATCGCGCCGACAGCAAGGCCGACGGCGAGCGCAAGCAGCACGAGCTGGACGATCAGCGCGCGCAGCGCGGCACTGCGCTGCTCCAGCGTATGGTTCTTGGCGGCGTCGAGTGCCGTCTCGGCGACGGCAACCGCGCTCGACAGGCGGCCCACCGTCACTGGGGTCCATTGGTTCGCGGTCAACTCGGCCTTCTCGCCATTGGCGAGCGCGGCCACCAGGCGATCGCGCAGAGCCAGATATTGCGGATCGAAATAGGCGGTCTTGGCGGCGGCCATGGCCGACGACAACGTAGCCGGCAGCTGCATGCCCGAGGTCGACAATTCCAGCGCCTTCCACATCGCGGCGGTTCCGCCGACATATTGGGTGTAGGCAAGCCGGGCTTCCGGCGCGAGGCGGCCAGCGTTGAGCCCGGTCGAGATGATCAGCGAGGCTTCGCCGCCGGTGTTGCGGAGCAGCCAGGCGTTTTGCTTGATCGCCAGCAACTGGTCGATCGTGGCGTCCTGATGGTTGACCGTGGCGGCGAGAGCGTTCGAGAGCTTGTCGAGCGTGTCGAGCAGGCCCTGCGTCGTTTCCATATAGTCTTTCGGCAGGCTGGCGCGGCGTTGGCCCTTCGGTTTGGCGACGTCCTCCCAGAACTGCTTCTGCTGCTCGCTCGCAGATTTGTAGAGGCGCGCAAACTCCGGCACCAGCGTGGCGGATTGCGGAAAGTCCATTGCCGGCAAGAGCTCCAGCGCGTGTGCCATCGCCGGCATCTCGGCGTCGCGAATCGCGCGCAGATATTTCTCGATCTCCGGGTCCATCGGCTCGGTCGAGTTGAGGAGCCGGTTGGTGGTCGAACGGTCGGTGCGCAGATTGTGCATCGCCTTGAACAGGTCCGCGGACGCATCCGTGATGTGGGAGATGCGGGTGGCGGTCCTCAACCGATCCCAGGACTCGTAGGCGGTGAGCGAGAGCGCAATCACCACACAGGCCGATGTGATCGCGATCACCGCCTTCAGCAGCGCGGACACGGTCAGACGATTCAGCATCGAGGTCCCCCAATTCCCATTCGCAAAGCTCAAAAGGACGCCCGGCAGCATCGACAAAAGGGGGCGCGGCAGATCGGCAATCGCATGCCGTTTGCGGCTTAAAGCCCAGACGGCCTTCGCATCTGAAGGGGAAAGGGTAAAGTTTTAGGCAGATCGGCGGATCGTAGAAGTACGTATTTATTAGAAGTTGCAGTGGGTTGCTTCGATGGAACCGGCGCGGGTGACAGGCGTTAGAGCTGTGGTCGCCATTTGCCTGAAGGGGGTCTTGCGATGCTGGTGGGTGTACTCGTTACTTTTCTTGTCGTCATTCTCGTCCTTTATCTCATCAACATGCTGCCGATGGACGGTCGCGCCAAGCAGATCGCCCGCGTGATCGTCATCATCATCGGCATCGTGTCGCTGCTGAAATATCTCGCGGTGTTCTAGCGGAGATATCGTAGCCCGGATGGGCGTAGCGATTTCCGGGCGCCGCTCTCTCGAACAAAAAGCCCCCGGCGTGAGCCGGGGCTTCGTTCGTGCTCGCTTCAGTGCAGCGCTTTGAGCCAGTCGTCGACGTCCTGTCGAACCTGGTCCTTGGCCTTGCCGTAACGTTCCTGGAGCCGCCCTTCGAGCTGCTCGCGGCGACCTTCGATCAGCGTAAGGTCGTCGTCGGTGAGCTTGGCCCATTTCTCCTTGGCCGAGCCCTTGAACTGCTTCCAGTTTCCTTCGATCCGATTCCAGTCCATGACCATCTCCCGTTGGTTGATGGCCCGACAACGCAGGGCGCGTGCGGCCGTTCCGATGCGCAGCGCGACGTTTCGCCTCCAACAAAAAAGCCCCGGCGGGTGCCGGGGCTTTTGACATTCGAGTGACTGAATCAACCGCCCGCCTTGGCTTCGCGGCGGCGTGCGGTGAGGATGTATTCGGTGTAGCCGTTCGGCTGCTCGCGCCCCTTGAAGATGAGGTCGCAGGCGGCCTTGAAGGCGACGCCGTCGAAGGCGGGCGCCATCGGCTTGTAGATCGCATCGCCGGCGTTTTGCTTGTCGACCACGACCGCCATGCGCTTGAGCGATTCCATCACCTGCGCCTCGGTGATCACGCCCTGGTGCAGCCAGTTGGCGAGATGCTGGCTGGAGATGCGCA
>Ga0065165_1003482_pt1 | contig 10984 bp, 9 predicted proteins | sample AraplaMF_Cvi_mMF_FD_63813 | JGI IMG/M metagenome (GOLD analysis project Ga0065165, IMG submission 63813) | Arabidopsis root microbial communities from the University of North Carolina, USA - plate scrape MF_Cvi_mMF (version 2) (version 3) | ecosystem: Host-associated > Plants > Roots > Endosphere... | reverse complement strand
CACGTGTTGATGGCCTCGGGCTGTGCCTTGCGTGCCTTGTTCACCCACTCCGGGTCGGCAAGGAACGGACGCGCCATGGACACCATGTCGGCATCGCCCCGGGCGAGGATCTCCTCGGCCACATCGGGCATGTTGATGCGGTTGGTGGTGACCAGCGGGATGGACACCTCGCCCTTCATCCGCCGGGTGACCCAGGTAAAGGCGCCCCGCGGCACGCTGGTGACGATGGTCGGGATGCGCGCCTCGTGCCAGCCGATACCCGTGTTGATGAGGGTGGCCCCCGCCGCCTCGATGCCCCTGGCCAGCGTGACGATATCCGTCCACGACTGCGACTCGTCCACGAGGTCGAGCATCGAGAGGCGATACACGATGATGAAATCGCTCCCGACCGCCTCGCGCATGCGCCGGACGATCTCGATCGGAAAGCGCATGCGGTTCTCCGCCGAGCCGCCCCAGCGATCGGTGCGGCGGTTCGTGCGCGCCGTGAGAAACTGGTTGATCAGGTAGCCTTCCGAGCCCATGACTTCCACGCCGTCGTAACCGGCGTCGCGGGCCAGTCGCGCGCTGCGCACGAAGGCGTCGATGCTGCGTTCCACGCCACGCGCCGACAGGGCGCGCGGGGTGAACGGCGTGATCGGGGATTTGATCCGCGAGGGCGCGACGGAGAACGGCTGATAGCCATACCGTCCGGCGTGGAGGATCTGCATGCAGATCTTGCCGCCTTCGGCGTGCACGGCACGGGTGACCTTGCGGTGCCGCGCCACGTGCCAGGGCATCGACATCGTTCCGGACATCGGCTTCAGCCAGCCCTGGATGTTCGGCGCCATGCCGCCCGTGACGATGAGCCCCACGCCGCCGCGGGCCCGCTCCGCGTAGAAGGCGGCCAGTTTTTCGAAGTCGGAAGCCTTGTCTTCCAGGCCCACGTGCATCGAGCCCATGAGCACGCGATTGGGCAGGCTCGTGAAGCCGAGGTCGAGCGGGGAAAGCAGATGCGGGTAGGCCACGGACGCCTCCATTCAAACGATCGTTCGAATGATGGTCGGAACCGCCGCGCACGGCAAGTGTCACGGCACGTTTTCAGAATTCACCCGCAGCAGCCGCGTTACGGCGTGTATCGGCGCCTTTACAAGGAGAGCTGCCCAAGAGCGACCGATTTCGCCGGAAGTCCGCATGGAATCACGTCTCGCCGTCAGCGCGACGGAAGGCACGCAATTTGCTCACTAGATAGGACCCGGTGCGTTGGCAGGACGTCCGGTCATTCCGAAAAAACAGGGGTTTCGCGTCGTTCTCAGGAGACTCTCACATGCGTAAGACTCTTATCGCCACGGCGATCTGCCTCGCCACCGGATTGGCACTGCCGGCCATGGCCGACGACACCCAGACCGGAGGTGCGGGCGCCAGCGCGCAGCGCCGGTCGGTGGCCATCCAGTATTCCGACAGCTCGACCAATACCAACACCAACACCAGTTCGTTCAACACCATCTCGACCACCGCCGTGGCCGAAAGCACCCTCAACGGCACCGTCACAGGCAACAACGTGCTGAGCCTCGGCAACGTCGCCGTGAATCTCGGCAACGCCAACGGCGCGCGAGGCGGATCGGGCGGTGACGGCTATGGCGCGACGGGCCGCGGCGGCGCCGGCGGAGACGGCGGAGACAGCGGCAATGCCCGCGCTCGCGGCGCGGTCGGCGGAGGCGCGAGCACCAGCAGCGGCGACGCAATGGGTGCCAGCATCGCCTACGGCGGCGACACCAGCGGAGACGGTGGCAACTCCAACGGCGACGGCGGCAACGCAAACGGGCGTGGCCGCGGTGCCGACACCGCAACGGGCGGATCCACGGCCGGCACGGGCGGCGCGTCGGCGAGCACGGGCGCGACCTCCACGTCCGGCGATGCCTCGCCGACCTCCACGGGCGGAACCTCGACGGGCGGGGCGGGCGGTACCGCGACGGCCATGTCGGGCGACGGCGGCGCCGGCGCGTCCGGCGGTTCGGGCTCCGGTGGCTCGGGCACCGCCGGCAGTGGCGGTTCGGGCGGCAATGGCGGTTCCAACTCGGTGGGAACCGGCAGCTACAGCATGGCCAACAACATGGGCAGCGCGGGCTCCACGCTCGCCGGCATCGGCAGCTTTGCGGCCAATTCGGGCGCATCGTCGCTGATCCAGCAGAGCGTCAACGTCCAGGCCAACCTGAGCGTGGGTGGCGCCCCGTAACACGCGGCAACGGTAGCGAGAAAGGACCACGGGGCGTCCGCGCCCCGTGGCTTCCAAGGGGATCCCCAGCTCCAGGAGAACACTCATGCCGATGTTACGACCCCACACCGCGTTCGTGGCGATCGCCTTGCTGGCTGCCTCGTGCGTGGCCGGCGCGCAATCGGCGCCAACCGGCGATTCGCCCCCGCCATCGTTCGGCGCGCCGGCGTCGGCCGCCCAATTGCAGGGCATGACCGGCGGTACCGACACGCATGTCACCAACAATCTCAATACGCAGGAGGCGAACGGCACGGTGAGCGAGAACACCGCGAAAGGCACCTTCAGCGGCGCGAACTTCGTCGGCGACTCGGCGTTCGGCAATTCGGCGGGCCTGCCCACCGTCATCCAGAACTCGGGCAACAACGTGCTCATCCAGAACAACACCATCGTCAATCTGCGGATGAACCCGTGAAGCAGCGCCTCGTCCTCGTCATCGGGCTGCTTGCAACGCTGGCGGGCCCTCTCGCCATGGCAGGCAGGGCGGAGGTACAGACGAGCCCGGGCACGTCGTACCCGATGAAGATGACGAGCCTGAAAGAGGCGCGTTTCCGCAATACGGTGCGTCAGCAGTACGACTTCAGCTGCGGCTCCGCGGCGGTGGCCACGCTACTCACTTACCAGTACGGCTATCCGATCGACGAGCAGTCGGCGTTCGACGTGATGTACACCCATGGCGATCGCGCGAAGATCGGGAAGGAAGGCTTCTCCCTGCTCGACATCAAGCGGTTCCTCGCTTCGCGCGGCTTCCAGGCCGACGGCTTCGAAGTCCCGCTGGAGCGACTGGATGCGGAAGGCATTCCGGCCATCGTGCTCATCAACGAGCGCGGCTATCACCACTTCGTGGTGGTGAAGGGCTACAAGAACGGCCGCGTGCTCGTCGGCGATCCGGCCCGGGGCACGCGTGCGATGTCGAAGCGGCGCTTCGACGCCATGTGGACCAACCGCGTGGTGTTCGTCATTCACAACCGGCGCGACAGCGCCATCTTCAACAGTCCGCGCGACTGGGCGGTCGCCCCGGCGGCACCCATCGGCGAAGGCATCGAGCGCAACGGCCTCGGTCCCATCGTCATGCCGAAACGCGGACCGGGGGACATATGAAAACGCGAACACTTTTCGTTGCCGCATTGCTTGCAGGCGGGCTCTGCGCCGCGGCTGGCGCCGCGGAGTTTCCGGCCGAGCGCGCCGTTCCCGACGCGCGACTGGACCGCATACGCGGCGGCTTCGATTTCGGCGCCGACTTGCGGGCGTCCTTCGCATTGCAGCGCACCGTGCTGATCAACGGCATGGAAGCCATGCGAACCACGATCACCGTGCCCGACATCGCCAAGATCACCACGGAGCAGGCGGCCGCGCTGCGCGACGCGCTGCGTACCACGGTGATCACGAACGGTGCCGGTGGCGTCGCCGACGCGGTGCCGACGATGCCCACGGTGACGCAGGCGCCTCCTGCAGCTGCGAACGTTCCGCCGGTCGCCACCGGTACGCCGGCTCCGGTGCCGGCGGCCGCATCGCCCGCCCCGATGCAGGCCTTGCCACCCGCCGTCACGGCCACGCTGCCCTCGTCGGGGCTGGCGGGGCTCGTGGTGCAGAACTCGCTCGACAATCAGGCCATCTCGGCCACCACCACGATCGACGCCTCGGTGAACACCGCGAATACGCTGCAAGGCATGCGGCTCGCCGAATCGCTCCACGATGCGGTGATCCAATTCCGGGGGAACTGACGCATGTATCGCAATGGCAGGGTGATGCAGGCTAGGACATGTGCGGGTGCGTTGGCGCTTGCCACGCTTCCGCTGTGGGTTGGGGCGTGCCTTGCGCAGGAGTCATCGGTCGATCCCGCCCTGCGCGAGAAGATCGAGGCCCAGGGCAAGCGCATCGATGCCATGCGCAGCCGCATGGCGGAGCAGCTCGCAGAGCTGGAACAGATGAAGCGCGAGCTGGCGGCGCAGGAGGTGCAGTACAACGATCTCCGCCGCGCCATCGGGCTCAATGCGCTGGAAGAGGTGCGTGGCGGGTCGGCGGCGCTTGCCGATCCGCGTGCCCAGGCGGTGCCGGGCCAGGATCCCGCACCCGCACCGCCGCCGGGACCGCCCGCTGCGCCGGGTTCGTCGCCCGTCGCTGCCACGCAGCCTGTAGGCAGGCGCCCGGAGCAGGACGAACGTCCGCCCGAAGTGGCCCCCATCTTCGATCAGCCCGGCGTGCTTACACCGCGTGGAAAGCTGATACTCGAACCGTCGTACCAGTACGGCTACTCGTCCAGCGATCGCGTGGCGCTCGTGGGTTATACCGTGATTCCCGCGATCCTCATCGGCCTCGTGGACGTGCGCCAGGTGAAAACCACGACGCAGACCGGGGCGGTGGCGTTCCGCTACGGCCTGACGAATCGTATGGAACTCGAGGTGCGCGTCCCCTACGTGGACACGCATACCGACACCATCAGCCGCGAGATTTTCACGGGCACCGCCCAGGATCGCCTGTTCACCACGAGCGGCAAGGGCATCGGCGACGTCGAGGCGACGCTGCGCTACCAGCTGAACGACGGCGGCGCGGACAAGCCGTACTACATCGGCTGGTTCCGCGCCAAGTCGCGTACGGGACGCGATCCGTTCGAAGTCACGAGCGACTGTGTCACGCGCTGCGTGGAAAATTTCACGGGTACCGGCCTTCCGCTGCGCAGCCCCACGGGCACGGGGTTCTACTCCGCGCAGCTCGGCGTGACCTGGCTGTATCCGTCCGATCCCGTCGTGTTCTTCGGCAACCTGAGCTACCTGCACAACTTCGAGCGCAAGAACGTCAGCCGCAATGTGCTCGGCGCGGGCAAGCAGTATCTCGGCGACGTGAAGGCAGGCGACATCGCGGACATCAGCATCGGCATGGGCCTGTCGCTGAACGAGAAGGCCTCCATCAGCATCGGCTACGACCAGGCCTTCGTCGGCCGCACCACCCAGAACGACCATCCATTGCCGGGCTCCGCGCGGGCCACCCTGGGTTCGCTGCTGATCGGCGGTTCGTACCGCTTCAACGACAAGGAAACGCTGAACGTGACGCTGGGGGTGGGCATCACCCGAGACACGCCCGACACGACGATTACCGTGCGCGTGCCGATCACGCTCTGAGCAATTTCACGTACGCTTCACCAGCTTCACCTGAACGCGTTTAAAACACGCGAAGGTTCCCGTGCACGGAATGCACACGCAAGGGCTCGTTAATCTTTCGTCCGGGGGTTACGAACAAAAACCTTGCAGGGAGTTTTCAGAATGCACACACGTCCACCTCGTCACGCCAAGGTCGCCGCGGGCCTTGCCATCGCTTCGCTCGCCGCCTTCGGCGCGGCTGCGCACGCACAGGACAGCAACAAGAAGTCGCAGTCGCGCGCGCTGGACAACATCAGCCTCTGGGTCGGTGGCTATTACACCAACAACGACACGACGATCGGCGCGAAGACCGGCATCCTCAACACCAGTGGCGACGTGAACCTCGAAGACGACCTGGACTTCAAGAAGAAAAAGGTCGAACCGCGCGTTCGCCTCGACTTCCTGATCGGCGAGCACCAGGGCTTCACGTTCGATTATTACCAGGTGGACCGCTCGCATTCGAAGAACCTGTCCGAGCAGATCAATTTCCTCGGTCAGCCCATCGATGCGACGGCGCGCGTGAAGGGTGACCTGAAGTTCACCTTCGGCAGCGCCGCCTACAAGTGGTGGTTCGGCACCGGCGACGACGTGTTCGGGCTGGGCCTCGGTGCGGCTTATTACAAGGTCGATGCCAGCATCTTCGGTACCGCCAACGTCAACGGCCAGTCGTTCAGCGAAGGCTCCAGCACCGATGCCAATGCCTGGGCCCCGAACCTGCAGCTGGGCTGGCGCCATGCCTTCAACGACCAGTGGCGCATGTACGTGAATGCCAACGGCGTGAAGAAGAACGGTGGCAAGCTTAACGGCCACATCTGGGATGCCGCCGTGGGCGTCGAATGGTTCCCGTGGCAGAACGTGGGCTTCGGCGCCGAGTACGCCTACACCCGCATCAAGCTGAACCAGGACAAGCGCAACTACGACCTGAACCTCGACATGAAGGTGCACGGTCCGACCGCGTACGTGCGTTTCCGTTTCTGAGATCCTCCAGCGTTCCGGGGGGATCCAGGGGGCCGCCGCAAGGCGGCCCTTTTTTTGTGTGATTCGCTTCGTAGGGTGGGCTCGCCTTTCGGCATCGCGCGCGGCGAGGGGGGCGGGTGCTGGCGTCGGACGGTGAGGTGTCGTGTTGGCTTGGGGTCGCGCTGGTTGTTGGTGCGGTGATCGTTCGCGCTGTAAGTCGCTGGGTGCCCGCCTGCGCGGGCACGACGGTGAGGGGTGCGCGTGCGGCATCGCGGCTTTGTCGGGGTCGGCTTTCCCGACCATTCGCCTCAGTCAGCGCGGGAGTCTTCGGTGTCCCCCCTCGAGGCGAGTTCCGCACAAGAGAGCGGCCGAAGGCCAAATAAGTACACGGGCCGCGTCAGCGGCCTTTCCTTTTCGAACGCGGAGGACCTGTCTGAGCAGCGAGGGGGGACACCGAAGGCTCGGGCCTCACCGCCCGAGCCGCAGGCTCTGCGCAAAACCGCCCCGAGCCAGGCGCGGCGCCAGCCGCTAGACACATGCATTCGCGAAGCGAATGAACCCATGCTCCCGCCGAACTGCGCGAAGACCGTGGCGGCGCGCCGCGCTTATGCCGACGCCTTGCGCTGCACCCGGCGCGCCCACAGCCAGCCACCGCCGCATACGCCCGCAACCAGCACCGCGTCGAGCATCCAGGGCGCCCAGGGGCGCGCATCGAACCAGGCGGACACCAACTGATCGTGCGCGATCATCCGGGCGGCGGTCCATGCGATGGCGCCCGCACCGATGTAGATGATGACGGGGAAGCGGTGGATCAGCTTGAGGATGAGCGTGGAGCCCCAGACCACCAGCGGCACGCTGATGGCGAGGCCGAGCACCACCAGGCCCATGTGTCCCTTGGCGGCGCCGGCAATCGCCAGGACGTTGTCGAGGCCCATCAGCGCATCGGCCACCACGATGGTGCGGATGGCGGACCAGAAGCCGGAAGCGGCGGCTACGTCGGGATCGTGCTCGCCCGGCTTCAGCAGTTTCCACGCGATGGGGATCAGCAGGACGCCGCCAGCGAGCATCAGTCCCGGCAGCTTGAGCAGCCAGATCACGGCGAAGGTGAGGGCGATGCGGATGGCCACGGCGCCGAAGGTTCCCCAGAACACCGCTTTCTTCTGCAAGTGCGAGGGCAGGTTGCGTGCCGCCAGCGCGATGACGATGGCGTTGTCGCCCGCAAGCACCAGGTCGAGCAGGACGATGGCGGCGAGGCCGGAGAAGAATTCGGGGGTGAGGAAATCCATGCGGAATGGCCCTTGTGCGCGCTGGTGGACCCATGCGGCGGCGACGGGTACGCGCGCCCGTCGTCACCACAAAAGTCTCGTTCCCGGCGCGAGCCGCCGCTACGACCGGGACGCGGGTGGCGTCCGTACTGACGATCGTGGCGCGCGAGCCGAGGTGGCCCGCGGAACTACTCCCCTTCGGGCGGTAGTGGGGCGCATTGTGGCGGTTGGGATGCACCGCGGCAAGACATCCCCCGGTAGTGACCGGTTAAAATCGCCGGCTTTCCCAACCCCTCGCGAGTGAAGTCCATGAGCGCACACGACATCCGTTCCGCCACGCGTCCCGACCCGGACCAGCCGCTGGTGGACATCGCCAACTACGTGGCCGATTACACCATCGACTCGCAGGAGGCCTATGACACCGCGCGCTACATGCTGCTGGACTCGCTGGCCTGCTCGGCGCTGGCCATGAAGTTCCCGGACTGCGTGAAGCACCTGGGCCCCGTGGTCCCGGGTGCCACGCTCGCCGGCGGCTCGCGCGTGCCGTTCACCTCGCACGAGCTCGATCCGGTGCAGGCCGCTTTCGCGATCGGCACGCAGATCCGCTACCTCGACTTCAACGACACCTGGCTCGCGGCCGAGTGGGGCCATCCCTCCGACAACCTCGGCGCCATCCTCTCGGTGGCCGACTATCTTTCCCGCAAGGCGGTGAAGGAGGGCGGCAAGCCGCTGACGGTGCGCGACGTGCTGGGTTATGCCATCAAGGCCCATGAAATCCAGGGTTGCTACGCCCTCAAGAACAGCTTCAACCGCGTGGGCCAGGACCACGTGATCCTGGTCCGCCTCGCCTCCACGGCCGTTACCACGGCCATGCTGGGCGGCGACAAGGAGCAGATCACCACGGCGGTCTCGCACAGCTGGATCGACAACGGTGCGCTGCGCACCTACCGCCATGCCCCGAACACGGGCCCGCGCAAGAGCTGGGCCGCCGGCGACGCCTGCCGCCGTGCCGTCACCCACGCGATCAACGCCGTCTACCGCAACGTGGTGGGTTACCCCTCCGCGCTCTCGGCGAAAACCTGGGGCTATTACGACGTGGCCTTCAAGGGCAACGCGTTCGAGTTCGAGCGTCCTTTCGGCAGCTATGTCATGGAAAACGTGCTGTTCAAGATCAGCTTCCCGGCCGAATTCCACGCCCAGACCGCCGTGGAATGCGCCATGGCGCTGCACGCCCAGGTGGGCAGCCGCCTCGACGACGTGGAAAAGGTGGTGATCGAGACGCAGGAAGCGGGTTGCCGCATCATCGACAAGACGGGCCCCCTGGCCAATTACGCCGATCGCGATCACTGCATCCAGTACATGGTGGCCGTGCCGCTGATTTTCGGCCGTCTTACCGCCGACGATTACAACGATTCGGTGGCCGCCGATCCGCGTATCGATGCACTGCGCGACAAAATGACGGTGGTGGAGAACCCGCAGTTCACTAAGGATTATTTCGATCCCGAAAAGCGCTATATCGGCAATTCCGTCCAGGTGTTCTTCAAGGACGGTTCGGCCACGGAGAAGGTGTCCATCGACTTCCCCATCGGCCACCGCAAGCGCCGTGCCGAGGGCATTCCCGTGCTCCTCAGGAAGTTCGAATCGGCGCTGCGCGCCGAGTGGCCCGCGGAGCGCGTGGAGAAGGTGCTGGCCGTCACGTCGTCGCCCGAGAAACTGGATGCCATGCCCATTCACGAGTTCATGACGCTCTTCACGGCTTGATAATGGCCGTGACTCAAGTATGAACGGCGGTTTTTGGCATGTGCCCAATTGTTTGATTTTTGCTAAACTGCCGCCGCCCGTTGAAGGGGTATCAAAGCGAGGGACGGCTGAAGTCCCCGGATTCGACAAGAGTTCTACGCGCGATTTCCGTCTGGGGTGGAGCGCGGACGCGAATACCAATAATGAGGAGACACCGATGAAACGTAAGGGCTTGTTTTTGCTGATCGGCTTGGCCCTGGGCGGCGTGGGTGCCGTTCACGCGCAGGAATCCGCCGACACCGCGGGTAACGGCTATGACGGCCGCTGGTACATCGCCCCGACGGTTGGCGGTTACTACAACGACACCGACCGCAACACGAACAGCCGCCAGGTTTACTACGGCCTGGGCTTCGGCAAGTTCATCTCCAACAACGCGTCGATCGACATCTTTGCCGACCGCACCAAGCGCGACAACGATGGCGTTGGCCACTGGTCGAACAATAGCTACGGCGTTGCCGCCCGCTTCTACGCTGGTGCGTGGGACAGCTGGCGTCCGTACCTGCTCGCCGGCGTGATGGGTTCGTACCACCACAACCCGTCGGACAACGGCTGGTCCCCGGCCGCCGAGCTCGGCGTCGGCGTGTCCAAGACCATCACCGACAGCTCCGACTTCCGCGTGGAAGCCGGCTACCGCTACGACTGGGACGACAAGACCAACGATAGCGAGAACGGCTACGGCGACTGGTTCCTCGGCTTCTCGATCGTGTCGCGCTTCGGCGAGCCGCCGGCTGCTCCGGCTCCCGCCGCTGCTCCGGCCCCGGCTGCTCCGGACTGCTCCACGCTCGACACCGACGGCGACGGCGTGAACGATTGCGACGACAAGTGCCCGGCCACCCCGGCTGGCACCATCGTCGGCCCGGATGGTTGCCCGCAGAAGGTCGTCATCGACCTGCGCGGCGTCAACTTCAAGTTCGATCGTCCGAAGAAGGGCGAGACGAACATCGGCCCGACCCTGCAGGAGCCGACCAGCGAATCGCTGGGCGTCCTCGACCAGGCTGTCGACACCCTGCAGCGTTACCCGCAGGTCAAGGTCACGGTTGCCGGTTACACGGATAGCGTCGGTAAGGACGCTTACAACCAGGGCCTGTCCGAGCGTCGCGCGAAGATCGTGTACGACTACCTGACCTCGCACGGCATCGGTGCGGATCGTCTGGAAGGCCCGATCGGCCACGGCGAGAACAACCCGATCGACACGAACGACACGGCCGAAGGCCGCGCTCGCAACCGTCGCACGGAACTGCAGGTTCAGCAGTAAGACCTGCACCGCTCGCAAGATCGGTAGCAACACAAAGGAGCCCGGCGAAAGCCGGGCTCTTTTTTTGGGCTCGTTGCGGAAGTCTGCGGACGCTGACTGGATGTATCGGTTCATTCGCTTCGCGAGTGCATGTTTTTAGCGGCTGGCGCTGCTTTCGGCTCGGGCGGTTTTGCGCAGAGCCTGGGCTCGGACGGTGAGGCGGGAGCCTTCGGTGTCCACCCTCGCTGCTCAGACAGGTCCTCCGCGTTCGGAAAGGAAAGGCCGCTAACGCGGCCCATGTCCTTAATTTGGCCTATGGCCGCTCTCTTGTGCGGAACTCGCC
>Ga0065165_1003481_pt1 | contig 10994 bp, 7 predicted proteins | sample AraplaMF_Cvi_mMF_FD_63813 | JGI IMG/M metagenome (GOLD analysis project Ga0065165, IMG submission 63813) | Arabidopsis root microbial communities from the University of North Carolina, USA - plate scrape MF_Cvi_mMF (version 2) (version 3) | ecosystem: Host-associated > Plants > Roots > Endosphere... | reverse complement strand
ACCGCGGTGCGCTCGTTGCCGAGATGGTCCTTGCCGGTGGGCAGGGTGATCTCCGAGCAGAGGTTCGAGGTCGAGACCTTGAGGCCCAGATCGCGGTGGTGCTTGGGCATCGTGTTGTTCACGTGGTCCGCGAACACGATGTACGGCTCGCCGGTGGCGAGGCGGGTCTCGACCAGCTTCTGGAAGAGCGCGCGGGCGTTGACCGTGCCGCGTACCGAGCCGTCCTTCGGGCTGAGCAGGTTCCAGTCGGAACCATCGCGTACCGCTTCCATGAAGGCGTCGGGGATCAGCACGCCATGGTGCAGATTGAGCGCCTTGCGGTTGAAGTCGCCCGAGGGCTTCCGGATCTCGAGGAACTCCTCGATTTCGGGGTGCGAGATGTCGAGATAGCAGGCGGCCGAGCCGCGGCGCAGGCTACCCTGCGAGATGGCGAGGGTGAGCGAGTCCATCACGCGGACGAAGGGGATGATGCCGCTGGTCTTGCCGTTGAGGCCGACCGGCTCGCCGATGCCGCGGACACTGCCCCAATAGGTGCCGATGCCGCCGCCGCGCGAGGCGAGCCAGACATTCTCGTTCCAGGTGTCGACGATGCCGTTGAGGCTGTCGGGAACCGAGTTGAGGAAGCAGGAGATGGGCAGGCCGCGGCCGGTGCCGCCGTTCGAGAGAACGGGCGTGGCGGGCATGAACCACAGTTTCGAGATATAGTCGTAGAGCCGCTGGGCGTGCGCCTGATCGTCGGCATAGGCCGAGGCGACGCGCACGAACAGGTCCTGGAAATTCTCGCCGGGCAGCAGGTAGCGATCGCGCAGCGTCTCCTTGCCGAATTCGGTGAGCAGGGCGTCGCGCGAATGATCGACCTCGACCGCGAACAGGCGCGGGGCGACCGACTTCGAATCCGGCTTCTTGCGCGGCTTCGCAGCGGCCTTGGTGCCATCAACGGCCGCCTTTTCGGCGGTGGCGGCGGTGGCTTCGGTGGTGGCGGTCTCGGTCACGCTGTTTTCGTTTTCCCTGAATTCCATGACGATACCCCTGATATTTTCCGACTCAGAGGCGAGCTCCGATGGTAGCACCGGACGCGCCCGGGGGTGAGAACAAAAAGTGTCCACAGCCCCTGTCGCGAACACATAAAGGCCCGACCACGATATAAGATCGCGGCACGAAGCCTACCAGTGCTAGAGCCTGCCCCTTAGTGCAACCACAACAGATTGTGCCCATTCGGCGCCGGAGGCAAGTCGAATAATGACGGTTCCGAGACTCGGTTCGTCGCTTAAATGACTCGGTTCATGGCGCGGTAACCCACGCTGCACCGCCGCGACGCGCGGACTTTCCTTGCGTTGGCGAAACGCAAGGGAACGAATGCGGAACCGTAAAAATTTTGGGGTGGAAGATTCATCCACAACAAATGCTTGTGGTGGATAAGTTCGAGCGGGCGCGAAGGGTGGGGTGGAGCGCTTTGTGACGATGAACCGTGCTCCGCGAGCGTTAAGTGCTCCTGCGGAAGCAGGAGGCAAGAGTCAGGGGCAGCGTCGCTCGTGGCGCCTGGGTTCCTGCTTTCGCAGGAGCACGAGGGAGCATTTGGCCGTGCCGCAGAAAGAAGCCCGAACACTATATCTTGTGTCTGCCCGGCGGCAGGCGGCTGGCAGCGATGCCGAGCCGGTGGCATAGATTCGCCATGCTATATCTCGTGCTCAAGGCGGCGATATCGGGCGTGCTGATCGCTGCGGCCTCCACGCTTGCGAAGCGCTATCCGGGATTCGGCGCGCTCGTCGCGTCGCTTCCCCTGGTATCGGTGCTCGGGATGATCTGGCTATGGGGCGAGAAGCCCGACGCGGAGAATATGGCGGCGCATGTCGGCGCGACCTTTTGGTACGTGCTTCCTTCGCTGCCGATGTTCCTGCTGATCCCCGCGCTACTGCGCGGCGGCACGAACTTCTGGGTCGCGCTGATACTGGGCTGTGCACTGACGGTAGCGCTCTATCTGCTGATGACCTGGGCCGGGCCGCGCTTCGGGCTGCGGCTCTAGCCGGCGTTGCTACGCGTCATTTGCCTTTTCGAGCGACTTGAGGCGGCGCGGGGCCTCGACTAGCCTGACGCCGCAATGGGGGTCGGCAATGCGGTGGACAGCGGTCGGGCTTTTGGCATGGGCTGCCTTCACGTCGTCGGCGCCGGCATACGCGCAGGCAGGGGACGCGCCCCGCTCGGCGGCCGAGCGCGTGCAGATTTCCGATCTGATGCACCGTGCAGTGGTTGCGGCGCGGCGGGAGGCGGAAGCGGCGCGCGCCAATGCGCATCTCGATGCGTGGGATCGCCGGAACGCACAAAGCCAGTTCGCGCTCATCCTGATGAGCATGCGCCAGTGTCGGGAGACGCTGGAATTCGTGGACACGCATGGCGAGATCATGGCCAGCGGTATAGCGCGCCTGATCTTCCAGGCACGGGTCGACCGGGACGATGCCTGCGTGACCGATCTCGCCGGGCGCATGGTGACGCGGTTCGAAGACAGCGACTATACGCCGGGCGGGCGGATCGGTTTGCGGTTCGAGGCGGCCGCCTATCTCGACGCCGCGGGCAAGCCGGATGCGCGTGCCATCATGGAGAAGGCGGAAGGGGAATTACTGGCGCTGCCCGACCGCGATGCCCTGTGGAACGCCCGATGGCACGCGGTGGACGCGTATCAGGAGAAGCCCGGCTACATGGGGTATCTGGAGTATCTCGCGGACAGGATGCTCGCCGAGCACCTCTCGCCCGATTGGCTGCAAGGGAGAAGCTTGCTCGCCTTGCTCGCTGGAAAGGGGCGCTGCGATCTCGTCGAGAAAATCGTCCAGCAGGGCCCGGCAAGCTGCGACAAGCCGCTCCGGACCGCCGAGGGCATCTATATCCATCCTCGCCCGCCGACCAATATGGACGCGATGATCAAGGCTTTCGGCGCCGAGGCACCGCCTGTCGAGGAGGAGAGTCTGCGCCGCGCGCTCGACGAGCCTACGCCCTGGCGGCGACTGACTGGCCTGATGAGCCTCGTCGATGCCTGTCAGGACGCCCTTGGTGGCGGGGCGGCCGATCATCTCTGAATTGTCTGGGCTTGAGGCCGTGTCGCGGCTGACCTAGCCTGTGCCGAAACTAAGGGGGCGGCGATGCGGCGGACGATATTTGCGGCGATGGCAGGGGCATTGGCGCTGATGCCGGGCGTGGCGGCGGCGCAGATCGATCCGTTGGTCGAGGAGCGCTCGATCGACCAGCTCGATGCCGCCATGGCGAGCGGCAAGACGAGCAGCGAGGCGATCACCCGTGCCTATCTCGCGCGGATCGCGGCGATGGACCGCAAGGGGCCGGCGCTCCGCAGCGTGATCGCGGTCTCGCCCGACGCGATCGAACAGGCGCGGGCGAGCGATGCGCGGCGCAAGGCGGGCAAATCGCTCGGGCCGCTCGACGGCATTCCCGTGCTGGTGAAGGACAATATCGAGACGAAGGAACTGCCGACCACAGCAGGCAGCCTCGCGCTCAAATATAACGACACCAAGCGCGACGCGCCGGTGGTGGCGCAGCTGCGCGCGCAGGGCGCGGTGATCCTCGGCAAGACCAACCTCTCCGAATGGGCGAACATCCGGTCGACCAAGTCGATGAGCGGGTGGAGTGCGATCGGCGGGCTGGTGCGCAATCCCTATGCGCTCGACCGATCGGTGTGCGGATCGTCGAGCGGGACGGGCGCCGCGGTCGCGGCAAGCTTCGCCGCGGCCGGGCTGGGCAGCGAGACCGACGGATCGGTGGTGTGCCCCTCGTCGATGGCGGGGCTGGTCGGGCTCAAGCCGACGGTCGGGTTGGTCAGCCGCACGCATGTCGTGCCGATCAGCCACAGCCAGGACACGGTGGGACCGATGGGGCGCAGCGTGAAGGACGTGGCGTTGCTACTGGGTGCAATGGTCGGCAGCGATCCCGCCGACGTTGCGACGAAGGATGCCGATGCGCACCGGCGCGACTATGCAGCGGGGCTTTCCGCCGACGGGCTCAAGGGCGTGCGCATCGCCTGGTACAAGCCCGACATGCCCGAGGCGCTGGCGGCGCAATATGAGGCGGCGCTGGCCGCGCTCAAGGCGGCCGGGGCCGAGCTGGTCGAGGTCAAGAAGCCCAAGGCCGAAGGCATGGGCGACGCCGAGTTCGAGGTGTTCAAATACGAGCTCAAGGCCGATCTCGACGCCTATCTGGCGACCACGCCGGCGAGCGTGAAGACGCGTACGCTCGACCGGGTGATCGCCTTCAACACCGCCTACAAGGCGGCGGAGATGCCCTATTTCGGGCAGGAGATCTTCGAGATGGCGGCGAAGACCAAGGGGCTCGAAGATCCGGCCTACAAGGAGGCGCGGGCGAAATCGCTCAAGCTGGCGAGCGATGCGATCGACGGGATGCTGGCGGAGGGTAAGGCGACCATCCTCGTCCAGCCGACCTATGGCATGCCGTGGCTGTCCGACCCGGTCTATGGCGACCAGTTCCAGGGACCTTCGGCAAGCGAGCTGCCGGCGATCTCGGGCTATCCGCATCTGACCGTGCCGATGGGGCTGGTGAAGGGGTTGCCGGTCGGCCTGTCGTTCATCGGCCCGCGCTACAGCGAGGCGAGCCTGTTGCAGGCGGGCTATGCCTATGAGGCGGCGAGCAAGGCGCGGGTGAAACCGGGCTATGCCGCGACCGCGCCGACGGGGACGGGGCTGGACGGGGTTCGCTGAGGCGATGCGATAACATTCAACTCCTCCCCCAGCTTGCCTGGGGGAGGGGGATCGCGACGCGCAGCGTCGTGGTGGAGGGGCAATCCTCAACGTCTGCGGCGCAACTCGACCTTCCCCGCATGCCCCTCCACCCCCGCCTTCGGCGGCGGTCCCCCTCCCCGAGACAAGCTCGGGGAGGAGCTTTGGATCACTGGCAGCTATCCCCCACACCCGCATCGAGATCGAGGCAGCGCCCGTCCACCTCGCCCGGGGCCAGCTTGAGCCCGATCAGCGCGGCCAGCGTCGGGGCGATGTCGATCGTCTCCACCGCGAGTGGCTGCTCGAAGCCGGTCATGCCCTTGCGCCAGAACAGCATCGGCACGCGGCGGTCATAGTCCCAGAAGCTGCCATGGGTCGCGACGCTGCCCGAGCCGCCGCCATCGGGGATCGCGGTGACGCGCGGCTTGAGCGCGATCAGGAAGTCGCCCGAACGCTCGGCGTCGAACGAGGCGCGGGCGCGCTCGAGCAGCGTCCAGGTCTCGGCCGGGCCGGTCGGCATCGGCGTCGCCTGAACCTGCGCGCGCGTCAGCACGGCGGCGACCTGCGGCGCGGCCGAATAATATTTGACCGCCTCGGCCAGCACCTTGTCGTGCTGCGTCTTGGTCAATTTGTCGTCGATCCAGACGTCGCCGTTGGTGCCACCCCACAGCAACTGGCCCTTGAGCCCGAGCTTCGTCGCGATCTGCGGCCCAACCTGCGCCGGCGCGAGCAGCGCGTCGACGCGCTGCGCCATGGGCATGGCGCGCTCGCGGTTGCGCTCGGGCAGATCGTGCCCGCCATGGTCGGCGGTCAGCACCACCTGATAATCGACCCCGGTCGAATCGAGCACGCCGAACAATTTGCCCAAATTCTGGTCGAGCGTGAGCAACTGCAGGCACATCTCGCTGCCCTCGGTGCCATAGCCATGGCCGACATAGTCGGTCGCCGAGGCGCCGATGGTGATGATGTCGGTGGCGCTGCCCTGACCGAGCTTCATGTCGGAGATCAGCCCGGCGGCGAGCGCGAGGATCGCCTCGTCGAACTCGGGCGAGGCGCGGAAATGGGCGGCATCGCCGGCGGCGCGGGCGAAGCGGCCGTCGCCCACCGTTTTACCCTTGGTGCCGACCGGGATCGCGCGCGAATGCGGCACGCAGGTCGCCGGCAGGTCCATCGCCGGCTGGGCCTGGGCGATGCGCATCGTGGTCGCCGCGTTGATTTTCATGACCATCTCGGGCTGGGTCCGGCCGGCATAGGAGACGAAGCTCTTGCCGTTCCACCACCAGAGCTCGTCGACATTGTGCCCGCCCATCATCACCGCGGCGCGGTCCTTGCCGGCGACCGAGACGACGCGCGTCGCGGGGTCCATCGCCTTCATCCGCTCGCCGAGCGTCGGCACGCGCAGATGCTTGTCGGAGACGGTGTAATTGTCTGCGGTGCTGCCGGGCACGGTCTCGTCCTCGGCGCAATAGACGGTGTGATCGCCGTCCGCGCCGCGGCTGACCTTCATGTCGGTCCAGTCATTGGCGATGATGCCGGTGCGCGCGGGATGGTCGCCGGTGGTGATCGTCGAATGGCCGGGGCAGGTTTCGGTCGCGGCGTGGCTCTGATAGCCGGCGGGGAACACCGCGCCGGTCAGCAGCCGCGCGAAGCCGCCGGTGAAATGGTTGCGATATTCGGCGAACAGGTCGGCGGAGAATTGGTCGACCGAGATCACCACGATCAGCTTCGGCGGCGTGCGCGGCGCGGTGGCGGCGGGCGGCACCGGCGCGGCCTCCTGCGCGGCCAGCGGGGCGGCGGCGAGCAGGGCCAGCGAGGCGGCGATCGGACGGACGAATTTCATTCGGGAGTCTCCGTGGTCAAAGGGCGCGCGGCGCTGCTATTGGGCGATGAAGCGAGCCACGGCAAGGACGGGCGATGGATCGGTTGCGTTGCGGAATGATGACGGTGCTGCTGGCTTTCGCGGCATTGCTGGCGGGACCCGCCCGGGCACAGGCGCCCGAGCAATTGCCCAGCCCGCATATCGCGATCGAACTGATCGCCGAAACCGACCGGCCGGCGCCGGGCGGCAGCGTCACGCTGGCGTTCGACTCGAAGCCGCAGCCCGGCTGGCACGGCTATTGGCAGAACCCCGGCGATGCCGGGCTCGCCACGAAGTACAGCTGGACCTTGCCCAGGGGCGTCACCGCCGACGCCGTGGCCTATCCGGTGCCGCAGCGGCTGCTGCTCGCAGGCATCATGAACCATGTCTATGAGGGTCCCTTCGCGCCGCTCGTGACGCTGCGCCTCCCGCCCGACCTCAAGGCCGGCGCGTCGCTGCCGATCGCGGTGAAGCTCGATTATCTCGTCTGCACGCAGGAGATCTGCGTCCCCGAGAAGCGCGAGCTGGCGCTGACCCTCACCGTCGGCGACGGCGCCATCCCGGTGGAGAACCGCACGCGCTTCGATCAGTGGCGCGCGGCCTTGCCCAAGCCGCTGGGTGCGGACGCGACCTTCGAGGCGGCCAACGGCAAGGTTCGTCTCGGCATTCCCTTCCCGGCGGGCGCGAAGCTCGACGACGGCTGGTTCTTCCCGATCACCGACGGCGCGATTTCCTATTCGGCCAAGCAGAAGCTGGTGCGCGATGGCGACCGGCTGGTGATCGAGACCGAGGGCAAGGGCGGCACTGCCCCGATCGAGGGCGTGCTCGCGACCGGCGGGGGGCGGGGCCTCTCGCTCCGCGCAATGCCCGGCACGGTTCCTCCCGCGAGCGGGACGGCCTCCGCTGCGAACGGGGAGGGCGGCGGCAAGACCGGCTGGAGCGCCGCGTTGCTCGCCTTTGGGGGGGCGGTGCTGGGCGGATTGCTGCTCAACATCATGCCCTGCGTCTTCCCGATCCTCAGCCTCAAGGCGCTGAGTCTCGCCAAGGGCAAGGCCGATGGCGCCCGCCCGCGCGCCGAGGCTTTGGCCTATACTGCCGGCGTGGTGCTCGTGTGCATCGCGCTGGGCGGCGTGCTGCTCGGTCTGCGCGCGGCGGGGAGCGCGGTGGGCTGGGCGTTCCAGCTGCAGGATCCGCACGTGATCCTGATCCTGCTGCTGCTCGTTACCGCGATCGCGCTCAATCTCGCCGGGCTATTCGAGCTCTCCACCCCCGGCTTCCTCAACCGCGCCGCCGCGCGCGGCACGGGCGGCGCCTTCGCCACTGGCGCGCTCGCCGCCTTCATCGCCACGCCCTGTACCGGCCCGTTCATGGGCGCGGCACTGGGCGCGGCTTTGATCCTGCCCTGGTATGCCGCGCTGGCGATCTTCGCCGGGCTCGGGCTCGGCATCGCACTCCCGTTCCTGCTGCTCGGTTTCATCCCCGCACTCCGCCGGATGCTGCCGCGGCCGGGAGCGTGGATGGAGACGTTCCGCCGCATCCTCTCGATCCCGATGTTCCTGACCGCCATCGCACTCGCCTGGGTGCTCGGACGCCAGACCGGCGTTGACGGCATGGCGCTGGGGCTGCTCGTGCTGCTCGGCTTCGCGGTGGTGCTCTGGGCCGCCGGACGGCGCCAGGCGCGCGGGAGCGGGTTCGGCGTCGTCGCCGGTATCCTGCTCCTGCTGATCACCGTCGCCGGGCTGTGGCTGATGTCCCGCGTCCCGCCGCCCCGCGCCGCGACCACCGCCGCCTCGGCCGACGGCGCCGAGCCTTTCAGCGAAGCCCGGCTCAACGCGCTGGTCGCCGAGGGCCGCCCGGTCTTCGTCTATTTCACCGCCGACTGGTGTCTCACCTGCAAGGTCAACGAGAAGGCAGCGATCGAGACCGAGACGACCCGGAAAGCCTTTGCCGAGCACAAGGTCGCGGTGCTGGTCGGCGACTGGACCAATGGCGACGCCACGCTCGGCCGCTTCATCGAGCAGCACAATCGTGCGGGCGTGCCGCTCTATTTATGGTATGCTCCGGGCGAACCGGCACCGCGCGTGCTGCCGCAGATCCTGACCCCGTCGATGCTGGCGGAGCTCGCAGGAGGCGCCGGGGCAGGGGGCTGACGCGAGGAGATACCCATGCGAGTCTGGCTCTGGACGGCAAGCGCCACCCTTACTGCCGCAGCCGCCGCGGCGATCGCGGCCAGCCCGATGCCCGCCGAACCGGTGATCGGTGCGGCCGCGCCCGGCTTCACCGCCACCGACATGAACGGTAAGCCGGTCAAGCTCGCCGACTATCGCGGCAAACCGGTGGTGATCGAGTGGAACAACCCCGGCTGCCCCTTCGTGCAGAAGCATTACAAGAGCGGCAACATGCAGCGCACCCAGGCGGCGGCGAAGTCGCTCGGCGCGGTTTGGCTGACGGTCAATTCCGGCGCACCGGGCAAACAGGGCTATATGGACGGCGCTGAGGCCAGGGCGTTCGTCGCGAGCGAGAAGGCCAGCCCCACCGCCTATCTGCTCGATCCCAAGGGCGCGATCGGCCACGCCTATGGCGCGAAGACCACGCCGCACATGTACGTGGTCGATGCCTCGGGCAAGCTCGTCTATGCCGGCGGGATCGACGATATCCCCAGCACCGACCAGGCCGATATCGCCAAGGCGCATAATTACGTCCTCGCCGCGCTGCGCGAGATCAAGGCGGGCAAGCCGGTCTCGGTATCCGAAAGCCGCCCCTATGGCTGCAGCGTGAAATACGCCGCCTGAGCGCGGCACGCGCAAACCTCTTGTGCAGCGCAGCAAAGCGTTGCAGCATGCAACCCGGGATGCACTTCCGGCGCTTGGGAGGCTAATGGCACAAGGGGCGTTTGACGAGATTTGGGGACATGGCGGGCCGGGGGCGCCGCGCGCGGAATTTGCTGCGCTCGCCCGCTGGATCGCCGACACGCCGCCCGAGGAGCTCCAGCGCCGCCTGCAATCGGCCGAGGCCACCTTCCGCCAGCTCGGCATCACCTTCGCCGTCTATGGCGACAGCGAGGCTGCCGAGCGGATTATCCCGTTCGACATCGTCCCGCGCGTCTTCCTCCACGACGAATGGACGCGGCTTTGCGAAGGGCTGGTGCAGCGGGTCGAGGCGATCAACGCCTTCCTCGAGGACATCTATGGCGAGCGCCGCATCCTCAAGGAGGGCGTGCTCCCGCCCGAGCTGATCTACCAGAACGAGCAGTTCCGCCCCGAGGTCGCCGGCATCCGCCCGCCGCACGGCATCTGGGCGCATATCTGCGGGATCGACCTCGTCCGCACCGGCCCCGACGAATTTTTCGTGCTCGAGGACAATGCCCGAACCCCTTCGGGCGTGTCGTACATGCTCGAGAATCGCGAGGCGATGATCCGGCTGTGCCCGGAGCTGTTCCGCCAGTTCCGCGTCGCGCCGGTCGATTCCTATCCCGACCTGCTGCTCGAGACGATGCGTTCGGTGTCGCCGCCTCCGAACGGTAAGCCGGTCTGCGTCGTGCTCACGCCCGGCCATTTCAACTCGGCCTATTACGAGCACAGCTTCCTCGCGGACTCGATGGGGATCGAGCTGGTCGAGGCGGCCGATCTCGTGGTCGACGACGACATGGTGTTCATGCAGACCATCGCCGGGCGGGTGAAGGTCGACGTGATCTATCGCCGCATCGACGACGATTTCCTCGACCCGCTCACCTTCCGCGCGGATTCGCTGCTCGGCGTGCCCGGGCTGATCAGCGCCTATCGTGCCGGCAACGTCGCGCTGATCAACGCGCCGGGCAACGGCATCGCCGACGACAAGGCGATCTACAGCTACATGCCCGAGATCGTGCGCTTCTATTCGGGCGGCGAGGTGAAGTTGCCCAATGTCGAGACCTGGCGCTGCCGCGAGCCCGCCGCGCTCAAATATGTGCTCGATCATCTCGACGAGCTGGTGGTGAAACTGGTCGACGGCTCGGGCGGCTATGGCATGCTCGTCGGCCCCACCGCGAGCCGCCAGCAGATCGAAGACTTCCGCGCGGCGCTCAGGGCCGAGCCGCATCGTTACATCGCCCAGCCCACGCTGGCGCTGTCGACCGTGCCTACGGTCACCGAGACCGGGCTGGCACCGCGCCATGTCGATTTCCGGCCGTTCGTGCTCACCGGCAGCCAGGGCGTCAAAGTCGTCCCGGGCGGCCTTACTCGGGTGGCGCTGCGCGAGGGCTCGCTGGTGGTGAATTCGAGCCAGGGCGGGGGGACCAAGGACAGCTTCGTGTTGCTGGAGGATGGGGAAGGGCAGGGGCAGAGCCAGGAGATGAGGCTGTGAGGGGCGGTGCATCTTCCCGTCTCCTCCCTCGCACGAAGTGCGGGGGAGGGGGACCGCGCCCG
>Ga0065165_1003480_pt1 | contig 10994 bp, 8 predicted proteins | sample AraplaMF_Cvi_mMF_FD_63813 | JGI IMG/M metagenome (GOLD analysis project Ga0065165, IMG submission 63813) | Arabidopsis root microbial communities from the University of North Carolina, USA - plate scrape MF_Cvi_mMF (version 2) (version 3) | ecosystem: Host-associated > Plants > Roots > Endosphere... | reverse complement strand
GGCGGCCGGCTCGTCGAGGAGCAAGACGCGCGGTCGGGAGGCAAAGGCAAGCGCGATCTCGAGCAGCCTCTGCTTGCCGTAGGGCAGTATAGATGTCCGCTCGCCCATCACCGAGGCGAGCCCAAACCGGGCAAGCAGATCGCCGGCCTCCTCGACAACACGCGCATAACCCGCCATCACGCTCCAGAGCCTGTGGGCGATCCCCTCGCGCTCGGCGATGGCGAGACACACGGTTTCAAGCGGCGTAAACGTCTCGAACAGCTGATTGATCTGGAAGGTGCGTGTCAGGCCCCGCTTAACGCGGCGGAAGGAGGCAAGCCCGGTGATATCCTTGCCCTCCAGGAAGACCTGACCTTCGGAGGGCGGCAGCACGCCCGTCAGAAGATTGATGAGCGTCGTCTTGCCCGCCCCGTTCGGGCCGATCAGCGCATGCCGGGCACCGCGCTCGACGGTCAGGCTGACGTCGTTTGTGGCGACGAACGCACCGAACCGGCGCTTCAGTCCGCGTGTCTCGAGAACGATATCGCTCACTGCTCGCGCTCCTTGCCAGAAAGCCTTTCGGGCAGATAGGCGGCCCATCGGTTGAGGCGTTCACGTCCGACCAGGACCAGGACGACGAGAATGAGGCCGATCCAGAACATCCAGTATTGCGGCGTCACCACCGACAACGCGTCCTTGACGAGCGTAAACAGCACGGCCCCGAAGACGCCGCCGTAGAGATATCCCGTGCCACCGATGGTCAACACCATCAGCACGTCTGCAGAGCGGTGGAAGGCAAGCACGTCAGGCGAAACGAAACTGGTCGTCTGGGCGAGAAGCGCACCCGCGATCCCGGCAAACATGGCGGCAATCGTGTAGACAACCACGACCCGCTTGCGGGCGGGCACGGCGATCATGCCAGCGCGCATCGGATTGCTCTTGATTGCCTTCAGGGACAGCCCAAAGGGCGAGAACGCGATACGGCGCATGATCATCATGCCGACGAACAGCACCGCCAGGCAATAGAGGTAACCGGTCTTGCCATAGAGATCGAACTCGAACAGTCCGAGGATCGGGTTCAGCGAAAACCCGCTCAGACCGTCGGCTCCGCCTGTAAGCCAGGCCATCTGGTTGGCGACCTCCGCCATCATCAGGCCGATCCCGAGCGTCGTCATCAGCCGCGTCAGGTCGGACCCGCGCAGGATGAGGAAGCTGGTGAGGAAACCGAGAAGACCGGCAACCAGAGCCGCCACGACCAGGCCGATGACCGGCTCGGCCGTGTAATGCAGAGCCAAAAGCCCTGCCGCATAAGCACCAACGCCGAAGAAGGCCGCATGGCCGAGCGAGACGATGCCGGCAAACCCCAGCACCAGATCGAGCGAGACCGCGAACAGCGCGAGGATGGCGATCTCCGTCAGAATCAGCATCTTCGAGGGCAGCAGGAAATAAGCGGCGACCGCCGCCAGCCAGACAACGATCTCGTAGACGCGGATCCGGCTTCTCCGCTTCATCAGCCGAACCGCACGCCCCTCCGCCGCCGCATCGTTTGCTTGCCGGGAAACCAGCGCCTCTTGCTGCACCATCGTCATCGGCCACTCCCCCTGGAAAACAGCCCGTCCGGACGCAGGATCAGCATGATAATCATCAGGGCGTAGATGACGAACGGCCCGATCGCCGGCACGTAATACTTCCCCGCCACATCGGCGATGCCGAGCAGCATGGCGGCGAGAAACGGCCCCGATACCGTCGAGGTGCCGCCCACCGACACCACGATCAGGAAGTAGATCATGAACTTGAGCGGGAAATTGGGATCAAGGCCGAGAATTTCGGCCCCCATGGCGCCGCCAAGGCCGGCAAGCCCGGAGCCGAAGGCAAAGGTCAGCGCGAACACCAGCGGCACGTTGATACCAAGTCCCATCGCCACCCGCCGGTCATCGACCGCCGCCCGGAGGCGACTGCCGAAGCGCGTCCTGGAAAGGATCAACTGGAGCACCAATGCAAGGATGGCGCAAACGACGATGGTGAAGAGGCGGTAGCGACCGATCCCGACGCCGCCGACGTCCATCCGTCCCGACAGCTCGGGCGGCAGGTTGATCAGCTGCTGCTGGCCGCCCATAAAGTAATCGGCGCCCGCCACGGCCATGAAGACGAGACCGATCGAAAACAGCACCTGATCCAGATGATCGGCGCGGTAGAGCCACTGGTAGAGCGTCCGCTCGAGCACCAGGCCGACAATTGCCGTCACCACGAACGCCGCCGGAAGGCACCAATAGAAGGAAATGCCGTAGCGGTTCATCATCACCACGGTGACGTAGCCACCCGCCATGGCAAAGGCGCCATGCGCCAGATTGATGAAGTTCATCAGGCCGAGCGTGACGGTCAGGCCGCAGGCCAGGATGAACAGAAGCATGCCATAAGCAACACCGTCGAACAGGATTGTCAGCATCGGGGTCTTCTTGATCTTTTTCAGGAGCGCGGACAGGATTGCCGACATGCCGCACGCGTTTCGTGGCCTGGGAACACCTTGGCGCCCGGAGAGGCGCCGAAGCTGGATCGGACAGCGCCCATCATCGCCCGATCCACTCTTGCCTACTTGGCTTCGGCCTTTTCCGGGTCCTTGAGATTGGCGAAGGTTTGGAACTCCACATTCTGGAGCTCTCCACCGACGTCCTTCACCTCGCGGATGTATATGTTCTGAACTATGTCGCGCGTATCCGGGTCGATCGACACCGGACCCCGGGGGCTCGTCCAGGACAGGCCCTTGACGGCCGCCATGAAGGCCGGGCCGGTCGCATCGCCCTTCGACTTCTCCAGCGCGTTGTAGATCAGCGCCATGCCGTCATAGCCGCCGACCGACATGAAGTTCGGGCGCATGCCGGCATTGTCCTTCCGGAATGCTTCGACATAGGCCTTGTTTTCGGGGCTTTCGTGGGACGTGGCATAGAAATGGCCGGTAATCGTGCCGATCGCCGGCTTGCCCATGCTGTTGAGGATGTCGTCATCGGTCACATCGCCGGTGGCGATCAACTTGATGCCGGCATCCGAGAGACCGCGATCCGCAAACTGCTTCATGAACAGCGAGCCGACGCCAGACGGAAGGAACACGAACACAGCGTCCGGCTTTGCGTCCCGCACGCGTTGCAGGAAGGGCGCAAAATCGGGGTTTTGCAAGGGAACGCGCACCGCCTCGACGACCTCGCCACCCTTCGACTTGAACTCCTTGGTAAACCACTTCTCCGCATCGATACCCGGCCCGTAGTCTGAAACCAGCGTCACCACCTTCTTGATGCCGTTCTGGCTCGCCCACGTTCCGACCGGCACGGAATACTGGGGCAAGGTGCCGGAAGTGCGGGTGATGAAGGGCGATGCCTTGGTGATCGCCGCCGTTCCGGCGGCCATGACCACGGTCGGGATCTTCGCCTGCGTGGAGACCGGCGCCACCGCCATGGCCAGCGGGGTCAGGCCGAACCCGGCGAGGACCTTGGCGCCATCGTTGACGACAAGCTCCTGGGCAAGCCGGCGAGTCTGGTCCGCCACACCGCCATCGTCGCGGATCACAAGCTCGATCTTCTTGCCGGCAACCATATCGCCCTTGGCGGCCATATACGCCTTGGCGCCTGCCGAGACCTGACGCCCCGTCGAGGCAAACGGCCCAGTCATGGGCAGGATAAGCCCTACCTTGACGACATCCTCGGCGGCTGCCGAAAACGTCGCGGACATGGTCATCGCCAATCCGGCAAGACCCACCAGCATTCCCTTGATCATCAACTCCTCCCTAGAGCGCGTCATTCGAAGATGGTCTGCAAAAACTCACCCGGTCATCCCGGTCGCGCAGTCGAAGGGACCTTACCTGGCCGTCTCCCCGCGCAACAGGCCTCCCGCCCGGCTGCAATCGCTGTTTGAGCCTGCACCTTATAGGCCACGCCGTGTCCGGCTTAATCAGATCGGCTGCGCCGCCCATAAGTTCTGGTTATACGGCTCCTCGGCGACCAGGTTCGCGGCGTTCGGCAAAAGATCCAGAAACTGCTGTTGCGCGCGGGTTGGCAGCCAGTCGCGGCGCAGGGTGACACCGATCGGACGCGATGTATGAGCAAGATCGATCGGCAAGGCCCGCATCAAGCCGCGCGCGATTTCCGCTTCCGCCTGCAGGCGCGACGTGCACCCCAGATGGTCGCTGCCATCGAGCAGTTCGCGCATCAGGATAAGCGAACCCGTTTCGACGAAGCTGCGTGGGGCAGAGATGCCCGATTTTTGAAACAGGCTGTCGAAATAGCCCCGGATCGGCGTGCCGGCCGGGGAAACGACCCACGGAAACGTCGCTAGGTCCTCCACCGTCACGGCTGCCCTTCCCGCCAGCGGATGCCGCGTGCCGCAGACCAGCACGACCGTGTCGAAGAACAGGGTTCTCTGCTCCACGTCGGCGATCGGGGCCGGCTCCCGGAGCGCACCGACCATGAAATCAATCTCGCCGCGTCGCAGCGCCGTCAGAAGATCGGGGTAAGGACCTTCCTTGATGCGGATCGGCAGATTGGGCCGGTAGCGCCGGAAAACGCCGATACTGCGCGGCAGGACGAAGGATTTGGCGAGCGGCGTGGCTCCGACCACGATTTCGCCTATCTCGGCCGCCGTCAGTTCGGCCAGGTCGGCGTCTGCCTGTTCCAGTTCCACGAAGGCAAGCCGTGCCGCCTGTGCCAGCAGATCCGCGGCACGGGTCGGGACGATGCCTTGCGCAGTGCGGTCGAAAAGCGGGCGGCCAGCCTCCTGCTCAAGCTGGCTGACGGCGCGATAGACGGCCGGCTGACTGAGGCCAAGCCGGCTTGCGGCGAGCGTGAAGCTTTCGGCCTCACGCACGGCCACGAGAGAGGTCAGTTGCGCCGTCGTCGTCGTGACCCGAAGCCGGGGCGACAGTTCAGCAAGCGCCGGATCGAGGAAGGCAAAGGCGCGCGTCAGCCGCCTTGCCAGGATCTCGCCGGCCTGATTTGCAAAGATCCGCTGCGGGGTGCGAGAAAACAGCGGAAGGCCGGCAGTATGTTCGATTTTTCCGAGCGCCTGGGTGACTGCCGGTTGCGAAACGAAGCACAGATCGGCCGCCTTCGTCACGGAACCGGTCTCGACCACCGCCAGGAAGGCACGCAGATGGCGAAGGCTGTGCCTCGAGATCTTCAGCGTCCGCTGGTCGCAGTCGGATGTCGTCAAATGCCGGCTCCCCAACGTCCGCAGGCAAGCAGCCGAGCCTTATTTTGCCGGCGCGTTCGCATCGTGGATCTTGGGGTAGGTCGCCAGTTCCACATTGTAGAGTTCCCCATGTACGTCCCTCACCTCACGTATATAGATGTCCTGAACGATGTCGCGCGTTGCCGGGTCGATGGCGATCGGGCCACGCGGACTTTTCCACGACATCCCCTTCATGGCATCGACAAGCTTTGCGCCGTCGGTATCGCCACCAGTCTTCTTGAGGGCTTCGAAGGCGAGATGCATTCCATCGAAGCCGCCCACCGCCATGAAGTTCGGCCGCATACCGTTACTCGCCTTGCCGACCGCCTCGACGAACGCCTTGTTTTCACTGCTGTCGTGGAGGGCGGAGTAGAAATGCCCGGTGATGACGCCCTTGGCGGCCGGACCTATCCCGTTCAGAAGATCGTCGTCGGTCACGTCGCCGGTTGCGATCAGCTTGATCCCGGCTTCCGCGAGACCTCGTTCCACGAACTGCTTCATGAACAGGGCTCCCACTCCGGATGGCACGAATACGAAGACTGCGTCCGGCTTGGCGTCCCGCACACGTTGGAGAAAGGGAGCGAAATCCGGGTTCTGCAGCGGGACGCGGACCGCCTCGACGATCGTGCCGCCTTCCTTCTTGAACTGGTTGGTGAAGCCCTGCTCGATATCGATACCCGGGCCGTAGTCAGAGACGAGGGTCACGACGCGCTTGAGCTTGTTCTCGTTGGCCCAGATCGCCACCGGAACTGCTGATTGGGGGCCTGCCATCGAGACGCGCACGAAAAACTCCGATTGCTTCATGATTGCCGAGGTCGTCGCCGACGTGATGATCGCCGGGACCTTCGCCTGATTGAGAACCGGCGCCACTGCCATGGCCAGCGGGGTCAACCCGAAACCCAGCAGCATCTTCACCCCGTCATTGACGACGAGCTCCTGGGCAATCCGTCGCGTCTGGTCGGCGACGCCGCCATCGTCACGCAATATGGTTTCGATCTTCTTGCCCGCAACGCTGTCGCCGTGGAGGGCAAGATAGGCCTTGATACCTGCCTGCACCTGCCGGCCGGTGGATGCGAACGGCCCGGTCATCGGCAGAACGACGCCGATCTTGACAACATCCTCGGCGCCCGCCGGAAGAGCGGAAAGCACGGATGCCACAAGGGATGCGGTCAAAACGATACGCCTGGTCAGCATCGGCTCCTCCTCCAAGGACGGTCCCTTTCGCGCGGACACCGCATCCTCCATGCGGAAGCCCTCGGGGCCGCTCATACTACGGCACGGGAGAGACCAGCCGTCAACGCGGGAGCTCGGTTCGTTGCCAGAAATCACGCCAACGCGCCGCCGGCTGGCCCCACGATCAGGATTTCAGCGCGTTCAGCATCGGATGGACGGAGAACCTGCCCTTCTCCGCCTTGCGGGTGAGATCCCGCAAATATCCGCCCGGTGACCGGATCGCCTCGGCGCGTTCGAGGATGGCGGCGATGACGATGGCCGCCGCCGTATCTCCCATCGCTTGCCGCGCCGATGCCCAGGCGCTGGGGCTGATGCCGAGCATCGACCGGACGATTTCCGCGGCGCCGATCACATCTTTCCAGCTTTCGACCCCGCCGCGGGCATATTCGGATATCTGCGGGCAGGCCTTCAGGAACTCCCTCAGGCCAATTCCCACCGATTTTCGGTCCGGGGCAGAGGCTGCCGGCTGGGTATTTTGTTCTATGCCGTTTAATTCAGATTTTTGGTCTGTATTTGAAATCTGAATATGGCGCTCAAACGCAGACTCATTGGCGCTCATTTCTTCTTCCGAGAGGCTGTTGAGATAGGCGTCCTCGACCTCTGCCCTCAATCGAACGAGATCGTCGCAACGGCTCTTCAGCGTGTCGAGGTCACCATTGCGTGTGACGCGACCGGACAGCGCCTGCAACCTTTCGATCAGGGACGTCCAGTCTCCCGAGCGTCCCTCTCCCAATGCTGCCTCGATCGTCTTTGCGACATCGCGTAGATGCAGCGTGATCTCGGAACGGACACGGTTGACCCGTTTGGCCTGTTCGCGGACCTCGTCGGCGCGCGAGAAGATCTCCTGGGCCCGTAATGCGAGCGGCGCCAGGTCGAAGCCGAAGGCGTTTTCGATAACCCCTCGCTCGTCACGCCGGCAAAAGCGCTTGCCGTTGGCACTGTCGCGCCGGAAGATGAAACCGGCCTCCACCAGCGCCGCGAGATGGCGACGCAAAGTTGCAGGAGACATGCCTCGTGAGCGGATCGACAGTTCGGCATTGGACGGAAACACGATGATCGGCGTCTTGCCGTCGAGCTCCCGATCCTGGTGGAAGCTTGCAAGGGCCTCCAGCACGCTGATCGACCGATCGGTCAGCCCATAGGCCTCGCGTGCCTCGGTCAGCGCCCGGATTAGCTGCCATTTCTCCGCCGTGCCGGTTTGATTGCCGCCATCGCCCGCGCGCAGCCGCTCCTGCCGCCGCTCAACTTCCGCTCTCAGCGAAAAATTGCGCGCACTGAACGGCGCGCCGCCAAATGGCGTCGTTGCCAGTCGTTCCACCATATCCGTCTCCGTTCGGAGGCAAGCGCCCGGCAAACAGTCAGCGCGTCGGCACAAGTCGGCACGTTCGGAAACGACATTTCTGTCGCCGACTCTTGACTTTGCGCATCGGAAGTGATTCTCTTGAACTGCTTAGATTGAAGAGGGCTTCCAGGACGGTGACGTTTTGGGGGCCTTTTTTCTTGCTCTCGGTTTATCCTTCTTGGGTTGATCGGAACCCTTCCGGGCTACTCACTCACGCGCGACCTCAGGCCTTGCCTGTCGACCGCCGCGCGAGGAAATCGGCGTATTGCTTTGCCAGCGATGCAGCGACCTCATCCAGGAAGCCGGCGTCCACATCCGCTGAAAACTCGATGCGTTTGGTCTTCGCCTCACGCCGGACGCGCGCAAAGACCCTGCCGCTTTTATCCTTCAGTTCCTGCGGCTGCGGCGTATCCGGCTTCTGGCGGCGCGACAGCCGGTCAAAGAGCAACTGGAAGCGACCATCGCTGTCTGCGGACTGAAAGCGCTGAAACTCGATCTCGTCGCTCGCCATGGTCTGGGCAACATCGCTTTGCAGCATATCGCCGAGCTTGATCCAGCGATCGCGCCCCGCCTTCGGTGCGGGACCGATTACCCGGATGAAGGTTTCCGGGATGGTGTCCACCACCGCCAGGAGCCGCGACAGCTCGCTCTTTTGCACCGCCAGCGCGTCGCCGATCACCTTGCGGTCGAAGCCGTGGCTGGCGAGGTTCTTTGCAAACAGGCCGCGCTCGATGAAGGACAGGTTGCGGCGTTCGGCATTTTCCTTGCCCTGGGCAAGCACGAGTTCGGCGTCGGTCAAGGTCCGGACGATCGCCTTGACCTCGACCCCCAGCCGCCCGGCTGCACGAACCCGACGGTGACCATAGGCGATCTGGTAGCGGTTGGCTTCGGTCGGATGCGGACGCAGGAGAACCGGCACCTGTTGCCCGCTCTCCCGGATGCTGTCGACAAGCGCCGCAAAATCCTCGTCGTCACGATCGTCGAGCCGCAACCGGTCCTCGACAAAGGAGGATACGAGCTTGTCCGGATGAATGGTGACGACCCGTTCGCCCTCATTCAGGGCCTGGCGCAGCGCACGGGCTTCCTCCGCTTCGCGGGTCATGGCGCCGAGCGAGAGGCCCATGGCCTTGACCGCACCGGACGCCGCGCGCGGAGCGGCCGGTTCGGCCGGCTTCTGTGGCGCGGCGCCGCCATCCGTCGCCTGCTTCGTTTCGGCAGGCGGCACCGGCTCGGTCGGCGCAAGACCGCCGCCAAACAAGGCTCTCAGTTCGTTCTTCCGGCTAGCCATTGCCGAGCCTTTCTCTACGCATCATCGGTTCCACGCCGTACGGATCAGTTCGGCCACCTCGCCATTGACGGCATTCATCGCCTCGACCGCCCGGTCGTAGGTGGCCCGGGTGAAATTCTCTCGGCCGACTTCGTACAGCGTCTGCTTGGTCAGGCCTGCATCTGAAACGGCGGTCGATTTCAGCATGGGTGCCGTCAGGACGCGATCGCCGAATAGCGACCGCATGAAACCGACGATCTGCGCCTGCGGTCCGTCATTCGGCTCGAAGCGCGTGACAAGGTAGCGCAGGAAGTCGAAATTGAGCGTGCCGCCCGCCTCCCGCACGACCGAAAGCAGGTCCGACGTCATGAACAAGAACTGGTTCATCGACGCCACATCGAGCATCTGAGGGTGCACCGTGACGATGACGGAGGTCGACGCGCACAGGGCGGCCAGCGTGAGATAACCGAGCTGCGGCGGGCAGTCGATCACGACCACGTCGTAATCCGCCTCGACCGTCTGCAGTGCCGCCTGGATGCGTGCGAAAAACAGCGGGCCGACATCCTCGCCGCCCTGCCTGCGGGTCAGCGCCTGCGGCGTGACATGCTCGAATTCCTGCAGCTCGATGTTGCCGGGCACAAGGTCCAGGCCGGGGAAATAGGTGTTGCGGATGACTTCCGAAAGCGGCCGCTTGTCGCCGTCGTAGCGAATGGCGCCGTAGAGCGTATCGTTTCCAGTCAGATCCAGCTCCGGCTGGTAGCCGAACAGGGCAGACAGCGATGCCTGCGGGTCGAGATCGATCGCAAGGACCCTGTGGCCGCTCAGCGCAAGATACTGCGCCAGATGCACGGCGGACGTGGTTTTGCCCGATCCGCCCTTGAAGTTGGTGACGGAAATGACCTGGAGATGTTCGCCGTCCTCGGCATTGCGATGCGGAAGATAACCCTTGGCCTTGACCGCATTTCCCTTGGCGGTCGCCTGTTCGGCAAGGTGCACGCGCAGGGCGTTGATGTCGGCCAGCGAATAGAACCGCCGCCCGCCTGCACCGGTGTCGGGCTGTGGGCCCTCGCCGGCAAGCGACAGCTGGCGCAGATAGCCGTCGGAAACGCCGATCAGCTTTGCCGCCTCCCCCGACGAGAAAGCACGCAACGACTTCATCGAAGCCGGCGGGTAAAGCCGTTCGCGCATCGCCTTCAACTGCTCGGAGAGAGCCTGGGCGTCCTTTGCAATCGCTTCGTCCGCAAGCAGACGCGGAGCATTGCCCTCCCCCGCTTTGCGTCCAGCCGATTTTCGCGCCGCTACCGCCATCCCGTCACTCCCCTCGCGCTTGATCATGGCTTCACCCGGTTCCGGGACATCGCCTCACCGGTCAGCCAGCAAGCACCACGATTCCCACATCAGCTTATACGCCGGATCCTTGAACTAACAGAGACAGCCGGCGGTAACGCTGAAATGAAAATTCGTCGCGTATTACCGTAGGAGTGCTGTTGCTTGTGAGTCGCGTCAAGCGCTTTCTGGCGTCTGGACCGGATCTCAACCGCCAAGAACCGTCCAAAGGCGCCTACAGGGCCGCAATGACTATAACGCGTGGCCCGCCACCCTTGCAGGCGGACCCGTCCGCGCAGTTGTCTACGCTAGCGGGAAATGGCTGATTCGCCACTGTCGCAGCACCACCGGCGGCTTTCTTCGCCAGGCGATCCGTGACAGAGAGAACCCAGAACGTGATTTGCGGCCAAGGTAAAGAGCCTTTGCAACCGAGGGGAGTGGACATGGAGCCAATCTGGGCCGTCGGCCTGATGACGGGAACCGTGCTCGACGGCAATATCGACGTCGCGCTTCTCAAGACCGACGGCGAAACCGTCGAAACATTCGGCCCCTATACCCTCGCACCCTATCCGGACGAGATCCGCAGCCTTCTCGAAGAGACGCTTGCGGCGGCGAGGACCTGGAATTTCGAGG
>Ga0065165_1003479_pt1 | contig 10996 bp, 9 predicted proteins | sample AraplaMF_Cvi_mMF_FD_63813 | JGI IMG/M metagenome (GOLD analysis project Ga0065165, IMG submission 63813) | Arabidopsis root microbial communities from the University of North Carolina, USA - plate scrape MF_Cvi_mMF (version 2) (version 3) | ecosystem: Host-associated > Plants > Roots > Endosphere... | reverse complement strand
CGTCGACAACAAGAACTTCTTCCTGCACTACGGCGATCTTTCCGATACCTCGAACCTGAATCGCATCATGTGCGAAGTCAAGCCGGACGAGGTCTATAACCTGGGCGCCATGAGCCATGTCGCGGTGTCCTTCGAGACGCCGGAATATACGGCCGACGTCGACGGCATCGGTACCCTGCGCCTGCTGGAAGCGATCCGCTTCCTGGGCCTGGAAAAGACCACCCGTTTCTACCAGGCGTCGACTTCCGAACTGTACGGCCTGGTGCGCGAAACCCCGCAGCGCGAGACCACGCCTTTCTATCCGCGCAGTCCTTACGCGGTGGCCAAGCTGTATGCCTACTGGATCACCGTCAACTACCGTGAAGCCTATGGCATCTACGCCTGCAACGGCATCCTGTTCAACCACGAATCCCCGCGCCGTGGCGAAACCTTCGTCACGCGCAAGATCACGCGCGGCCTGGCGAATATCGCCCAGGGCCTGGAGCAGCAGCTCTTCCTCGGCAACCTGGACGCGCTGCGCGACTGGGGTCATGCGCGCGACTATGTCGAGATGCAATGGCTGATGCTGCAGCAGGACAAGCCGGAAGACTTCGTGATCGCTACCGGCCGTCAGTACTCGGTGCGCAACTTCGTCGAGCTCGCGGCGCGCGAGCTGGGCATCGAGATCGCCTGGCAGGGGGAGGGCGTGAACGAGCGCGGCGTGATCGCTGCCATTAGCGGAGATAAAGCACCAGGAGTTGCGATAGGGCAACCGATCGTTGCGGTTGATCCCCAATACTTCCGCCCAACCGAGGTCGAGACGCTGCTGGGCGACCCGAGCAAGGCGCGCGACCGCCTGGGCTGGGAGCCGCGCACCAGCTTCGAAACGATGGTGCAGGAAATGGTGGCTTGCGACCTCGACACGGCGCGGCGCCACAAGCTGCTGGCATCGAACGGCTACAACGTTGCAATTTCATTGGAGTGAAGGTGGACACGCAGCCCCGCATTTATGTGGCAGGCCATAAGGGACTGGTCGGTTCGGCCATCGTGCGCACCCTCCGCGCCCAGGGCCATGCCAATCTGCTGACCCGCAGCCACCATGAAATGGACCTGACCGACCAGCGGCAGGTACGCGACTTCTTCGCCGCCGAGCAGGTCGACCAGGTCTATCTGGCAGCGGCGAAGGTGGGCGGCATCCACGCCAACGACACCTATCCGGCGCAATTCATCTACGAAAACATGATGATGGAAGCCAACGTCGTGCACGAGGCATGGCGCCATGGCGTCAAGAAGCTCCTGTTCCTGGGCTCGTCCTGCATCTACCCGCGCATGGCGCCGCAGCCGATCAAGGAAGAGTATCTGATGAGCGGCCTGCTGGAGCCGACCAACGAGCCCTACGCGATGGCGAAGATCGCCGGCATCAAGCTGTGCGAAAGCTACAACCGCCAGTACGGGGTCGACTACCGCAGCGTGATGCCGACCAATCTGTACGGTCCCGGCGACAACTACCACCCGCAAAACAGCCACGTGATCCCGGCCCTGCTGCGGCGCTTCCACGAAGCCAAGCTGAGCAATGCGCCGGAAGTCGTGATCTGGGGCAGCGGCAAGCCGATGCGCGAGTTCCTTTATGTCGACGACATGGCCGCGGCCTGCGTCCACGTCATGAATCTCGACCAGGCGACGTATGCCGCGCATACCGAGGCGATGCTTTCGCACATCAACGTCGGCACCGGCGAGGACGTCACGATCGCCGAGCTGGCGCGTTTGATTGGCGAGACCGTCGGCTATGGCGGACGCATTGTGTTTGACACCAGCAAGCCGGACGGCACGCCGCGCAAGCTGCTGGACGTGTCGAAGCTGAAGCGGCTCGGCTGGGAGGCCAGCACGCCGCTGCAGGAAGGCTTGCGGCGCGCCTACGGCGCCTTCGTCGAGACGACGGAAACCGCACCGCAAGGCTACGGTTGAGTGTTAGCCGACGAACAGAGCCGCAAACGTGCGGCACCCAGAATGCATCAGTAGCAGACTGAACCTTTGGACAAATCTGCATAAGAAGAGTTCCCACTAACCCAAGGAAACTAATGTGAACACATACCACCTGGCTGCCATGAAAACGACCTCTGCTCCCTCCACTCCGAAGCGCGTGCTGTGCGCCGCGCTGATCCTGGTTGCGGCAACCTTGAGCGCGTGCGGCGACAAGGCGAAGGAAAAGAAACCGGGACAGGCGCTGGCCAGCGTCAACGGCGAAGAAGTCACGGTGCTGCAGCTGAACGAAGAGCTGCAGCGCGCCGGCGTCACGGCAGCCCAGCAGGATACCGCCAGCAAGCAGCTGCTGCAGGTCCTGATCGACCGCCAGCTGCTGCAGGAGGCGGCGGCCAAGGAAAACCTCGACCGCGACCCCAAGGTCATGCAGGCGATCGACCGTGCCAAATCGCTGATCATTGCCCAGGCCTATTTGCAGAAGCGCATCGGCAACGTCGGCAAGCCCACATCGGCAGAGGTGGAAGACTACTTCAACAAGCATCCTGAATTCTTCTCCAACCGCAAGCAATTCAGCATGAGCGAAATCGTGATCGGCGCCAACGATCTCACGCCTGAAGTCCGGAGCGCGGCCGACAGCGCCAAGTCGCTGGAGGAGGTCGCGGTCTGGCTGGACGCCCACAAGGTCAAGTATGGCCGCACCCAGATCACCCGCAGCACCGCCGACGTGCCGCCGCAGTTGTCGTCCAAGCTGCTGGGCATGCCGAAAGGGCAGTTGTTCGTAGTCAAGGAAGGTCCACGTGCGATGTTCATCACCGTCAACGAGGTCAAGGATGCGCCGGTCTCGCTGGCGGTCGCCTCGCCGCAGATCGAACAGTTCCTGGTGAACAAGAAGAACAAGGAGATGGCATCGGCCGAGCTGCAGCGCCTGCGCGCCGACGCCAAGATCGAGTATCTGAACAAGTCCATGATGCCCGACCCGAAAGCGGCTCCGGCCGCGCCGGCGCTGCCGGCCGGCGGTGCACCGACCAGCGCGGTGGCGGGTGCGGATGCCGCCCCGGTGGCCGAGGCGCCGAACGGCGCCGCCGCGGGTGCCGGCGCATCCCAGGTGCCGACCGACAGCGGTGCCAGCACCGACAAGGCTGCGCTCGACCGTGGCGTCGCTGGGCTCAAGTGACACGTTCAACATTGATCAAAAAGAGGGAATAAAAATGAAACGACTCGTACACTGGATGATCGCAGCAACCCTGGCGCTGGCCGCGGGATTCACCACCGCCGCCGAGGTCGTACTGGGCCCGGGCGACGTGGTCAAGGCCTCGGTCTACGGCAGTCCGGACCTGGCCATCGAGACCCGCGTCTCGGAAGGCGGGAGCATGACCTTCCCGCTGCTGGGTGAAGTGCAGGTCGGCGGCCTGACCACGCAGCAGGCCGAGAAAAAGATCGGCGGTTTGCTGGAAAAGGGCGGCTACCTGAAAAAGGCCCAGGTCAATCTCCTGATCACCACGCTGGCAAGCCAGCAGGTGTCGGTGCTGGGCCAGGTCAACCGTCCGGGCCGCTATCCGGTCGAGAGCAAGCGCAAAGTGCTCGACATGCTGGCCATGGCCGGCGGCATCAATGCAGATGGAGGCGACATGGTCAGCCTGGTGCGCACGCGTAACGGCAACACCACCCGCGAAACCATCGACATCGTCGACATGGTCCGCAAGGGCGAGCTGAACCGCGACTACGAAGTGGCCGGCGGCGACATCATCTTCGTCGAACGCGCACCGCGCGCCTACATCACCGGCGAAGTGCAGCGTCCGGGCCCGTTCCGCATCGAACGTGCGATGACCGTGCAGCAGGCGGTCTCGGCCGGCGGCGGCCTGACCCCGCGCGGTACCCAGCGCGGCCTGCGCGTCACCCGCAAGGACGCGAGCGGCGTTGCCCATACCATCGATGTGAAGAATGACGACCTGGTGCAGGTCGACGACGTCATCACCGTCAAAGAAAGCTGGTTCTAAGGTAATCGAGGCCCCGGCGGCTCGGGGCCTTTGTGTTCCACCCGTTTTGAAAAAGGTTCAACATGAACGTCCATCAATTCCTGCTGATCTTGCTTGCCCGGAAGAAGATCATCCTGACGACCCTGCTGTTGACGGTCGCGCTGGCATTGGGCTGGAGCCTGATCCAATCCAAGACGTACAAGGCGACGGCATCCGTTCTGTTGAACTACAAGGGTGTGGATCCACTGACCGGCCTGACCATGCCGGGGCAGCTGCTGCCCGGCTATATGGCCACCCAGATCGACATCATCAGCAGCAAGAACGTGGCGCTGCGGGTGGTGGATTCGCTGCATCTGGCCACCAGCCCGGCCGTCATCCAGCAGTTCAATGACGCCACCGAGGGCCAGGGCACGGTGCGCGACTGGCTGGCCGACCTGCTGCTGAAGAAGCTCGAGATCGTGCCTTCGCGCGAATCCTCGGTGGTCGAGATCAGCTTCAAGGGCGCCGATCCGGCCTTCGCCGCCGCCGTCGCCAACGCCTTCGCCGACGAGTACGAGAAGATCACGGTCCAGCTCAAGACCCAGCCGGCCAAGAAGGCATCCTCGTATTTCAACGAACAGACCAAGCAGTTGCGCGACAACCTCGAAGCCGCCCAGGCCCGCCTGTCGAAGTACCAGCAGGAGAAGGGCATCGTCAGCCTGGACAACAACCGCGTCGACGTCGAACTGTCGCGCCTGAACGAACTGTCGGCCCAGCTGGTCCAGGCCCAGGCCGCCACGATGGAAGGCAATTCGCGCCAGGCCGCCGCCGGCTCGGCCCTGACTTCGCCGGACGTCGCCAACAACGCCCTGATCCAGCAGATGCGCGCCAACCTGGCCACCGCCGAAGGCAAGTTCGCCGACACCTCTCAGCGCTACGGCAAGAACCACCCGCAGTACCTGGCGGCCCAGGCCGAAGTCGGCAAGGTGCGCGCCGAGCTGAACGCCGCCCTCGGCACCGTCTCGCGCAGCGTCGGCGCCAATGCCCAGGTGATGCGCCAGCGTGAAGCCGACCTGCGCCAGGCCGTCGCCGAGCAGAAGACCAAGGTGCTGGAGCTGAACCGTGCCCGCGACGAACTGGGCGTGCTGTTGAAGGACCTCGACAGCGCCCAGCGCGCCTTCGACGCCGCTTCGCAGCGCTTCTCGCAGACCCGCATCGAAGCCCAGTCCGAGCAGTCCGACATCTCGCTGCTGAACCCGGCCGTGGCGCCGACCGAGCCGTCCGGCCCGCGCGTGCTGCTGAACACCCTGATCGGCATTCTGGCCGGTACCGTGCTGGGCGTCGGCCTGGCCCTGCTGCTGGAACTGCTGAACCGCCCGGTGCGTTCGCCCAGCGACGTCAAGGACATGCTGGGCATCCCGGTGCTCGGCACCATCGAATGGAAGCCGGCGCGCCCGCGCCTCGGCGGTATCCGCTCCCTGGCGCCGCGCCGCCTGCTGCGCTTGAACTAAAGCTAAGGACCGACCATGAATTCACCGATTCTATCCGCCGTGCCCGCCGACCACGCCGCCGAAATGAGCATGGGCGCGCTCCTGCTCGATTCCGGCAAGCTGAACCCGGAAGATGCCGAACGCGTGCTGCGCATGCAGAAGGAGACCGGGATCCGCTTCGGCGAAGCGGCCGTGCGCCTGGGCCTGGTGAGCGAAGAGGACATCCAGCAGGTGCTGGCGCGCCAGTTCTCCTATCCTTATCTGCAGAAAGGGCAGGCCGGCCTGTCGCCGAAGCTGATCGCGGCCTACGAACCCTTCTCGCCGCAGGTGGAGTCGCTGCGTGCGATCCGCAGCCAGCTGATGCTGCGCTGGTTCGCGCGCGGCCGCCGCGCCCTGGCCATCGTCGGCGTCGATCATGACGACGGCGCCGCGCTGTTCGCGGCCAACCTGGCGATCGTGTTCTCGCAGCTCGGCGAGCAGACCCTGCTGGTGGACGCGAACCTGCGCGCCCCGCGCCAGCAGGATGCGTTCGCGATCAAGCCGCGCGCCGGCCTGTCGGACCTGCTGGCCGGGCGTGCCGACCTCGACGTCATCGCCCGCGTGCCGGCCTTCGTCGATTTGTCGGTGATGCCGGCCGGGACCCTGCCGCCGAATCCGCAGGAACTGCTGGCGCGAGAAGGCTTCCGCAACCTCAACACCCAGCTCGAGAGCCGCTACGACATCGTGCTGTACGACGTGCCGCCCTTCCAGGCCGGGGTCGACGCGGTGGCGGTGGCCAGCCGCGCCGGCGGCGCCCTGCTGGTGACGCGCAAGAACTACACCCGCATTTCGCACATCGGCCGCACCGCCGAGCAGCTGGTCGATGCCGGCTGCGAGATCCTCGGCTCGGTGGTCATGGAGTTCTGAGATGGACACCGGCGCCCGCTCCAGCCTGCCGCCCGCGACAGTATCGATGGGAGCGCTGCGCGCCGCACTCCCGGAATGGTGGCCGGTGCTGCTCGGAATGGCGATCCTGTTCGTACCGACCTTCTATGACCTGTTCACCGGCGCCTGGGTCGGCGAAGAGCAGGGCCATGGACCGATCATCTTCGGCCTGGCGCTGTGGCTGATCTACCGTAAATGGCCGGACATGCTGGCGGCGACCGCGCCGCCGCGCGCCAGCTGGGCCGGCTGGCCCATCCTCGTTGCCGGCCTGCTGTCGCACATGCTGGGACGCTCGCAGAAGATCCTGATGCTGGAAGTCCTGGCGATCATCCTGGTGATGATGGCGACCCTGCTCATCAAGCGCGGCGGCCGCGCCCTGCGCGTGCTGTGGTTTCCCTTCTTCTTCATGATCTTCATGGTGCCGCTGCCCGCCGAATTCGTGGCCGCGGTGACGATGCCGATGAAGATGGCCGTGTCCTGGGCCACCGAGCACATCCTGTTTGCTTTCGGCTACCCGATCAGCCGCTCGGGCGTGATCCTGCAGATCGGCCAGTACCAGCTGCTGGTGGCGGATGCCTGCGCCGGCCTGCAAACCCTGCTGACCCTGGAAGCGCTCGGCCTGTTCTACCTGAACCTGATGCGCCATCCTTCGGCCTTCCGCAACATCGGCCTGGCGATCTTCATCATCCCGATCTCGTTCTCGGCCAACGTGATCCGCGTGATCGTGCTGACCCTGATCACCTATTACTACGGCGATGCGGCGGGGCAGGGCTTCCTGCACGGCTTTGCCGGCATGGTGCTGTTCGTGACCGCGCTGATCCTGATCCTGTCGATCGACTCGGCCCTGCAGTGGACGATCCGCCGCCGGGAGGCGAAGAACCCGCCGCTGCGGGCGAAGGAGGCCGCATGAACCGCAGACTCGTCGCCAGTATCGTGCTCGGCCTGGCCATGGCCGGCACCTCGGCCCTGACCGGCGCCCTGACGCCGAAGCAGAAGATGTCCGACGCCCAGGCCAATTTCAGCCTGGAGGCGATGATCCCGAAAAGCTTCGCGGGCTGGACCGTCGACACCAGCGTGGTGCCGCTGACGCCCGATCCGACCCAGAAGGAGCTGATCGCGGCGCTGTACGACCAGACCCTCTCGCGCACCTATGTGAACGCCGAGGGCCAGCGCGTGATGCTGTCGATCGCCTATGGCGGCGACCAGAGCAAGCAGCTGCAGCTGCACCTGCCCGAAGTCTGCTACGTGGCCCAGGGCTTCGACATGGTCAAGGACCGCCGCGACGAGCTGGGCACCAGCTTCGGCAAGCTGCCGGTCAAGCGCCTGGTGGCGCGCCAGAACGCGCGCAACGAACCGATCACCTACTGGATCACGATCGGCGACAAGGCCGTGATGTCCGGCATCGACCAGAAGATGCAGCGCTTCATGTACGGCCTGTCGGGACGGATCCCGGACGGCATGCTGGTGCGCGTGTCCACCATCGGCGCCGACGAGGCCGGCGCGTACCGGGTCCAGGACCGCTTCGTCAAGCAGATGCTCGACGCCCTCAAGCCGGGCGACCGTTCCCGGCTGCTGGGCGCGGCCACCAACCACGGATAACGGTCCTCGATGCAGAACTTCCTCATCTACGTCTACACCTCGCTGCCCTTCATCATCGTCGCGCTGCTGTGCGTGCTGGCGGTGATTGCCGCGGGCATCGGCATGGTGCGGCCGCGCTGGCTGGCCTATGCCTACATGCTGGTGTTCTTCTTCAAGAACTCGACCAATTACGGTTCGCTGGCGACCATGGGCTCGCCCGGCATCTATACCCGCGGCTCCGGCGTGCTGCTGTTCCCGGTGCTGTTCTGGCTGATGTTCGGCTTCTGGGCCTGCGCCCGCGTCTCAAGCAGCTTCCAGCGCTACCCGGCCCCGCCGTGCAACCTGCGGCCCTGGTTCATGGGCTGGTTCCTGCTGCTGGGCGCCCATCTTGCCGTCGGCCTGTTCATGGACATCAAGCTGCAGGACATTCTGACCGTCGCCGGCTTCTCCAACATCGTCTGGATGGCGCCGCTGGTCTCGCTGCTGCTGCTGTCCTTCCGCACCCGCGAGGATGCGATCGAGCTGTCGCGCTTCATCATGCTGGCGGGACTGGGCCGCGCGATGTTCGGCCTGGTGCGCTGGGCCGTGTTCAAAGGCGACCCGAACAACGTCTACGCCAACATGAACAACCTGAAGATCAAGCTGACCTTCTTCGACATCAACGACAGCCTGCTATGCACGATCGCGTTCGCGATCGCCGCCGTCCACCTGTTCCAGGTCGTGAAGACCAAGCGCAGCACTTTCTGGCACCTGGTCGAATGGGCAACCCTGGGCGCGACCGCCATCTGCGTGGTGCTGTCCTACCGCCGCAGCGCCTGGATCGGCTTCGTGCTGGCCGGTTTGATCATCATGATGCGCTTCCCGATGCAGCGCCGCATCCAGCTGATGGTGCTGGGCACGCCGGTGGTGGGCGCCGGCCTGCTGTACGCGGCCTTCAAACGGCTCGGCCAGACCAAGGGCGCGGGCCACGGCCTGTCCAGCCTGGTCTTCGACATGCAGTCGAAGCGCTTCGGCGCCGAGAGCGAGCGGGTGATGGAGCTGAAGTTCGCGCTGGCCGACTTCCTCTCGCATCCGCTCACGGGCATCGGCACCTGGGGCCGCTACACGGGCTACCAGCACATCTCTTGGCAGGCGAATCCGGATGGCGGCCTGTTCCTGCACAGCGGCGTGCTGCACATCGCGCTGAAGGCCGGCCTGCCGGGCCTGATCCTGCTGGGCGGCACCATCTGGGCCTTCTGCGTCTTCGCGCGCCGCACCTTGCGCATGGCGCCGCCCGAACTGCTGGGCCTGGCGACCGCCGGCGCCGCCGGTCTGGCCTTCATGCTGCCCGACCTGCTGGTCGGCACACCCTTCCCGCAGGTACGCACCACCCAGATGCTGGCGATCTGCCTGGCGCTGCCTTACGTGGCAATGGCAGTATGCCGCGAGCAGTCCGCCGTCGAGGCGGCAAAGGAGAAGAAGCGCGGCCACGTCAACCTGGTCCCGGCGCACGCCTCGCTGTAACATGAACCTCAGCCTGCTTCGCAACGCCTTCTCCAACTTCCTCGGCGCCATGATCCCCGCGCTGGTGGCGCTGGGGACCGTTCCCCTGGTGGTCAAGGGCCTGGGCGATGCGAACTACGGCGTGTATTCGCTGGTTACCGCCATCGTCGGCTACTTCGCCGTCATCGACATCAACGTCACCGCCGGCTCGGTCAAGTACATCGCCGAATTCAATGCTAACCGCGACCAGCAGCGCATCGACGAGACCGTGTTCTTCGGCCTCGGCGTCTATTCGCTCCTCGGCCTGCTGGGCGGCATCGGCCTGTATGCCGGCGCCCACTTCTTCGTCACCCGCGTGTTCTCGGTCCCGCCGCAGCTGGTGGGGGAGGCGGTCGCCACCCTGAAGCTGGCGGCGCTCGGCTTCTTCCTCGGCCAGCTGCAGAGCTACCTGAACAGCATCCCGCAATCGCTGATGCGCTTCGACATCGCCGGCCGCATCGAAATGGTGTTCGGCACCGGCGTGCCGCTGCTGACGGTGGCGGTACTGATGCTGGGCTACGGCCTGTTCGAAGTGATCCTGCTGCGTGTGATTACCAGCGCGCTGAACTGCGTGATCCTGTGGCGCTGCATCCGCCGCCTGCTGCCGGAACTGGCCTGGCGCAAGCCCGGCGCCGCGATCCGGCGCGAGCTGCTCGGCTTTTCCGCGTATTCCTTCCTGTCCCGCTTCGCCGGCCTGTCGTATGCCTATGCCGACAAGCTGATCATCGGGGCGCTGGTGGGCGTGACCGGCCTGGCCTATTTCACGGTCGCCTCGACCCTGGCCAACCGCATCCTCAGCCTGACGTTCCGCCTGTCGGGCGTGTTGTTCCCGGCCGCCAGCGCGCTGGCCGCGCGCGGCGAGCTGGAACGCCTGCGGGCCCTCTACCTGAAGGCCAGCCGCTACGTGGTCTTCCTCAACGCCTCCGTGCTGGTGCTGGTTGCCGTGTTCTCCTACCAGATCCTGTATTACTGGATCGATCCGCAATTCGCGCGCGTGGGCCAGGCGGTGCTGACCGTGATGGCGCTGTCGCAGTTCATCGATTCGCTCACCAGCCTGCCGTCCCTGGTCAACGACGGCATGGGCCATCCAGGCTACTCCGGGATGTTCGCGCTGGCGCGTGCGGGCGTGGGGCTGGTGGCGGTGTATGCGGGCGTGGCCGGCTGGGGCATCGTCGGCGCGGCCTGGGGACACTTGCTGGCCTCGATCGTGCTGACCATCGCCTTCCTGGTGGCCGTGCATGGCCGCACGGTGCCGGCGCGGCTTGGCGACCTGGTGCGCCATGCCTACCTGCCCAGCGTGCTCGGGGTCGGCGCGGTGGCGGTGGCCGCGGATGCCGGCAACCTCCTGTTCGACAGCGGCCCGCGCGACCTGGTGCTGCTGGTGCTGCTGACCATGGCGCTACTGTTCGCCTGGGGTGCGCTGTTCGTGATCGAAAAGGACGACAAGGACCTGGCCTGGTCCAGAGTGAAAGGCATATTGTCGATGAGGAAAGCGGTTTGAAGATCCTGATGGTTTCGGAGGACTTGCCCGGCACCCAGATCGGCGGCTTGGGCAAGCATGTCGTCACC
>Ga0065165_1003478_pt1 | contig 10996 bp, 9 predicted proteins | sample AraplaMF_Cvi_mMF_FD_63813 | JGI IMG/M metagenome (GOLD analysis project Ga0065165, IMG submission 63813) | Arabidopsis root microbial communities from the University of North Carolina, USA - plate scrape MF_Cvi_mMF (version 2) (version 3) | ecosystem: Host-associated > Plants > Roots > Endosphere... | reverse complement strand
GGGTCCATGACCATGAACTGGTTCGGCCAGATCTTGCCGGTGCCGGCGTCCACTTCCTTGATCTTGATGATGTAGGTGTTGGCTTCGAGCTGGACGTTGTCGAGGATGCGCACGGCCGGCATGACGAAGCCCATCTCGATCGCGAGCGAGCGGCGCAGCGCCTTGATCTGCTCGGTGAGACGGTCGGTGCCGTCGGGGCCGTTGACGAGCGGCAGCAGCGCGTAGCCGAGCTCGATCTTGAGGTCGTCGATCTTGAGCGCGGCCGAGATCGGCTCTTCCGCCGTGGCGGCGGCCCCCGGTGCGCCGGGAGCGCCCGCGACAGGGGCGGACTTGGCGGCTTCCTCGGCGCGGACCGCGGTCTTCTTGCGGTTGCGGGCGTTCCAGGCCAGCGCGCCGGCGCCGGCGCCGAGCGCGAGGAAGGGGAGGGTCGGAATGCCGGGCAGGGCGGCCAGCACCAGCATGACCGCCGCGGACATCGCCAGCGCCTGCGGATAGCCGGAGAACTGCTTCATCAGCGCCTTGTCGGCGGCGCCGGAGACGCCGGCCTTGGAGACGAGCAGGCCGGCCGCGGTCGAGACGATCAGCGCCGGCACCTGGGTGACGAGGCCGTCGCCGACGGTCAGCAGCGTGTAGCTGCGGCCGGCGTCGGCGAAGGACAGCCCCTGCTGCGCCACGCCGATGATCATGCCGCCGACGATATTGATGAAGACGATCAGGAGGCCGGCGATGGCGTCGCCGCGGACGAATTTGGAGGCACCGTCCATGGCGCCGAAGAAGCCGCTTTCGTCCTCCAGCTCCTTGCGGCGCTCCTTGGCGACCTTCTCGTCGATCAGTCCGGCGCCGAGGTCGGCGTCGATCGCCATCTGCTTGCCGGGCATGGCGTCGAGGTGGAAGCGCGCAGCGACTTCGGCGATGCGGCCCGAACCCTTGGTGATGACGACGAAGTTGACGATGATCAGGATGGCGAAGACGATGATGCCGATGACGAAATTGCCGCCCATCACGAAGCTGCCGAAAGCTTCGATGACGTGACCGGCGGCCGCCGTGCCCTCGTGGCCGTGCGACAGGATCAGGCGGGTCGAGGCCATGTTGAGCGACAGGCGCAGCATGGTCGAGATCAGCAGGACGGTCGGGAAGGCGGAGAATTCCAGCGGCGCCTGGATGAACAGCGAGGTCATCAGGATCAGGATCGAGAGCGTGATCGAGATCGCCAGGAACAGGTCCAGCACGATCGCGGGCAGCGGCAGGATCAGCACCACCAGGATGGTGAGGACGCCGAGCGCCAGCGCGATGTCGCCGCGCTTGAGAACCGTGATGATGTCGTTGAGGGAGGGGATGCCCGGCCTGGCGTTGCCTACGCCCTGTCCCGCGGTGACGTCGACCATGGTAGCTGCCTCCCCGCGCGACTGCCGGCCGCGCGCCCCAAACGTCTGCGCGGCGGCCGATGGGCCGCCGTTCCGAAAGTGAGGCACCGCACTGGCGTCCACAGGGAATCCCCCCGTTCTACGCGGCTGACGACACTCGACTTCACTCGGCAATTCTTGCCGGGTGTATGGTTAGCAAAGGGTTAACGGAGGGTGCGGCAGGAGGTCAGACCGGAGTGTTTCGGGCCTGAACGGGAGCAATTCCGGTCGATGCAAGCCGTCGAAGCCGAATCGTGCGGTTGAGGGGCGGAGTTTGTGTCAACGATCGCGGGTTTCGATATTGCAGTGCACGGCGCATGCCTAACATCGCGCCATCGTGCTTGACCAAAACACCGGCAGCGGAGAGTTTGCCTCCGTGCTCGCCCCTGATCATCCAGTACAGAAACCGGCCTCGTTCACTCCTGATTCCCGTCAGGCCTGGATGCGCCTCGTCATTGCGCTGCTGATCGGCTCGATCGGCGGCGTCGGCATGTGGGCCGTCGTGGTCGTGATCCCCGTCGTGCAGACCGAATTCGCGGCGACGCGGGGCGCGGTGTCGCTGGCCTTCACGCTGATGATGTTCGGTTTCGGGCTCGGCGGCGTGATTGCGGGCAAGATCACCGACAAGTTCGGTATCGTGCCGGCGATGGCGATCAGCATCGCCTTCCTCGGCGTCGCCAACACGCTGGCGGGGCTGTCGACCCAGCTCTGGCAATTCGTCGCGGCCTATTTCCTGATCGGGCTCGGGACGTCGGCGACCTTCGCGCCGCTGATGGCGGAGGCCTCGCACTGGTTCGAGCGCTATCGCGGGCTCGCCGTGACCATCGTCGCCAGCGGCAATTACGTCGCCGGCACGATCTGGCCGCCGCTCATCAATCTGGGCATGGAGCGGATCGGCTGGCGCTACACTCATGTCGGTATCGCGCTGGTCTGCGTGGTCATGATGTCGGTGCTGGTGCTGCTGCTGCGCGCGCAGATGGGTGACGACAAGGTGCGCAATCACGCCAATGCGCGGCCGCCTCAGGTCGATCTCAAGCTCTCCACCAACACGCTGACCGTGCTGCTTTCGATCGCCAGCATCTCCTGCTGTGTCGCCATGGCGATGCCGCAGGTGCATATCGTCGCTTACTGCGGCGACCTCGGCTATGGCGTGGCGCGCGGCGCCGAGATGCTGTCGCTGATGATGGCCTGCGGCATCGTCAGCCGGATCGGTTCAGGCTATCTCGCCGACAAGATCGGCGGCATCCGCACGCTGCTGGTCGGATCGCTGGCGCAGGGCTTCGCGCTGGTGTTCTATCTGTTCTTCGACAGCCTCGCCTCGCTCTACCTCATCTCGGCGATGTTCGGCCTGTTCCAGGGCGGCATCGTGCCGAGCTACGCCATCATCGTGCGCGAGGCGATGCCGGCGAGCGAGGCCGCGACCCGCGTCGGCATCGTGATTTTCGCCTCGGTGTTCGGCATGTCCTTCGGCGGCTGGGTGTCCGGCATCATCTTCGATGCGACCGGCTCGTACGCGGCCGCCTTCGCCAACGGCGTCGCGTGGAATGCCATCAATGTCAGCATCGTGCTGACGCTGCTGATCCGCGCGCGGATGAACTCGGTCAAGACCGGGCCGAACTTCGCGACCTAGACTGCTTGCCCCGCCTTCAGCAGTGAGCAGCCGGTGATCTTGTAGCTGCCGTCAGCCTGCTGCTCGAGCGTGTAGAGCGCCTCCCAGGCTTCGCCATTGGCATCGACGATGTGGACGCGCTGGGCAATCGAAGTGCCCTCGCTCCTGCTCTCGCCGAATTCGAAACTCTTGTGCCGGTAGACCGGCGCGTAGCCGTTCTGCACCATCGACATGAAGATGTCGGGCGCGGGAAAGATCTCGCGGATCGCCGGTGCGGCTTGCGCATAGGCGGCGGCCGCATCATCGCGGGCAAAGGCCTGTTCCTGGGCGCGGATGACGCCTTGCGCCACCGCGACATCGTCCGCGTAAGCCGGGACGGCGCTGAAGCTGACAATGATGGCGACGAGCAGGGCGGCAATGCGCATGACAGGCTCCGCGTTGAAATCCCGGCGATGCTGATCCTAGCATGGCTTTTGGGAAATACGGGCGCGCTATCGCTTCCGTTTCACCGCCGGCTTCGCGGGCTTGGCCGCATGTGCCTTGGCCTCACGCGCTTTGGCCTTGGGCTGCACCCGCAGCCCGTCCACGAACACATCGAGCATGCGCAACACCGATGATTGCCAGCCGGGCTGGTCGTGCATGTAGCACATGCCGATCAGGGCACGCAGCAGGTCCTCCGGGCTGACATCGCCGCGCATCTCGCCAACCGCGACCGCGCGATCGAGCAGCGAGCCGATCGCTTTGGTCAGCCGGTCCAGCGAGAATGCCGCGAGTTCGGACGAGCTCTGGAACGTCAGCGCCAGTGCGGCGGACATGCCTTTTTTAGTGGCAACAAATTCCACGTTGGAGCGCAGCCAGCGCCGGAGCGCGTCGACAGGGTCCTTTGCATTCTTCAACTGCTCGGCAAGCTCGCTGAGCTGATCGACCTCGCGCCGGTACACCGCCTCGAACAAATCTTCGCGAGTCGGGAAATGCCGATACAGCGTGCCGATGCCGACACCGGCACGTTTCGCCACAGCCTCCAGGCTTGCCTCAGGACCGCCTGCATTGAAGACGATCTTCGCAGCCTCGAGCACGCGCTCGCGATTGCGCACGGCGTCGGCACGGGGCTTTCGAATCTGGTCGGTGTGGTCGTCCATGACGACAATGTAGATCACGAATTGGTTAGATTGAACCCTCGAGGCCACACCGCGTTGTGCTCGCGGTTTTTGACGGATTCCAAATATTTTCGGGTAGCCCTTGTTAAGCGGAGGGTGCCTCCGTATATCCGCTGACGTCGGCCGGATTGTGTCCGGACGGCGCATGTCGACGGCGGCCACGGCGGTGGCGCGCCGCGCGATGAGCCATGTCTGTCCAAGCCATGTCTGTCTCTGATCGGAGCCTTATATGAACCACTCCATCAGCCTCACCGTGAACGGTGCGCGGCGCGAATTCGTCCTCGACGATCCGCGCGTCACGCTGCTCGATCTCCTGCGTGAGCGCCTCCATCTCACCGGAACCAAGAAGGGCTGCGATCGCGGCCAGTGCGGCGCCTGCACCATTCTGGTCGACGGCAAACGTATCAATTCCTGCCTTGCGCTGGCCGTCAGCCACGATGGCGCCGACATCCTCACCATCGAGGGCGTCGCGCATGGCGACCAGCTTCATCCTGTCCAGGCCGCGTTCATCGCCCATGACGGCTTCCAGTGCGGCTTCTGCACGCCCGGCCAGATCATGAGCGCGATCGGCATGATGAAGGAGGCGCAGGCCGGCAACGATCCCGAGCGCATCCGCGAATGCATGAGCGGCAATCTGTGCCGTTGCGGCGCTTATGCCGGCATCGTCGATGCCGTGCTCGAGGCGCAGGCCGGCATGGACGAAACCAACCAGAGGCGCTCCGCATGAAACAGTTCGATTATGTCAGGCCCGCCACGGTCGCCGAGGCCGTTGCCGCCGCCGCACAGCCGGGCGCGACTTACCTTGCCGCCGGCACCAATCTGCTCGATCTGATGAAGGGCGGTGTCAGCCGGCCGGATCGGCTGGTCGACGTCACTCATCTCGACGGGCTCGACCGGATCGAGCGTCTCGCCGACGGCAGCACACGAATCGGCGCGCTCGTCAGCAACGCTGATCTCGCGCACGATGCGGAGTTCGCAAAGTCGTATCCCTCCGTCGCCGAGGCACTGCTCTCGGGCGCATCGGCGCAGCTGCGCAATGCCGCCACCGTCGGCGGCAATCTGCTGCAACGGACGCGTTGCGCGTATTTCTACGATACCGCGAGCCGCTGCAACAAGCGCGAGGCGGGCAGCGGCTGCGATGCCCGCGAGGGCGAGAACCGCACCCATGCCGTGCTTGGCTGGAGCGAGAGCTGCATCGCGACGCACCCGTCCGATTTCTGCGTGCCGCTCGTCGCGCTCGACGCCGTCGTCGAGATCGAAGGCAGGAAAGGCCGCCGCGAGCTTCCCCTTGACGAGTTGCATCGCTTGCCCGGCAACACGCCGCAGCGTGAGTCCGAACTCGAGCCCGGCGACCTCATCGTCGCGGTGCGTCTGCCGGCCGCGGCGCGCGGCTTCGCCACGCATGCGCGCTATCTCAAGGTCCGCGAGCGCACGTCCTACGCCTTCGCCGCGGTATCGGCCGCGGCCGCGTTGCGGATCGAGAACGGCAAGGTCGCGGAGGCGCGGCTCGCGCTCGGCGGTGTCGCCGCAAAGCCCTGGCGCGCCCGTGCCGCGGAGGATGTGCTCAAGGGCGTTGCGCCCACGGCCGACGCCTTCCAGGAGGCGGCCTGGCGTGCGCTCACCGATGCAAAGCCGTCGGGCGACAACGCCTTCAAGATCGAGCTCGCGCGCCGCATCGTCGTGCGCGCGCTGACGCTTGCCGCTGCCGGTACGCCCGCGCGCATGCCTGCGCTGCCGGCTTCTCCCTTTGCCTCCATGCCTGGAGCCATTCATGTCTGAGCTCAATCTCACCAGCGCGCCCGCGCATCTGCGCCACGGCTCGAATATCGGCCAGCCTCTGACCCGCCGCGACGGCGTCCTCAAGGTCAAGGGGCAGGCGACCTATGCCGCCGACAATCATCCGCCCGGCATGCTGTTCGCGGTGATCGCGGTCGCGACCATCGCGCGTGGCCGGGTCACGTCGCTCGACGTCACGGCGGCAAAACGTCATCCCGGCGTCGTCGATGTCATGACCCCGGATCACAAGCCCGAGCTCGCGATCGATCCGGAGATCAAGACCAATCCGTTCGTGTTCCGGATGGAGGTGTTGCAGAGCAGTGAGGTCCGCTACGCCAACCAGCCGATCGCGGTCGTGATCGCCGAAACGCTGGAGGCGGCGACCGAAGGCGCGGTGCTGCTGGCGCCGCGTTACGAGGCGCTGCCTGCGCTGGTCGGCCTCGATGCTGGCGAGAGCTATGTGCCGCCGGTCGTCGGCGTCGGCAACCCCACGGAAAATCACCGAGGCGACGTCGAGGCCGGACTTGCTGCGGCCGACAAGCAGATCGACGCGATCTACGAGACGCCGCCGCAATATCACAATGCGATGGAGCCGCACGCCATCGTGGCGCACTGGAACGGTGACAATCTCCAGATCGACATGCCGACCCAGGGCCTGATGCTGTCGCTGGCGCGCGTCGCCGAGTTGTTCGGCGTCGCCCACGACAAGATCCACATCCGCAGCCCGTTCCTCGGTGGCGGCTTCGGCTCGAAAGGACTGATGGCCGGTCCGCCGGTCCTCGGCATCATGGCGGCAAAGCTGGTCGGCAAGCCGGTCAAGCTCGTGCTGCGTCGCGAGCAGATGTACGGCCCGGTCGGCCATCGCGCGCCGACCCGTCAGCGCTTGCGGATCGGCACCGACGGCGAGGGGCGCCTGACTGCGCTCGACCATCATGCCCGGACCGTTTCGAGCACGTTCGACGATTTCTACGAGCCGGCGGCCGACGCCTCGCACACGCTCTACGCCAGCCCCTCGATCCGCACCTCGCATGATGCCGTCCGCGTCAACACCGGCACGCCGCTGTTCATGCGCGCGCCGGGCGAGGCAACCGGCTCGATCGCGCTCGAAAGCGCGATCGACGAGATGGCCTGGGCGTGCGGCATCGATCCGCTGGCGTTCCGCCTGAAGAACTATGCCGAGGTCGAGCCGATCACGGGCAAGCCGTTCTCCTCGAAGGCGCTGCGCGCCTGCTACGAGCAGGGCGCGGCACGCTTCGGCTGGTCGAAGCGCTCGCTTCAGCCGCGGCAGACGCGGGACGATGCCGGCCTGCTGGTCGGCTGGGGCATGGGCACCGCGACTTTCCCGGCGCTGATGTTCCAGGCCGAGGCGCGTGCGGTGCTTCGCCGCGACGGCTCCGGTGCGATGGAGATCGGCGCGCACGACATGGGGCAGGGCGCCTGGACCGCGCTGGCCCAGATCGCCGCCGACGAACTCGGCCTCGACATCGATCGTGTCGAGTTCAAGGCCGGTTCATCCGACCTCCCCGATGCCGGCATCGCCGGCGGTTCGGCACATACCGCAACCGCGGGCGCGGCGATCCACAGCGCAGGCGCGGCCGTCATCGCCAAGCTCGCCGATCTCGCCACCAATGACGAACGTTCGCCGCTGTTCGGCGCCGGCAATGCCGGTGTCATCGCGCGCAACGGCCGTCTGGTCCGGCGCGACGACGAGAGCCGCGGCGAGAGCTATGTCGAGATCCTCGCGCGCGCGGGCGTCGCCGAGGTCGAGGCGCGCGGCACCGGTGCGCCGAATCCGGCGGCAATGGAAGAGTATGCCATGCACGCCCACGGCGCGGTGTTTGCGGAGGTGAAGGTCGATCCCGAGCTCGGTCAGGTGCGCGTCACCCGCATGGTCGGCGCCTTCGCCGCAGGGCGGATCGTCAATCCGCATCTGGTGAAGAGCCAGCTGTTCGGCGGCATGATCTGGGGCATGTCCTTCGCGCTGCACGAGGAGGCCATCACCGATCGCCGCAGTGGCCGGATCATGAACGCCAATCTCGGCGAGTACCACATCCCCGTGAATGCCGACGTGCCGCCGCTCGACGTAATCACGGTCGAGGAGCACGATCCGCACGTGAATGCGCTCGGCATCAAGGGCGTCGGCGAGATCGGCATCACCGGCAGCGCCGGCGCTGTCGCGAACGCGGTGTGGCACGCGACGGGCAAGCGTGTGCGCCGCTTCCCGATCAGGATCGAGGAACTGTTGCCGCAACTCTGAGGCGGGTATGGGTGGCGCCGGCTTTCACCGGCGCTACATCCCGTGCAGGTTTTGCTTCGCTTCCGGATTGCCCATGGCCGCGGCCCTCTTGAACAGATCACGCGCATGTCGTGCGTCGCGCTGCACGCCGCGGCCGGCAGAGTACATCGTCCCGAGGCTGTTGATGCTGGGCGGGTCATTGAGCGCGACGCCCTTTTCGAACAGGCGTCGTGCCTCGGCATAGTCGCGGCCCACGCATTTGCCCTTGAGGTAGAGCAGGCCGAGATTGTTCATGGCTGCCGGAACGCCGGCGGCAATGGCGGCTTCGTTCAGCCTGACCGCTTCCGCGCAGTCTTTCGCGACGCCTTCGCCCTCCTGATAGAGCCACGCGAGGTCGATCATTGCGATGGGTTCACCGAGTGCCGCCGACTTCTTGTACCAGCGGCCGGCTTCCGCATTGTTCACCCTGACGCCGTCGCCACCTTCGTAAAGCGTGCCGATATTGTGCGGCGCCAGCGGATAGCCGGCGGCGTCTGCCTTGTCGAACAGCCGGCGCGCCTCGGCGTAGTCCTTGCGAGCGTTGGCGATACGGCCCGCCTCGAAGACGAACCGTGCGACGTCGGGATAGGTTTTCATGGCCTCGTTGCACGCTGCGGTCGCTGCCGCCACGTTCATGTTCACGAGTTCGACGCCCGGCAGTTCCGGTGCGTGGCCCGCGTCATAAGGCTGTGCTGCCAGGCGGTCGCAATCGGTGATGAGATCGCGGCGCAACGCCGCGTCGGACGGCCGCGCAGGTGAAGCAGGCGAGATCGCGACCGTTGCGGGTGGAACGATCTTTCCGGCGAAATAGAAGCTGCTCGATATCGGGGAAGACGCGACCCAGGGCAGTTGCTGGCCGCGTGTGGCCTTCTCGACGGCGAGGCCCACTTCATTGAACGTCCTGAACAATCCATAGCCCTGATGACGCATGATGTCGGCGAGCGCACGCGTGTAGGGGCTATGGCCGTCGTCGCCGTCGAGCGCGACGCTGCGCGGTTGTGTCGCGAACGAAATCAGCGTCCCCGGCGGCGCCTGCATCTGGGCCAGTCCGCCGGTGCCGGTACGAATGTCATGACCGGTGAACGGATTGTTGCGGCAGGCATCCAGCAGCATCAGGTTGATCTTGGCGCCGGACGCCTCCATCCGGCCGAGCATGGCGGCGAGGCCAATAGACTGCGTGATCACGTCGCCCTCGTCCGCCGGATGAGCATCGACGGGGACGATATAATTCAGGCCGTGGGTCTCGACGCCGTGCCCCGCAAAGTAGAATAGCGCGACGTCGGCGCCGATCAGCTCCTTTTCGAAGGCCTGCAGCGCGCGGTCGAAGCCGGGCTTGTCGAGGTCGGTCTGGGCACTGCCGCCGACCACGAAGAAGCCGAGCGAGAGCAGCGTATCAGCCATCAATTTGGCGTCGTCGACGGGGTTCGGCAATCTGGGGACGGTTTGATACGCGGAATTGCCGATCACCAGCGCCACACGCTTTTCGGCCTGCGCGGTCGTTGCGATGCAGAGCAGCAGCACCGCGCCGATCAAGCGCGCCGCCAGGCCGGTGCGGCTGGTCATGGTGATGCTCCGCGAAACAGGACGTCCTGGATCTTGGTCGCGGGTCGCGTCGTCCCGGTTCAGGCGGCCTCGGTTCAGGAGGTCCTGGGGCGGGGTGGCATTCGTTCGCGGCCAGCCGTCAATGCAGTTTCTTGCGGAGCGCCCTAAGCGCCTCCCGCTGCATCTCGATATATTCGGCGATGGCCTTGCGTAGCTCCTGCGAATGGAGCTTGTCGGTGTCGCGCTGCACTTCGTCGAGCGCAGCCTCTGCATTGGCGAGCGTGATCTTCATCTGCGAGCCCGATTGTGAAGCGGCGCCGGAATGTCTCTCGGCTGCGGCTCGCAACGTATAGAGGTTCTGCTCGCGGAAATTGAGATGGCTCAAGCTCCGTAAGATACCGGTGGCTCCGTATAAACCCGGATAGGTTTGACGCGCGTCAAAACGTCGGCGGCGTGCAGGCCGAGATCACCTCGCATGGCTTGCCGCCGACGCAGCGAAAGCGATGCGGACGTCTGCTCTCGAAGTAGTAGGCATCGCCGGGATTGAGGATGCGCCGTTCGTCCTCGACGGTGACCTCCAGCTTGCCTGAAATGACGATGCCGCCTTCCTCGCCGTCGTGCACGAGGTGCACGCGTCCGGTGTCGCTGCCGGGCTCGTAGCGTTCCTTCAGGATCTGCAGGCTGCGGCCGAACAGATTGTCGCCGATCTGCCGATACGAGATCGGCTTCTTGCCGACCTCGGTCAGCTCCTCGGCACGGTAGAAGATCTTGCGCCGCGACTCCGGCTCGAGCGCGAAGAACTCGGCGAGCCCCATCGGAATGCCGTCGAGGATGCGCTTGAGCGCGCCGACCGATGGGTTCATCTGGTTGGATTCGATCAGCGAAATGGTCGAATTAGTGACCCCGGCACGCTTGGCGAGCTCCCGCTGCGACAGCTTGTGGCGCGCCCGGATGAATCGCAGCCGTCCACCGATGTCGACGCTCATGCCCCTGGCCCCTGTTTCAGGTGTTGCGGATCGCGCAAATATGGACCGGCCGGCCGAGTAAAATCAATGGCTTGCAGGCCGCCAGAAAAGGACTTGTTGCGCTATCCCAGCCGTGGCTCTGCTAGAGGGTCAGCAAAGGAGCGTGGCCCGTGACCCTTCATCAGATTCCGAACACTATCAAGACCGACTCGTTCTGGATGCCGTTCACGGCCAACCGTCAGTTCAAGAAGGCGCCGCGCCTGTTCTCC
>Ga0065165_1003477_pt1 | contig 10997 bp, 14 predicted proteins | sample AraplaMF_Cvi_mMF_FD_63813 | JGI IMG/M metagenome (GOLD analysis project Ga0065165, IMG submission 63813) | Arabidopsis root microbial communities from the University of North Carolina, USA - plate scrape MF_Cvi_mMF (version 2) (version 3) | ecosystem: Host-associated > Plants > Roots >... | reverse complement strand
CGCCACCGCCTTTCAAACTGAACCCGATCCAGGCGAACGAACGGCAGGTGCTGCTGCAGATGCTGGAGCAGCACCGCTGGAACGTGAGCAATGTCGCCAAGGTGCTCGATGTCAGCCGCAACACCCTTTATCGCAAGCTCCACAAGCTCCACATCGAGATCTCGCACCCCGAGTGATGCGCTGCCGCACGACGACGACGATGCGGCGCCTGTCGACGCGCCACCGCGCTCGCGATTTGCGTGGTGCATCACCGGCTCGGGCCACGGCCTGGACGAATCGATCGCGCTGGCCGCGCGGCTGCCGGGCTGCGACCTGTTCCTGTCGGCCGCCGGCGAAGAGGTGCTGTCGATCTACAAGATGCCGCTGGACGAGCTGAAACAGCGCTTCAGGATCTTCAGGGACAAGACCGCGAGCGGCGTGCCGGTGGGCATGCTGTACGACGACGTGTACCACACGGTGGTGCTGGCGCCGGCCACCAGCAACACGGTGGCGAAGTGCGCGTTCGGCTTCAGCGACACGCTGCCGACCAACATGTTTGCGCAGGCCGGCAAGCTGGGCATTCCGGGCATCGTGTTTGCATGCGACACCGAACCGGTGGTGGTGACGAAGTCGCCGCACGACTGGGTGACGCTGCGGCCGCGGCGCATCGAACTGGACAACGTGGACCGTCTTCGCAGCATCGACTTCTGCCATGTGGTGTGCTCGCCTGCCGAACTGGAGGCCGCGCTCGATGCGCGGTTGAAGGAGCTCACGCTCGCATGGACAAGCCGCTAGAGCGCATCGTCTTCTTGACCGGCCACCTGGCCCGGCCCGCGCTGGAGCGGGTGCTGGGCGGCATCGACGCGGCGCCCTTCACCTGGGAGGTGCGCGACCTCGGGCTGCAGGTGGCCGCGCTGATGACGGCCGAGATGATCGCGCGCCGCGTGCCGGGCCCGGTGCAGGCCGACCGCATCCTCGTGCCGGGGCGCTGCCGCGGCGACCTGGAGGCGCTGACGCAGCACTACGGCATCCCGGTGCAGCGCGGGCCGGAGGAACTGAAGGACCTGCCGCGCTTCTTCAACCGGGCCGCGAAACCGATGGACCTGCGCGAGTACGAGGTCGCGATCTTTGCCGAGATCGTCGACGCGCCGAAGTTGTCGGTCGACGCGATCGTCGAGCGCGCGCGCGGGTTGCGGGCCGATGGTGCCGACGTGATCGACCTCGGCAGCCTGCCGGCGACGCGCTTCGACCACCTGGCCGACAGCGTGCAGGCGCTGAAGGCCGAAGGCTTCTCGGTGAGCGTCGATTCGAACGATGCGCAGGAGTTGTTGCGCGGCGGCCGGGCCGGCGCCGACTACCTGCTGAGCCTGACGCTGGACACGCTGTGGGTGGCCGACGAGGTGGATGCGGTGCCGGTGCTGATACCGCGCACGCCGACCGACGAGGCTTCGCTGTATGCGGCCGTGGAGCGGATGCAGGCGAGCGGCCGGCCGTATTTTGCCGATGCGATCCTCGACCCGATCCCGTTCGGGCTGACGGCATCGATCGTGCGCTACCACCGGCTGCGCGAGCGCTTTGCGGACGCGCCGATCATGATGGGCATCGGCAACGTGACCGAGCTGACCGAGGCCGACACCAGCGGCATCAATGCGCTGCTGTTCGGCATCGCGGCTGAACTGAATGTGGCCGCGGTGCTGACCACGCAGGTGAGCCAGCATGCGCGCCGCGCGGTACGCGAGGCCGACTGGGCGCGCCGCATCATGCATGCGGCGGCGAGCCACGGGAGCTTGCCGAAGGGCATCAGCGACGCGCTGATGACGGTGCATGCGAAGCACCCGTTCCCTGATACGCCGCAGGAGATTGCCGAGACCGCGGCGCAGGTGCGCGACCCGAACTTTCGGGTGCAGGTGTCGCCGCTGGGGCTGCATGTGTACAACCGCGACGGGCTGCGGCTGGGGCAAGGCGCGTTCGAGTTGTGGCCGCAGCTGAAACTGGAGCACGATGCGGCGCATGCGTTCTACATGGGCGTGGAGCTGGCGCATGCCGAGATCGCGTGGAAGCTGGGCAAGCGCTATGTGCAGGACCAGCCGCTGGACTGGGGCGCGGCGGTGGAGACGCGGGCGCAGGACCTGAGCAGCTGGTGCGCGCCGGGGACGACGATGGTCACCGGCAAGGCCCGCAACGACGAGAGCGCCGGATGATGAACGACGTGATTTACGAGACGGTGGTGACGACGGTGTCGGCCGACGGCGTGCCGCACGTGGCGCCGATGGGCGTGCGCTACCAGGACGGGCAGGTGGTGCTGATGCCGTTCAAGCCGTCGGCAACGCACGACAACATCGTCGCGACCGGGTGTGCGGTGTTGAACCTGTTGACCGACACGCGGGTGTTTGCGGGCTGCGTGACGGGGCGCAAGGTGTGGCCGCTGGTGGCGGCGGACCGGGTGCCGGGTCAGCGGCTGGCGGCGGCGCTGGGGCACGTGGAGCTGAGGCTGGCCGAGCGGCGCGATGACGCGCAGCGGCCGGTGCTGCGGATGGCGCGGGTGCATGAGGTGACGCATGCGCCGTTCATCGGGTTCAACCGCGCGCAGGCGGCGGTCATCGAAGGGGCGGTGCTGGTGAGCCGGCTGCACATGCTGGCGGCGGAGAAGGTCGAGGGCGAGATGGCGTATCTGCAGATTGCGATCGACAAGACGGCGGGGGAGGCGGAGCGCGAAGCCTGGGGATGGTTGCGCGACGCGGTGGCGCGGCATCGCGCGGGCCTGAAGGAGGCGCGGTGATGCGGTTGCTGGTCAGCGTTCGAAGCCCGGACGAGGCGATGCTTGCGGCTGAGGGAGGGGTCGACTTCATCGACCTGAAAGAGCCGCGTGAGGGGGCGTTGGGTGGGCTGCCGGTGGCAACGATCCGCGCCATCGTGCAGGCACTGCGCGAGCGGGGCATTGCGTTGCCGATCAGCGCGACCATCGGCGATGTGCCGATGCACGAGGCGGCGTTGATCGCCGCGCGGGTCGAGGCTGTGGGGGCGTGTGGGGTCGACTATGTGAAGGTGGGCATCGAGCGCTCGCCGCACGCTGGGGCGGTGCTCGACATGCTGGCAGGCGGCCGGCATGCGGTGGTGCCGGTGTTCATCGCTGATCACGGGCTTGATGAGACGTTGGTTTCACAGGCCTGCAGGCTAGGCTTCCCTGCCGTGATGGCCGACACAGCGGACAAGCGGGCGGGCAGCATCTTCGCGTGCGTGGACACGGTCGAGTTGCAGCGCTTCGTGGCGACGGCGCGCCGAGCCGGCAAGCTGGTCGGCCTGGCTGGGGCACTGCGACTGCCGGACTTGCCGGCGCTGCAAGAGCTTGCGCCGGACTTTGCGGGGTTTCGCAGCGCGGTCTGCTCAGGTGATCGGGCTTCGGCGCTCGATGAGCAAAAGGTACGCCGGTTGGCGGGCTTGCTGCGACAGGTTCCGGCGGCACAACACTGAACGGCTGCGTTCGCGGCTGAGTGCGTTCACGCCGCATCGACCGGCTGAGGTCGTTTGCGTAGAGCATTTGAGGGACGGCAATGCAGCGGTTGCTGTCTTTCAAAGCGGTGGGGTCAGTTCGCTGTCTCGGCCAGGTAGCGGTCATCGATCCAACAGCGATCGCTCTTGCTCAATGGCCGCTCATGGATGTGCAGCTGACGCTGCCGAAGCCGATGCGCGTTGAGGCCACTCGAACGGCTGCTGTTCGCTTCGGCGAATGGGAACACCCGACCCACTCCTGTCCATGGATCTGATGTAGACCGGCCGTTCGCGAATCGTGGCTCAGACTGCGCCAAGCGGGAGGCGCATTCGTGAGAACGATTGACAGTCCTTAGTAGTGGACTGGGGTCAGCTTCGTTTCTTCACGACCCGGGAAGCGCCGATGCAAGTGTCGGAAAGCTATGCGCCCAAGCCCCGCCGACTCCTGACTGACGCAGCCGCCGCGCGACGAAACAACCAACTTTTGAAGGGCAGGCGGCAACCGTTCATCGCGGGGGTGGATCGACGCCCACCAGAGAATCGTCTTGGCAAGGTAGTCGGTTGCGTTCGGCGTCGCCTCCAGCTTGTCGAGTTCGGCCTTCCATGTCGCGGCTGTCTTCTTGCTGACGAAAGCCGGTAGCGGGATCCTGGGCAATGGTGCGTCGTTGGCGAAGTAGCGCCCCTCTGGGAGGCTGCACCACCAGTTGGCCCGACTACCCTCTTCGAGTTGCGAACGATGCATGTTCGGAAGTGCGATGCTCCCAAGGTTCTCTAGAGCCGTCCACCGGATTTCCGTGGCGATCGAGCCGACGAGCCCCGGGTAGCGTGCGAGGAACATCGCGCCGATGGCAGACTTCTCCGCCGGGGCCTTGGCCGCGTCCAGCTGCGCGAGGATCGGAGAAGCGGATGCCAGACGCGCCTGCATCGAGGGGTTCAATCGGTGCAGGACGTCCCATCGTTCGAGCACGAGCGCGCGCACCCAGACGACTCCCTGCAATTCGTCGCGCAGCGGCGCTGGAGTTGCCGGATCGACGTAAAGCGCGAACAGGGTGTCCAGGGGCAACGCCCCATTCAGCACCTTGGCGGTGGCTGAGTCGACGACCGGCAGCGCCGCCCCGTTGTACCTGCCGGAAGTCATGGCGATGGGCTGCCTGTAGGCAAGCCGGGCAAACTCAGGCAGCGTTCGGGCATGACCGATCGCTACGGCCCTGAGTCGATTCTTGTCCTGCCGAGAGAACTCGTCGTCCGGCAGGGCCAGCAGTTGGTGGGTGATGCGCATTGCCCGATCGTGCTCGGGCGTCAAGCGCACGATGTGGTACTGCGCCGTGTAGTAGGCGGGTGACGCCTTTGGGACTTTCGAGGCGCGGTCCAGCAAGTCCGGCACCTCGGGGTCGTCCACGTGCGCGTTCTGCAGTGAAGCCACGAGCCACAAATCGTTGGCCGGCCGATCTTCGCCGCTGTTCAACCCTGTTTTACTTCGCACCGCGTCGAGCCACTGACTGAACAGCCGGTCATCCGAGTTGGCGGATTCATCAAGTGATGCCTTTGGATCGAAGTCCCGCACGTCCTGCCCGATCGATGGAGGCAGCGTCGCAGCGCTGAGGCGTTGGTCCAGCTCTGCCTTTACGGCCTGCGGCTCCAGCGTCAGGCGAACTCGCTGCACCATTCGGGCGATGTCGGCACGCAGTGCCTCGTCCTCGGCGGCGACGTCAGCAGCTTCCAGTCGGGTTCTGGCCTCGGTCAGCAAAGCTTCGCGGTCCGCTGCCGGGTCGATGGTTGCCAGGCGAATCAGGGAACGAGCGGCCAGGTAGGGCGCGATGCTCTTCCAGGGCGATGACGCCTCTTGTGCGATGGCCTCGAATGCACCGGCGGCGCGCTTGTACTGTCCCGCGTAGAAGTGCGCGGCTGCCGTCTGGTACGCGCGGTCATGCCGATACCACGCGGGAGCGTTCGCAGGCGGCGAGGCGGGAAGCTCCTCGGACACCGTCGTGCACTTCCCGAGGACTAGGTCCTGCCCCCGTGCCCATTCGATCAAGAACGGATCGCCTCCGTGTGTCGCCATCCTGTCGAGCAAGGTGCGTGCTGCGTTGCGAAATGCGTCCGGGTTGCAGTTGGGGACTGAACGGCCCAAGTACCCGAGTACGGAGTCGTAGCCGCCGTTCTGTTGCGGCCGTTCAGGCGCCGGAAGCACCCTGGCACGCGCGACCCTCCAGGCTTCCTGCGCCGATTGCATTGGCGCTGCAGACCACCCGTCATGACCGTGCCATTGCCTCGATCCGTCGTCCCAACAGGGATCGAACGGGCGCAACCGTTCGACGTCCTTGGGAGTCAGCGAAAGTCCGGACAGCTTCCGGTAGGCGATGAACAGATAGAAGTGATCGTATTGCGGAACGACGATTCCCAGGTTTCGCAAGGCGTACGAATCGAGGTCCCGCTCAGGCCATGCCTTCGGGGCGAAGATGCTGTTGTCGTACCCTAGTTCGCACGCCCGATGACCTGCCGGCTGTGTCTGACCGCAGGCTCCCGAGGCGATCACCGCCCCGAACGCAACTAGGAGAAGGGCTCGCTTGTACTTGGCCATGTGCTGGATTGGCATAGGGGTAGAGGCATTTCAGGAGGTCTGACTGGCTTCGATCGCCGGCCGGAGTTCAACATGAGGGTTTCCGTCACTGCGGGCACTCGCGAATGACGCAACTGTCGTCGATGCCGCCGAAGCAACTGTGAAGCCTGTGAATCCTGAGTGAAGTCGCCGATGACCCGGTCGCTGCCAGTCTCGCGCTCGAGGACCTGGAACGGCCTGCCGCCACTTGAGCGGCAGCTTTCGGGCAGAAGGACGCATGACGGCTCGTGGCCGGCTGTCGCCCTTCATCAGCCGGGCCTGATTGGCGCAGCCCAGTCAACTCGCCCGCTCTTTGAACACCAGCCACGCTTCCCAGATTTTTGTCGCCACGGGAAGGTGGTCTCTGGATCCCCAACTTCATCCAGGTCGAACCAGCGGACGAACTCCTCGTGGACGATGCGCACAACATCCTCGACCGCGCTGGCCTCACTCAGCCGAGGAAGAATGGTGCCCACCTCAGAGTCATACTCGTCGGTGTTTGTCTCGAAGTTGATGCCGATTGGATCGGCTTCGAACAGGATCGCCGCAACCGCATCAAACAAGTCTCCATACCGCTGCCGCAATGCTGCTCGCTCGCGTCTGATGCTGCCTTTCCCGGATTCCATGATTGACCAACGTTTGACGAGCGGCGCAACTAGATGCGTGCGAAGCACTCCGGAATGCTAGCTGCAAAGGTTCTCGCAGGTCCACAGGTAGCCGCATAGCTGCCACTCGCGTCGGGCAGCAAGTGGCCGACTGCAGGCCCTATTAGTCGTGTACGAGCATAACCTGCGTCCCGGCCGGCACTTGATCCTTGGTGATTTCCATTGGCAAGAGGATCGGCGCGGTAATCACTTTCGGCAGGGTGCGGCGGTGGATCATCTCGATTCCATGAACACGCGTGTCTATCGCTTGGCCGTCAGGCTTCACTAGGCGAATAGGGTCGCCAACGCGCAACGCCGGTCCGCCAGGCTCTGCAGACGGTCCCGGAACTAGGACGCAGCCACGCCCGGTGATCTGAAACGCATCTTCAACGATGAACAGCAGTGTCGAGCCCATGCTGTCCAGCCTACCTCATAGCCGACGGTCACGAATAGCGTCTCCTGGCCGACAGTGCATGTTCGGCGCATCGCCTGCAAGCAGTCGGTCGCGGGCCGACTCGACTCCGTTGTGCGACCTCTTACACGGCGACGGTCGAACGGGCACATCCGGCCAGAAGCGGGCATCGATGAGGGGCAGCTTTCGAGCAGGATCTCCTGCTGTTGAAAGCGTCACAATCAGCTGACCGCCCACCGCTTGACGCTCACCGAATGCCTGAGACCATCTACTGCTGGCGCTGCCGCCTCGACATTCCGATGCTGACCGAGAGTGAATGGGCGATCCTGTCCCCACACCTCAGCAACGCCCTCGAGCGCATCAAGAGCTACCGCCAACAGCACAACTGTTCGTTGCAGGAGGCGCTCGAAAAGGGTCTCGGCGCCTCGCTGGATGTCTACGAGCGCCTCACCGGGTTCAAAGAGACGAATCCCAACGCGCTTTGGCACCACAGGCGCAGCATCTACGGCCCTCCTTGTCCTTCGTGTGGCAAACCATTCCGCACCCCGCAGGCGCGATTCTGCGCGATGTGCAGCGCCGAACGGCTTCGAGATACCACCGGCAATGGGTAGCGGTCAACTCCATCATGCCGAACTACAGCATCTGCATGCGGCCAGGAGGTGCCGCTGGCGTGCGTCCGCTTTAGGACGTTCGGGCCGCGTCGCGCGCGGGTTGGCACATGCTCAAATGTCGGGCAGCAATCGTTAACGATCCCCATACAATAGGGCAGGCTTCATATGGCCATCATCCAGCTCGGCTCAGAGTCCGAATACATAAGAATCACGCTGCGCAGTCCGTACAACACAGAGGGCTGGTGCCGGGCGACAGTGGACATCGCATTGCCCTGTTTCCGTGGCCATATCGAGCCATGGCTGGAGGCTGAAGACATAGAACGCTTCGCCACTGAACTGCAGCGGGTACACGAGTTGCTCAAGGGAGAGGCCAAGTTGCTGCCGCGAGAAGAGCAGTTCACGCTCCATGTGCAGGCAGGAATCGGAGGTCACATAACCGTTTGCGGAGTCGCTTGGTCTGGAGCAACCTACGGCGATAAGTTGCAGTTCGCGCTGGAGCTTGATCAGTCCTACCTTCCGACTACTCTCTCGCAACTTGTCAGTGCTACGAACCCGAAGTAAGCCTAGCCCTTTGCTCGAGCGGACGGCCATCTATGCGTCTCTTCAGAGCGTCCGAGCCACCTTCTTCTCCAACAGTTCGCGCACCAGTGATGGACTGCTTTGAGGCGGCCGACCGGAAGGGGCCGACCGGCTGCTAAGGGTCGTTCTGAGACAGTCGTTGCAGGCGCACGAACGCCCACCGGCCTGCAGTAGCGGACTTCCCACCATGCGGCCCGGCCGATCGGCTCCGGCTAGCAGCAGCCCTTCAATTATCGTGGGGCACTTCGCTTTCGATGACGCTGGCCTCGCAAAGGCCCCCACATCGCCTGCAGCTTCCGATGACATACGTTGAGCTTCCTCGTCTTTCCAGGCGCGGTCGCTCAATGCCCAAGTCTGCCGCCTGGCATTGATCGCACCAGGTATCAGACGCCAAGCCGCGCTGTTCTTCCACTGACAAGGTCTCGAACTTGTTGGGCAACATCCCCTGAGTTTACGCAGCGCGGCGCGGGCGGCCAAAGTTTCCACTGAAGGGCTGTCTTTCGAGCGCCCGGGGGAAATGTCCGCGACGGGTCGATTGTGTGAGTTCTCGGACGCACGAAGCGGATGTCCGGCCGCGCCAGGTCGAGGCGCAGACGAACCTCTGTTCATCCAGCGTTGCCGATGGCGCTTCGCAGCGGCAGCATTGCCGCGGTGAGCGGACATTCGAAGTCCCCGGCCGACCGGCAGCAACTGCTGCACAGCGGTCGTCAGGCCATGCAGGACTGCTTCGGGCTGGTTGCGGTCGGTCAGAGCCCGTCGCCCGAGCGACCGCTCTGGCGAAGAGGAGCCCTTCGTTGCGTGGCGAAAGGATGTGCTCAGTGTCGGCCGCGTGGGCGGTGGCAACAGCGACGGGGACTCACGTGCTCGAATGGCTGCTGTCGTGAGCAGCGAAGGGCGGACATCGACCCGTTGCGGTCTTTCGGTTCCGCGAACAGGTCACTACAAAGCGGTCATGAACGAGCCAGTTTCTGCAGGGTCTCAACGACGGCTCGATGCTCCTCCCCAACGAGGCCGAGCTTCCTGTGAAAGCGGAACGGCGAACTGTCGATCTGTGCAGCGAGCAAGGCTTGCTCAGCGTGCAATCTGGCCTGCGCCCGTTCTTGACGATCCGCGTGAATCAAACTCGCAGCGACATGCCGCTTGAAGTGATCGAGGGGAAACTTTGCATCGTTCGCCCTGTTCTCGAGCGTGAGCAACGCTCGCTCGTACTCCGGCCGCAGCTTCTTCGTCGCCACGAGGAATGGGTAGTCCACGAACATCGTCGTTTTATGACTGGGGCGTTGCTGTTCGGTGGACAGGATCTCCTTCATGGCCGCCAGAGCGTCGTCGATTCGTGCAAGTTCCAACAGCGCCTCAGCGCGGGCGAGTAAGGCACGCACATGCTCGAAATCGCTCTTGGCAGTCTCGAAGTACGTCTCGACCAGCCGCAAGGCCACGTGTGGGTGCTTTCTAGCGAGAGTGAGCGCTTGAATGATCAGGTGCTGATCTCGCTGAGTTCGCGAGCGTGCGAGTCGGGCAAAGAAGGCCTTCTCGATCTCGATATCCCAGCTTGTGTTGCGAAACCATTCTTCAGCGCTCATAAGTATTTGATCCATCGAGGTCGCCTACCTGAAAGCAGCCCCTGGCGACCGGCAGCAAGTGGCCGGAGACGAAATCGAGGGCGCAAATCATTCGGCCCGCTGCGGCGCGGCTGGCAGCCCGAGAACCAATGAAATCACTACGGCTTCACCCTCCTGTCGCGCAAGCTCGAGCGCTTGTTCGTGCTCAGTCTCGCCTATGACCTGCTCCGACGAGATCACGCTCGGGAGGCAGATGTACTCGTCGAAAGTCAGCCCCTGGGACCTGCACCAGCCGTGAGCCCAGGCGCCCGCTTCGGGTTGACTTTCAGCTTGTACATAGAAGTGCGCCACAAGCGACACTTGTCGTGCCCCGCCTAGCGGCAACGCGTACGACGCGCCAGGCGAGCCCAGGAGAGCTCGAAGGTAAAAGACTGGTGCATCCGTCATCTTGGAGATGAGGTTACCCGAAACCCGCCATCGGCCAACGGCTGGTCATGGCCGACTGTTGCCAACCGGCGGGCAGTGACTCTTCGCAGCGATCACCGCAATCTTGCCCTTGCCTCCAACCACAACTGAGCCATGCGTTCGGAAATCGGATATCGCCTGTCCTCAGGCTCACCCCTGAGCGCGGGCGCTGCCCAGTAGCACATCGTTGAAGCATGAGTCTCCGGCGCGGCCAGCAGAAATTCTTCCAACGCTGGCCACCATTCCGGCTCTTGCGCGCCATCCATCATTGCCTCGTCGGCACATGCGACAGTCAGTTCCATCAACGAGAAGTGCTCGTCTTCTGTCCAACTGTTTGACCGCAGCTGCTCGATCAGCATCGGCATCAACTCCGAGTTCGCATTGTCGAGGTCCCAGTCCTGCATTTGCGGATGCCAGCCGAGCGACAGCTCTTCAGAGAGGCGTTGCTCGACATGCGGCAGGCTGTGCCTTTCAAGATGCCTGAGGTCGGCTGGGAGGCGCATGGTTGGACTGAAGTGGAGGCCGATAGAGTACCCGGTAGCGGTCGCTCCCGACCGATGGCAATTGGCCGTTAATCGCTGGTCGCCGGATCGACCCAATCGGGTCGCAGACCATGCTCGAACTCCTCGCGCACCCTCCTCAAGGATTCGAGGTCGCCCA
>Ga0065165_1003476_pt1 | contig 11001 bp, 8 predicted proteins | sample AraplaMF_Cvi_mMF_FD_63813 | JGI IMG/M metagenome (GOLD analysis project Ga0065165, IMG submission 63813) | Arabidopsis root microbial communities from the University of North Carolina, USA - plate scrape MF_Cvi_mMF (version 2) (version 3) | ecosystem: Host-associated > Plants > Roots > Endosphere... | reverse complement strand
GATGCATATAGGCGTGAATGTCCGGAGAAGTAGTCTTTTGCCATGGGATGTGCTGTTATAAGTGGTGCCAGATGTAATATACGTTGTCCTCGGGCTGGGTGTATAACTTTTCTTAAAAAATAGATCTAGTTGATTGTGGGTACAATTCTCCGTAATAGCCTTTTTAGAGAATAGGGAAACCATTTCTTGCGGCACGGAAGAATATTATTGTCAAATGAGTTGATTGCTTTTTCTTCATCATCAAATAAAGACTAAGCTATGAATAATACCTGCCACAATCATTTGATTGCTATTTGCTGTTTATTGTGTTTGATTGCTCTGTTCGAATGCTCCAATAAAGTGGAAAACGCCAAGATGACACCTGAGTCTGAACTGCCAAAGGAGATTACGTATAAACAATCCGATTATGGTGATGCGTGGCCCTTTACTGTCGATGAGGTAACTGTGTATTGCAGTGGGTATCGAAGGGTTTATTTCAGGGCTAATGGAAGAGTTTATCCCTTGAACGGAAAAGCAATAATGGACTCGAAAAGGAATTATAATGCGATTTGGCGGGATAACCCTAAGGTTTCAGGAATTAAGATCGATGTGCCGTCTGAGTTTATTGCGAATGCTCTTAAAAATTGTGATGACCTCGATTGATTTAAATAAAAGCCCCGTTTTATGATAGGCGGGGCTTTTATTGTATTAACGTTTTAGACTATTTACGGATAAGTAATGCGAGTTCTTTCATTTGGTCTTCGGAGATTGTTGAGGGGGAGTCGATCATGACGTCTTTGCCGGCGTTGTTTTTGGGGAAGGCGATGAAGTCGCGGATCGAGTCGGCACCGCCGAAGATTGAGCAAAGGCGGTCGAACCCGAAGGCGATGCCACCGTGGGGGGGAGCGCCGTATTCGAATGCGTCCATGAGGAAGCCGAATTGCTTTTTGGCTTCTTCTTCGGAGAAGCCGAGGTGTGTGAACATGAGTTGTTGTGTAGCGCGGTCGTGGATACGAATTGAGCCGCCGCCGACTTCTGTTCCGTTGATTACCATATCGTAGGCATTGGCGCGTACTTTACCGGGAGCGGTATCGAGGAGCGGAATGTCTTCGGGTTTTGGTGATGTGAACGGGTGGTGCATGGCGTGGTAGCGGCTTGTTTCCTCGTTCCATTCGAGGAGGGGGAAGTCGAGTACCCACAGGGCGGCGAATTTATTTTTGTCGCGCAGGCCGAGGCGTTCGCCCATGAAGAGGCGGAGTTCGTTGAGTTGTTTGCGTGTGGCGTTTGTTTCGCCGGGGAGTAGGAGGATGAGGTCGCCGGGTTTTGCGTTGAATCGTTCCACCCATGCTTTCAGTTCTTCCGGTGTATAGAATTTATCTACCGACGATTTGATTGAGCCGTCGGCTTTGTATTGAACGTATATGAGTCCTTTGGCACCGATCTGGGGGCGTTTTACATATTCTGTGAGTTCGTCGATTTGTTTGCGTGTGTATTCAGCGCATCCGGTAGCGGCGATGCCTACTACAAGTTCGGCGCTGTCGAACACGCCGAAGTTCTTGCCTGCTGTGAGGTCTGTTACTGTGTTGTCGCCGGTGTTCTTGAGTTCTACGAATTTCATGTCGAAGCGCGTATCCGGTTTATCTGACCCGTACGTGCGCATAGCGTCATCGTAGTACATGTGCGGTACGGACGGCATGTCGATACCTTTTACGGTTTTGAATAGGTGGCGTACGAGGCCTTCGAACATGTTGAGGATGTCTTCCTGTGTGATGAAGGACATTTCACAGTCGATCTGTGTGAATTCAGGTTGGCGGTCAGCGCGGAGGTCTTCATCGCGGAAGCATTTTACTATCTGGTAGTATCTGTCGAAGCCGGATACCATGAGTAGTTGCTTGAATGTTTGGGGCGATTGTGGGAGTGCGTAGAACTCACCGTGGTGTATGCGTGACGGCACGACGAAGTCGCGAGCGCCTTCGGGTGTTGATTTGATGAGGACGGGTGTTTCTACTTCGATGAAGTTTTGTCCGTCGAGGTATGTGCGTGTTTGCTGTGCCATGCGGTGGCGCAGCTGTAGGTTTTCGCGTACGGGGTTACGGCGCAGGTCGAGGTATCTGTATTTCATACGGATCTCGTCGCCGGTTGTGGTTTCGTCTTCAATGGCGAACGGCGGCAGTTTTGCTTCGTTCAGGATTGTTAGTTTGGTGACGTTGATCTCGATTTCGCCGGTAGGCATTTCGGGATTTTTGGAATATCGTTCAATAACTTTACCCTCAGCCTGGATTACGAATTCGCGTCCGAGTGTTCGTGCTTTATCGAGTACATCGGCATCGGTTTTTCCATCGCCAAACATGAGTTGGGTGAGGCCATAACGGTCGCGAAGGTCAATCCACAGAACGCCGCCTTTGTCGCGGATGGTTTGTACCCAGCCGGCCAGGGTTACGGTCTTGTTAACATCCGCAATTCTCAGTTCACCGCAGGTATGAGTTCGTAACATGTGAGTTTTAGTTATTTTAGCCGCGAATTTAACCCCGATTCTCCAATATGCACAGGTATCCGCAAATCTTTACTTTGCTTCGGCGTATGCCGCTTTTACTGGCAAAAACAGGCCGTTTACCGGTTTTATTGCTTTTGTCGGCGTTGTTTTTTGTGTCGGCGGATAGGCCTAAGCTGGTGAAAACCAAGATAAATGATGCGATTACCGTGTCGATTCCGCAGGGCTGGCGCCCTATGGACGGGATGGATTTCTCGCAACGGTATCCATCTGTACGGGCTCCGCTTGCCGCGTATACGAATGAGGAGCGTGTTGTGGACTTCAGCGTAAATATTTCGGCGACACAATGGCCGGATCAGAATGCCGAAATGGCGAAGGGCTTTTTCAAGGCGTCGCTGATGAATATGTTCGACAAGGTTGATATGATCAGCGAAGGCGTGCGTGAGCAGAAGGGCAAGCAGTTCATTTACTTCGAGTTTGAATCGCGGATTAATGGTAACCGCCGTGAGGAGGGCACTAAAGATCCGGTGCTACGGTATACCTATATTCAGTATTTGCTGGGTAAAGGCCAGACGATAGTGTTTTCGTTTAACTGCCCTCGCCGTTTTAAAGATAAATGGCAAGAAACGGCCCATGATATGATGGAGGCCGTGAAGGTAAAATAATTTTTTACCTTTGCGCGAAATGGAACTTTTCACGGACGAATACTTCATGCGCGAGGCTTTGAAAGAAGCTGCTAAAGCCCTTGCCATACAGGAAGTACCGGTTGGTGCTGTGGTGGTTTGCAAGAACAAGATCATTGCGCGGGCTCACAACCAGACGGAAAAATTAACGGACGCCACTGCCCATGCGGAGATGCTTGCTGTTACGGCTGCGGCTAATTATCTGGGCTCTAAATATCTAAGCGAATGTACGCTGTATGTGACGCTGGAGCCTTGTGTAATGTGCGCGGGTGCGCTTCACTGGGTTCAGCTTCAGAAGCTTGTTTACGGGGCTTCGGATCTGCAACGCGGTTTCAGTCTTGTGAGCACTCCGTTGCTTCATCCGAAGACGGCGGTTGAGAAGGGGCTTCAGGCCGATGCTTGTCGTGAGTATATAGATACTTTCTTCAAGACGATTCGGGATAAGCGTAAGTGATAACACGAGGTGTTACGCATGCGTGGCGGATGGGTAATTAAAAATCAAAGACGACAATACAATTACTATGGAAATAAAAGGAAAAGTAGTGCAGTTGCTCCAACTGCAAACCGGAATGGGAAAAAAAGGACAGTGGAAAAAGCAGGAGTTCATCATTGAAACACCGGGACAGTATCCGAAGAAGGTATGTCTTTCTGCCTGGGGTGATAAGGTTGATCAGTACCGTTTGGCGGTAGGAGACCAGGTAAATGTAGCTGTAGATCTAGAGAGTCGTGAATATAACGGACGCTGGTATACAGAGGCCCGTGCGTGGAAACTTGAAAAGATAGGCGGAGGTGGAAGCGAGTCTGCGCCGCCGCCGGATGATGAGCCATTCTTCTCTCAAGGAAGCAGCAGCTCGTCGGACGAGATGCCTTTCTAAGCTAATCGTATTGACTTTTAACCCTTTACAGCCGGTGTTGATTTCTAAATTTCTACGGAATCAATACCGGCTGAATTTTCTTAGTAGGGTTATGGTTGTATATTTGGCTTCGTAAAACCGTCACGTAAACACTTCTATGTGGCAGAACGGCCCTAATGTTCGCTATTACATTTGGGCATTTAACTGGCACAAGATTGTTGAACGGTGACACATTATACATGTTCAACCTATAAAACGACTTTCGTATGGCATTTACCTTACCTGCGCTTCCGTATGCATTCAACGCATTGGAGCCGCACATCGATGCTAGAACCATGGAGATTCACCACGGTAAGCATCATAACACCTACGTAACCAACCTCAACAATGCTATTGCGGGCACAGACGCCGAGAAGCTCAGCATTGAAGAGATCTGCAAGAATATCTCCAAGTATCCTGCTGCTGTTCGTAACAACGGTGGTGGACACTATAACCATAGCCTGTTCTGGACTATTCTTGGTCCGGAAGGTGGTGCGCCGACAGGTGCCCTTGCTGATGCAATCAATGCTGCATTTGGCAACCTCGATGAGTTGAAGAAGCAATTTGCCGCGGCTGCTACGGGTCGTTTCGGTTCAGGCTGGGCATGGCTTATTAAGGATGCGAGCGGTAAACTGGCTATCACTTCTACTGCCAACCAGGATAACCCCCTGATGGATGTAGCTGAAACCAAAGGTACTCCTATACTCGGTCTTGATGTATGGGAACACGCTTATTACCTGAACTACCAGAACCGCAGACCTGATTACATCACTGCTTTCTGGAGTGTGGTAAACTGGAATGAAGTGGCGAAGCGTTTCGCGGCTAAGTGAGCCCAGACTTTATAACTAAAAAAGCCCCGTTCGGATGTATATCGGAACGGGGCTTTTTCTTTTGGTATAGTCTGTAGCCTGCTACTGCATCCGTATGAGGTATGCTTTAGGCCAGAGCTTACCTGTGACGAGTAGCGCTTTTGAGTTGGCATCGTAGGCGATACCGTTGAGGACATCGGCCGCGGGATACATGCTCGAAATCTCGTTACAGATGCGCGAGAGGTCTAATCTGCCTACTACTTTACCTGTGGCAGGATCTATCTTTATGATCAGCGGCAGCTCCCATACGTTGGCATAGATATAGCCGTTTATGTATTCGAGTTCGTTGATCTTTTCGATTCGGTTGCCGCCTTCGGTTACGGGTAGGGTGCGTACTGTTTTCAGGGTAGCGGTATCGAGGTAGTAAATTTTATCGGTACCGTCGCTGAGGATGAGGTTCTTGTTGTCGTGTGTAAGACCCCAGCCCTGGCGGTAGTTGTCGTATGTAAACTGACCGAGCTTTTGGTATGTGCGGGCATCGTATATGAAGCCTACGTTGCTCTGCCAGGTGAGTTGATAAATTTTGTTGTTGAGGAGTGTGATGCCTTCTCCAAAATATTCGCCCGGCAGGTTTACTTTTTTATCGTGCTCGCCGGTTCCGGGATTTACTTCTGCTATCCACGATGTGTTGGGTTGGCCCGTGCTTTCGAGGATTTTGTTGTTATGAATGATCAGTCCTTGTGTAAAGGCTTGTGGGTTATGCGGCAATACATTCAAAACAGTGTACGCTATTTTTTGTGTGCCTGCCGTTGTTGTGGTTTGCTCTTTGTCTTTTTTACCACAGGATGCTACCAGCACTGCTGACAGGGTGACTATAGCTAGTATCGATCGGTTTCTCACAGTTGATTTCGTTTTATTCTTTATGGAAAGGGCCGGGTTGTTTACCGGATCTTCCATTACAATCCTTATAAACAACCAAAATTAAGCCGAATAACGCAAAATCTCATACCATAGGTCCTTTTACGACGAAATTTTAATGTTTTGCTTACGGGACGGTGGGTTAATCAAGTCCGATCATTATGAATGCACCCCAGTAGATGGGTTCGGGGAATTGTGTGCGAAGTTCTTTTTTTGCATCTACAAAGCTTTGGCGGAGGTTGCCGGTGTTGAGCCATTTCTGATAGAATTTGAGCATGAGTTGCTGGGTAGCGTCGTCGTCTACTTTGAACATGCTCATGACGAGGACTTTTGCGCCGGCTACGAGGAATGCGCGTTGTAAGCCATAGACGCCTTCGCCTGCTTCGAGGTCGCCGAGGCCGGTTTCGCAGGCGCTCAGTACGACGAGGTCGGTTTTGTCGAGGTTGAGGTTCATGGCTTCGTAGGCTGTGAGGATGCCGTTTTCCATGTTGAAGTTATATTCGGTTTTCTCCATGAGGTCGCCAGCGCCTTTTAGTAACAGGCCTGTGCGCATGAGTGGGTTTTGGGTTAGTACGGCTTCGTTGCTTTCGATTTGCTCTTCGAGTGTTAGGGGTGTTGTGGGGCGGTAGAAGCCGTGCGTGGCTATGTGGAATATTTTGGGGCTGTTTAGTTCTTTGATTTTTTCTTCGGATGCGGACTGCTCGATATATTCTGCGGTAGCCCAGCCTTTTTGTTTTAACATGTACTGTACCTGGTTAACTTCTTTTTCTGTGCCGGGGAGTGATGCAATGCTTTGGCCGGTTGAGGCTGTGAGGTAGAAGGTTGGGTTGCCGAATACGGATGCTGTGTTTTCGGTGTTGCCTGCTTTGGTTTTGATACGGCGGAGGTAAAGGTCTTTCGTGTTGCTTACGAGGATGATGTTGGAGTTGTCTATGACGTAACGTCCGTCGGGTGTTGCTATTGCTTCGAGGTTGATCTGGTTGTAGATGCCGTCGGCAGAGAGGTATAGGGTAGCGGCCTGTCCGATCTCGTCTTGTATGGGTTTCCAGAAGATGCCGTATGATATACTGTCCGCTACTTTGCCTACGATACAGTTACGGTAGTATTTGAAGTAACGGGTTTCCATTTTTTTTCCGTCTTTGAAGATGATGGCTTTGGGACGGGCAAGGTCATTGCGTATATATAATGCTGTGTAGATTACGGAGTCGGTGAAGGTGTGATTGAAGTGGCGGTACCGGACGAGCTCTACGGCGACTTCGTTTGGTTTAAGTGATTTTTTTACGTCTTCGAATGTTATGCGTTTGTTTTCGAAGTTCTGGCCGAACAGTTCAGATTTCTGACTCAGTTCTTTTTCGAGACGTTCTACTTCCTGTTGCAAGACAACTGGATCTATGCCGCCTTCGAGGAGTTGTGCCTGGCTCATGGAGAGCGCGAGGGTGAGTTGTTCTTTACGCTGTATCCATTGATTATATTGAGCTTTGAGTGCTTCGTCTGTGCTGCTGAGTATACGTTCGCGTATTTTTATTGACGAGTTGAGCAGCAGCGCTTTGGTGAGCAGCTGGTATGTATATACTTTGCCGGTTAGGTCGCGGAAGTCTTCGAGGTTGGAGAAGGCGAGTGTGTTGTAGAATTCGAAGTCGCCCTTGATTGTGTTCCAGTATTTTGCTTTTTCGCGTTCGCTCAATGCGGGGAAGAATTGTTTGATGAAGGTTTCGTAGTTGGCGAGTGATTCTTCGACGAGTTGCTTGGAACGTTTATAGTTCTTCTGCATGTAATATACTTTGCTGAGCTTTGATAGTACTTTGACATACTCGGGATGGCGTATGCTGAAGAATTTTTCGTACAGGTCTTTTGCCTGGTTGTAGAATTCTTCCGCTTTTTTATAGTTTTTCTGTTGATAATATACATCGCCGGTGAGTGTATAAATGCCCGCGGCGTTGATGTTGTTTTTGGTGCCTGTTTTTGTACGCCAGATTCCTTCGGCTACGGTAAGCGCGTTGAATGCGGCATCGTATTGTTTTTCGGAGATGTAGAATACGGCTACGTTTTTCAGTATTTCGGCATACTGGGGATTGTCTTTGCCCAGTTTGGCGGCGACTACGTCGCGTGCTTCGAGCATGAGTTTTTCGACGACTTTGACGTTGTCTCCCCTATAGAATTTGATAAGGGCGAGCTGTGATATGGATTTGGCGGTTTCGATATGGTTGCGTGTAAACTGTTTTTCCTGGCTTGTCAGCGCTTTGGCTATTTGTTTTTCGGCTTTGTCGTAATCGCCGAGAGTGTAGTAGATGTCGCTTAATAGTTTCTGTGATGAGGCTGTTCGTGTGGAGTTGTCGGTATAGATTTTTACGGCGATCTGGTTGGCTCGTTGAGCTATACGTTCGGCTTCGGTGTAGTCGCCTTTGGCGAGGAGGAGCCGGCCGCGGTTTACGAGCGGTTCGATGAGTCTGAGGGAGCTTGTGCCGTATAGTTTTTCGTAGCCGGGGATTTGTTCTGCAAGGCGTTGTTCGACTTCGGAATAGCGGCCGAGCTGAATGAGTAGTGCGGCGAGCTCGCCGGCAGCGGAGATGTCGCTTGTGATTGGAGCTTTGGATTTTTCGAAGAGCCTTGCGGAGCGGTCGAGGTTATTTTCGGCTTCGTCGAACATGCCTTTCAGGCCGTAGAGCCTGGCTTGTGTTTCGAGTGCGTGTATATAGTCGCCCAGGCGTAGGTCGTCTTTGCGATACTCTTCAAGGATTTTCAGTGACCTGGTGATGTTCAGTTCGGCTTTTTCATACTGGCCGAGGTTGATCTGTAGCTGGGCTACCCGGTCCAGTTCTACGGCGTATTCGGGGTCAAGGTTGTCGTATTTGGAACGGGATACGTCGAGTGCGCGGTCGAGTGTTGTGTTGGCTTGTGTATACTGGTCAGTGTACTGATAGAGCAGGGCCAGGTGGTTTAGTATGTCGAGGTTGTCTTTATGCCATGCGCCGATTTCGGGTGCTACTACTTTGGTGTAGCTGGTTTCGAAGATGCGTTCGGCTTCGTCGAGGTTGTTTGTAAAGTCCAGGTAGAAGCTGGCCAGTTGTATGCGTGCCAGGTGATACTGGGGTGAGCTTTCGCCGCAGAGTTCTTTTTTTATTTCGGTTATGCGGGTGAGGTACTGCTCAGCATTGCTATACTTTTTTTCTTTTTGCGCTACTTCATACAGAAACCAGAGTATACGCTCCGTAGTTTTATAGTTGGCCGGGAGTGATTGTGCGTTGATGATGGCTACGGCATCGTTCTCTAAGTTGCGTGTACGGTCGCGGCTGAGCCTGGAGTCGAATTCTATTGTGCTGAGGTTTATACGCGCGAGGCTTGATTTGGCGAAGTTCTTTTCGATTATTTTTTCGTATTCTTTTTTGGCGTTAGCATATATACCCTTGCTGTTGTTTTCGAGTAGCTCTTTAAGAAAGTCCAGATAGAGATCTAAAGCCAGCGCGTTGGTGGGCTTCATGATGCGCCGGAGGTCGTTGAGGATGCGATCGAATTTAAGGTTTTTATCGCTTCGCTTAATGCTGCCGTTATCTACTTCCATTTTGGCGTTGAGGTAGTAGTTTTCTACGAGGTAGAGGTTTTTTTCGCCCATGTATCGCTCGTTCTTACGAATCCATAGCTGTGATGATTTGAATGCGGAGTCGGCCGAGATGAGGTTTCCTTTTTTGCCGTAGGCATCGGCTATCAGTGTGAGCATCTGTGCGTAGTTTCCGAAGCGTACGGGTATTTCGCTTTCGGGTACACGTTGCAGTTTGCCATCGGCTGTGATTTCTTTTTCTACGGCGTGTTTGGCGAAGTATGTTTCGTACTCGCGTAACAATGTTATCGCATCGTTGTAGAAGCCCTGTCCAATCATGGCTTCGCCTTCGGCCAGCGCGAGCTTGCCTTTGGCAGCATCGGTAAGCTGGTTGATGCCCTGGTATACGGCGCGTGCTTTAACGACATATTCACGTGCAAGCCTGTAGTTTCCGTAGTCGAGGTAGATGCCGGCAATGTTTGTAAGGGTTTCGGCATAGCCTGTGCTGGCTTCGCCGAAGGTGTCGCGGCTGCTGGTTAGTGCACTGTTGATGGTATTGTCGAGGCCAGCGAGGGTACCGAGTGCAAGGTTGAGGCGCGCTTCGCGGATATACAGGCCAGGCATGTATGGCTTATATCCCGGTTCTTTGTTTATTGATGTCTTTAGTTTGGTTAGTGCTTTTGATGCTTTGGGCAGGCTTCCGGCTGCGTAGTCGGCGTCGATCTTTTGGAAGGCTTTATCGAGCTTTTTGTTTTGTGATGTGGCGGGGAGGTATGGTGCGGTTAGGAGGAGAAGCAGGACGAGGAGCCTGAGCCTGGTTGTGTTCATGGGGATGCAGGGTTAGTAGTAGGCGATTCGTTGACTAAGATAGTGAATTGGGTTGACTTATGAGGGGGGAGTACCCGAATGGGGAAGATGGAATCAGCGCGAGTGCGGAGTGCGAGAGCGGAAATTCAGCGTGAGCGTGAGAGCGGGGAATTGGGGCGGTAGTGAGGGGCGCCCGGGGGCGAGCCGGAGCCGTGGCAGTTTTAGTACGGCGAATATCAGCGATATATAACGGCAGGGGTGATCTTTCGGGATGTCGTAGTAGCGTTGGCAGTCCGGTACTGCAGTTTGAAACTGCGCCATCACTGGTACAAGCCACCGCCGCGAAAACGGGGCAGGGAGGGCATGACTAAATACCTGGACGAGAGCATCCCAAGATTCAAGGATTGCACGGTATTGTTGTAGCAGGTACATTAGTGTATGACTCCTTTTGAACCTAACACACTGGTCTCGTTTTCCGGTAAGAAATCGTCGTATCCAATCCAATCTGAATCTGTATTAGCACCTGCGGCGGCTTCTGTGGTTAATGGTAAGGTTTCGGTTCCGGTGTCTGTAGGTGTGCCTGCGGTTCCGGCGGGGTGGGTGGATCGTAATACGGCTATATTGGTTGTACATGGAATAGGGGAGCAGTTGCCGCTGGAGACTATTGACGCGTTTGGGCGAGGGCTTGTACATGAATACCGGAAGACGTTTGGTGACCGGTTGCAGATACAGCATAAGGTTAAGGCGAAGGGATTTGATGGTAAGGGCCATTGGTTCGATAATGTTGTAAGGCTAACGCTGGAGGGGAGTTCTACCTATATCGACCTGTACGAATACTACTGGGCGAATTACACCCAGGATAAGGCTTCGTGGAAGGATCTTAATT
>Ga0065165_1003475_pt1 | contig 11003 bp, 8 predicted proteins | sample AraplaMF_Cvi_mMF_FD_63813 | JGI IMG/M metagenome (GOLD analysis project Ga0065165, IMG submission 63813) | Arabidopsis root microbial communities from the University of North Carolina, USA - plate scrape MF_Cvi_mMF (version 2) (version 3) | ecosystem: Host-associated > Plants > Roots > Endosphere... | reverse complement strand
GATTTTACGCCAGTGCGTTCCAGGCTGACGATCATGCGCCATGATGGGCCGTGTGTTTGAGAGTGGGCGTTTACGATGTCGTGGTTGCCGCCGGTTTCTACGTTTATGCGCAGCGGTTTTATGCGCAGCAGGTGCTCCATGTAGCTGTCTTTGTAAGCACCCCAGAATACATTTTCGGCCGCGGTGGCGGGTTGGCCCAGGGCTACTGCGGGGCCGTGGGTAGTTTTCCATTCTTCAATGGATTCTACAGCCAGAGCGAAGGCTTTGCGTACTACTTCGCGTGCGGTTTCTTTTTCGGGGGTGTTCTGTATGTCGAACAGCGGCAATGCGGGCTGTTCTTTCAGCAGGCGTATAGTGTTGAATGTGGAAGGCTTGCTCAACGCCATGTCTGTACGTTCGAGTTCATCCCACAGAAGTGGCATGAGATGGTCCCACCAGGCTTCGTAGTAGGAGGCGCCTTCGGAGTTTCTGGTGTTGTTGTAGTCCCACGTTTGCAGTGTGCCGATGGCGGTTTTCTCTGCGGCGGTGAAGTTCTGCACGATGGTTGTGTCGAGCAGATAGTTGAGGAACAACGGGAGGCTTTCTTCTGCTTTCAGGTTGTAGTTGTCGTTTTGAAGCTTCATCATGTCGGCCACACCGAGCTTTTCGGTTTGTGAGAGTACTTTGTTGATGCGGCGGTTGCGGTAGGCTTCCCAGCTTACGGCGGTGATGTAGTAGGGGTATGATGCATCAACAGGGTATTGGTTGGCGGAGCTTATGAAAGCCCGTTCGGGATTCTTCTGGGCGATGTTCTGCTCGTTGGGGATGAATGCCTGCCAGCCGTTGTTGCGTTTGCTGCCGTCGAGTACAAATTTGCCTTCGCCGGCGCGGCGTACGGGGAATCGTCCCTGTATACGCATGGCGATGTCGCCCGATGTGGAGGCAAAGACAAAGTTCTGTGCGGGTGATGAATAGTGGTTGAGCGCTTCCATGTAGTCGGCATGGTTTCGTGCGCGGTTGAGTTTGTAGAATGTGAGCAGTTCGATGGATTTGTCGTGGGCGATCCAACGGAAGGCATAGTGCTTTTTATTGTCTTCGGCGTGAAACTGTTCGTCGTAGGTTACGGGGCCCCAGTGGGTATAGACGACGGTGTCGTAGAATGACGGCTGGTCGCGTACTTTGAATTCTTCGACTACTTTCTCAGTGTTGACCCATTTGCCGTCGAGCATGTATCGGTCTTTGCGGCTGTTCTCGAATGTAATCCTGTACCAGTCTACGAGGTCGCGTTGTGCGTTGGTTACGCCCCAGGCGATGGAGTCGTTGAAGCCGATGATGACGCCGGGAGATCCGGGCAACGATACGCCCATGGTATTGATGCCGGGTGCGTTGAGTTGTATGGTGTACCAGAGTGATGGCAGATTTAGCGACAGGTGCGGGTCGCTGCAGAGCAGGGGTGAGCCTGTTGTGGTTTTGCTGCCGGCTACAGCCCAGTTGTTACTGCCGGTGTTTACATCTGCCCCGGGTAGTTTTTTTGTGCGGATATATTCGGCCGGCACAGCCATGGGGACGGTGTCGAACTTGATGAGTGGGAATTTCCAGTTTCCGGTGTTTTCAACGATAGGATCGCTTACGAGTTCGTTGTCAGGGAAGAGAAGGTTGAGGGTTTCGGGGCCGAGCAGTTTGAGTGCGTTGCTCATTTCCATGTCTTTGTCGCGCATGTTGAGCGACTGCGCCATGGATTTGAGGAGGAGGGCACATTTAAGTGTTGTCCAGGGTTCGGGCCGGTAGCCCAATAGTTTGTATTCGAAGGGCAACTGGCCTTCGCTGAGTGATTCTATATAATAGTTGATGCCTTCGGTGTATTTCCGGATCATCATGCGTGTGGTGGAGTCGCTTTCCATACCGGCCAGCGATTGTTTGGCACCGTGCACCATGCCGAGCCGACGCTGGTAGCGGTCGTAGTTCTGAATGGCTTCGCTTTTGCCGATGATTTCGGATACCCGGCCGGCGGCGGCGTGTGTCTGGAATTCCATCTGCCAGAGGCGGTGCATGGCCGTAACGTAACCCTGGGCTAGGTACAGATCTTCGCTGTTGGCGGCATAGATGTGTGGTATCATCAATGAGTCGAAGACAACGGTTACTTTGTCTTTCAGACCGGGTATGCTCAGTTCTTCCGGAGGTCGTGCGTCGTCGGCTTCGAGGTTTTTCCAGAAGCCTTGGAACGGGTTCACGAATTTGCCCACGGCGGGTATCGTTTGTGTGCCGATAACCTGGCGGGTGTCCAGGACGTAGATTAAACTGAGGGTAATGAGTAGGGAGAGAATAAATTTGAGCGCTCTCGAAGATTCCATTATCCGTTGGTTTTTTGGTGCCTTATAAAGGCCCTGGGTTTAAGAGGGGAGAGGATGACTTAAAACTTTGGGACTTTAAAACAAAACTACGCTCAAAATAGAAAGCTTTTCCTAATTTTCGGACGAAATTTCTATGAAAAATATCGATTAACGGGGTTGAAACAGATTTTATCACGCTATACGAAGGAACAGGTGAAACGGGCAGCCAACATACGGGCTATCTTTTTCGATGTTGACGGTGTGCTCACCGATGGCCGGATCATTTATGATGAGACCGGAAAGGAGATTAAGAACTTCAATGTGAAGGATGGTCAGATTATAAGCCACCTCAAGCGGGCGGGTATTGTTGTTGGGGCGATCTCGGGCCGTGACTCGGGCGCTACGGCCAAACGTTGCGCGGAGTTGAAGCTTGATTTTTGTCACCAGGGAATTGTTGACAAGGTTACTACGTTTGAGAAGCTGGTGAAACATTACGGCTTTAAGAATAAGGAGGTTGCCTTTATCGGCGACGATATCAACGATCTGGATACGCTGCGTCGTGCGGGTCTGGGTGCCTGCCCTGCGGATACGTTTGCGTATATTAAGCAGGAGGTGGACCTGGTTACGTTTGCCCGTGGTGGCGAGGGGGTGCTGCGTGAGGTGGCAGACCTTGTGCTGTCTGCCCGTGGTGAAATGGAAAGAATTCTTGGTGTCGACTAGCGGCATCGGGTATCTGTTTTTAAATTAAGTATTGACTACACATAAACCCGACTAATGGAAAAATTCAAGAGCACGGTTCAGGTAACAGACTCGATCACCCTCGGCGGCGACCGTATGGTGTTGTTTGGCGGCCCCTGTGCAGCAGAGAGTTACGATATATGTATGGAGACCGGCAGCCACGTGAAAGCATTGTGCGCGAAGCTGGGCATCGACTATGTCTTTAAATCGTCGTTCGATAAAGCCAACCGTACATCGGCTGGTTCATACCGAGGACCGTCTATTGAGGGCGGTCTTGAAATTCTTTCGCGTGTAAAGAAGGACCTTCAGGTGCCGATCGTTACGGATGTGCACGAGTCTTACCAGTGTGAGGAGGCGGCCGTGGTGGTGGATGTGCTGCAGATTCCGGCATTCCTTTGCCGTCAGACGGACCTGCTTCGCGCCGCGGCGCGCACGGGCAAGGCTGTGAAGATCAAGAAGGGTCAGTTCATGGCGCCTGAGGATATGAAGTATGCTGTAGACAAGGTACGTGAGGAAGGTAACAATAATGTATTTCTTACTGAACGCGGTGTGAGCTTCGGCTATCATACGCTGGTGGTGGATATGCGTTCGTTGCCGGTTATGCGCCAGTATACGCCGGTGATTTTTGATGTGACGCACTCGGTGCAACAGCCTGGCGGCAAGGGCGGGTCGTCTGGCGGACAACGTGAGTTTGCTCCGTTCCTGGCGCGTGCCGCAGCGGCTACCGGTGTGGATGGGTTCTTTATCGAGACACACCCGAATCCCGAGAAGGCGTTGAGCGATGGCCCGAACATGATTCCGCTTCATGAGATGGAGAAGTTCCTGACGATGCTGAAGCAGTACTGGGACCTGGGGAAACAAAACCAACTGTAATTTATATGCGCCGCAGCCGATTGCTTTTTTGGATGGGAGTTATGGTGGTATTGTGCTGGCCGGCACATGCCCGGCTTCTGGCTCAGAAACGCGTTGACGGTTTCGTTATTCTCAATTCGGGCGATACGCTGCGGGGGCAAATGAAGAAGGTAAGTTATGACCGTTACTTAAACCATGAAGTGAAGTTCTGGTATAAGGACGGTCATACTCACAAGTTCTTTCCCAACGAGCTTAAGGCGTTTCAGATCGACCAGCGTCTGTATGAGTCGCATATGATCGAGCCGCGTACGGAGACGCGTAAGTTTCTTAAGGTGGTTATCCGTGGCTATTGCATGTTGTACGAATACATGCATGCGGTGAATAAGGGCAAGGGTGGTGAGAAGGAGATTGTGCTTCAGTTTTATGTGCAGAAGGACGACGGCAAGCTTCACCTGGTGAACTTCGACCGTCTTACCGAGGGCAATGATTTTTATTTTCGCGACAATAAGGAGCTTACGTACGACATCCGCATTGGTCGTTACAAGGAGCGGCATATGCCTGAAATTGTAGCGCGCTACAATCGTGAGCGCGCGCTCTGATGATGATCCTTTTCTGATGGTCCGGCCGCAATCTGCTTGCGTGGTGCTGGTGAACGTTTGCGGTATGCTTACCAAGCGGTAGTTAGCCGTTACGCCGGTCAGTGCGATGCATTTCCAATCCTGTAAATCCTCAAAATCTTATGGGCTGTGGTGTTGTAGTTTAGCGTATATCTCCTACTTTTGTCCTAAATAGCCTACAGGTTTAGTGGACTTTATGCCTGCACATATCACTCGCTGCTGTTGTTGCGTTACCGAAAGTATTCGCGTATCGTTATTATTTTAGTGCGTCCTTAAAAACCGTCAGTTTTGAATCATATTTATCCGATAAAGACCAAAGTCAGTAGAGAAGATCGTGAGCGGCTGCTCGGCCAGCGCCCGGTACTGGTTTGGTTTACAGGACTTTCAGGATCTGGTAAGTCTACTTTGGCTGTTCAGTTGGAAGCGCAGTTGCATGCGGCAGGCTACAAAACGTATCTGCTTGACGGCGACAATGTGCGTGCCGGTCTGAACCGAGACCTCGATTTTACGGAGGCTGGTCGTGTTGAGAACATCCGTCGTATTGGCGAGGTGTCGAAGCTTATGCTGGATGCGGGTGTTATTGTGCTGTCGGCTTTTATCTCGCCCTTTCAGGCGGATCGTGAGCAGGTGAAGACTATTGTTGGGTCAGGCAATTACTGCGAGGTATTTGTGGATGCGCCGCTGGAGGTCTGCGAGCAGCGTGACGTGAAGGGTTTGTATAAGAAGGCGCGTGGGGGTGAGGTGAAGAATTTTACCGGGATCGATTCGCCGTATGAATCGCCGCAGCATCCTGATGTGCATATTCCCACCGACAAGCTTAGTATAGACGAGTCGTTGGAGAGACTTCTGGCGTTCGTACGCGGGAAGATTGAAAGGTAACGAATGTATTTTTTTCTGATTCCAGAAAAGGGAGGCTCCGCATTGGTAGCGAAGATTGATCTGGAACAGGCAGTGATAATAACTATGTAGTATGAACCACCAATATTACTTAAGTCATTTAAAGGAGTTAGAGGCCGAGGCCATCTATGTTATCCGCGAAGTTGTTGCGCAGTTTGAACGGCCGGCGTTGTTGTTCTCGGGCGGGAAGGATTCGATTGTGCTGGCATATTTGTCGCGCAAGGCGTTTTATCCGGCGCGGATTCCGTTTCCGCTGGTGCATATCGATACGGGACATAATTTTCCCGAGACGATCGAGTACCGCGACTGGCTTGTGGACGAGCTTGGCGTGAAGCTCATTGTAGGCTCGGTGCAGGAGAGTATCGATAAGGGACGTGCGAAGGAGGAGACGGGTTATGGCGCGAGCCGTAATGCGTTGCAGACGGTCACATTGCTGGATACGATTGAACAACATAAGTTCGATGCCGCGATGGGCGGTGCCCGCCGCGATGAAGAGAAGGCCCGTGCGAAGGAGCGCTTCTTCTCGCACCGCGACGAGTTTGGCCAGTGGGACCCGAAGAACCAGCGCCCTGAGCTTTGGAACCTGTTCAACGGCCGCAAGCATCAGGGGGAACACTTTCGCGTGTTTCCGATTTCTAACTGGACTGAGATGGATGTATGGCAGTATATCTTTGCCGAGAACATTCCGATACCGAGTTTGTACTATGCGCACGAGCGCGAGGTGATTGTGCGCGACGGGGCGCTGCTTTCTACGTCACCGTGGTTAAAGCTGAAGCCTGAGGACGAGCCGTTCCGCAAGCTTGTGCGTTTTCGTACCTGCGGCGATATGCCGATTACGGGAGCGGTAGAGTCTGACGCGGACACGATCGAGAAGATCATTGCCGAGGTAGCGGCTTCGCGTAAGACGGAGCGTGGTACCCGGGCTGATGACAAGCGTTCGGAGACCGCTATGGAAGACCGCAAGAAGAGCGGTTATTTTTAACAGACTTAGCACGCAAACACCACCAGTTTCAGTACTTAAAACATTGTATCGGTATGAGTTCGTCCATAAATAACCAGCTTTTAAGATTTACCACCGCCGGTAGCGTTGACGACGGCAAGAGCACGTTGATCGGCCGGCTGCTGTACGATAGCAAATCTATTTTTGAAGATCAGCTTGAAGCGGTTGAGGCTTCGAGCGCCCGCAAAGGATTCGATTATGTAGACCTTTCGTTGTTAACGGACGGTCTGCGGTCGGAGCGGGAGCAGGGCATTACGATCGATGTTGCTTACCGCTATTTTGCGACCCCCAAACGGAAGTTCATTATTGCCGATACGCCCGGGCACATTCAGTATACCCGTAATATGGTTACTGGTGCCTCTACGGCCAACCTGGCGCTTATTCTGATAGATGCCCGCAAGGGGCTTGTGGAGCAGACGTACCGGCACTCGTTTATTGCCTCGCTGCTCAAGATTCCTCATATTATCGTATGCGTGAACAAGATGGACCTGGTGGACTATGCCGAGGACGCGTACGAGAAGATTGTGGAGGAGTACAAGGCTTTCTCGGCCAAGCTTGAGGTGTCGGATATTCAGTTTGTGCCCATCAGCGCGCTGGCGGGTGACAATGTGGTGAACCGCTCTGAGAATATGGGCTGGTACCAGGGAGCCACGCTTCTGCATATGCTGGAGACAGTGCATATTGAAAGCGATCACAATCATATTGACAGCCGTTTCCCGGTGCAGTACGTCGTTCGTCCGCAATCGAAAGAACACCATGATTTTCGCGGGTATGCGGGGCGTGTAGCCGGTGGTATATTCCGGCCGGGCGACGATGTGACGGTGTTGCCTTCGGGCTTCCAGTCTAAGATCAAGTCGATCAACTTTGGCAGCGAGCAGCTGGAGGAGGCATTTGCCCCGATGTCTGTTACAATAACGCTGGAGGACGATATCGATGTGAGCCGTGGTGATATTCTGTCGAAGCCGAACAACCAGCCGCAGGCTGAACAAGATATTGATGTGATGCTTTGCTGGATGAATCAACGGGCGGTAAGTCTGAATACGAAGCTCTACATCCGCCACACTACCCGTGAGGTGCGTGGTGTTCTGAAGGAGATTCAGTATAAGCTGGACATCAGTACGCTGCACCGCCTGGAGAATGTGGATCAGCTTATTATGAACGATATAGCCCGGGTCAAGCTCCGTACGGCCCAGCCGTTGCTGGTTGACAGCTACCGCAAGAACCGTATTACCGGCAGCATTATTCTGGTAGACGAAGGAACGAATGAGACCGTGGCGGCGGGAATGATCGTTTAACCGTTTAGCCGAAGTTTATGGATTATAAAGACCTCCTCAACGCGGCGCTTCGAGCGGCCGAAGAAGCCAGCCGTGTTATTCTGGACGTGTACGGATCAGACGATTTCCAGACGGAGCAAAAGGCTGACGATTCGCCCGTTACGATTGCCGATAAGCGCGCTCACACGGTTATAGTAAAACACCTGGAAACCACCGGCCTTCCCATTCTAAGCGAGGAGGGGGCCGAGATACCGTATGCCGAGCGCAGCCAGTGGGCGTATTTCTGGATGGTGGACCCGTTGGACGGTACGAAAGAGTTTTTGAAACGCAATGGTGACTTTACAGTAAACATTGCATTGATCAGTCAGGGGGTACCCCGGCTTGGGGTGGTCGCTATACCTGTGACAGGGGAGATATATTATTCAGCTCCCGGTTGTGGAGCCTTTAAACGCACGGATGGCCGCGACGTTGTATTACACAAACGCACTACGGCCGATCGATCCCGTCAGGGGCTGCGTGTTATGGCGTCGCGTACACACCTCGACGACCAGACGGTATCGTTTATTGACGGCCTTACGGAACCCGTGCTGGTATCGCGTGGGAGCAGTCTGAAGTTTTTGTTGCTGGCAGAGGGGCTTGCCGATCTGTATCCACGGTTTGGCAGAACGATGGAGTGGGATACGGCTGCGGCGCATGCCATTGTGAATGGAGTGGGGCTGCCGGTGTACCAGATGGGGCAGGTTGTGGAGTTACAATATAACAAGAAGGATCTTTCGAACCCGGGATTTCTGGCTGGGTAATGGTAGGCCATTCAACTGAGCGACAATACGTTTGAACGACTTTCGCTACCAGGGCACAATTTGATAATGTAAGATTCATATGCCGGTATGACTATTTATGATAGATGTTACAACCGACAATAAAGGGAAGTATTTCCCCAGGTTGGGAAAAGTTATTTAAATAACATCTTAATGTGAGTTACAAACGCCTCCAAAATCGCATTAAGCGGTGCGTTTATGCGGAGGACTCGCTGGTTTCTGCGGGGTGGAAATTCCTTTACTTGATGTATATTTACCGCCTCTATTAGTAAAAAAATAAAAATGATCCGGATTTGGCCGTACCTTGGCGTGCTTCTGTTAGTTTTTGGCGCCTGTGTTCCGAACAAGAAGATTGTCTATCTCCAAAAAGACGATTTAAAGAAGCGAAAGGATATTCCCAAGGATACGATTCTGCGAACGCACTCGCTGAATATCCAGGAGTATCACATCCAGCCGCTCGACATTCTCAGTATAAACTTTGAGACGCTTAGTAAGGAGGACGATGTTTTCGACTTCATTTCGAAGTTATCGACGACGCCCCGTAACGGGGGTGGCGGCGGAGGCAACAGCGGAGCAATGGTAGCCATGAACGGAGTTGTGGTGAACACAGACGGCTTTATTTCGTACGCTGTGCTTGGCAACATTAAAGTTGAAGGTCTTACATTGTTTCAGGCTCAGGACACTATCCGTAAGGTGGCATCGCAGTATATTCCTGACGTCGTTGTTCGAGTCAGGATGCTCAATTTCCGGTTTACGATACTAGGCGAAGTAAACGGCGAGAAGGTCGTAACATCTACAAATACCCGGTTGACGATGATGGAGGCGCTCGGCCTTGCCGGCGGTTTGACGGAAATGGCCGACCGGACACACATAAAGGTTATTCGCCAGCGGGGTAATGAAACGGATGTTTACTATCTCGATATGTTAAAAGAAGACTATGTGGAGTCTCAATATTATTATGTTCAGCAAAACGATGTGATCATTGTACCGCCACTGCGTCAGCGTCCTTTCAGACGTTACTTCGTCGGCAACATGGGCATCATTGCGTCCACCATATCTTTCATTGCACTTATTGTCAGTTTGACTCGCTAACAAAAAACCTCTTGGCACCTAACCGTTTACAACCCGATATGATGGACGCTGAGCCGCAGAAAGTGGCTAGCGGCGGTATAGACATCAACTTCAAGCGTATCGCCTCGCGGGCACTCCGCTTCTGGTATCTTATACTGGCGTCATTGCTCATTGCATTAACAGCGGCTTATCTGACTAACCGGTACAGCACCAGTATTTATCCCGTAACGGCGTCTATCCTAATTAAGGAGAGCGAGGAGAACGTGGGTTCGAAGTTCCTGTACAACAACGAGCTTTTAAATCCTTACCGAAACTTCTATAACGAGATCTATATCATGAAGTCTTATCCTCTGTTGGAGGATGTTGTTAAGGCGCTTCAGTTCGATGTTTCGTTTTTTGTAGAGGGTAATATCAAGACAACGGAGTACTATGATCCGGCGCAACCGATCAAGTTCTATGTTTCAGGAGATAAGAAGCCTTACGGTCGTTCGATGAACTTTCACGTGTACAAGGACAGCACTTTTTCACTGGAATATCTTTCAGACGATGACACGCGTGCGGGTAATGCGAAGGAGCACCTTCGCTTCAATGATTCGATCGATTTCAATGGGTTTAAGCTGTATGTAAGAGCAAGCGGGGACTACTCGAATTTTATAGATAAGGACTATACGGTCCGGTTTAATAACCCGTTTTCCATTGCCAAAACCTACTCGAGCAAGCTGAAGATAAACTGGGCTGAGCAGGGAGCTTCGGTCGTAACGTTGGAAATAACGGGCGCGGTACCTCAGAAGGAAAAGGCTTTTCTCATGAAGTTCATAGACCGCTATCAGGCCTATGATATAGAGAAGAAGAATAAGGTGGCTGTGATGGCCATGAAGTTCCTTGACGAACAGCTGTTGGTTATTGGTGATTCTTTGCGTCTATATGAAGATCAGGTGGAGAATTTCAAGCGACGTAATGTGATTACGGAGATGGGCGAGGAGACGAACCGCCTGTATATGAAGATCCAGGAACTGGACAATGAGAAGTTCAAATATGGTCTGGTTGAGAATTACTACGGTTACATCTCCAAGGTTCTGGCTAATGAGCAATACGACGCGATGTTTACACCTGCCAGTGTGGGGATTTCGGACGAGGTTGTTGCCGGCCTGGTAAATAAATTGATTGAGGCGCAAACCGAGGTGAGCGTTTATAAAGGTGTAGAAAACCGAGGTGCTGTAAACTTCGAGCGTAACCCGGGCTACAATGCAAAGCTTCGTGAGATAAAGCAGCTGAAGGGCGACATTATCAAGACTATCGATAACGCACGCAAAACACAGGTTATCAATATCGACTTTATCGATAAACAGATCAGACTAACCGAAGTCCGTCTTTCTCGACTTCCCAAGAGCGAGCGCGAGTTTGTAACGATTCAGCGTAATTATTCG
>Ga0065165_1003473_pt1 | contig 11008 bp, 10 predicted proteins | sample AraplaMF_Cvi_mMF_FD_63813 | JGI IMG/M metagenome (GOLD analysis project Ga0065165, IMG submission 63813) | Arabidopsis root microbial communities from the University of North Carolina, USA - plate scrape MF_Cvi_mMF (version 2) (version 3) | ecosystem: Host-associated > Plants > Roots >... | reverse complement strand
TTCCACGGGCTGATGATGCCGACCACGCCGACCGGCTCGCGCGTGATCTCGACGCCGATGTTCGGCCGCACCGACGGCAGCAGCTCGCCCGGCGTGCGCAGGCATTCGCCGGCGAAGAACTTGAAGATGTTGCCGGCGCGCATGACTTCGCCGATGCCTTCGGGCTTGGTCTTGCCTTCCTCGCGGGCGAGCAGCATGCCGAGCTCTTCGCGGCGCGCGAGGATCTCGCTGCCGATGCGGTCGAGCGCATCGGCCCGGGCCTGCACGCTGAAGACGCCCCAGGCCGGCGCCGCGGCGCGGGCGGCCTGCACGGCCTCGTCGACCTGCGCGGCGGTGGCGCTGGCGAACTGGCCGACGGTGTCGGCGAGGTCCGACGGGTTGATGTTCGGCACGAAGCGCGAACCGGCGACCCACGCGCCGTTGATGTAGTTCAGGTGTTCAGACATGTCAGCCCCTTATTGCGGGCCGAGGCGCTTGATCAGCGCGGCCAGCATCTCGACTTCTTCACCCGTCAGGTCCGTCAGCGGCGGGCGCACCGGACCGGCCGGGTGGCCGACCAGCGTCGCGCCGGCCTTGATGATGCTGACCGCGTAGCCCGCCTGGCGGTTGCGGATGTCGAGGTACGGCAGGAAGAAGTCGTCGATCAGGCGGCTCTGCGTCGCCCGGTCGTCGGCCGCGACGGCACGGTAGAAATCCATCGCGGTCTTCGGCACGAAATTGAACACCGCCGACGAGTACACCGGCACGCCCAGCGCCTTGTAGGCCGCGGCATAGACCTCCGCGGTCGGCAGGCCGCCGAGGTACGCGAAGCGGTCGCCCAGCTTCTGGCGCACCGTCACCATCGCCTCGATCTCGCCGACGCCGTCCTTGAAGCCGACCAGGTTCGGGCATCGGTCGGCCAGCTGCTGCAGGCTGGCCGCGCTGAGCTTGCAGACCGCGCGGTTGTAGACGATCACGCCGATCTTCACCGACTTGCACACCGCCTCGACGTGCGCCACCAGCCCCTGCTGGCCGGCTTCGGTCAGGTAGTGCGGCAGCAGCAGCAGGCCCTTGGCGCCCAGGCGCTCGGCCTCTTTCGCCATCGCGATCGCCTGGCGGGTCGGGCCGCCGACGCCGGCGATGATCGGCACGCTGTGCTTGCAGGTGTCGACCGCCACCTTGATGACCTGGCCGTATTCCTCGCTGACCAGCGAGAAGAACTCGCCGGTGCCGCCGGCCGCGAACAGCGCGGTCGCGCCGTACGGCGCCAGCCATTCGAGCCGCTTCGCATAGGTCGACGGCTGGAAGTTGCCCTGCGCATCGAAGTCCGTCACCGGGAAGGACAGCAGGCCGGACGAGATGGTGGTTTTGAGTTCCTGGGGTGACATGCGCGTCTCCAAATGAGTGCAGACTATCGGATCAGTTGTCAGTCATCGTACAACATGGCCTGCGCAGATTCAAGAGGGCACGCCCCCGATGCGTTCAGGGCGCGGCGTTGCCGTCGGCGCGGCGCAGGCGTTCGCGGCTGTTGGCCAAATGGGTGCGCATCGCGGCGCGGGCCGCCTCCGGGTCGCGCCCGGCGATCGCGTTGACGATGCTCTCGTGCTCGACGTTCACCCGGTGCAGGTATTCGCGCCGGCCCTCGCCGGCCACCTTTGCGGTGTTGAGCCGGGCGCGCGGAATGATCATCGTGCCCAGGTAGGTCATCAGCTCGACGAAGTGCACGTTCTGCGTGGCCCGGGCGATCTCCATGTGGAGCTGGAAGTCGGGCGCGATCGCGTCGCCGTCGTGCTCGATGGCCGACGAGAACGCGGCCAGCGCGCCGCGCATCACCTCGATGTTGGCATCGGTGCGGCGCACCGCCGCAAGCCCGGCCGCCTCGGCCTCGAGCCCGATGCGCAGGTCGAGCACCGCGATCACCTCGCGGGCGGTGGCGATCTGCTCCGGATCGATGCGGAAGTTCTGCGTGCCGCCGCTGCCGACGACGAAGGTGCCCACGCCATGCCGCGTCTCGACCAGCCCGCCGGCCTGCAGCTTCGACAGCGCCTCGCGCACCACGGTCCGGCTGACGCCGAACTCGTCCATGATCGCGGCCTCGGTCGGCAGCTTGTCGCCCGAGCGCATCACGTTGTCGCGGATGCGCGCGCTCAGCGTCTCGACCAGGCCGATGGCCAGGCTGCGCGGCCGGCGGCGCGGCAGGTCGGTCGCAGCAGGGGATGGCGGGACGTGCATCGGGCGGCTCATGGCAAGGTCGTTGAAAGGGCTTTCGACTGTACGGCACGCGGCCGGCGCGGCAAGCGGGCTTCTGCGGGTCGACAACGACGGTTCGTCGTCGTACAACAATGTACGTGGTCGACGACACCGTTTGCCGGTGCGGACGGGCAGGCCGGCCCCGGGATTACCCTCATCCCGCTAGCTTGACAAGCCCCCTGTCGTCACGAATCATTCAGCATGTTGTACGACAACTGATGACGTACCTGTTGCCGACAGCGCGGATCCGCGGTCGGCCGTGAAAGAACCCTTGCCGATGACGACCCCGCCGACCTCGACCCCGTCCTCCACGACGTCCCTGCGCTTCAAGCGCCTGCTGCTGACCGGCGCTGCCGGCGGCCTCGGCCGCGTGCTGCGGCCGCGCCTGAAGGCGTATTGCGACGTGCTGCGCCTGTCCGACCTCGCCGACCTCGGCACGGCCGCGGCCGGCGAGGAACTGAGCCAGGTCGCGCTGCAGGACGGCGCCGCGGTGCATGGCCTGCTGGAAGGCGTCGATGCCGTCGTGCACCTGGGCGGCGTGTCGGTCGAGGCGGCGTTCGACCCGATCCTGCAGGCCAACATCGTCGGCACCTACAACCTGTACGAAGCGGCTCGCAAGCACGGCGTCAGGCGCGTGCTGTTCGCAAGCTCGAATCACGTGACCGGCTTCTACCGGCAAGACGAGGTGCTCGGCACCGACGCCGCGCCGCGGCCCGACGGCCTGTACGGCGTCAGCAAGGCATTCGGCGAGAACCTCGCGCGCTTCTACTTCGACCGCTATGGCATCGAGACCGCCTGCCTGCGCATCGGCTCGTCGTTCGCCGAGCCGAAAGACCGCCGCATGCTGGCCACCTGGATGAGCTTCGACGACCTGGAGCGGCTGGTGGTGTCGTGCCTGACGGCGCCGCTGGTCGGCTACAGCGTGGTCTACGGCATGTCGAACAACCGCACGCAGTGGTGGGACAACACCAAGGCCAGGCACCTCGGCTACGTGCCGCAAGACAGCTCCGAGCCGTTCCGCGCCGCGGTCGAGGCGCGCCAGGCGCCGCTCGACTACAACGACCCGGCCGTGCTGTACCAGGGCGGCGCCTTCGTGCGCACCGGCCCGTTCGAATGACCTCACCGATGAGCTCGACGCTGCGCATGGACAGGCTCGACGCGTCGCGCGACCAGGTCGGCGAAAGCCCGCTGTGGTCGGTGGCCGAGCAGGCGCTGTACTGGGTCGACATCGAAGGCCGCCAGGTGCGCCGCTTCGACTGGGCCACGCGCCGCGTCGAGAGCTGGGCCTGCGCCGAGCGCGTCGCCTGCCTCGCGCTGCATGCGCAGGGCGGGCTGGTGGCGGCGATGGAGAGCGGCGTGTTCCAGCTGCGGCTGTCGGCCTCCGGCCTGACCGCGACGCGCCTGTGCGGCATCGCGCACCCGCGCGACGGCATGCGCTTCAACGACGGCCGCTGCGACCGCCAGGGCCGCTTCTGGTCCAGCACGATGGTGCGCGACATGTCGCTCGCGTCGCCGTTCGGCGCGCTGTTCCGGCTCGACGGCCGCGGCCTGTCGGCGCCGCTGGTGTCCGGCCTGATCACCGGCAACGGCCTGGCGTTCAGCCCGCGCGGCGAGGTGATGTATTTGTCGGATTCGCACCCGAGCGTGCGCCGCATCTGGGCCTTCGACCTCGACGCCGACGGCACGCCGACGCAGCGCCGCGAATTCGTCGACATGAACCGCCACCCGGGCCGGCCCGACGGTGCCGCGGTCGATGCCGACGGTGGCTACTGGATCTGCGCCAACGACGCCGGCCTGGTGCACCGCTTCACACCCGACGGCCGGCTCGACCGCTCGATCCCGGTGCCGGTGCCCAAGCCGTCGATGTGCGCGTTCGGCGGCCCGCAGCTGCGCCACCTGTTCATCACCTCGATCCGGCTGCCGAGCGCGGCCGACGACGCACCCGACGGCGCGGTGTTCGTCACCGAACCCGGCGTGACCGGCCTGCCCGAAGCCGCCTTCGCTTTCTGACCTGCTTCCAGAAGACTCGTTAGCCCATCCACCCGGAGACAAGACCATGACCCACACGATCCGCACGCTGGCCGCCGCACTGGCACTGGCCGCCCTCGGCACGGCGCACGCCACCGAGTTCCGCTCGACCGACATCCACCCCGACGACTACCCGACCGTGCTGGCCGTCAAGCAGATGGGCCAGACGCTGTCGAAGCTGACCAACGGCAAGCACAGCATCAAGGTGTTCAACAACGGCGCGCTGGGTGCCGAGAAGGACACGATCGAGCAGACCAAGATCGGTGCGATCCCGATGACGCGCGTGAACATCGCGCCGATGAACAACATCTGCCCGGCCACCGTGGTGCCGACCATGCCCTTCCTGTTCCGCTCGAAGGAACACATGCGCGCGGTGCTCGACGGCCCGATCGGCGAAGAAATCCTGAAGAGCTGCGAAGCGCAGGGCTTCATCGGCCTGGCCTACTACGACAGCGGCGCGCGCTCGATGTACACGGTGAAGAAGCCGATCAAGACGCTGGCCGATGCCAAGGGCCTGAAGGTGCGCGTGCAACAGTCCGACCTGTGGGTCGCGCTGCTCGAGGCGATGGGCGCGAACGCCACGCCGATGCCCTTCGGCGAGGTCTACACCGCGCTGAAGACCGGCCTGGTCGACGGCGCCGAGAACAACTACCCGTCGTACGAGAGCTCGCGCCACTTCGAAGTGGCCAAGTACTACTCGAAGACCGAGCACTCGATGGCGCCCGAGGTGCTGCTGTTCTCGAAGCGCGTGTTCGACACGCTGAGCCCGGACGACCAGAAGGCGATCCGCCAGGCCGCGAAGGAATCGGTGCCCTTCATGCGCAAGCTGTGGGACGAGCGCGAAGAGAAGTCGCTGGCCACCGTGAAGGCCGCCGGCGCGCAGATCATCGAGGTCGACAAGGCCTCGTTCCAGGCCGCGATGAAGCCGGTGTACGACAAGTTCCTGGCCGACCCGAAGCTGCGCGACCTGGTCAAGCGCATCCAGGACACGAAGTAATCGCTGCGCTCTGGCGTCTCCCTCTCTGATCCACCGCGGCGGCCCGTGCCGCCGCGGTGAAGGAATCCCGATGTACACGAAATTCTGCGCAGCCGTCGCGAAGGCCTGCCTGCGGCTCGGCGTGGCCGGCCTGGTGCTGCTGCTCGCGGCCGTGCTCTACCAGGTGTTCGGCCGCTACGTGCTCAACAGCACGCCCACCTGGGCCGAAAGCCTGGCGCTGGTGCTGGTGCTCTACGTGACCATGCTCGGCTGCGCCGTCGGCGTGCGCGACGCCGGCCACATCGGCATGGAGCTGCTCGGCTTCCTGCTGCCCGAGAAGGCGAAACGGCCGACCGAGATCCTGATCCACCTGCTGACGATGCTGTTCGGCGCGCTGATGGCGTGGAACTGCGCGCTGATGTTCGACTCGGTGGGCGGCTACAAGATCCCGACGCTCGGCATCTCCGAGTCCTGGCGCTACGTGCCCTTCATCGCGGCCGGCGTGCTGATCATTCTTTTTTCCATCGAACACATCGTGGCCTTGCTGCGTGGCATTGAGGTTGAACCGGCATGGCACTGACCATTCTCTGCATCACGTTCTTCGGGCTGCTGATCCTCGGCGTCCCGGTGGCGTTCTCGATCGGCCTGTCGGCGCTCGCGACCATCCTGTACGAAGGCCTGCCGATGGCGGTCATCTTCCAGCAGATGACCTCGGGCATGAACGTGTTCTCGTTCCTCGCGATCCCGTTCTTCATCTTCGCCGGCGAGCTGATGCTGTACGGCGGCATCGCCGACAAGATCGTCAACTTCGCGAACGCGGCGGTCGGCCACATCCGCGGCGGCCTGGGCATGTCGAACGTGGTCGCCTGCACGCTGTTCGGCGGCGTCTCCGGCTCGCCGGTGGCCGACGTTTCGGCGATGGGCGCGGTGATGATCCCGATGATGAAGAAGCAGGGCTACCACGCCGACTACGCGGTCAACGTGACGACCCATGCGGCGCTGGTCGGCGCGCTGATGCCGACCAGCCACAACATGATCATCTACACGCTGGCCGCCGGCGGCAAGGTGTCGATCGCCAAGCTGATCCTCGCCGGCCTGATCCCGGCACTGGTGCTGACGCTGTGCAACCTGGCGGCGGCCTACCTGGTGGCAGTGAAGCGCGGCTACCCGGCCGGCACCTTCCCGGGCTGGAGCATCGTCGCGCGCACCTTCGCGGCGTCGCTGCCGGGGCTGTTCGTCGTCGTGCTGATCCTCGGCGGCATCCTGTCGGGCGTGTTCACCGCGACCGAATCGGCGGCGGTGGCGGTGCTGTACGCGCTGATCCTCAGCGTGGTGGTGTACCGCTCGCTGAAGTGGGAGCAGTTCCTGAAGGCGGCCGCGAAGGCGGTGAAGACCACCGGCGTCGTGCTGCTGCTGATCGGCATCTCGGCGGCCTTCGGCTACATCATCAGCCTGTACGAGGTGCCCACGTTGACCGGCCAGGCGCTGTCGGCGGTGACGTCCAGCCCGTGGGTGATCTTCCTGCTGGTCAACATCATCCTGTTCCTGCTCGGCACCTTCCTCGACATGGCCGCCACCATCCTGGTGTGCACGCCGATCTTCCTGCCGATCTGCCAGCACTACGGCATGAGCGAGATCCAGTTCGGCATGGTGATGCTGATCAACTGCGCGCTCGGGCTGAACACGCCGCCGGTGGGCACGACGCAGTTCGTCGGCTGCGCGATCGGCGGCGTCTCGGTCGGCACCGTGATGAAGACGATCTGGCCGTTCTACGGCGCGCTGATCGCCGCGTTGATGCTGGTCACCTACGTGCCGGCGTTCTCGCTGTGGCTGCCGGGCGTGGTGCTGCGCTGACCTCCGGCCCTCCGTCAAACCCCTTCGCAGGAGACATCCCATGATCATTCGCCGAACCCTTCTCGCCCTGGCGGCCGCGGCCGCGGCAGGCACCAGCCTCGGCGTGCACGCCGCGCCGGCTTCCTGGCCCGACAAGCCGGTGCGCATCGTCGTGCCGTTCGCGGCCGGCGGCACCTCGGACATCCTCGCGCGCCTGCTGGCCGACAAGCTGCAGGGTGCGCTGAAGCAGACCGTGCTGGTCGAGAACAAGGCCGGGGCCGGCGGCGTGATCGGCGCCGACTCGGTCGCCAAGTCGGCGCCCGACGGCTACACCTTCCTGCTCGGCACCATCGCGAGCCACGCGATCAACCCGGTGCTGCAGCCGAAGATGCCGTACGACGCGGCCAAGGACTTCGCGCCGGTGATCCTGCTGGGCAGCATCTCCAACGTGCTGCTGGTCGGCACCGAGCAGCCGTACAAGAGCGTCAAGGAACTGATCGCCGCGGCCAAGGCCAAGCCCGGCGACATCGCCTTCGCATCGTCCGGCCAGGGCAGCTCGCAGCACATGTCGGGCGAGACCTTCAAGCTGCTGACCGGTGCCGAGCTGACGCACGTGCCGTACAAGGGCAGCGCGCCGGCCATCCAGGACGTGATCGGCAACCAGATCCCGATGAGCTTCGAGACGGTGACGGTGGCCCTGCCCTTCGTGCAGAGCGGCAAGGTGCGCGCACTGGCGGTGACCTCGGCCAAGCGCAGCATCGCGATGCCCGACGTGCCGACGTTGCAGGAAGCCGGCGTGGCGGGCTTCGACGTCGCCAGCTGGCAGGCCTTCTATGCGCCGGCCGGCACGCCGCCGGCGATCGTGAAGCGCCTGAACGCCGAGGTCGCGAAGATCATCGCGATGCCCGACGTGAAGGCGAAGATGGAGACGCTGGGCCTGCAGTACACGCCGAACACGCCGGAGCAGTTTGCCGCGTTCGGCCGCGCCGAGCTGACCAAGTGGGCCAAGATCGTCAAGGACGGCAACGTCAAACCCTGAAGGAGCCGGTGATGGGCGAGCCCCGCAAAGCGTTGACGATCCGCATGCACGATCTCGACAACGTCGCGATCGTCGCCAACGACGGCGGGCTGCCCGCCGGCACCGTGCTGGACAGCGGGCTGGTGCTGCGCGATGCGGTGCCGCAGGGCCACAAGGTGGCGCTGGTCGACCTGCCGGCCGGCTCGCCGGTGCTGCGCTACCACGTGAGCATCGGGCTGGCCGCCAAAGACATCCCGGCCGGCAGCTGGGTGCACGAGCGGCTGCTGCAGATGCCCGAGGCGCGCGAACTCACCGGCCTGCCGATGGCCACGCGCGCCGCGCCGCCGATGCCGCCGCTCGACGGCTACACCTTCGAGGGCTACCGCAATGCCGACGGCTCGGTCGGCACGCGCAACATCCTCGCGATCACGACGACGGTGCAGTGCGTGGCCGGCGTCGTCGATTTCGCGGTGCAGCGCATCAAGGCCGAGCTGCTGCCGCGCTACCCGAACGTCGACGACGTGGTGGGGCTGGAGCACACCTACGGCTGCGGCGTGGCGATCGACGCGCCCGACGCGATCATCCCGATCCGCACGCTGCGCAACATCAGCCTGAACCCGAACTTCGGCGGCGAGGTGATGGTGGTCAGCCTGGGCTGCGAGAAGCTGCAGCCCGAGCGCCTGCTGCCACCCGGCACGATCTCGATCCGCGACGAGCGCGGCACCCCCACGTCACCCGACGCGCTGGACGTGGTGTGCCTGCAGGCCGAGGCGCACGTCGGCTTCATGTCGATGATCGACTCGATCATGACGACCGCGCGCACGCACCTGGAGCGGCTCGACCGGCGCCGTCGCGAGACCTGCCCGGCCAGCGACCTGGTGGTGGGCGTGCAGTGCGGCGGCAGCGATGCGTTCAGCGGCGTCACCGCCAACCCGGCGGTGGGCTTTGCCACCGACCTGCTGGTGCGGGCCGGCGCCAGCGTGATGTTCTCGGAGACCACCGAGGTGCGCGACGGCATTGCGCAGCTCACCGCGCGCGCGGCAACGCCGGAGATCGCCGAGGCGATGGTGCGCGAGATGGCGTGGTATGACGCCTACCTGCAGAAGGGGCGCGTCGACCGCAGCGCGAACACCACGCCGGGCAACAAGAAGGGTGGGCTGTCGAACATCGTCGAGAAGGCGATGGGCTCGATCGTGAAAAGCGGCAGTGCGCCGATCACCGGCGTGCTGTCGCCTGGCGAGAAGCTGGCGACCAAGGGCCTGACCTACGCGGCCACGCCGGCCAGCGATTTCATCTGCGGCACGCTGCAACTGGCGGCCGGCATGAACCTGCACGTCTTCACCACCGGCCGCGGCACGCCGTATGGCCTGGCCGAATGCCCGGTGATCAAGGTGGCCACGCGCAGCGACCTGGCGCGGCGCTGGCACGACCTGATGGACGTCAACGCCGGCCGCATTGCCGATGGCGACGCGAGCATCGAAGACGTGGGCTGGGAGCTGTTCCGCCTGATGCTCGACGTGGCCAGCGGCCGCTCGAAGACCTGGGCCGAGCGCTGGAAGCTTCACAACGCGCTGGTGCTCTTCAACCCGGCGCCGGTGACCTGACCGGCGCGGCGGTTGCGCAGCAGCTGCCTGAACTTCGCCAGCAGGCCGGCGCCGGCCAGTGCGCAAAGCACCGCCGCGATCGCGAATGCGCCGACCGTGGTGGCGAGTTCCAGGCACTTGCCGTTCGTGACCGGTTCGTCCTCGCGCATCAGGAAGATGCCGACATGCATCACGGCGAGCGTGCCGAAGGCGATGCTGAACACCAACCGCGGCAGCACGCTCCAGAACGTGTGCGACGGTTCGAATGCTGACAGCGGTGGAGGGGGAAGCGGCTCGAGCGGCGGAAGCAGTTCGGCCAGCTCCAGCGTTGTCAATCCGGAAGGACCGCGACGCTCTTCGTCGGGTGTTTCGTGCGATGACATCGATGTTCTCCCTGGTGGTTGTGGAGGGGGTCGAGTGTCCGGGCGGATGTTGCAGAAAGTGTGGAGGCGAGGACCTGCGGTCCTCGAAGAGTGCGGCTGCCGGTCCAGAACCAGATCCGCCGCCGATCGTCAACAACTGTCATCTGTTCACGACATCGATGCGATGACGTCCTGACCCGTCTTGTTGCCTTCACGGCTTTCCCGTCTAATCCGCCGGCTCGCGTTTCAGCAGTCTCCCGAAGAAGTACCTCGGGCGCGATGCACAAGTGCATTGAGGTCGACGAGGAGTTCATTGATGACGAAGCAAGCGGGCCTCCACCGCCTGGGTGGAGTGCTGTGCGTTGGGTGGTTGCGCGCGTGGTTGCGGCAACTGCGGAGCATGACCGGCGTGGCGTTGTTGTGCCTGCTGCCCTGCATGGCCCAAGCCGAGGGGGAGGTCAATGCGATCCCCGTGCCGGAGATGGTGGCGGTGGAGTTCGACGTCGCTCAGCTCTTCGGTGCAGCCACCATGGCCAACTGCGTCGAGTTCATGGTGACGTTCGGGCGCGGCTCGTCGTGCAAGGGCCTGCTGCGATATTTGCCGGCCGGCGTCGATGACGGGGCGTACATCGGCACCAATCACGGCAACGGCACCTACTACACCGTCCTTTGTGCGGACTGCAGGGACTACGTCTTCGGCTGGGGCACGACCGTCTGGTGGACGGGACGCTGGGTCGACGCCCGTGCCTACATGTGCCCGGCGAATGCCAGCGGGGTGCCGACATCGTCGACCTGCACCTGCAACGACGGCCACACGCCCGACAGCACCGCGACCCAGTGCGTGCCCGCAACCGATGTGCCGTACGCATCGGCCCCACCGCCTCCCGAGTGCGAGGTGTGCAAGGGCAACCCGATCTACCCGCTGCGCGGGGTCAAGCGCGAGGAGGTGGACACGGGTCTCGCGATTGGCAACACGACG
>Ga0065165_1003470_pt1 | contig 11026 bp, 8 predicted proteins | sample AraplaMF_Cvi_mMF_FD_63813 | JGI IMG/M metagenome (GOLD analysis project Ga0065165, IMG submission 63813) | Arabidopsis root microbial communities from the University of North Carolina, USA - plate scrape MF_Cvi_mMF (version 2) (version 3) | ecosystem: Host-associated > Plants > Roots > Endosphere... | reverse complement strand
GTGAATTCGGGCGCGGCGAAGCGGATCATGTAGCGACTGCCGCGGCGCGGATTGGGGACGTAGTCGAGCTCCGCTTCTTCCGGCGTGGCGGGGAGAATCGAGGTCTGTCCGAGATGCTTGGCTTCCATCCCGGCCATGTAGTGGTTTGCGATGCGCTTTGCATCCTTTAGGACCAGGGGCGATGGACGGACTCGTAACGACGGCCTGGCTGGCCGAAAACCTGGGCGCCGAGGGCCTCGTCGTGCTCGACGCCACCTATACTTCGACGCTGCCCGGATCGGCGAAGCAGGACCCGCGCGCCGAATATGCCGCCGGGCATATCCCCGGCGCGCTGCTGCTCGATCTCGACACGCTCGTCGATGCCGACGACCCCCTCCCCTCGATGCTGCCGCCGCGCGACCTGTTCGAGGCGCGGATGGCCGAACTGGGGATCGGCGCCGACAGCCGGGTCGTGCTGTACGACAACAGCCCGCACCACACCTCGTGCCGGGCCTGGTGGGTGCTCGGGCGGTTCGGTGTCGAAGCGTCGCTGCTCGATGGCGGCGTCGCCAAGTGGAAGGCCGAGGGGCGGCCGCTCGAACAGGCGACGTCCGCGCCGACGCGCTCCGTGTTCGAGGCGAGCATGCCGCGCACCCAGGTGCGCAGCCTCGCCGAGATGCAAGCAACCGACGAGCAGATCGTCGATGCGCGCGGCGCCGCGCGCTTCACCGGCGACGAGCCCGATCCGCGCCAGGAATGCGCGGCCGGCCATATCCCGGGATCGAAGAACATTCCCTATGGTCGCTTCTTCGAGGCCGACGGGACGTGGAAGCAGGCCGAAGCGATCCGCGCGGTGTTCGAGGATGCCGGGCTCGACCTCGATCGGCCACTGGTCGCGACCTGCGGATCGGGGATCACCGCCTCGGTGATCGCGTTCGCCGCGCATCTGCTCGGCCGCGACGTGCCGGTCTATGACGGCAGCTGGTCCGAATGGGGCGCGCATCCGGACACCGCGAAGGCAGTGGGTCCGGCATGAGCGACGAGAAGGATGCGACCAAGGTCGTCCAGGCAGGGCGCCGCCCGGAATGGACGCAGGGGATCGTCAATCCGCCGCTGTGGCGGGCCTCGACGATCCTCTACGACAGCGTCGCCGAGCTGCGCGCGCGCGGCGCCGCCGACACGCACCACAAATTGTTCTACGGCCGCCGCGGCACGCCGACCCAATGGTCGCTCGCCGACGCGCTGAACGAGCTCGAGCCGGGCGCCGAGGGCACGATGCTCTATCCGTCGGGGGTGGCGGCGGTATCGACCGCGCTGCTCGCGGTGCTCGAGCCCGGCGACGAGCTACTTCTGGTCGACAGCGCCTATGATCCGACGCGGAGCCTTGCCACCGGGCTGCTCAAGCGCTTCGGGATCACGACGACCTTCTACGACCCGATGATCGGCGCCGGGATCGCCGAGCTCTGCACCGAGCGGACCAAGGCGATCTTCCTGGAAAGCCCCGGCAGCCTGACCTTCGAAGTGCAGGACATTCCCGCGATCGTCGGCGTCGCCAAGGCCCGCGGGATCATCACGCTCCTCGACAATACCTGGGCAACCCCCCTCCTCCTCCCCGCGATCCCGCTCGGAATCGACTATTCGATCCTCGCCTGCACCAAATATGTCGTCGGGCATTCGGATGTGATGCTCGGATCGGTCACAGCCGCCCAGGGCCAGTATCAGCGACTGCGCGCCGCGACCTACCAGCTCGGCCAGACTGCGAGCCCCGACGACGCCTGGCTCGGCGCACGCGGGCTCCGCACGATGGCGGTGCGGCTCGACCAGCACGGCCGTTCGGCGCTCAAGATCGCCGAATGGCTCGAAGACCGTCCCGAAGTCGCGCGCGTGCTGCATCCCGCGCTGCCCGATTGCCCCGGGCACGAGACCTTCGTCCGCGACTTCCGCGGCGCTTCCGGGTTGTTCTCCTTCGTGCTCAACGGCGGCGACGACGCCGCGCGCGCCGCGCTGATCGACGGGCTGCAGCATTTCGGCATCGGCTATAGCTGGGGCGGCTATGAGAGCCTGGCGATCCCGGTCGATCCGCAGCGCTATCGCAGCGCGACCAAATGGGAGGCCGAGGGACCGATGGTCCGGCTCCAGATCGGGCTAGAGGATTGCGGCGACCTCATCGCCGATCTCGAAGCCGGCCTCGCACGCTTCACTGCGGCGCGCGGGTGATGCAGCGGCTTGGCGCCTGGCTGGCGGGGCATAACCTCCCCGGCGCCGCCGAGCTGAGCGAGGCCGCGATCGCCGGCGCGCTGGTCGCGTTGGCGCTGGTGCTCGGCTGGCTGGCCGGGCGCCATATCGGCACGCGGATCGCCACGGCCTGGGCCGAGCATGTCAACGGCAATGCCGCGACCTTCCATCTGCGGGTCTGCGCGATCGTGCGCTGGGGCTGCGTCGCGATCTTGCTCGCGCTCGCCGCGGCAAGCTGGCCGTGGATGCCGCTGGCGGCCTTGCTGATTGGGCTGGTCGAGGCCGCCGCGGTCGCGATGCTCGCGGTCGCGGTGCTGCGCGGGCTCAACTTGCCGCGCTGGGCGGCATGGACGCTGGCGCTGCTCGCCTTTACCGCGGTGCTGAGCAACGCGATCGGCGGGTTCGCGGTGATCGAGACAACGCTCGACCGGGTAGGGATCCAGGTCGGGCAGCGGCGCTTTTCCTTGTTCTCGGCGCTGACCTTCGGGATCACCGTGCTGCTGCTCTTCGCCGGGGTGCGGCTGGTCAATCGCGTGCTCGCCCATTCGATCGGCCGTGCGCGCGGCTTCGATGCCACCCAGAAACTGCTGGTCCAGAAGCTCGTCGCGATCGCGGTGGTGGTGCTCGCCTTCTTCATCGGGGTCGACCTGCTCCAGATCGACCTCACCGCGTTCGCCGTGTTCTCGGGCGCGTTCGGCCTCGCGATCGGCTTCGGCCTGCAGAAGACGATCGGCAATCTGATCGCGGGGATCATCCTGCTGATGGATCGCTCGATCAAGCCGGGCGACGTGATCGTCGTCGGCGACAGCTTCGGCTGGGTCAACAAGATCGGGGTGCGCGCAGTCTCGGTGGTCACGCGCGACGGCAAGGAGCATCTGATTCCGAACGAGAATCTGATGACGCAGGAAGTCGAGAACTGGTCGTACACCGATCGCAACGTCCGCGTCCGCATTCCGGTGACCGTCGCCTATGACTGCGATCTCAAGCTCGCACAGGACCTGATGCTGCGCGCCGCCGCCGAGAGTCCGCGGGTGCTCGACAATCCCAAGACCAATGTCTGGCTGATGGCGTTCGGCGAAAAGGGCGTCGAGCACGAGATCCTCGCCTGGATCAGCGATCCCGAGAGCGGCGTCGGCAATGTCCGCAGCGACGTCCTGAACCGGCTGTGGCTGCTGTTCAAGGAACACGGCATCCAGATCCCCTATCCGGTGCGCGACGTGCGGGTACGCGAATGGCCGGAGCGGACAGCCGTCACACCCTAGAACGTGTCACCTCGCGGAAGCGGGGATGACGGAAATTTGCGAGGCCTCGCCTCGCCCCCTCCCGCTCGACGAACTCCGCGCCTATCTTGGCGACGTGCGTTCCCAACCGATTACCGCTCGCATCGCCGATGGCGTCGCCTCGATCCCCTCGGCCGAGTGGGACGCGTGCGCGGGGTCCGACAATCCGTTCGTCGGCCACACCTTCCTGTCGATCCTCGAACGCTCGGGCTCGGCGACCGCGCGGGCAGGCTGGCAGCCGCTGCCGATCCTGGTCGACGGCTGCGAGGGCGGCGCCGGCGCGATCGCCCCGGCCTATGTCAAGGCGCACAGCCAGGGCGAATATGTCTTCGATCACGGCTGGGCCGATGCGTGGGAGCAGGCGGGCGGGAGCTATTATCCCAAGCTCCAGGTCGCGGTCCCGTTCACGCCGGTGCCCGGACCGCGGCTGCTGCTGCACGACGCGACGCTGGCCCCCGCACTGATCGCGGCAATCGAGGCGGTGACCGATCAGAACGGGCTGTCCTCGGCGCACGTCACGTTCGTCGACGAGGGTCAGTTGGGGTGGTTCGAGAGCGCGGGCTGGCTGATCCGCGCCGGCACGCAGTTCCATTGGCAGAACCAGGGCTATGCCGTCTTCGATGATTTCCTTGCGGTGCTCTCCAGCCGCAAGCGCAAGGCGATCCGCAAGGAGCGCGCCGCCGCGCTCGACGGACTGACCGTGCGCCACCTGACCGGCGCCCACATCACCGAGGCGCATTGGGACGCGTTCTGGGCCTTCTACCAGGACACCGGATCGCGCAAATGGGGCCGCCCCTACCTCACCCGCGCCTTCTTCTCGCTGCTCGGGCAGGAGATGGCCGATCAGGTGCTGCTGATCTTCGCCGAGCGCGACGAGGTGCCGATCGCGGGGGCGCTCAATCTGATCGGTGCCGATGCGCTGTACGGGCGCTATTGGGGCGCGGTCGAGGAAGTGCCGTTCCTCCATTTCGAGCTATGTTATTACCAGGCTATCGACGCCGCGATCGCGCGCGGGCTGGCGCGGGTCGAGGCGGGCGCGCAGGGCGAGCACAAGCTCGCGCGCGGTTATGCCCCGGTGACCACCTGGTCGGCGCACTACATCCCCGATCCGGGCTTCCGACGCGCAGTGGCGGACTTCCTGCAGCGCGAGCGCGAGGCAGTGACGCGCGAGCAGGAATGGCTCGGCGAGATGATGCCGTTCAAGCGCGAAGGCTAACTCCCCTTCCTTACTCCACCACCGGCGACGGCGAGGCTTCGGGCTCGGGAAGGTTGCTGCTGAACTGGCGGCCGTCGCTGAGGATGATCTCGCGTTCCCATTTCGGCAGCGGCAGCTCGCCCGGCGCGATCACCGGCGCGGGGACCGAATGGTCGACCCGGTACAGCCCGCTATTGCTGTGGCCGTCGGTATAGACCGGCACCAGCCCCTGAAGGAACTTGGCGGGGAATTGCGGGGGGCGGATCAGCCAGACATAGTCGAATGCATCGCGCGGGAAGCGCGCCAGCGCCCAGGGCACCGGCCGCCACCATTCGCGCGGGCACTGGACGTCGGTGACCATCTGCGAGGGATCGTGCGCAAAGCGCTTTGCGGCGGCGTAGCGCACCGTCAGCAGCTGCGCGCCGGGCATCGACCATTGATCGTTGGTGTAGGCGAGCTTGCGCTCGAGCGCGAGCGCAGGGACGTGCTGGAGGCGCGTCATCTTCCATTCGTTGTAGCACGTCTCGCCGACGAAGCTGACCAGCCGCGCACCTTCGGGCAGATAGTCGAGCGCCTTCAATTCCCGGACGTAGGAGCGGTCGTAGAGCACGAAGCTCCATGTCGTCGCGACGATCCGAACGGTGAAGAACGCCATGCCCAAAGCCGCGACCAGCGCCGCGCTGCGCATCGACATTTCCGGCTTGGGCCGGATCGCGATGATCCCGATCGCGAGCAGGAACGGCACCAGCCGCATATCGGCATAAGCCGAGCCGAATACGATCCGTGGCAGCAGCACGAACACCGCGAGCAGAAACAGGAACGACAGGCCGAGATTGCGCGAATATTGAACGTTGGGGTCGCGCACTGCCTTGAACAGCAGAATGAACAACACGCTGAGCGACGCGAGGTCGAACAGCTGCCAGCGGTCGCGGAATACCTGGACGATCCACAGGATCTTGGCGCGCCAGTTGAACCAGTCGCCGGTCTCGCCGGTGACATGGCCGCCGCTGCGCCACATCAGCATCAGCAGCGCCGGCGGCGCGAGCGGCAGGCACTGGATGCCCGCCTTGAACCAGGGCAGCAGCCAGCTATGGACGAAATCCTGGCCGCGATGCTTGTCGTGCGCGCGGATCAGTTCGGCGGAGAAAGCGAGCACGCCGAGCACGCCCCAGCCGAACGTATGGGTGATCCAGATCAGCACCGAGATCGGCAGGAACACCAAAGCGCGAAACCGGGTCCTGCCCAGCCGGCCGAGCCGCAGCCACCAGCCGAAGGCGATCAGCGCGAGCCCCATCGACAGCGCGAAATTGACGAAGCCGAAATGGAACGGGAAGGCATAGGCCAGCGGCAATGCGAACAGGGTCGTGCCGGGAATGCGGCCGTGGACCTCGCGCGCGATCAGCAGGAGCCCGGCAACGGTCAGCGCCGGGATCGACATGACGATCAGCTTGACCGCGAGTTCGAGCCCGAACAGCTTGGACAGCGGGATGACCAGCAGGTCGACCCCGAGATTGCCCATCAGGCTCCAGTTGAAGTCATACCATTCGCGTAGGTGCGGAACCTGGTCCCACACCAATTGGACGCGGTAGCGCCCCATATGCCCGGGCAGGTCGACCAGCGGAGGAACGTCCGGCCACAGCAACGGCACGATCGCCATGAACGTGGCAAGCGCCACGAACCACCGCGTCTGCCACCAATACAGCCTTTCGCCCCTGTTCATCCCGCGGCTTTAGGCGTTGTTGGGTTCGGCCTGCAAGCGGCGCCGCGCCGCACGATCAATGCCGGACGCGGTAGAATCGCAGCGCGGTCCCGTCGAGCGGCAGCCGCTCGAACCCGGCGGGAGTGCGATCGGCGCGCAGCATGGTGGCGAGGCTGTGCGGAAAGCGCCGATCGACGTCCATTTCCGAGAAATCGTCGGGGCAGAATAGGACATAGCCGACATGCCATTCGCGTGCGATCGCGGCAGCCTGATCGGGCGTGCCCAGGAAGAAGCGGTACATCGCCATGTTGCCGCGATTGTTGCGGTGGTAGCCGGCCCCGATTGTCGACATGCGTGTCGCGCCGATGACATAGGCGGCCAGCGTGGTCGGCGCCATCGTCACGCCCGGCGGATAGCGATCGACCTGCTGCCAAACATCGCCCTGCAGGCAGTCGCGGAGCCCGGCGCGGCCGAATGCAGGCGTCGATCCGCGATCGACAAGGCGAAGCGCGGCGCCGGGAAGCTCGTGATAGGCGATTCCCGCCGACACCGACCATGCCGCAACCAGCAAGGGAAGGCGCCAACGGCGCGCCTCGCGCGCAGCGAGGACGAGGCCCGCGAGCACCGGGACCGCCGCCGGCGCGCCGAGATAGGCGCCGCGCACCTGCGCGATCGCGACAAGCAGCGACACCGCGATCACCACGACGATCGGAAGCATCGTCGCCCAGCGCTCCGGGCGTCGCCTCACCATCCAGATCGAGGCCGCAGCGCCCGCCAGCAACAGCCCCGCGAGCGAGCAGGCCTGGCGAAAGGGCAGCGCGAACAGGCCGTTCGCTTCGCTGATATGCGGCATATATTCGCGGAGCAGGAACGGATCCATCTTGCCGTACGGGCCCGTGACGCAGGCGGGAAAAGCGGCGAGCGTCCCGCCGATCACGATGGCCCCCGCGACGCCGCCTACGAGCAGGCGCCAGCGCCAGTCGGGCAGGCGCGGTGTCGCGATGCCGAGCGCCAGCAAGGCTACGGAACCCGCAAGCACGCCGGTGGTGGAGGCCGGTGTGAAAGCGTCGCACAGATCGGCGCTCCAAAAAGTCGGGCGGAGAAAGGCCAGGAAGAACAGCGTGACGCACCCGAGGCTGACCGCGAAGCCCGACAATCGGCCTTGCTCGATCGGGCCGGCCACGACCCATAAAACGAAGACGGCGGCAATCAGCGCCGCGGCCTGGGGCGCGGTTTCGAGTCCGATCACGAGGCTGAGGCCCAGCGCCGCACCCGCCAGCGCGCCCCCGGCACGTCCCGCGGGGCGCATCAGCGCGAGCACCGCGGCGAGCGTCAGCACGATCTGCAACGCATGATGATCCACGCGCCCGGGAACGAAGACCGTGGTGCCCGGAAAGGCCAACGCCGCCAGGATCGCCGCGACGATCGCGGCCGAGGGCCCCCAGAGCTTGCGGGCGATTCGCGCCGACAGGAAGATCGCGCAGGCGAACAGAATGGCCGGATAAAGCAGTATCGCGGCAAGCTCGGCTGCGTATCGGCCGACCAGCGGCGTGAGCGCCCCGATGATCGCGGCGGGCATCAGGTCGTTCACGCGCGACCAGTGCATCGGCGCGCCCTCGGGCGGAGCGAGGCGGTATTGGGTCCAGTCGTTGAGGCCCTGCCCCGCCAGCAAGTCGCGCACCTGCGCAAGCCGCATCATGTCGTCGGTGTCGGGCAGGACGAGCCGGCCGAGCTGGTTCCAGTCGGAGATCGCCCAGCAGGCCGAGAGCAGCGCGGCGACGGCCAGCGCGACGATCCAGTCGACGCGCAGGGCGTCGCCACCGCGCGGGCTGGCAGCAATCTTCTCGTCGTGCATCGATGGACCCCTCGGCAAGCGCACTGCCTAGCTGCCAATCCTTAACCATCTTTTCAGGCCTGCGGCGCTAATGCCGGGTTCGACCAGGAGGGCCGACCATTGCCGATATCGCCAGCGTACCAGCCGGCCTTGCCCCAATTTGAGGGCACACCTGCAGGCGAAGGGGAGATCGAGCTCTCGATCGTGATGCCCTGTCTCAACGAAGCCGAGACCCTCGCGCTGTGCATCCGCAAGGCGCAGGCCTATCTGGCGCGCGCGGGTATCGCGGGCGAAGTGGTGATCGCCGACAACGGCTCGACCGACGGTTCGCGCCAGATCGCCAACGCGCTCGGCGCGCGGTTGGTCGGAGTCGAGCGGCGGGGCTATGGCGCTGCGCTGCTGGGCGGGATCGCCGCCGCGCGCGGGCGCTATGTGATCATGGGGGACGCCGACGACAGTTACGACTTCGCCGCACTGGACGCTTTCGTCGCAGCGCTGCGCGCGGGCGGCGAGCTGGTGATGGGCAACCGTTTCCTCGGCGGGATCGATCCGGGCGCGATGCCGCCTTTGCACCGCTATCTCGGCAACCCCGTGCTGAGCTTTCTCGGCCGCCGCTTCTTCAATTCGGGCGTGGGCGATTTCCATTGCGGGCTGCGCGGCTTCAGCCGCGACGCGATCCTGTCGCTCGGGCTGCGCGCGCCGGGGATGGAATTTGCGAGCGAGATGGTGGTCAAGTCGGTGCTGCATCGCCTCGACGTGCGCGAAGTCCCGACCACCCTCGCACGCGACGGCCGCAGCCGCCCGCCGCACCTGCGCACCTGGCGCGACGGCTGGCGGCACCTGCGCTTCCTGCTGACCTACGCGCCGCGCTATCTGTTCCTCTATCCGGGCATGGCGCTGGCCGGCGTCGGCGCGCTGGGCGTCGGCGTGCTGGCGACCGGAAGCGTCGGCATCGCCGGCATCGAGCTCAGCGCGACGACGATGTTGTTCGCAGCGATGGCCGTGCTGCTCGGCAGTCAGCTGATCGGTTTCGGCGTGCTTGCCCGGCTCTATGGCGTGGCGAGCAATTTGTGGCCGGGCAGCCTTTCGGTCGAGCGGTTCCGCGCGCGCTTCAGCGTCGAGCGGGGATGCATCTTCGGCGGGCTGCTGGTGGCTCTGGGGCTGGTCGGCACCGGCGCTGCACTGGTGCAGTGGGGCGGCGCCGGCTTTGGAGCGATGGAGCCAGTCCAGCTGATGCGGCTGGCGATTCCGGCGATGCTGGCGACCGTGCTCGGCCTCCAGACCGTGTTCACCAGCTTCCTGATCGGGCTGATCGACAGCCGCCAGGACTGATGCCTCTCGCGCTCAGCGCGAGAGGATGGTGACGAAGTGCAGCTCGCGATCGAACAGCCATGAGAAGGGGCGCGGATAGAGCGCGAGGCGCGTCGCGAAGGCGCTGGCCTTGAGCCCCAGCCGATCCCACGCCGCCTGCCACTGGCGACGCGACAGATAATTGTACGGCAGCCGCACGCCGTGCGCGGCATTGCCCACCCAATCCATGAAGCGCAGCGTCGCATTGGCAGCGATGCCGTCGCGCAGATGGTCCTTGATCACCACGATCCGCGCGACCCGCGCGATCTCGGCGAGCACCGCCTCGGGATCGTCGGTGTGGTGGAGCACATCGACGACGATCGCCGCGTCGAAGGCGCCGTCCTCGAAGGGAATATGGCTGCCGTCATAGGCGCGGACGGGGATCGCCGTTTCGGGGCGGACGAGCACGTCGATGCCCTCGATCCGCACGTCGGGCCGCAGCCGCATGATCAGCGCGGCGAGATCGCCGCTTCCGCAGCCGACGTCGAGCACCCGCGCATCGGCGGGCAGCCGCTCGGCCAGCGCCGCCGCGAGCGTGCGCACCCGCCGCCCGAAGACCAGCTTTTCATGAACCGCGCCGAGCATGTCCCAATCCCCTGCAAATAATGGCCCGGACATGCGGCCACAGGGTTGAAAGTCTGGTTAACGCGCGGTGAAAACGCGCCGCTCAGCCGTCGCGCCGGCCCAGCAGGCGCAGGCGCAGCGCATTGAGCTTGATGAATCCCGCCGCGTCGCGCTGGTCGTACGCGCCCTGATCGTCCTCGAAGGTCACGACCTTCTCGCTGTACAGGCTGTACGGCGACTTGCGGCCGGTGACGATGACGTTGCCCTTGTAGAGCTTCAACCGGACGGTGCCGGTCACCTTCTCCTGGCTATGGTCGATCGCGGCCTGGAGCATCTCGCGCTCGGGGGCGAACCAGAAGCCGTTATAGATCAGCTCGGCATAGCGCGGCATCAGCTCGTCCTTGAGATGCGCGGCGCCGCGGTCCAGCGTGATCTGCTCGATGCCGCGATGGGCGAGGTGATAGATCGTCCCGCCCGGAGTCTCGTACATGCCGCGCGACTTCATGCCGACGAAGCGGTTTTCCACGAGATCAAGGCGCCCGATGCCGTGCTTGCGGCCGAGTTCGTTGAGCGCGGTCAGCAAAGTCGCGGGCGACATCGCCTCGCCATTCAGCGCGACGCCGTCGCCGCGCTCGAAATCGATCGTGATGCTCTCCGGCGCGTCGGGCGCGTCCTCGGGATTGACCGTGCGCGAATAGACGTAGTCGGGGACTTCCTCCCACGGATCCTCGAGCACCTTGCCCTCGGACGAGGTGTGGAGAAGGTTCGCATCGGTCGAGAACGGCGATTCACCGCGCTTGTCCTTGGCGACCGGGATCTGATGCTGCTCGGCGAACTCGATCAGCCGGGTGCGGCTGGTCAGGTCCCATTCGCGCCACGGCGCGATCACC
>Ga0065165_1003467_pt1 | contig 11033 bp, 14 predicted proteins | sample AraplaMF_Cvi_mMF_FD_63813 | JGI IMG/M metagenome (GOLD analysis project Ga0065165, IMG submission 63813) | Arabidopsis root microbial communities from the University of North Carolina, USA - plate scrape MF_Cvi_mMF (version 2) (version 3) | ecosystem: Host-associated > Plants > Roots >... | reverse complement strand
GAGTCCTTGCTCGACATCGCCCGCCAGTCGCTGTTCCTGCACGAAGTCGCGCATCCCACGATCCGCTTCAGCCTCGACACCGACGACGGGCTGCCGCCGCTGGTGAGCGACCGCCGCCAGCTCGGCCAGGCGGTCACCAATGTCGTCAAGAACGCGGTCGAAGCGATCGAGGCGCGCGGGGAAGGGGAGGCTCTGCCTCGCGGCGAGGTGGCGATGACCCTGCGCCTGCGCGACGACGGCCATCTGGTCCTCACCGTCGCCGACAATGGCGTGGGCCTGCCCGCCGAGCGCGACCGTATCGTCGAGCCCTATATGACCACGCGCGCCCGTGGCACCGGGCTCGGGCTCGCGATCGTCAAGAAGATCATCGAGGAACATTTCGGCACGATCGGCTTCACCGACCGCCCCGGGGGCGGAACCGTGGTGACGATCGAATTCGAACCCGCGCTGCTTGCCAATCTCGGCGCCGGCGCAGCCCCCGAGCGCGAGGAGACGGGCGAGGGCCGCCCGGCAGCGCTCACCCGCAGTGGAAGTGTGAAGTCATGAGTCTGGACATTCTCGTCGTCGACGATGAGCGCGACATCCGTGAACTGGTTGCGGGCGTGCTCGAGGACGAAGGCTATGAGACGCGCGGCGCTGCCGACAGCGACGGTGCGCTCGAGGCGATCGCCGCGCGGAGGCCCAGCCTCGTGCTGCTCGACGTATGGCTGCAGGGCTCGCGGCTCGACGGGCTCGAACTGCTCGACGAGATCAAGCGGCGCGATGCCTCGATCCCGGTGCTGGTGATCTCGGGCCATGGCAATCTCGACACCGCGGTGGCCGCGATCCGCCGCGGCGCGGCCGACTTCATCGAGAAGCCGTTCGAGGCCGAGCGCCTCCTGCTGATGGTCGAGCGCGCGACCGAAACCGAGAGGTTGCGCCGTGAGGTAGCGAGCCTGCGCGCCACGCTCGGCCGCGAGACCGACCTCACCGGCACCTCGGGCGCGATCAACACCGTGCGCGCGACCCTGAAACGTGTCGCCTCGACCGGCAGCCGCGTGCTCGTCACCGGCGGCCCTGGCGTCGGCAAGGAAGTCGCAGCCCGGCTGCTCCATGGCTGGAGCCAGCGCACCCAGGCGCCGTTCATCATCGTCAGCGCAGCGCGGATGACGCCCGAGCGCGAAAGAGGAATTGTTCGGCGTCGAAGAGGGCGGGGACCTCGTCCGCACCGGCCTGCTCGAACAGGCGCATGGCGGAACCCTGTTCCTCGACGAAATCGCCGACATGCCGATCGCGACCCAGGCGCGCATCCTGCGCGTGCTGACCGACCAGAGCTTCACCCGAGTCGGCGGCACGCGCGTCGTGAAGGTCGATGTCCGCGTCGTCTCCGCCACCGCGCGCGATTTGCAGGCAGAGATCGCCGAGGGCCGCTTCCGCGAGGATCTTTACTACCGCCTCAACGTAGTGCCGGTGACCATCCCGCCGCTCACCGAGCGCCGCGAGGACATCCCCGTGCTCGTCGAATATTTCGTCGCGCATTATGCCAGCGAGCGTCGCGTGCCGACGCCCGAGATCGCGCCCGACGCGATGGTCGCGCTGCAGAGCTACGAATGGCCGGGCAATGTCCGCCAGCTACGCAACGTGGTCGAGCGCACGGTGATCCTCGCGCCCGGCGACCGCATCGGCCGCATCGACCTCGACCTGCTCCCGCCCGAGGTGCTCGGCACCCCGACGGACAGCGGCAACGGCATCGGCAAGAACGCGATCATGGGCGCACCGCTCAAGGAAGCGCGCGAGACGTTCGAGCGCGAATATCTGCGCATCCAGATTCGCCGCTTCTCCGGCAACATCTCGCGCACCGCGCATTTCATCGGGATGGAGCGCTCGGCGCTGCACCGGAAATTGAAGCTGCTGGGGATCACCGAGACGCGGGAGGAGTAGTCCCTTCCGTAATCCCGGCGGAAGCCGGGATGACGGCAATCTGACGAGCGTGCGCTACTTCGTCGCCAGCTTCATCAGCACCAGCCCACCGGTGATCATCAGTGCCGCCGCAATGCGCAGCGCCCCCGCGGCCTCGCCCAGCAGCGTCACGCCGACGATGAACGCACCGACCGCGCCGATCCCGGTCCACACCATATAGCTGGTGCCGAGGGGCAGGCTCTTCATCGCATAGCCGAGCAACCCGAAGCTTGCGAACATCGCCACGAAGGTCGCCACCGTCGGCCACAGCTTCGCGAAGCCGTTCGATTGTTTCATGAAATAGGCCCAGACGACTTCGAGCAGTCCGGCGATCAACAACGCAAACCAGGCCACGCAACGGCCCTCCTTTCACAAAGGGCCGGGCCGTCCCGGACTTGATACCCATGTCAGCTGGGGGGAGGACGTGGCCTCGCGCGAAGCCATCTAGGTCCGCCGCGGACCCGATGCAAGGCCGGTTGATCGCGATCTATGGACGCGGAGCCGCGAAAATCCTAAGTTAGAGGGATAGCGCGCCATGGGGGCGCGTCGCTTCCGACGCCGGGAACCGGCGCACAGCGGGAAAGAGCCCGCCAACAATAAGGAGATCAGGGTGGCCGAGAAGCAGACCTCCCTTCAGGATCTTTTCCTGAATTCGCTTCGCCGTTCCAAGACTCCCGTCACGATGTTTCTGGTCAAGGGCGTCAAGCTCCAGGGCATTGTTACATGGTTTGACAATTTCTCTGTGCTGCTCCGCCGCGACGGCCAGTCGCAGCTGATCTACAAGCACGCCATCTCGACGATCATGCCGGCAGGCCCGGTCGATCTCGCGCCGGTTCTCGAAGCGGTGGGGGAATCGCAGAGCAAGAACCCGGTTTTGCAGGAGATTTTCCTGAATGCGGTCCGCCGCCAGCAGGAAAATGTCACCATGTTCCTCGTCAATGGCGTGATGCTCCAGGGCCAGATCGCGGCGTTCGACCTGTTCTGCATGCTGCTCCAGCGCGAAGGCCAGTCGCAGCTGGTCTACAAGCATGCGGTGTCGACGATCCAGCCGGCGCACCCGCTCAACCTCGCTGAGGAAGCGCAGGGCAACGACGGCGATTGAAAGCGCGTTGATCTGAAATGAGTACCGGTTTCGAACGTGACGCCACCGAGTTCACTCGGGGGGCGCGAGCGATCGTAGTGCTGCCCGATTCGGGCAACGCCGCGCGCGATGCGGACGCGCGCCTGGAAGAATCGGCCGGTCTGGCCGCCGCGATCGGGGTGGAGGTGATCGAGAAGGTCGCGCTCCGCCTGCGTCAGCCGCGGCCGGCCACCCTCATCGGCGGCGGCCAGGTCGAGGCACTCGCCGAGACGGTCCGCGACAAGGAGCTGCAGCTCGCCGTGTTCGACGCGGCGCTGACACCCGTGCAGCAGCGCAACCTCGAGACCCAGCTCGGCTGCAAGGTGATCGATCGCACCGGCCTGATCCTCGAGATCTTCGGCGAGCGTGCGCGTACCGCCGAGGGCCGGCTGCAGGTCGAGCTCGCGCATCTCGACTATCAGGCCGGCCGCCTCGTGCGCAGCTGGACCCATCTCGAGCGTCAACGCGGTGGCTTCGGCTTTCTCGGCGGCCCGGGCGAGACCCAGATCGAGGCCGACCGCCGCCTGATCCGTGACCGTATGGCGCGGCTGCGGCGCGAGCTCGATTCGGTCACCCGCACCCGCACGCTGCATCGCGACCGGCGCCAGCGCGCGCCATGGCCGGTTATCGCGCTGGTCGGCTATACCAACGCCGGAAAGTCCACGCTTTTCAATCGCCTGACCGGCGCTGACGTCATGGCCGAGAACCTTCTCTTCGCCACGCTCGATCCCACGCTGCGCCAGGTCTCGTTGCCCGGCATCGACAAGGCGATCCTGTCCGACACGGTGGGCTTCGTCTCCGATCTGCCGACCCAACTCGTCGCCGCGTTCAAAGCGACGCTCGAGGAGGTGGTCTCGGCCGACCTGCTCATCCATGTCCGCGACATCGCGCATCCCGACAGCGAGGCGCAGCGGGGCGACGTAGAGAAGGTCCTGCACGAAATCGGCGTGGAGGACGCCACGCCGCGCTTCGAAGCATGGAACAAGCTCGACCTGCTCGACGCGGAACGCCGCGAGGAAGTGCTGGCCGAGGCGGCGAAGCGCGACGACGTGAAGCTGATCTCCGCCTGGACGGGGGAGGGCGTGGATGCGTTGATCACCGCCGTCGCCGCCAAGCTTACCGCCGGGCATCGCCGCTACACGATCACGCTCGATGCCGGCGACGGGGCAGCGGCCGCCTGGCTCCACCAGCATGGCGAGGTGCTCGACCAGGCGATCGAGGGCGAGCAGGCGGTCTACGAGGTGCGGATGGCGCCGCGGGATTATGAGAGGTTTCTGACGCGGGGGTAAGGCTGGTGGCTTGGCTCGAAGGGGTGATGCGGGATCATCCGCTGCTGTTTTTTGCGATTGCTTGGGGTTGGATCGCCCTGTGGATCCTAGGTTCGATCGTGTTCCGGACATCGCGCGGCAAGCCGATCGTGTCGCGTCTGCCGCAAGGCGCGCTGTACACCGAGCGCAGCGCGTCGGGGCGTTCGAGCGGCGGGTTTCTACGCAGTCTGGGTGGAGCGAGCCGATGTCTGCTCGTCGGCGTCACGCACGACGAACTCATCGTCGCGCCCCGCTTCCCGTTCACCCTGATGTTCCTGCCGGAAATTTACGGCCTGGAATATCGCCTGCCGCGCCGGTCGGTTCGCGCCGAGCTTCGAAAGGGGGTGCTCCACGATTACGTGCGGTTGTCCCTCGACACTGATCCGTCGCGCGGCTTCGAATTGCGTCTGGACGACCCCGAGCGTTTCCTGGCGGCGCTAGCCTCCAGCCGCTAAGCGCTACGACCGGGCGCGGACCCCGTATCGCGGGCGCGCGTTGGGGCAACATGGTCGTTCCAGACGGAGGTACCATGTTCGCAAGGATATTCCTGGTCGCCGCGCTGCCGCTGACTCTCGCCAGCGCGGCGCAGGAAACGCCGACCCAGCTGAAGACCGAGAAAGCATGGTCGGCGGCTCTGCTCTCGGGCGTGACCGGTGCGCAATGCCGCAAAGCGATCGGGATCGAGCTGGCGCAGTCGCTGGTGCGCTATTGCCGCTATGTCAGCACTGCGACGCATCCGCCGTGCAATTCGCAGAATAGCTGCGAGTTGATCGCCGAACACATCAGCTACATGGCGCACGGCACCAATCCGCCCAATCCTTGGCTGTTGCCGGGTGGTGCCGCCATGCACCGGGAGGAGTGGCACCGGGTAGGGATGCTAACCGCAGACTGAGCGCCGCCGCGATCAGCGCCTCTGGAGCGCTTCCTGGTCGGGCCCATAAGCCGCCATCTCATGCGACGCGCGGACGGCTGATCAGGCTGCGAGCTGGGGAGGGGGCTGACGCGGACCTTCGGGGTGCAGATAGAGCGCTTCGAACCCCGCCAGCACGATCATCGCCGGCCAATCCTCGATCCGCACCGAGCGGGAATGCGTCCAGATCAGCCGCTCGCCGCGCATCCATTGCAGCGTGCGGTTGAGATGCACCGAAGTGATGCCGAGCGCGTCCGACAGGTCCATCTGGCTCACCGGCAGTTCGAAACTGCCGTCGGTAGTCATGCCCGCCGCCTCGAAGCGCGTCGCGTGGCGAGATATTTAGCGATTGCCAGATGCGCCGCCACCGAACCCAAGCTCCCGTCAAGGCGGGAGCTTGGAAACAGTCTCTCAGCCACCGGAATGCCAAGTGCTGGCCGGTGATCAGCGCACAGTACACTGTCGGAGATCAAACTTAAACCTGGATCAGCGAGATAAGCCGACTTGGATCGCGTTGAACTGATCCGCTTTATTGCACAGGCCGCCTTCGCCCGCTTTCATCGTCCCGTCTGAAGGAGACGAAGCGTGAAGGACGAAGACCTGCGCTATTATCGTCACCGGCTGGCGGACGAGCGCACGCGCGCCGAGAATGCTGCCGAGCCGGGCGTCGGAGCGGTGCATCGCCAGCTCGCCGAGCTTTATGAGCGGCGGCTTGCGGAGGAGGGTAGTCTACGAACGCCGGGCTAAGCGGCGCGGCTCAGCTGCGCGGCAGCTCGCGCACCTCGACGGTCCCGCCGCTTTCATAGACCGGATTGCCCGCGACCAGCGTCTTCGCGTCGGCCAGATCGTGCGCACGGATGCGGACATAGCCGATCAATCCGGCGGCGAGCGGGGCGGGGGTGCCGTCCTTGCGTACGCTCTCCCCGGTGCCGATCGCACTGCCGCCGCCGAAGCGCTCGCAGGTGCGCAGATAGTCGAGATAGGTGTCCCACATCTCCGGTGTCGGCGCCTGGGGCGCGTCGTCGTGCATCAGCAGGATATAGTCGCGCATCACGCCTCCTCGCGCTTGGCCTTAACCCACAGCGCTTCCTTCGCGTCGAGGTCCAGCCCCGCGAATGCCTCGCCGGCCTCGGCCTCCATCGCACGGAAGCGCCGTTCGAACTTGCTGTTGGCGTGGCGCAAAGCCGCCTCGGGATCGACGCCGTGCTTGCGCGCCCAATTGACTACCGCAAACAGCAGATCGCCAATCTCCTCGGTGCGTTCGGCTTCCGAGGCTGCCGCCTCAACCTCCGCCAGTTCCTCGTCGATCTTGGCGCGGGCGCCGTCCGTATCGGGCCAGTCGAAGCCCACGCGCGCCGCGCGTTTCTGCAGTTTCTCAGCCCGGAGCAGGGCGGGGAGGCCGAGCGCAACCCCGTCCAGCGTACCGTCCGCCGCCTTGGCGCCCCGCTCCTCGGCCTTGATTTGTTCCCACAAATGATGACCGCCCTCAGCCAGCCCGCGGAAGATGTGCGGGTGGCGGCGTTCCATCTTGTCGCTGATCGCGTCGATTACATCGGGCAGCGCGAAATGGCCCGCTTCCTCCGCCATGCGGCTGTGGAACACGACCTGGAGGAGCAGGTCGCCGAGTTCGTCCTTGAGTTCGGCCATGTCGTCGCGCTCGATCGCGTCGGCCACCTCATAGGCTTCCTCGATCGTATAGGGCGCGATCGTCGCGAAGGTCTGCACCGTATCCCATTCGCAACCCGTCTTGGGGTCGCGCAGCCGCGCCATGATGTCCACGAGACGCTCGATATTCGAAACAGGCACAGGCATGAGACTCCGCAATCCGCGCTGCGCATGCCCTACGCGGTTTGCGGCGGAAGCGACAGGCCTCCGAAGGACGGACGAAGGGCGCCGGCCGTCACGACCGGCACCCGTCAGCTCAGGCCGGCTTGGCGCCCGGCGTGCCGCATTTCACGAATTTGCCCTTGGCGTCCTTGCAGCGCGTCGACTTGGCCGGCGCTTTCTTGGGACAGGCGACGAACTTGCCATGGGCGTCGCGGCAATTGCCGGCGAAGGCGGGCGCGGCGGTAGTACCGAGCAGGGCCAGCGATGCAGTTGCGATGATCAGATTACGAAGCATGTACGCGCACTCCTCTTACTGGAAAGGAGATGCTGCGCCTCGCGGCGTGGAGCGCGGCTTTCGCCGGCATGAACTTTTGGTAAGCTTGCCGGCGAGATCGTCGAAGTCGTGCGCACGGTCGATCGTAGGCGCTGCGTATCCGCATATAGAAGACAGGCGAGGATGTTACCATGGCTCGTGCGATGTTGTTCGGATCGGTTCTGCTCGCATCCTGCGCGATGCTGTGTGGAACGGCGCCGGCGCAGGTCGCTGCCCCGGCGCCGCCGCAGGACAATATTATCGTCGTCCAGGGGCAGCTCGACAAATTGAGCGGCTGGCGCGAGGCCGAGACCGATCATGTCGTCGTGATCAGCGACGGCGGGGAAGGCGAGCTCCGGCGCATCGCGCACAATCTCGAGCGGCTCGATTTCCTGCTCTCGGTGCTGCTCGGCCGTGGCGACCTGCAGGGTGCCCCGCCCAAGCTCCGGCTTACCCTGGTGGGCGATCCGACGGCATTCGACACCATGAACCTGCAGAGCCTGCGCTTCACGCCCGGTCCCTATCGCCGCGGGTTCAACGTCACGGGCTATTTCGATCCGCGCGAGGACGGGCCGGTGATGGCGATGACGCGCTTCGACAGCCGCCTGCAGATCGAGCACGGCACCAGCCTTGCGCTGATCCTGCCGGACCTGGTGCGCGCGACGAGCAGCGATCCCCAGGATCCCGAGGGACCTGCCGCCGCAGCCCGGCTCGCGAGCGGCCCCATCAATCCCGGGAATGTCGCCTTCGCGCCGCAAGCGACGCCGGAGGGTGACGTCAACGGCATGTCGGTGCCGGTCACCGCGGAATCCCGCATCTATGCGGCTTTCGCCCGCAATTTTTTGCTGACCCATTTCCCCAACGCCTATCCCAAATGGTATGTCGACGGCTTCGGCGAACTCTTCTCGACCATGTCGGTGAAAGCGGACGGCCAGATCGAATATGGCCGCGCGCCCGAAGGCTATGCCAAGGTGCTGGACGCGGTGTCGGACATTTCGATCCGCGACGTACTGAGCGGGAAATATCTGCAGGCCCATGCCGCCGACAGCCGCTGGACGCCCTATCATGCGTGGGCGCTCGCTCATATGCTGTTCTTCTCGGAAGTCCGCCGCCCGCAGCTGATGCGCTATCTCGCCGCCTTTGCCGCGGGCCAGCCTTCGCTTCAGGCCGCGCAAGCCTTTGGCGATCTCGACGCGCTCCAGCGCGAATTCGTGCGCTACGACAGTGGCAAGCTTGCTTATGAGCGCGTGACCTATCCGCCCGAAGATGCCGGTGAACCCGTGATACGGCGCCTGACGGAAGGAGAGGCCGCCTTCGTCAAAGGGCGGTTGGAACTGGGCTCGCGCCTTGGTTTCGCGCTGTTTCCCACCACGCAGGGCGCAGCATCGAGCACGCGGGCAATCACGGCGGGTGAAGCGTGGCTGTCCGACCTCAGGCGCCAGGCCGGCCGCTATCCCGGCAATTATCAGGCGCAGATGCTGCTCGCCGAGGCTGAGTGCCGCAGCGGCCACGCCGAAGCCTGCAGCGCCGCGGCGCAGCGTGCGCTCGGCATTAGACCTGAAAGCAGCGATGCGCTCAGTTGGAGCGGCACCGCCATGCTCATGCAGGCGCTCAGCCGCCCGGCACCGGAACGCGTGGCGCAGCTCCGGCTTGCCCGCAGCGCGATCGGTCGCGCCAACCGCCGCGATCCCGAGAACCCGCTGCCATTGATCGCTTATTATCGCAGCTTCGCCGACGCCGGCGAGGCGCCGCCGGAAATTGCGGTCGATGGGCTGGGCAAGGTCGTCGATCTGGTGCCGGCGGCGCCGGAGCCGCGGCTGCTGCTCGGCGACGCGCTGATCCGGCGCGGCGACCATATCGGGGCAAGGCGGGCGCTGCTGCCGATCGCCAATGGCGACTATGCCGCGCCCGAGCAGGCGGCGGCACGCGCGCTGCTCGACAAGGCCGGCGGATAGCTAACCACTCCGGAACCGCGTTTCGAGGCGTTCGGACTGGAGGGGAGACCCAACGCGGTGGCGGGATTCACATGTCTGTGAGAACGATAATATACATTATGTAAAATTCATTCGGGTTCGAGGACAAGGGTTTGTCCTTCCACGCGCCAGCTCTTCAGCCGCGACAGGAAGTTCATTCCGATCACCTCCACGCCCTGATCCTGCTCGGATACGAGTACGCCGATGTCACTGGCCTTGAGCGGCCCGATCTCGAGCTTTGCTACGCGCCCCGGATGCGTCAGCGCCGTGCCGTTGCCGGTCTGGACCAGCACCGGATGGCTCTCGATTCTGATTCCGGCGGCCGCGGCGGTCTCCGGCGAGATCACCGTCACCGTCGCGCCGCTGTCGATCATCATCTGGCGCTCGACGCCGTTGAGCGACACGCGCGCATAATAATGGCCGTCGGTCGCCATGCGCAGCCGCACCGCGCCGCCTTCGACCTGCTGGTCGTCGAGCCCTAGCGCGGTATTGACGCGCGTCGCGGCCGACTGGATCTCGTAACGATGCTGGACCGCGACATAGGCTATCGCCGCGATCGCCGCCCAGCCGAGCGCCGATTTCACCACCATGCTCATCGGCACGCGCCGCGCGGCCAGCGCGCTCGCCGCCAGCACCAGCGCGCCGACGATCCAGATCACATTGACCGTCTGGCCGTCGCTCACAGCTGGATCTCCATCCCGTCATAGCCCGGCTCGACGCCTTCAGGCAGTTCGGCAGCCAGCGTCGCATAGTCCATGGAATTGTCCATATGCACCAGCACCGCGCGCCCTGCCCTGAGCTCGCTAATCCAGCCCAGCACCTGATCGAGATGCGGATGCGTCGGGTGCGGCTTGCGGCGCAGTGCATCCACCACCCACAGGTCCGCACCCTCGTACAGGTTGCGCATTTCGTCTGTTAAAATATTGAAATCAGTTGAATAATTTATGAAATTACCGTCATTCCCGAAGCGCAAGCCAGCCGAGGTAATGCCGCCATGCGGCTGGTCGACGACAGCTATCTCGATATCGCCGACCATCAGCCGGTCCGGCAGCAATTCCAGTGAGGCCGTCGCCTCATAGCCCTTGCGGCCGAAAAATACGTACGGGAAATGCGCGCGCAACTGCTCGGCGGCGAAGGGCCGCGCATAGCCCGGCACAGCGCTGCCGCGATGGTGGTAGATTTGCCGAAGGTCGTCGATGCCGTGGCAGTGGTCGGCATGATCGTGCGTCCAGATCACCGCATCCACGTCGATCACGTTCGCCGCGAGCAGCTGTGCGCGCATGTCCGGGCTGGTGTCGACGAGGATGCGCGTGGTCTCGCTCTCGACGAGGATCGACGCGCGCGTCCGTCGGTTCCTCGCCTCGGCCGGATCGCATGCACCCCAGTCATTGCCGATCCGCGGCACCCCGGACGAGGTGCCGGAGCCGAGGATGCGAACTTTCATGGGTCTACGCCACCGTCTTCGCGAACAGCTTGTGGAAATTTGCCCGCGTCACGTCCGCCAGCATCTCGGGATCCTCGCCGCGCAGTTGCGCGAGGAAGCGGCAGGTGTCCGCGACGAAGGCTGGCTCGCCGGTCTTGCCCCGGTGCGGCACCGGCGCGAGGAAGGGCGCGTCGGTCTCGATCAGCAGCCGCTCGAGCGGCA
>Ga0065165_1003466_pt1 | contig 11034 bp, 11 predicted proteins | sample AraplaMF_Cvi_mMF_FD_63813 | JGI IMG/M metagenome (GOLD analysis project Ga0065165, IMG submission 63813) | Arabidopsis root microbial communities from the University of North Carolina, USA - plate scrape MF_Cvi_mMF (version 2) (version 3) | ecosystem: Host-associated > Plants > Roots >... | reverse complement strand
CAGTTGCTGCGGCCGGTCGGGACCGAATGCAACAAGCTGCTCGAGTCCATGCACAAGCTGCTGCGGCGGACGCTGCGCGAGGATATCGAGATATCAACGCTGTCCGATCCGGAGCTCCGGGACGCCTTCGCCGATCCGGTGCAGCTCGAAGCGGCGGTCCTCAACCTCGCCCTGAATGCCCAGGATGCAATGGCGTCAGGCGGGCGGCTGACCATTTCGGCGGCAAACGCATCTCTCGATGCGGGCGATCACAATGCACATCCCGATGTCGGGCCGGGCGAATATGTCGTGATTGCCGTGACCGACACCGGTTGCGGCATGCCGAAGCGGGTGCTGGAACACGCCTTCGAGCCCTTCTTCACCACCAAGGAGGTGGGCAAGGGCAGCGGGCTCGGGCTCAGCATGGTCTACGGCTTTGCCAAGCAATCCAATGGTCATGTCACGCTCTACAGCGAGCCGGGCCTGGGGACGACCGTGCGGATCTATCTTCCGGCCGTGCTGGCGAAGGCGCAGAGCGTTCCGCTGGCGGTAGAGAAAGAGGTGCTGCAGAGCGGTTCGGAAATGGTGCTGGTCGTCGAGGACGATCCGTTCGTCCGGTCCTATGCCGTCATGAGCCTGGAGAGCCTGGGGTACAAGGTCATGTCGGCGGTCGACGGCAAGGAGGCCTTGCAGAGGCTGGCAGCAGCGCCGCACATCGATCTGCTGTTCACCGATGTCGTGATGCCCGGGGGCGTCAACGGCTGGGAGCTCGCGGCCCTCGCGCGCAAGGAGAGGCCCGAGCTGCACGTGTTGCTGACGTCGGGTTATGCCCTCGAAACGCTGGCGGCCAATGGTCACGTCCGGCAGGGCGCGCCGATTTTGGAAAAGCCTTACCGCAAGGCCGAGCTCGCACGGCTGGTCCGGGAGGCGCTCGCCACGCCGATGCCGGCCTGAGCCGTGGTCATCGTACCGCCTGCCGCGCGGGCGGCAGGCGGTGGTCGTCATCGGATCATTTCGACGCGGTCTTGGTGTCCATGTTCACGACCTGGACGCGGCGGTTGATCGGGTCGGCACCGTTGGCGGTGTCCTTCAGCTTGGTCTTGCCGTAGCCGACGGTGACGAGGTCGGTGCCGTTAAGGCCATAGTTCTGCACCAGGTATTTCTTGATGGTGTCGGCGCGACGTTCGGAGAGGCCTTGGTTGTACTCTTCGCCGCCGACCGCATCGGTGTGGCCGGCAACCACGAAGGTCGAGCCCTTCAGCGCGGGATCGGACAGCGCGTTGCCCAGTGCCTGCACCGACGGCACCGAGCTCTTGGCGATGTCGGCCGAGTTGTAGTCGAACTGGATCTCCAGATCGATCTTCGGCTTGGTCGCAGCCAGCTCGGCGATCTGCTCGCGCTCGCCCATCGAGAGCGACCGGGTCGAGCGGTTGCGCACGGTGTTCAGGAACGTCGCTTCCTTGGCCTGCACGGCCGGATCGGCCTGCGGACCGACGGACAGGCCGCGGGTTGCCGCCTTCGGCTTCAGCGCATCCAGGATCTGGCCTGTAGAGACGTTGCTGTCGCCGGCCAGCGCCAGGCCCGCCGTCATCGACAGCGCGGCTGTGAGGGTAATCGCCTTCAGTGCAAAGAACTTATTGAAACGGGTCATTGTCGTATCCTCGCTGTTACGCCTGATGGCGATTTGATGCTGCGAGCCTAGGGCAGGTTCAAAGGCCCGGATGTGATCCTGGTCACGGTGGCTGCGAGGCGATCGGCTCAATCCAGCGCATTTCGCCGCGTTTCGGCCGCCCGGCCGGCCCGTCGCGCTTCCGCGAGGAAGCGGGCGAACAGGCATCGTCGAGTCTTTTTTGGGGCCGGTTCGATCTCGGGCGCTCTCAACGTGATTTAGATCACATTCGGCGTCCGTGAAGGAGATCACACTGGGCGCATCGGTGGTTCTGGATCTGGGGAGAAAGACCATGCGTTTCCTGCTCGCGGCAATGTCTCTCGCAGCCTTCGTGTTCAGCAGTCATGCGGCGCTCGCCGACAAGCGCGTCGCCTTCGTGGTCGGTAACGCCGCCTACAAGAATGTCCCGCAGCTCCCGAACCCCGCGATCGACGCCAAATCGATGGCGCGGGTGCTGCGCAATGTCGGCTTCGACGTGGTGGAGGGTGCCAATCTCACCCGCGACGCCATGACGGCGAAGCTGCTCGAGTTCGGCAAGAAGAGCGAAGGCGCCGATGTGGCGCTGTTCTTTTATGCCGGCCACGGCATCGCGGTGAACGGCACCAATTATCTGCTGCCCGTCGATGCCGACCTCAAATCCGAAATGGACGTCAAGCTCGGCGCGGCGATCAATGTCGATCTGACGCTGGAGCAGACCATGGCGGATGCCAAGGTCAAGCTGGTGTTCCTCGATGCCTGCCGCGACAATCCCTTCGCCGCCAAGATCCGTTCGGCCAGGGCGACGCGCTCCGTCAACGTCGCGAGCGGCCTTGCCGAGATGAAGTCGGGCGAGGGCACGCTGATCGCGTTCGCGACCGGCCCCGGCCAGACCGCGCTCGACGGCGAAGCCGGCACCAACAGCCCGTTTACCCGCGCGCTCCTTGCGAACATCGCGTCCCCCGGCCTCGAGATCCAGCAGGCGATGACCAAGGTCCGCGCTCAGGTCAATGACGAGACCAACAAGGCGCAGCTGCCCTGGGGTCACACCAATCTCACCGGCACGGTCTATCTCAATCCGTCCGCCGCGCCTGCGGCGGATGCGGCGGGACCTGCGACCATCGCCCAGGCCGGCGAAGTCGAGCTCGAGTTCTGGCGCTCGATCAAGGACACCAACAAGGTCGAGGAGCTCAACGCCTATCTCACCAATTATCCGAACGGCACCTTCAAGCCGCTGGCGCTCGCCCGCATCGCCGCGCTCCAGGATGGTCCCTCGACGACGACGCGCAATCTCACCGCCGGCGTCGATCCCTTAACCTTCACCGATGCGGCCGACCAGGTTTCAGAGGACCAGATCGGTCTCGACAAGAACCAGCGCCGCGACCTGCAGCGCCGCCTCACCGGCCTCGGCTTCGACGTCAAGGCGACCGGGAAGTTCGACGAGGAAACCCGCGCCGTGATCAAGCGCTGGCAGGCGGCGCGCGGCTATCCCTCGACCGGCTATCTCAACAAGCTCCAGCACAAGGCGATGCAGTCCGAGATCGTCTCCAGTCGCGTTGCCGCCTCCGACGAGTCCGAGGACGAACCCGCGCGCCGCCGTTCCTCCGGCGGCGGCCGCCGCGCTTACAGCGGTGGCGGCGGCATGGCCGGGCCCGGTGCCGTGTTCGGTCACATGATGGGCGGACTGTTCGGCCGCCGCTGAAATCGGAACCATCACAGGCATGAGGCGGCCCGAAAACCCGCCTCATCTCGTCAGAAACCTCCGCACGCCGATCGTCGCAAAGCCGTCGCGGCATGGCCCGCCTGCGAACAAGCTTTCGGCCAGATGCGCGCCTAGCAGGAAGGTCTCCGACAATCGCAGGCGAAGGGAGCCGAGTTACGTCCAGTGCCGAGGCCAAGTGAAACCCAGCGTGACTACCAGTTCTATCGCAGCGGCCCGCCGGATCGGACAGTGTTCCTGAACTCCATGCCCATCTATGTCGGCGCGGCGATGATCGCGGTGGCGATCCTGCTGTCGACGCTGATTACGGGGCTGACCTCCCGCTATGTCGGCCTCGACGGGCCGACCGACGAGAACATGTGGCTGGTCGACCGCCTCACCGGCAGCGTCTATCGCTGCCAGGCGGAGGGGCGCGGCAAGGCCTCGTGCGAGCCCGAGATCGCCACCGGAAGCGTCGGCGACCGGTCCAGGGCGCCCAACGGCGGGCGTTGATCCCCTCGCTTTCGCACTGCAACAAGAAAATTGTCTTCTCCGCGAAACGTCTGCGGCAGAGAATACGTAATTGCGATGGCCGGCATGACGCCGGTTTCATTTTACGGAGGAGACTTTTCGATGAAGATCTTGCTCACGGCCGCAGCCTTTGTCGCGTTCACTCTCTCGCTCTCGCCGGCGTCCGCCGCCATGATGGCGTGCACCGGCGATAACATGATGAAAACGACAGCCATGATGATGAGCACGGCCGATACGCCGGCCAAGGTCGCGGCCAACAAGGAAATGGCCATGGCCAACACCGACATGAGCAATGGCAAGATGAAGAGTGCCTGCATGCACTACATGAAGTCGCAGAAGGCCATGATGATGAAGTAGGCCTCGGCCAAATCAAACGACCAAGTCAAACGGCCGCGCTGGCAGCAGATGGCAGCGCGGCTTTTTCTTTCGTTGTCTCCGGTCCGCTTCTTTCTCCCGGCGCGAATCCCGCTACATTGCATTCTGCAATGTCACGCGCGCCCAAACCTCTTCCGCTCACCACGACACAGGCCCGGCAGATCTGGCTGCATGCCCAGCGGCTGGATGAGCGCGCTCCGTTCGGCGAGGGTGCGCAGGCTGTCGCGGACGCGGTCTCGCATCTCGGCTATGTGCAGATCGACACCATCAACGTCATCGAGCGCTGCCACCACCACATCCTGTTCAGCCGCATTCCGTCCTACCGCCGCGCCGATCTGCGCCAGGCCCAGAGCGTCGACAGGAGCGTGTTCGAGTACTGGACCCATGCGCTCTCTTACGTGCCGGCCGGCGACTTCCGCTTCTTCCTTCCGGCGATGCGCGAGCACAGGCGTGAGGGGCACAAATGGTACGCCTCGGTGAAGCCTGCCGACACGCGCAAGGTGATGCGGCTGTTGCGCGCCGGCCCGCTGACGATCCGCGACATCGAGGACGATGTGCTCACCGAGAAGGAGCATCTCTGGCAGAGCCGAAAGCCCTCGAAGCGGGCGTTGCAGCTCGCCTTCTACACGGGCGTTGCCACCGTCAGCGAGCGCCAGGGCATGCTCAAGACCTACGAGCTGATGACGCGCCATTTCGGGTGGGACAAGCTGCCGAAGCCGGCCTCGGCCAAGGACATCACGGCCTATCTGCTTGACCGCGCGCTGCGCTCGCAGGGCGTGGTGAGCCTGGATTCGATCTGCCATTTGGATGCACCGAGCAAGAAGGCGGTGGCCGGCCTGGTTGGTTCGCGTGTCCGCCGCGGCGAGCTCGTGCCCGTTGCGATCGAGGGCGCCGGTAAGCAGGAGCATTGGGCCGCGCCCGCGGCGCTGGAAGCAAGCGGCGAGGTGGCACCCGATCTCGTCCACATCCTCTCGCCGTTCGATCCCCTGATCATCCAGCGCAAGCGCACCAATCTCATCTTCGGCTACAATCATCTGTTCGAAGCCTATGTGCCGAAGGCCAAGCGCAAGCTCGGCTATTTCGCGCTGCCGGTGCTGGTCGGCGACGAGATCGTCGCCGCGCTCGACCTCAAGACGGACCGGCAGGCGAAAAAGCTCTTGATGCAGAAATGGACCTGGGTCGGGCAGGGAAAGAAGACCGCGGGGCGCAAGGAGCTCAAGCAGAAGATCGAGGAGGAGCTCGATCGCTTCGAGCGTTTTCAACTCGCGGAGTGAGCGTCATCGCTGTCCTGGCTGCGGCCTGTCTTCGGACTCGCCCGGACCCATGGATGCTACATGCGCATATCGGTCCAGCACATCGTCGGCCGAATAGCCCGCGCGTTGCGCAAACTCCTCCCGCAAGCCCAGCCTTGCAGAGACCTTCAGGCGCTCCGCTGTGGCAGCGGCCATCAGGGGATCGAAGCCCAATTCCCGCAGGCCCGCAGCGACGCCGTCCATTTCCACGGCGCGGCGTTCGGCATGCAGCACGTCGGAGCGGACGCACATGTCGAGGAACTTGCTGAAGGGGGTGGCATCCATCGATGTGCAGAGCCCGCGCATGGTTTCATCGCGCACGCCGGCGAGTGTCGCTGCCGTCAGCGCTTCCACCAGCAGCGCCTCCATGCCTTTCGTCACCACGCTCCGCAGCATCTTCACGGCTGCGGCCGTTCCGGCTTCGGGGCCCGCCACCTCGATGCGGAAACCGAGTGGCCTGAAGATCTCCGCGAAGCGCTCGGCGCCGCTGCCGGAGGTGTAGAGCGTGACCGCGGCGCCATAGAGGTCGACAGAGCCCATCAGGTTCGCATCCGCGAACAGGCCGCCGCGCGCCTCCACGGCCGCGGCGACACGCTGTTTCGTTCGCGGTGTCGCGGCGTTGATGTCCACCACGAGGCAGCCCGGACGGATGATCCTGGAAATGGCCTCACCCGTCTCGGCCGCGACGGCAACGACCACGGCGGAAAAGATCACATCCGCGTCCGCGAGGTCCTCGAGCCGGTCGACGAGGGTGACGCCACAATTGCTGGCGAGCGCACGGAAGGCCTTGGAGTAGGGCGGCGCGTTGGTCTTGCCCTGACAGAATGCGACGACCTGCGCTTCCGTCTGGGCCGCCAGATGCTTTGCGAAGCATTGCGCGGCTTCGCCAAATCCAACGAAGGCGATCTTGGGCTGCGGCATGGATGAGGTCTCCTCGCGCGGCGTTTCACTACCGACGACCATTGTGCCGGGTTCTCTAGAGGAGTCAATGAACCGGTTCATTTATGGCGCCATGTCCGTCGCCGTTATTGCGCGGAATGTCTAAATTTTCGGCAAAATATGCGAGCGGCGCCTTGCTCTAGAGTTATGAACCGGTTCATATGGCGGTATGCCGTCACCCGCTCGCCGACCGCAAACCGTGAAGGTCAAAGACGTCGCCCGCGAGGCCGGCGTCGCGGTGGGCACGGTCTCCCGCGTGCTCAATGATCATCCCAAGGTGACCAGGGAGCTGCGCGAGCGCGTCGAAACGGCGATGGCGCATCTCGGCTATGAGGTCGACGTCACGGCCCAGAGCATGCGCGCAGGCCGGTCGCGGCTGGTGGCCTGCGCCATTCGCGATTTCGACATCCCGCGCTTCGCGCTGTTCATCAAGGAGGCGGAAGCGGTCCTGCGTGAGGCCGGATACACCCTGCTGCTGGCGAGCACGACCAACCGCCCCGAAATCGAGATCGCCTTGTTGCGCGCCTTCCGCAGGCGCCGGGTGGACGGCGTGATGATGACGCTGAGCGACGAGCAGCACCAGGACGTGCGCGAAGCGCTGTCGGAGGCGCCGATGCCGGTCCTGCTCATCGACCGCGATCGCATCGAGGCGCTTGATCGCGTGACTGCCGATCATCGCGAGGGCGCGCGGCTTGCGACCAGCCATCTGCTCGGCCTCGGGCACCGGCGGATCGCAATGCTGGTCGGCGATACCAAGGCGTTTCCGTCGCGAAGCCGTCTGGAGGGATTTCGTGCAGCGCATGCGGCAGCGGGCATCGCGCCAGACCCGCGACTGCTGCGCGACAATGTGCTCTCGAGCGAAGACGCCTATCGGGCGACGGCATCGCTGATGGGGCTCGCGGAGCCGCCGACGGCGCTGTTCGTCGCGGCGATGGACATGCTTGGCGGTTGCCTGCGCGCGCTGCGGACCATGGGCCTTGCCGTCGGTGATGGGATTTCAGTCGTCGCCGGCAGCGATTCCGATCTCGCCGAATTGCACACGCCGCCCATCACGGCGATCGCGTGGGATCTGGCGGCGATGGGCCGCCATGCCGCGACCATGCTGCTGGAGCGGATGCGAGGCGATGAGATCGAGGGCGGCCGTGCTCTCGCCGTACCGACGGAACTGATCATTCGCGGCTCGAGCCGGCCTGTCGCGAGTTGAGCTCGATCTCCCGAAGCGAGGTCCAGTCTCTTGCGACGCGGCTGTCGAGCCAGATGCCGGCGACGATCCCGATGAGGTAGGCGACCAGATTCCACGGCGAGAAGATTCGCCCGAGCAGCAGCGCGCCGGCTGTGGTGAGCCGGAATGCATCGAGCCACGGCGTGTGCACCAACCGGGAGAACTCGACCACGACCGCAATCGCCACCGCGATGGCCGCAATCTGCTTCCGCGTCTGCCGCGGCAGCAAAGCTCCGACCAGCAAGAACACCATCGTCGCCCACAACAGCGAGCCGCCATACTTCACGACAAAGGCGGGGAGCCCGAGCGGAAAGCCGTACCAGCGCAAGCCTAGCCCGCAGGCGATCACGATCAACGCCAGGGCGGCGCGAATGAGCGATATCTGTCGCGGCGCAACGGGTTTGTCCGGCTGCGCCCCGTGCATTGCTTGCTCCATTGACTCTTTGCCCGGGATGCTGAAAACCGCCTGCTAGCTCACAAAAGCAACAACCCGGGGGGAAGCCATGAGCCAGTCCACGACCTATGCCGGTTCCGCCGGCACTGCCAAGTCGGAAATCGAGACCTCGACGATTCGCGCCATCTCCTGGCGCCTGATCCCGTTCCTGGTGCTGGCCTACTTCTTCTCCTATCTCGACCGCGTCAATCTCGGCTTCGCCGCGCTGACCATGAATGCCGAGCTGAAGTTCACGCCGCTGATCTTCTCCTGGGGCGCCGGCATCTTCTTTATCGGCTATTTCATCTTCGAGGTGCCGAGCAATCTGGCGCTGGAGAAGTTCGGTGCCAGCCGCTGGATCGCCCGCATCATGGTGACGTGGGGCATCATCTCGGCGCTGATGGCGATGGTGAGCGGTGTCACCAGCTTCTACGTCCTGCGCTTCCTGCTCGGCGTCGCCGAGGCCGGCTTCTTCCCCGGCATCATTCTCTATCTCACCTACTGGTATCCGGCCGAATATCGCGCCCGCTTCCTCGCGGCCTTCGCCATCGCCGTGCCTGTCTCGACCGTGATCGGCGCGCCGGTCTCGGGCTTGCTGCTGGGGCTCGACGGCGCCATGGGCCTGAAGGGCTGGCAGTGGCTCTTCATCATCGAGGGCATCCCGTCCGTGCTGCTCGGCATCGTCACCTGGTTCTATCTCACCGACCGACCTGAGAAGGCCGACTGGCTCTCGGCCGAGCAGAAGGCCTGGCTCAAGGCCAAGCTCGATTCCGAGATCGCAATCAAGCAGGCGGTGAAGCATCCCTCGCTTGGCCAGGCGCTGTCGTCGCCGAAGGTGATCGCGCTCAGCCTGATCTATTTCGGCTTCGTCGGCGCGCTCTATGGCATGCAGTTCTGGCTGCCGCAGATCGTCAAGGCGTTCGGCCTCACCAACGCGCAGACCGGCTTCGTCACCGCGATCCCGTATCTGTTCGGCACCATCGCGATGATCCTGTGGGCGCGGCACTCCGACGCCACCCGAGAGCGCGTGATGCATGTCGGCGCGCCGCTGCTGCTCACCGCGGTGGCGCTCGGCGTCTCCTCCTACCTCACCGATCCCACCTTGACGATGATGGTGCTGACGGTGGCCGCGATCGGCGTGTTCTGCTGCTTCGGCGTGTTCTGGACCCTGCCGACCTCCTGGCTGTCAGGCACGGCGGCGGCCGGCGCCATCGCCCTGATCAACTCGATCGGCAACCTCGCCGGCTTCGGCGGGCCCTACCTGATCGGCTGGGTCAAGGAGGCCACCGGCCAGACTTCGACCGGCCTGCTCGTGCTCGCCGTGCTGCCCCTGATCGCGGGCATCCTGGTCTTCGTCGGGGGCCACGAGAGCAAGCACGAGTTCGCGGAGCAGGGGCGGTAGAGCCGCGCGAACGGTGCAAGGGTGGGGCAAAGCGCAGCGTGCCCACGATAGTTTGGTGGGCCACTGCGCTAACGCGCCTTTGCTCACCCGATATCTGGCTTAAGGCCACGGATTGCGCTGCGCTCCATTCGAGCTACGGGTTATTCTGCGCTGACGCTTCTCTGCGAACCAGCCAGTCCGAGAAACACCAGCATGGCGCGGTTGAGACGCACGAGGTCTTCATCGTCGAGGCGTCCCACTAGCCTTCCAATCTTGGATCTTGGCACGGTGGTGATTTTGTCCACCATCAGGCGGGAGGGGACGCGTAGACCATTGCGTTCCGTCTGGTCGACCGGCAGTCGAAACAGAGGCGCTTCGGTTTCATTGGTTGTGAAAGAGCAGACCGTGACGGAATTCGTTGTGTCGAAGCCGTCGTCCTGAATGACGACCACAGGACGCGGCTTTCCGGCGTAATCTTTGCCATCACCGAGAGTCCAAATCTCACCGCGCTTCATTCGTCACTCAAGATGGAGACGGAATCGATGAAGGCCTGGTCGTCCTGCTCCTGAGCGCTCGATGCAACTGCCAACGACTGACGATGGGCTTCCGCCTTGAACGACGCCGAACGCACGTCCGGCACCCAGATCTGGATCGGACGGAGCCCCTGCGCGCGGAGCCGCTCTCGATGCTCGCGCACCTTCGCCCGCGACGACTTTCGTCCCGAAGAGGAAGGCATATTTCTCTCCTGGTAGTTACATGTAACCGTATCAGGATACGGAAAGCTCCGCCAAACGGCTCCTTACCACCCCTTAACGATCACAGATTTCTGATGACTGACGAATATTGACTTTCATCAGTGATTAGTCGACATTCCTCTCATTGCAGAGACAGGAGTGTCCTTCGATGTTCGTCCGGTCGGTTTTATCGAGCTATTCCAAGCTCTTGGCGGGTGTTTCGCTGGCGCTGATGGCTGTCTCCCTGGCCGGGTGCAACGACACCGTGGCGCAAAAGGCCGAGCCGCCGCGGCCGGTCCTGGTAGCGGCCGCGCATTATGATTCCGAGACCCCGGAGCGCAGCTTCGTCGGCACCGTCAGGCCGCGGATCGAGAGCGATCTGGGCTTCCGCGTCGCCGGCAAGGTCGCCAAGCGTCTGGTGGAAGTCGGTCAGACCGTCGAGATTGGTCAGCCGCTCGCCACTCTTGATGAAGTCGACCTGAAGCTTCAGGCCGAGCAGGCCGTCGCCGAGCAGACCGCTGCGACCGGCGTGCTGGCCCAGGCGGCCGCCGCCGAGCAGCGCGCCAAGGATCTGAAGGCCAAGGGCTGGACCACGGATGCGGCGATGGATTCGAGCCGCGCCGCCGCCGATGAGGCCCGCGCGCGCCTGGACCGTGCTGTCCGCTCGGTCGAGCTGACCAAGAATTCCCTTTCCTACGCGACGCTTGTTGCCGACGCCCGTGGCGTCGTCACCGCAACGCTGATCGAGCCCGGCCAGGTGGTCGCCGCGGGCCAGGCTTCGATCCGTGTCGCCCGCTTTGCCGA
>Ga0065165_1003465_pt1 | contig 11037 bp, 13 predicted proteins | sample AraplaMF_Cvi_mMF_FD_63813 | JGI IMG/M metagenome (GOLD analysis project Ga0065165, IMG submission 63813) | Arabidopsis root microbial communities from the University of North Carolina, USA - plate scrape MF_Cvi_mMF (version 2) (version 3) | ecosystem: Host-associated > Plants > Roots >... | reverse complement strand
CTCCACACCATGCTGCGCGTGCGCAATCTCGATGTCGCGCTGAAGTTTTACCAGGATGCGCTGGGGCTGAAGGAGGTGCGGCGGATCGAGAACGACAAGGGGCGGTTCACGCTGGTGTTCCTGTGCTCGTCGGACGACCTCGAGGCGCTGAAGAAACAGCCGCAAACGCGCGGCGCGCCGCTGGTCGAGCTCACCTACAATTGGGACGAGGAGAAATATGGCGAGGACCGCTTCTTCGGCCATCTCGCCTATGAAGTCGACGACATCTACGCCACCTGCGAGAAGCTGATGAAGGCCGGCGTCACCATCAACCGTCCGCCGCGCGACGGCAACATGGCCTTCGTCCGCTCGCCGGATCTGCACTCGATCGAGCTGCTCCAGAAGGGCGAGCCGAAGGCGCCGGCCGAGCCGTGGCTGTCGATGCCGAACACGGGTCACTGGTAGGCCGATCGCAGCAGGAACCAGTCCCCGCACCCGGCGTTCTCCTCATGACAATGCAATTGGAGGAGGACGCGATGGGACGCGGAATTTTGTTGTGGATGCTGGGCGTGCCGATCCCGGTGATCATTCTGCTGTGGCTGTTCTTCGGCCACTGATCGTCAGGCATATTTTGCAACGGAAAGCTCCGCGCGATGCGGAGCTTTTTGCATGAGGGGGAGGTGCAATCGCGCATCGCCCGCTGGAACGAATTCCGCTATCACCGCGCCAACGAGAGGCCGCGGGAGGAATTCATGCCGGACACCAAGCTCACGATCTGGGGCCGCGCCAATTCGGTCAACGTGCAGAAAGTGTTGTGGTGCCTCACCGAGCTTGGTCTCGCCTATGAGCGCATCGACGCCGGCATGGCGTTCGGCAAGACCCGCGAAGCCGATTATCTCGCGATGAACCCCAATGCGCGGATCCCGACGCTGGTCGAGGGCGATTTCGTGCTGTGGGAGTCCAACTCCATCATGCGCTATCTGTGCCTCGCGTCTGGACGCGGCACGCCGATCTATCCCGAGGCGCCGAAGCTCCGCACCAGCGTCGACCGCTGGCTCGACTGGACGCTGTCGATGGTGCAGCCGGTCGACCGCCCGGTGTTCTGGGGCATCGTGCGCACGCCGCCCGCGGATCGGGACATGATCCAGGTGCAGCGCGATGCGGACGCGGCCGCCGAGGTCTGGGCGATCGCCGACCGCCTGCTCGCCACGCGGCCGTTCATCGACGGCGATGGGTTTACCCTCGCCGATATCGCGATCGGCGCCTATGCGCGGCGCTGGCTCGGCGTCGAAGGCATCACCCGCCCCGCCCAGCCGCACCTGACCCGCTGGCTCGCCGGGCTCGGCAAGCGCGATGGATTTGCACAATTCGTCGCACCGCCGATGTCGTGAGGGGGCGACGCGGGGCAAGCCGCGCTGACGTCACAAGGAATCGCCGTCCTGGCGCAGGCGCAAATCATCGCCGCCGCGCTTGACGGCTACTGTGCATGGGGTTGTTTTCGCGGTTTTGTGTCGGGTCCTATCGCCGGACCGTGGTCTCGACGCTGACCGAGCCGCCGATCTTCACGCAGCTGCCGGTCGCCTCGACCCGGTAGAAGCCACGGCCATAGGAGGCGCAGGAGCCCGCCTTCGCGGTCCCGGCCGCGCCCTTGTTGAGGGGGAACGTCTTGCCCGCCTGCTGGGGCGGCCCGGCGGCCGGCAGGCGCAGGCTCTCGGCGGCAGCCGCGGAGGTCGCCAGCAGCGAAATGAGGATGAGGAGTGGCGCGCGCATGCGGCGGGTTCTAACCCGGACGGGTGGCGCTCCCTAGCGGAATCGAACCGCTCTCTCCACCGTGAAAGGGTGGCGTCCTAACCGATAGACGAAGGGAGCAAATGCAAGGCCCCACCGCTTTGGACGGCACGGCCGCACCGCACGAGTCGTGCCCGGCGGCTTGCAGCGGGCGAACGTATAGTGGCCTTTGAGCCCGCGGGCAAGCCGTTCGGAACGGACTTTTGGAACCGGTGGATAGCTCCAGCCCCGGGATTATTCGAAGGCGATTTCAACGGTTTCTTAGGGTTCCCTGAGCTAGCGCTGGAGCGGGAGATCTTTGCCAATGCCACAGCCCACGAAGCGCGCAGCCCGCAAGCTGCTGTCGCAGCATGCCTGGATCACGCTCGATGGCGGGTTCGCGGCACGGCATTGCCTGGTCCAGGACATCTCGAGCTCGGGCGCGAAGATTACCCTGGACGAGGATGCGAGCCAGCTCCCGGGCGTGATCCGGATGGCCTTCGCACGCGATGCCCGCACCGGGCGGAGCTGCCAGGTGGTCTGGCGCCGCGGCAAGTCGGCGGGCATCAAGTTCCTCTGATCCGGATCCCGGCCCGACCGGCCGGCACCGATTTCCACTCCTGCCGCATGAACCTGCCTGCCCCTCGCTGACGACCAAAGTCGGAACCGCGAGACGATGCAGGCCATGGAGCAACGCAGACCGCCCCCGGAAGGCTCGTCCGCCGCGCCGCCGGCCTGGATACACCGGACCGCGCCCTACGCGCCGGACCGGCGCGCCAGGATGCTCGCGCACATGGCCCGCGCGAGATCGCTTCCGCAGCGCCAGACCGTGACGGCGACATCGCGCACGAGCGGCCTGGACATTCTCGTCGATGCCTTCGGCTACGTGATCCTGTTCGGTGCGAGCGCCCTGCTCTTCCAGTCGCGCATTCCTCTTTACCTCGGCGCCTTTCTCTTCCTCGATGACGGCGAGCGCATCGAACGCGCGCTCGGCACGATCGGCATCCGGTTCGAACCCGATGCGGTCGGCCCCGACATCGTCAGGGCCTTCGCAGCGCTGTTCGGATGGTTCGCGCTGCTGGCCTCGTTGAGAGCGCCCGCTCCCGTCTGGCTCGCGGCGTGGTTGCCGCCCGACACATCCTGGTCTTTCATCGCCGGCATCGCTCTTGCGGTCGCCGTCGTCGACGCGTTTGCAAAGCTGGCGATGCGGCACGCATTGCCGTCTTTGGGACTTCAGACCCGGCCGGACAGCCTGCGGTGGACGGCGATCAAACTCGCCATGGCCATCGGCGTGCTGGCTCTGCTGGTGCTGCTCGGATGACGCAATCGTGAGGCCGCACGCCGCCCGAACGCGGCGCTATGTCGCCTGCGCCGGCCTGCGCGTTTACCGGAAATTTACCCCTGCTCCTGAACGGCGGTATCATTTGCTTAGAATTTGGTTGGTACCGTGAATTTACGGAAGCCCCCGAAACGCGATTGGCCCCCATGTCCGTCTCCGAGTTCCTCAGGCAGCGCGCGGTGGACGTCACGGTGAACGGCAGCTACTCGCTGCCGCGCTGGTATGATTGCGAGGGCAAGCTACGTACCTTCGCCTGCCGGACCAAGCGCGTGTCCCCGTTCCGCATGATCGTGGACGTGCCTGTCGTGGGCAAGGTTGGCGAGCGCGTCACCTCCTACTTCCAGGACTTCGGGGAATTCAAGTGCACCATCAGCGCGACGCTGAAGGCGGGTTTCCTGATGGAACTCGACATGACACGCGCGCGCCGGGCGTGGATGTCTGAAAAGCTGACTTGGCTCGAGAAGAAGCAGAAGGACGCCAGCGTCCAGGAGCTGCGCAACGACGCGCGTTTCGTTCCTCAAGTCTCCCATACCTTCCTGACGCTCGCCGACGGCAGCACCCATCCCTGCTTCATCATCGACGTCTCCACGGCCGGCGTCGCGATCTCCTGCGAACACGACCCGCCGGTTGGGACCGCGCTGGCGGTCGGTGCCTGCGTCGGACGTGTCATCCGCAAATTCGACAACGGCTTTGCGGTCAAGTTCGCCGAGAAGCAGCAGCGGGACGACCTCGTCCGGCTGATCGTCCGCACGCCCTTGCTGCAATCGGCCTGAAACCGTCCGGGCTCCGCGCTGGGTTCGTCTTGCCTCCGCATCCTTGCCCTATCGCGGCCCCATTGCGGGGTCAGCCTTTGACGGTCTGGGCCTCGTGCCGGACCTCATTTGCAGGCTTGCGATCGGGGGACCGAATGGCAGTCGACAAGATCACGGTGGACAAGATCACCTGGGACAGGGTTGGCCGGGTCACCGAGCCCGGACGCTACATGTACACGTTCGGCTGGCTCACCATCACCGCCGGCGATCTCGAGATCTGGAAGCATTATCCGCAAGCGGCGTTCACCCTGCTCGCCGAGCACCCGCTGCGGGATCAGGAAACCGGCGAGGAATACCATCTCGGCGCATTCGACGTTGCGCCCGAGCCGCCGCCTCCGTTCACGACCCACTGACCCGGGCCACCGCCGCGCGCCTCGATTCAAGCGGTAACAACGGTCATTTCGCGTCAGGAGCGATTGCGCAAACCGGGGCCGCCGCGGAACGGATGGCATGGGGGTTGCTTGATCATCGCCATGACCCACCTCACCCCTCTGGACCAAACATTTCTGCTGCTGCTGATCACAGCCTGCCTCGGCTCATGCCTGATCTGTGCCGTCTGGGAGCTGGAGCAGGTCCGCGCCCGGCGTGTCTCGACCCGGCGCAGGCACACAACGAAGCGTGACTAGGCAACCACCGGCCGCGGCACCAAGGTAGCCTGTACCGCCTCTGGACTCGCTGCCGGGACACGTGCATCGTGAATCGAAGAAACCTTCGCATTCCCTTGATCCAGCTAGCCAATCGCGGCCTCGTACCGGCGGCGCGATTGCTGCCATTGATAGCGAGCACGTCCCATCATGCCGTTGATTGCACGCGCATTCTCCACCGTCATCGCCGCGCAGATGAACGGAAGCTGTCGCGGCTGTTAAGCGAGGCGACAGCAGGTGCATGACACATGGTCGCATCGGTCAACGTAGATAAGCCGGGCAAGGGAACCTATTTTCGACGCCGATGTACCTGATCGAAGCGTTACCCACCGTCATCGGAACCGCAGCCATCGCCCCGGCGCTGCTGATGCTGTGGCTCGTCATTGCCGCCGAGGAGCGTCCGGGGCCGCCGGCCCAGGTCTGGACCGCGTTCCTGCTGGGTGCAGCCAGCATTTCCTTGCTGGGCCTTGCCCGTGCCCCCTTCGCCAAGATGGTCGCGGCGCCCGACAACCCCTGGGCGGCGCTGGCCATGCATTCGGTCTTCGGCGTCGCGCTGCCCGAGGAGGCCGTCAAGGTCATTGCCATCGTGCTGGTCGCCTCGACCAAGCGGCGGACCTTTGCCAACCCGATGGACACCGTGGTCTACGGCGCCGCGGTCGGCCTCGGCTTCGCCGCCTACGAGAACCTCGCTTATCTCGTCCAGCACGCCGAGATGTGGCGTTCGCTGGCCGCCTTGCGCAGCGTGCTGACGGTGCCCTTCCACGGCGCGCTCGGCATCATCGCGGGCGCCTATCTCACGATCGCCCGTGCCGGCACGGCGCTGGGCGCGAACCGCCACAACCGCGACTGGGCGCGGCTCTCCAGCCGCCTGCTGATATTCGCAGGTCCGCTCGCGCTGCATTCGGCGTTCGACTTCCCGCTGCTGACCTTGCAAAGGATGCCCGATCTTGATCCGACCATCCGGATGTGGCTGGGCGGCGCGAGCCTGCTGATCGGCTTCAGCTCGATCGCCTTCGCCATCCGCCTGGTCCGACGCGTGGCGCGCCACCATGCACCCCGCACCGAGATCGCGCGCGAGCGACTGAGCCAGCTCCGCCGGATGTGGGCGCTGCTGCTCGCCGGCGGCGGCGTCGGCTTTCTCGGCCTCGCCTTCGTGCTGACCTCGATCCATCACTGGCTGATCAACCCCGAGCGCAATTTGACGCTGGCGCTGATCCCGATCGGCTTCGTCTCGATCCTGCTTGGCCTCGCACTTCTGATCGTCACGATCGCGATCTACATTCTCGGCCGTAACCGCGTTCGCACCAGTGGCGAAGGTTTTTCGTCAGCGCACGGCGGCGGCTAGGCTGCGGGATGGCAAGTGGGTCGTGCGCGCACTAGATTAGGCGCACGCCATTCGACCTGGAGCTTAGCGATGACATCGCCCGAGGATCTTTCACGGCTGCAATCCGCGATGAGCCAGACGGTGAAGGCGCATTGGAAGGCCTTCCTGTTCGAAGGCATCCTGCTTGCCGTGCTCGGCATTGCCGCGCTGATCCTGCCGCCGCTCGCAAGCCTTGCAATCGCGATCGTTCTTGGCTGGATGTTCTTGATCAGCGGGATCGGCGGACTGATCGTGACCTATTGGGCACGCAGCACACCCGGATTCTGGTGGTCGCTGATCTCCGCTGCGCTCGCCGTGCTGGCCGGCTTGCTGCTGCTGGCGCGACCGATGCAGGCCGTGCTGACGCTGACCATCGTGCTCGGCGCCTATTTCCTCGCCGAGGGCGTCGCCACCATCATGTACGCACTGGAGCACCGCCGCGAGCTGAGCGGCCGCTGGTCGTGGCTGCTGATCTCGGGCCTCGTCGACATCGCGATCGCGTTCATGGTGATCACGGGACTGCCGAGCTCGGCCGAATGGGCGATCGGCGTGCTCGTCGGTATCAACCTGCTGTTCGGCGGTGCCACCCTGATCGGCATGGCGCTGGCGGCACGCAATGGCAACACTTGAAGGTGCTCGTCGCCCGCCCGGCCGATTGGGGGGTGACAAGGCGCCGGTGGCACGCTATATGGCTCACCATGATCACCGTCGCCACCAGCTATTTTTGGTACTTTAGCTACGACAGCTCGCTGGCGGCAGGAGGATCGCGCTCAATCTGAATTATTGAAGCAAACGTCCGAACAGCCGCCAGACCTGGCGGCTTTTTTATTGGCCGGCAGGTTCTCTAAACAACAGGAGCCCGCCGTGCTGAGCACGACCGACGATCTTCGTATCCGCGAACTGAAAGAGCTGAGCACGCCGGAAGAGGTGATGCGGGAGGTCCCGCGCACGCTCACCGCAACGCGTGTGGTGATGGCGGCGCGCAACGCCATCCATGCCATTCTCAATGCCCAGGACGACCGCCTGCTGGTCGTGGTCGGCCCCTGCTCGGTGCACGATCCCAAGGCCGCGCTGGAATACGCCGAGCGGCTTGCCGCCTTGCGCGAGGAGCTCTCCGACCAGCTCGAGATCGTGATGCGGGTCTATTTCGAGAAGCCGCGCACCACCGTCGGCTGGAAGGGCCTGATCAACGATCCCGATCTCGACGGCAGCTTCGACATCAACAAGGGCCTGCGGCTGGCGCGCAACGTGCTGTCGGCGGTGAACAATCTCGGCCTGCCCGCCGGTGCCGAATTCCTCGACATGACGACGCCGCAATACATCGCCGATCTCGTGTCCTGGGCTGCGATCGGCGCGCGCACGACCGAGAGCCAGATCCATCGCGAGCTAGCCTCGGGACTGTCGTGCCCGGTCGGATTCAAGAACGGCACCGACGGCAACGTTCGCATCGCCGCCGATGCCGTCAAATCAGCCTCGCATCCGCATCACTTCATGGCGGTCACAAAACTCGGCCGCTCCGCGATCGCCTCGACCGCGGGCAACGAGGACTGCCACATCATCCTGCGCGGCGGCAGCAAGCCGAACTACGACGCGGCAAGCGTCGCGGCAGCCTGCAACGAGCTGGCCAAGGCGAACGTCGCGCCGCTGGTGATGGTGGACGCGAGCCACGCCAATTCGAGCAAGAAGCCGGAGAACCAGCCGCTGGTCATGGCCGACATTGCCGGCCAGATTTCCGGCGGCGAGAACCGCATCATGGGCGTGATGATCGAGAGCAATCTCGTCGCCGGCCGCCAGGACGTGGTTCCGGGCAAGCCGCTCGTCTACGGCCAGAGCATCACCGACGGCTGCATCGACTGGGCGACCACGGCGACCGTGCTCGAACAGCTCGCCGACGCGGTCGAGATCCGGCGCAATGCCGCGCGCGCCGGGCTTCACGAGCGTACGGCATAAGCCTGAAAAGCGCGGGCGGGGCGCGCTCTCACGCCCTGCCCGCGGCCTCGGTCGCGTCTCAGCAGCCGCGGCAGATGCTCTTGATCTTCTTGTCGAGCGCCGCGTCCTCCTTGTTCACGGGGTTGTTCGGATCGCTCAAATTCTTCTCGCTCGGCACGTCGCCGGCGCGCGGCTGGCGATGACCGACGGGAGCCTGCGGCAACGATCCCGACGTCGCGCCGCCTGACGTCGATCCCTTGGTGCCGGTCTGCGCGAACGCCGCGCCGCCGAGCAAGACCACGAGCGATGCCGCCAGCATGATCTTCTTCATGTCCGTGCCTCCATTCTCAAGCCGGCGTTCTCTGACCGCTCAGGTCTCGGGCGGGTAGAGATGAACGTCGCCGCAGTAATCCACGATACGATAGCGCGTTTCGTCTCCCGCTTCACGCGCGTCAGCTGCGGTATTTTGCTCCGCCAACACATAATTCGGTCCCACCGGCGACTTGCCGGCACCGCCGGGAATGTCGATGACATAGTCGGGCTGACACAGTCCCGACACGCGCCCGCGCAGCTGCCGCATTAGATCCTGGCCTTTCGCCAGCGTCGTTCGCAAATGCACGGTGCCCGGCGCGAGATCGCCATGATGCAGATAATACGGCTTGATCCGGCATTCGACGAAAGCTCGCATCAAATCCGACAAAGCCGCGACGTTGTCATTGACGCCGCGCAAAAGCACGGACTGGCTCACCAGGGGAATTCCGGCATCGACGAGCCGCGCACAGGCCGCGCGCGCACTTTCCGTCAGCTCGCGCGCATGGTTGGCATGCACGGCGACCCAGGTGGTCGCGCCCGTAACCTTCAGCGCTGCGACCATCTCGTCGCTGACCCGAGCGGGGTCGGCGACGGGCACACGGGTGTGAAGGCGGATGATCTTGACGTGATCGATACCGGCGAGATCGGCCATGATCTCGCTCATGCGACGCGGCGACAGCATCAGGGGATCGCCGCCGGTCAGGATCACCTCCCAGATCTCGCCATGCGAACGGATGTAGTCGATTGCGGCGCGATAGGCGCTATCGGACAGCGCGTTCTCCTTGCCGGGCCCCACCATCTCCCGGCGGAAGCAGAAGCGGCAATAGACCGCGCAGACGTGCACGAGCTTGAACAGCACGCGATCGGGATAGCGGTGGACGATGCCTGTGACCGGCGAATGCGGGTGATCGCCGATCGGATCGGCGTTTTCGCCCGGCTGCATCTCGAGCTCAGCGGCGGTCGGAACAAACTGGCGCGCAATTGGATCTTCAGGATCGGAGGTGTCGATCAGCTCGACCAGCGCCGGGGTGATTGCGACCGCATAGCGCGCGGCGACGCGTTCCAGCTCGGGCAGCGCTGTGGCTGGCACAAGGTCCGCGGCGACCAGCTCGGCCGGCTCGCGCAAGGTGCGCGCAAGATTGGTCTTCGTCATTTTTCACTTAACGTTTCATTTGCAGGCGGCGTCCACACCACCTGATCAATTCGCGCGGCGCCGCTTGCCAGCATCACCAGCCGGTCGAAGCCGAGCGCAACGCCGCTCGCCTCCGGCATGACGGCGACCGCGGCCAGAAAATCCTCGTCCAGCGGATAGGCCTCGCCGTAACGGCGCTGCTTCTCCGCCATCGATTCCGTGAAGCGCTTGCGCTGCTCCTCGGCGTCGGTCAGTTCGCCAAAGCCGTTGGCGAGCTCGACGCCGCAGGCATAGACCTCGAACCGTTCCGCGACCCTGGGATCGCTGGCCTTTACCCGCGCCAGCGCCGCCTCGGGAGATGGGTATTCGAACAGGATGGTCAAACGCCCCTGCCCCAGATGCGGCTCGACATGCTCGACCAGGACCTTGCTGAAGATGTCCGACCAGGTGTCGTCCTCGGCGATGCGGACCTTGCCGCCGGCCGCCTGGGCGAGCGCGGCACGGTTACCCCTGTTGCCCGAGATTGTCGACAGCAGGTCGATGCCGGCGAGCCGCTCGAAGGCGCCGGCAACGGTCAGGCGCTCCGGCTCGGCGAAGGGGTCAGCGGTCCGGCCCCGGAAAGAGAAGGTCCCGATGCCGGTCACCTGCGCCGCACGGGCAATCACGACGACGGTGTCGGCGATGATGGCGTCATAGGGCGCGCCGGCCCGGTACCATTCCAGCATGGTGAATTCGGGCAGATGCAGGTCGCCGCGCTCGCGGTCGCGGAACACCCGGGCGAACTCGAAGATTCGTGGCTCCCCGGCCGCCAGCAGCTTCTTGCAGGCGAATTCGGGCGAGGTCCGCAAATATCGGCTGGCCCGGCTGCCGTCGGGGCGCATGATCTCGGTCCGGGGGGCGTGCAGATGGGTCTCGTTGCCCGGGGAGACCTGAAGGACCGATGTTTCGACCTCCACGAAGCCTTCTTCGGCGAAAAAGCCCCGTAAAGCTGCGGTCACGGCCCCCCTGGCCTGGAGGAACGGACGCCGGTCGAGGTGGCGCGAGGGCGACCAGAACGGCGAAATCGGCTTGTCCCCAGCCATCAACCGACCGCCCCCGCCATCAGCAAAGTGCTGGCATCCAACGGCAAAATCAGTATGTTGCGGCCCGAAACGGGCGCCGAGGTCCGATTTGAGGCCCCAAGTCCCCCATCAATTTGACCACGTCCTGGCCGGAGCCGGGCCAAGCAAGCAGGAAATACAGCTTTGAGAGTCATCGCCAGTTCTATTCGCAAGGGCAACGTGATCGAGCAAGACGGCAAGCTTTATGTCGTCGTCAGCGCCGAGAACATCCATCCCGGCAAGGGCACCCCGGTCAGCCAGATCGAAATGCGCCGAATCTCGGACGGGGTAAAGATCTCCGAGCGCTACAAGACCACCGACCAGGTCGAAAAGGCCACGATCGAAGAGCGCAACTTCACGTTCCTATACGAAGACGGCGACGGCTTCCACTTCATGAACCCCGAGACCTACGACCAGGTCCAGGTCTCCAAGGACGTGGTCGGCGAGGCGGCCGCCTATCTTCAGCCAGACATGACCGTCAAGCTGTCGACCCACGACGTCAATGTGGTCTCGCTCGCGCTGCCGCAGCGCGTGACGCTGGAAGTGGTCGAGACCGAGCCGGTGACCAAGGGCCAGACGGCTTCGTCGTCCTACAAGCCCGCCGTGCTCTCCAACGGCATCCGCACCACCGTGCCGCCGCACATCTCGGTCGGCACCCGC
>Ga0065165_1003463_pt1 | contig 11043 bp, 9 predicted proteins | sample AraplaMF_Cvi_mMF_FD_63813 | JGI IMG/M metagenome (GOLD analysis project Ga0065165, IMG submission 63813) | Arabidopsis root microbial communities from the University of North Carolina, USA - plate scrape MF_Cvi_mMF (version 2) (version 3) | ecosystem: Host-associated > Plants > Roots > Endosphere... | reverse complement strand
CCTGCAATCCCTCGCCGCTTCCTCTCGTCCCCTCGCCGAGACCTTTCTCGATCAACTGCGCATCGGTGCCGGCTTCTCACGGCTCGCCGGCGAACTTCCAGCGGTCGAAGACGACGAAGGTCAACTGCCCAACGAAGACCGCGACGACGCGCAGCGTCGACGCACGAAGTCTCGCCCCCCGTCCCCCGATGCAGCGGCGGCGGCCATCCTGCTCGGGCGTGCGTTCGAAAACTCGCGCGACATCCTCGCCAAGCTGACGGCGCCCGATACGGTCGCCATCATTCAGGTGGCCGATCCGGATTTGGTAAAGCCGATCAGGCGTATGCTGCGCATGCTGCTCGCGAGCGAGGCCGCCCTCGTCGACGGCGACGATCTCGTCGACCGCTTTCGCGTCTCGCCGACGAACAGCTCCGTCGTCGTGTTCACGGATAGTGGCAAATCGAAGATCACCACGCAGGACGACGAGGCGGTCGTGGCCGCGATGAGGCTGCGATGCGCGGTGATCGGGATTGCGCGGCCTGGCGATCGGCTGCCCCGTGCGCTGCTGCGCATCGCCGAACACCGTATCGTCGTTCCGCCTATGGATGTCGACGTGGTGGCTGGCGTCATCGAGGCCGTAACCGGCAATCGGCCTGCTTCGATCGACAAGTCCACGAGCCGGCGCATCGGCGTCAACGACCTTGCGATCGCGGTGCGGGAGGACTTGTCCGCGGAACGTTCGCTGGCCCGCCTGGAGCGCCTCGTGGAGATCCCGATCGACGCCGGTCCGCGGTTATCCGAGCTTTCCGGGCTCGGACAGGCCAAGGTCTATTGCATGCAGGTGGCGGAGGCGATGCGCGAGTATCTCGCTGGAACGAGGCCTTGGCATGAATGCCCCCGCGGACTGCTGCTCAGCGGGCCGCCCGGTACTGGAAAGACTTCGCTGGCGCGCGCGCTGTGCCGCGAGCTTTCCGGGAACGTGAGCTTCATAGCGACGTCCTATGCCGCCTGGCAGGCGCACAAAACCGGGCACCTTGGCGACGTCACCGCTGCGATCCGCGAGACCTTCTTCGAAGCCACGCGGCGTAAGCCGTGTATTATCTACCTAGACGAGTGTAATTCTATTCCAGCTCGCGGTGGCTGTGATCACGATGCCTGGTGGACGGCCATCGTGAACACCCTGCTGGAAATGATCGATGGGTTCGAAAAGACGGAAGGCGTCTTCTTGATCGCTTCGTGCAACGATCCGACGCGTCTGGACCCGGCGCTGGTCCGCGCGGGAAGGCTCGACCATCACATCGAGATCGGGCTGCCGGATATGCCGGGCCTGGTCGGCATTTTCCGCGCGCATCTCGGATCGGACTGCGCCGGCGCAGACCTGCGTGAACCCGCCCTTGCCGCGCGTGGGCGCACCGGCGCCGACGTGGAGAAGTGGGTGCGCGTCGCCCGGGACGCGGCGCGCAAGGATAAGCGGGCCGTGACCGTGAAGGACCTCGTCGATGCGGTTCGGGACGGAGAGCCCGACTGGCCCGACGATCTGCGCTGGCGCGTTGCCTATCACGAGAGCGGCCATGCCATCGCACATATGGCCCTGGGGATCGGCATGCCGAAATCGCTCTCGATCGACGGCAACGGCGGCTACGCCGAGACGGCGGCGGCGAAGCCGCAGGTGCCTACCCGGGCTCAACTCGAGGATCTGCTCGCGACCATCCTCGCCGGCCGCGGGGCCGAGCAGTTGAAGTTCGCCGAAACGACGACTGGCTCCGGCGGACCTTCCGATCGGAGCGATCTTGCCAGGGCGACCAACCTCGCATTGCGGATGGAGACGTCTTATGGCTTCGGATGTCTTGGCCTCGTTACGCTCGCCGAAGACCACCTCAACGACGGTTATCTCCTCATGACGGAGCCTCTCCGATCGGCTACGAACGAGACCCTGAAGCGAGCCTACGCGAAGACGCTCGCCCTCCTCGAACGCAATCGGCGTTCGCTGGACGCGCTGGCTCAAGCGCTTTTCGCCTCGGGCTATCTCGATCGCGGCGAGATCGATGCCATCATCGGAAGGCACCCGCTCGAATCCGCTTTGGTGTCGAGCGTCCCCCCGCGGGCCTTCGCATCGTCGATACAAAACGGCGGCGCCTCGGTCTCCGATCCTGCGCTCCGGTAAACCAGATGATGTACAACCGAAAAGAAGAGACGATGCCGACGGACTCGAACGAACAGCTGGCGGAGCAACTCGAAGCGACGGGCGACTATAGGGTACTACGCCGCCTCGTGCCGTATCCCGCGAACCTGCGGCCAAACAGTTGCGCGCGGATCGGCGTCGCCATTGACGTCGAAACGACCGGGCTCGACGTCGCGCGCGACGAGGTCATCGAACTCGCCATGGTCAAATTCGCCTATTCGGCCGACGACCGGGTTCTCGGTGTCGTCGATGTCTTCCAGGCCTTCCAGCAACCCTCCCATCCGATCGTCCCGGAGATCGTCGAGCTCACTGGCATCACCGACGCCCTGGTGGAAGGCAAATTTATCGACGCAGCGGCGGTCGTTAGATTCGTCGAGAACACTCACATAATTGTTGCGCACAACGCTTCGTTCGATCGGAGAATTGCCGAACGGTTCTGGCCCTAGCGGACCGTTAGGGACGCAAGCCACGTACGGTAGTCGCAGTTGCAATATGCGCCGTAAGCGCCGGCTCGATTTCGATAATACCCGATGGCGCGTGGGTGGAGTTCTCGCTTCTCCGCTTTCTTGTTGGTTTCGGGATCGGAGCTGCCGGTGCGGTCCTTGCACCTTGGACCGTCGAATATACGCCGACCCGACACCGTACGATCCTCAGCAGCGCCCCCCTCGTTCCTGTTTCTTTCGGGATCCTTGCGGCCGCCCTCGCGGCGACCACCCTGATGCCCGTGCTCGGCTGGCGTGGGTTGGCCGCTTTTGGCTTCTGGCCTTTGTTGCCAGGTCTCCTCATTGCGGCGATCGTACCGGAATCCGTCAGATGGCTCGTGTTGCACGGTAGAACCTCAGAGGCGTCGAGCATCATCTGCAGAGCGCTCAACCTATCTCCCGCCGATTTACCAAAACCCCGGTATACGGGCGCTGCGAGTTCGAGCAGGCCCGTAATATCTTCGAGTTTCGGGGACTTGCTTACTCTACCCAGGGCATTTTGGCTCACTGTCTTGGTCTGGTTCGCAGCGAGCACGGCAAATTACGGCGTCTTCCTCTGGGGGCCGACCATCGTGGCGCTGCTGATGGGATTGACGCCCGCGGAAGCCGCTCATCTCTTCGTGTTCGTCAGCCTCACCGGCATCGCAGGGCGGACCATGTTCGCTATCCTACCGCACTGGCTCGGTCGCCGGCGTTGCGGCGAGATTATGGGCTATTGCACGGCGGTCGCATTGGGCGCTGCGGCGCTATTCTACGACCGTTCCCTGCTGGGTTATTCGGCCTTCATCGTAATCCTGATACCCGCAGCATTGTTCTTCGACGGAGGGTTCTCGAATCTCGTGCCCCACGCGGCCGAGATCTTCCCCGTTCGAATGAACGCTCGCGGCACGGCTCTGGCGCAAGCAGCAAACGGTTTCGGAAAGATCGCCGGCCCGCTTTGTTTGGCTTTGATCGCGGGCACGTCGAACCTGATTACTCCGAAAGCGACGATCGACGCCCTGACACCGGCCTTCCTGTTCCTTGCTGGCTGCGGTCTTGTCGTGGGTCTTGCGTACACCTTTTTGGGGATCGAAACGCACGGCAGGCCGCTGGTGCTTGAGAGAGAAGGTCGCACCGACGCGTCGGCATCGGCGCTGACGGCTCGAGAAAATGTCGGCTGAGACAATGACACAGAGGCAAATGGAGACCGATCGGATGCCTATGGCGATGGAACTTGATCTGCCCCCAGCGGATTTCCGCGACGGCATGAGGATCCTATGGGACGTGCCGATCGCCATGAACGATGGCATTACCCTCAGGGCCGATGTGTTCCTTCCGTCCGCGGAGGGGAAGTATCCAGCGATCATGAGCTACGGCCCTTACGGAAGGGGCTCGCATTCCAGGAGAAGTACGGCGCCGCTTGGGAGCAGATGGTCCGGGCGTTTCCGGAGATCGAACGCAACTCGAGCAACAAGTATCAAGCTTGGGAGGTCGTCGATCCCGAAAAATGGGTACCAGACGGCTATGCCTGCGTTCGGGTCGATTCCCGAGGGGCAGGCCGCTCGCCGGGGTTTCTCGAGACGTTCTCGCCTCGGGAAATTCAGGATTTTCATGACTGCATAGAGTGGGCGGCTTTGCAGATGTGGTGCAACGGTAAGATCGGGCCTTCCGGGATTTCATATTACGCAATCAACCATTGGCAGGTGGCGGCGTTGAAAATCCTGGCCCGGCAACGTGAGCCCGCCCCACCGGCCAACATCATGACGCCGGCCGCACTGACGCTCCGTCATGCACCGATCGCCGATTGTGCCCGCTACGACAACCTCTGGAGGACCATCTGATGCAACGATCCCAAATCTTCGACCTCATGGGCAAACTCAAGCTCTACGGCATGAAGGCTGCCTTCGACGAGAACATGGCAACTGCCGTCAAGCGCCAGCACGAACCTCAGCGCATTGTCGGCGACCTGCTCAACGCCGAGATCAACGAGAAGCAAGCCAGGTCGATCAAATACCAGCTCACAATTGCCAAGTTGCCGCTTGCCAAGGATATCGCCGACTTCCAGTTCGACGGCACGCCGATCAATCAGACTCTCCTCAATGATCTCGCTGGCAGCGGCTTCATCGCCCAACAACGCAATGTCGTGCTGGTTGGCGGCACCGGCACAGGCAAAACCCACCTGGCCATTGCCACCGCCAGAAGCTGCATCCGATCTGGTGCCCGCGGCCGCTTCTTCAACGTCGTCGACCTCGTCAATCGCCTCAAGACCGAGGCCCGCAATGGACGGCAAGGTCGGCTCGCCGAGCATCTAACCCGGATGGACTTCATCGTGCTGGATGAACTCGGCTATTTGCCCTTCGCCCAGTCCGGTGGCCAGCTTCTGTTCCACCTCGTCAGCCGGCTCTATGAGCGTGCCTCCGTCATCGTAACCACCAATCCCGCATTCGGCAAATGGCGACCGTGTTCGGCGACGCCAAGATGACCACCGCGCTGCTCGACCGGTTGACCCATCACTGCGACATCGTCGAGACCGGCAACGATAGCTGGCGGTTCAAGAGCCGAGACGACGATCACGCCACCCGCACTCGTCCCGCCTCCGCTATCCCAGCCAGCTCCGACGAGACGAGCGCTACCAGCAAAACCCGCCGCACGAAGGGGGCAAAATTGGACGTTGATGAGGGGTCAAATTTGCAGGCCGATTGACATGCTTGTCAAACAATGGGGCCGAGCGCGGCGTGCGGGGCATCGCTTTGGGGCGGAAGTCGTGGTTGTTCTGCGGTTCGGATCGCGGAGGTGAGCGTGCCGCGGTGATGTACAGTCTGATCGTCACCGCCAAGATGAACGACGTCGATCCGCAGGCATGGCTCGCCGACGTTCTCGCGCGAATCGCCGAGCATCCTGTCCAGAAGCTCGACGAATTGCTGCCATGGAATTGGCAATCTGCCATCCGGCACGTTGGTCAAGCAGCTTGAGCCAACAATGACCCGCGTGCGGCCTTCACCGGATGCTTACGACTTGGGCGGGCGCCATGAGGAAGAAATCGCGGAGAGCGACACCCGCTGCAGCCGACAGGAGGGACGGGTCGAGACCTAGAACAACGCTGCCGAGGATGTTGCGGACACGATCATGGAGCTCTGCCCCCAAAACTGTTGGTGCCCTCGTAGGGCGAGGGCATGCGTGGAGAACCGCGCGCGGTCGCAACAAAATCGATCGTGTGTTGAACGGGGCCGGCGCCAGCCGCGGGATGTCGACCGGGTTGCCGAATGCTATATCGGCCTCGACACCGAGACTTCCCATTCGACGAGAAGAACAATCCGCTGTGGCCGGGCAACGACTTCGAGCAGGGCTTCGGCGGCAGCACTTCGGACACGACCGATCTGAAGATCACCGTCGATGCACGTTCGAGATTTCAGTCGAACAGACCAACACGCTGCCGACGCCGCCGACCCAATCTCGTCGTGACTTCGGTCAAAGGGGTAGATAAGGGCGGGCCAAGTGAACGAAAGGCCCGGCGATGGCAAGCGCGACAAGATCGCAAGACGACGATTTTGTCGAGGCCGACCACCCGATGGAAACGACCGAGGAGATCAAAGCCAAGCTGCGCGAGACCGCGTCGGGGCGGACGGCCCGTCTGGTCTAGTGCCACCGCTTCAAGCGTCGAGCTGCGGCCGATACTCGGACATCTTCTGGGCGGCTATGATGACTTCGACGCGGTTGCGCGCCGACATCTTCTGCATCAGTTCGGTCATGTAGTGTTTGACCGTCTTTTCGGTGATGCGCAGCGTCGAGGCGATCTCCTTGTTGGTCATGCCGCGCAGCAGCAGGCGGACGATCTGTCCTTCGCGCATGCTCAACTTGATCGCCTCGGCGACGCGGTGACGGACGTCGGTGTTGCGAAGGGCGTCGATCACGCGGGTGGCGAAGCCCTGGGTGATGTAGGTTTCGTCGTTCAGCACGGCCCGGGCGCCCGCCATCAGTTCCTCGGCCGAGGAGCGCTTGAGCACGTAGCCGTGGGCGCCGGCCTCGAGGGCGCGGACGGCATGATCGACGCCGTGCAGGGAGGTGTAGGCGATGATCTTGATCGTCGGCAGCGCACCGCGGATGGTCCGGATCGCGTCGTAGGTCTCGTCCGGAACGGCCGGACTCAGGATCATCAGGCGGGGGACGTGTTGGCGGGCCAGCCGGACCATGTCGATGGCGGTGACGCCGGTGGCGACCACCTTGAAGTCGGACGGCACCGTAAGAAACGTCGTCAAGGCAGTCATCATCAAAGGCTGGTCTTCGACAATCGCGATGGAAATATCCGTCATGATAAACTCCTAAACGCTAACTCCAATAATTTCCGCCATCGTCGACGATGGTTCCAAAACATTGGCGGGAGAAAAATCCCGCGACCGCAAGAAAGCATGAATTCGATAAATCTGTCATGGTACCTTTAGGACGGGAGGGCGCTGCGACGTATCGAAAGCAATCCGCAAGACCCGAAATGGCACCGAAATACGAGCTGCGGCGGGTGAAATCGGGCCTATTCGCGGTTTCCTTCGGCGTGGTAGGGTTACCGGCCGAAACGTCGGCGGCCGATGCGGCGATGTGCCGCTCCTTCCCTTGACGGCCGTGATACGGCCACGTGCGCTCACCTTTCCCGGAAGGCGCGGTTCATCTGGTCGGTAAACGGCTTGGCCAGATAGGACGCGGCGGTGCGTTCCTGGGTCGAGACGAAGACTTCGGCCGGCATGCCGGGAACGAGCTTCAGTCCCTTCTGCTGGATGAAATCCTCCTCGGTGGGAAGCAGGCGGACATGGGCGACGTAGTGTTCCTGGCCGTTGGAAGGGTCGCGGGCCGATGCCGGGGATACCATCGCGACCTTGCCCTTCAGTTCGGGGGTGGTGGTGCGGTTGAAGGCGGACAAGCGGATCCGCGCCGGCTGTCCGATCCGGACCTGGTCGATGTCGGCCGGCGAAATCCTGATCTCGAACTTGAGGTCGGCGTGCTCCGGCACCACGGTGGCGATCTTGGCCGCCGGGGTAATCACTCCGCCAACGGTGTAGGCGAAAAGTTCGTTGATGTAGCCCGAGGCCGGAGATCGAATCTCGGTCCGTGACAGACGATCCTCGACCGCGAGCTTGCGCTCCAGCAGTTCGGCGATGCGCGCCTCGACGGTGCGCAGGTCCTTCTGGGCCTCGGTCGAGGCGTTTTGGTCGACGGCGATGATCTGGACGCGGATCTCGCTGGTTCGGACCTTGCCTCGGGCGATGCCGGCCTGGATCTCGCCCTGTTCTCCCATGATGCGCGCGTGATCGCGTTGGGCGGAATACACGCGCTGGTACTCGACGATCTTGCGATCGAAAAGCGACATCAGCTTCTCGCGTTCGGCGCCGACAAGCTTGATCTCCTCCTCCTTGGCGGCGAGGCGGGCCTCCATGCCCCGGATCTCCTCGCCGGTTTGGGCGATGGAGAGCTCGAGCTGCTCCTTCTGGCTGTCGCGTGCAGTCTTGTTGCCGGTGAACAGCCGGGTCTCGCCGTGGATCACGGCGCCGGCGGTGGAGGGAAACAGCGCGTGCATGTCGGCGGGAAATTCGATCGAGGCGAGATTGTCGCGCTCGGCCACTAGGCGGGCCCTGCGGCCGAGCGATTCGACCAGCTGGGCGCGCACGATTAGGTGCTCGGCCTTGATCTGGACGTCGTCGAGCGTCGCCAGCACCTGGCCCTCGCGGACCTGGTCGCCCTGGTGCACCGTCAGCGTCTTGACGATGCCGCCGTCGCGATGCTGCACCTCCTTGAGGTTCTGGTCGACCTTGACGACGCCGGCGGCGACCACCGCCCCTTCCAGCATCGCCCAGGCCGCCCAGCCGCCGCCCCCGGCGACTAGTAGCGCGCTCAGCACCAGACCGGCGAGGATGCGTGGCCAGAGCCGCAGCGGCCGCTCGCGGGCCGCTCCGGCAGCGTGGGACGGAAATTCGGGTTCGGGCCGTGTCATCGGTTGGCTCCAGATCAGGAATGGATGGCGGAAAACTGTAGATTGTGGTGGCCGGCAAGTTCGATGGTCGTCGTGACGTCCTCGTCGCCGAGGCCGCCCGAGACGTCGATGGCGGTATACTTGCCGTCGGCGAGGTCCTCGTAGCGGAAGCGCACGGTGCGGCCAGCATGGCCGTCGTCGTTCTCTTCGAGATAGATCTGCTGGAACAGGTCGGCGACCTGCTCCTCGGCGTCCTCGCCGTCCTTGATGGTGATCTGGTAGGTGGCGGCCACGATCCGGTCGCCGACCGTGAAGTCGGTGATCTTCTTCACCGTGTTCTGCGGCGACCCGGCTCCTTCCTCGCATTCGAAGGTGAAGCAGTCGTTGCCTGCGCCGCCGGTCAGGACCACCGATCCGTCGCCGACATGGATCACGTCGTCGCCGGATCCGGCGATGATCTCCTCGAAGCCTTCGATCAGGTCCTCGCCGATCTCGGCGCCCCAGGCGGTGCCGTTGCGCAGGTCGATGGTGACGGTGATGGTGGTCTGCGAATAGTCCAGCACGTCGTCGCCCACGCCGCCGTCGTACTCGTCGCCGGCGGCGTCGGCCCAGGCCCGCACGACATCGTCGCCGCCGCCGCCGTCGACCTTATCGGCGCCCGCGCCGTCGGCGACGATGTCGTTGCCGGCCCCGCCAGCCAGGACGTCGTCGCCTGCGCCGCCGGTCAGGACGTCGTCCCCGGCCCCGCCCAGGAGGGTGGCCGCGACCGCGCCCGCGGCGAGAGCATCGTCGCCGACGCCTCCGACCACGATCTCGAACCCGGCGATCTCGTCCTCGCCGATGTCGGCGCCGGAAGCCCGGCGGGTCGCGAGGTCGACGTTCACGGCGGACGCGGCGGAGGCGTAGTTGAGCGTGTCGGTTCCTGCACCGCCTGCAAGGGTGTCGTCACCGGCGCCCCCGGCCACGACGTCGTCGCCGCCGCCCCCGTCGAGCGCGGCGGCGGTCGCCCCCGCCGTCAGGGTGTCGCCGCCGCCGCCGCCGATCACGGATTCGATCTCGGCCACCGTGTCCTCGCCGATGTCGGCGCCGGATGCCGTGCCGGCCGCCAGGTCGACCGATACCGCGGAGATGGACGCCGAATAGTCCAGCGTGTCGTGGCCGGTGCCGCCGACGAAGCCGTCGCGCGACGCGTCGGCTGCGGCCATCAGGTGGTCGTCGCCCTCGCCGCCGTGAACCTGATCGGCGCCCACGCCGTCGGCGATGACGTCGTTGCCGGCCCCGCCGTCGATCCGGTCCGCTCCCACGCCGCCGTCGATCCGGTCGTCGCCGGCCCCGCCGTCCACGGTGTCGTCGCCGACCCCGGCCAGCAGGATGTCGCGGCCGGCCCCGCCGTCGAGATGGTCGTCGCCTTCCTCGCCCATGAGGGTGTCGTCGCCGTCCTCGCCGAACAGGCGGTCGTTGCCGGCCCCGCCGAACACGATATCGCTGCCGGCGCCTGCGAACACGACGTCGTGGCCGTCGCCGGCGTAGACCACGTCGTTGCCGGCGCCGGCCACGATATGGTCGTCGCCCGCGCCGCCCGAAATGCGGTCGTCGCCGCCCCTGGCGTCGATGTTGTCGTTCCCGCCGAGGCCCGCGATGGTCTCCGCGCATTGGGTGCCGAGCAGGAGATCGTCGCCCTCGGTGCCGATCACCGGCGGCGCCTCGACCACGTTGAGGGTGGCGGTCTGCATCACGACCTGACGGCCGTCGCTGATCGCATAGGTCAGCTTGACCTCGCCGAGCATGTTCGGCGCGCGGTCGAAATCCCAGCCGTCCTCGGTCCGGGTCAAGGTGCCGGAGGACGGCTGGATGCCGACGATGGTGAGTTTGTCGCCGTCCGGATCGACGGCGCCGGCGAGCAGCGCCGCGATCGAGATCGCCAGGCCGTTGCAGGCGACCACGTCGGGAAGATGGACCGCCCCGGAGACGCGCGGAGCGCGGTTGCGGTGGTCGGGTGGCGGAGGATCGCGAGAATCGCGCGGGCGCCTGTCGTCGCCCCCTCCGCCACCCCCACCGCCTCCGCCGCCTCCAGCCCCGCCTCCGCCAGGAGGGGCCTCATGGTGCGGCTGCGGACGGTTGTCGTTGGCGACCTTCGGGTTCTCGCCCGATCCCCGCTCCGCCTTGGGCTCGGCGGTGCGCGAACGGGCGCTGAAGTCGGTCGAACCTGACGAGACGGGCTGATCGTCGGCGCGGGCCTGGATCCGGACTTCGTCGGGAGGGCCCGACGATCCGGCGGCTGGCTCTTCCTTGTCGGGCGTCGACTCCTCGGCAGCCGGCACGTCGGCCCGGACCGGGTCCTGCTCCTCCGCTCCCGGGTCGCGCGGCTGCTCGCGACCCTCTCTGGCCTCCAGCTTGGTCGGCAGAAAGCTCTTCAGATAGGCCGAGCATGCCCCGACGAACATCAGGAAGAGCAGCGGTACGAA
>Ga0065165_1003461_pt1 | contig 11048 bp, 11 predicted proteins | sample AraplaMF_Cvi_mMF_FD_63813 | JGI IMG/M metagenome (GOLD analysis project Ga0065165, IMG submission 63813) | Arabidopsis root microbial communities from the University of North Carolina, USA - plate scrape MF_Cvi_mMF (version 2) (version 3) | ecosystem: Host-associated > Plants > Roots >... | reverse complement strand
CTTCGGACGTGGTGACTTCCGCGAGCGTGGTGGCGTTGACGGTGATCGCGTTGAGGTTCGTCGCGCTGGCCTCGGCGGCGGCCGGTGCCGGCGCTGCCGGCTCGGTGAAGTTCAACGTGCCGACGGAGGCCACGGTCAACGTCACCGTTTTCTGATTGCCGCCGGCATCGACCTGGTATGTGCCGGGCTGAAGACCGACCAGCGCGTAGCTGCCGTCCTTGTCGGTGCGGGTGCGGCGTGTCGATCCCGTCGCCACGTTCTTGGCAACCACTTCGACATTGGCCGGACCGCGGCCGCGGAGAGTGGAGTCGGAGGTCTGCGACCAGGCGACGGATGGCAGGAAGGTCGCGGTGGCGGCCAGAGCGGCCAGCGCCAGCGAGATCTGCAGCGAAAGTGCGTGTTTGCGTGCCATGACTTGGACACCCTCCCTCAAGGGTTCGATACGGCTGACTTTTGGTTGTGGATACGCTACCGGTACGGTCCCGCGCCGGCGGCGGTGAACCGGCCTCCGTGGCCGGCCCCCTGGTGATCCGGCGGCGTCAGTCCGCGCGCGCCGCTTTGCTTTTCTGGTTGCGTGTCGTCGACGCCCGCACCATCAATTCCGCCGCTATGCGCATATGCACCGCGGGCGCTTCATCGCCTTCGATCTGTCCGGCCAGCTGTTCCAGCGCGGCCTTGCCCAGCTCCGCGATGCGCACGCCGGCGGTGGTCAGCGCGGGGCTTACGTAGCGCGCCATCGGCACGTCGTCGAAGCCGGCCACGGCGATGTCTTCGGGAATGCGCAGGCCCGCTTCGCGGATCGCCGCCATGCAGCCGATCGCCATCATGTCGTTGGCGGCGAACACGGCATCGGGACGCGGGCTCATCGCGATCAGGCGCTGGCCGGCGCGGTAGCCGGAGGCTTCGTCGAATTCGCCGGGCAGCACGATCGGCGGTACGCCAGGCACGCGCGCGGCGAGCGCTTCGCGGTAGGCCTGTTCGCGCTCAGCCACGTCGTGGTTGCCGACGGGGCCCTGGATGAAAGCGATGCGGCGATAGCCTTCGCCGAGCAGGTGTTCGACCACCAATCGCGCGCCGCCTGCGTTGTCCACCGACAGCGCCGCGTAGTCGTCGCGTTCCAGCACCGTGTTCATCAGCACGGTGGGCAGGCCCACCGGCAGGTTCTGGCGCAGGAAGGCGGCGTCGGCGTGGGGCGACATCACCAGTAGGCCGTCGACGCGGCCCTGCATCGCGCGCAGGGCGGAGGCTGCCTCGGCGGCGCCGTCGTGCGAGCTGGAGACCAGCAGCTGCAGGCCGTGCACGCGCGCCGCCAGGTCGATGCCGCGGATCAGCTCCGAGAAGAATTCACCATAAAGGTCCGGCAGCAGCGCGCCGATAGTGTGGGTACGGCGGGTGATCAGGCTGCGGGCGGCGCCATGGGGGATGTAGCGCAGGCGGGCCGCGACTTCGCGGATGCGCTCCAGCGTCTCGGCGGTGACTCCGCCGTGGCCGTTGAGGGCGCGGGAGACGGAAGCCACGGACACCTTGGCCTCGCGTGCCACGTCTTTGATGGTCACACCCATTGCCGCTCCCAGGAGGTCCGGATTCGCCGGGAGGGCAACGTAAACGTTTTCATCGATGCTTGTAAAGCTTTTGCAAATCAAAGACTTTGCTGCATCGCAATAATTTGATCGGCCAGAAGTTCTAGCGAAGCGCGCGGTTGCCTTAAGGAAACGCCGTAAAAAACCGTTATCCGTCAAAACGGTGTGAACTGTGGCAACGCAACAGAGGCGGGCGGAAGCACCCCGGCGGAACGAGGCTTGCTTTGCATTTCACGCACTTAGCCCCTTTGGGGGATTGTAAAAATCCATAAGGCCGCGGTTAAATCACGGTTAATCCCAGTGTCATCGTGCGGATGTACCATGTATCTGCTGCGTACTTGAGAAACAACGTGTAAATCATTGAATTAAAAAGATCATGATCGCTCTACTGACCGTCCTCGCCGCCCTCCTGGCACTTTCCGCCGCCGCCATCCGGCGCGTCCCCGCTGGCCAGGTGGTCAGCGTCTACCGCCACGGCAAGCCGCGCCGCCTGCTGCAGGAAGGCACCCACATGGTGGTGCCGGGGCTGGACCGGATGGGGCATCGGATCAGCCTGGGCGGGCAGGTGCTGGAATTCCGCGAGCCGCTGGCCAATGCGCACGACGTACGCGGCACGGTGTACTGGCAGGTGCTGGAGCCGGAGCGCGCCGACGCGGTGATCGACCAGGCCGACCAGCTGATCCGCGGCGGCGCCCTGGCCGCGCTGCGCGAGGAGCCGGCCGCGATCGAGGTCGACCGCCGCGACCTCGGCGCCCGGCTGAAGCTGGCCATGAACAAGGCGCTGCGCGAGCGCGGCGTGATGGTGACCCGGGTCGACCTGGATTTCGCTTGAAGCCATACGCGAGGCTGCCTTAGAGCGCCCGCGAAAAAAGGGGAACTTGAGAGCCTTTGAAACCCGCTTCGGCGGGTTTTTCTTTGCGCCTTCGCTGGCGCCGCGGGCCGCGCGCCCGGATACTGCCGCCCTTTTCGCCACGCAGGATCCCGTCCATGGCCGACCGCGCCGCCTTGCAGACCCAGCTGGAACGAGGCATCGCCGCGCTCGGCCTGAGCCTGCCGGAGGGCGCGGTGCAGCGCCTGCTGGATTACCAGGCCCTGCTCGAACGCTGGAACGGCACCTACAACCTCACCGCCATCCGCGATCCGGCCGAGATGGTCACCCGCCACCTGCTCGATTCGCTGGCGATCCTGCCCTACGTGCAGGGCCGGACCCTGGCGGACCTCGGCACCGGCCCCGGCCTGCCCGGCATCGTGCTGGCGATCGCCGCGCCGGGGCGGGAGATCCTGCTGGTGGATTCCAACGGCAAGAAGGTCCGCTTCCTGCGCGAGGCGATCCGCGCGCTGAAGCTGGAAGGCGTGCGCGCCGAGCAGTCGCGGGTGGAAGACGTGCAGGGCCAGTTCGACTGCGTCACCGCCCGCGCCTTCGCCACCCTGGCCGACATGCTGGGCTGGGGCGGCCACTTGCTGGGGCCGGAAGGAATCTGGCTGGCCATGAAGGGCAAGCGGCCGGACGAGGAATTCCCCGGCATTCCCGCCGGCTTCGCGCTGCGCGGCACGCATGGGCTCAACGTGCCCGGTTTGGACGCGGAGCGTCACCTCGTGGTGCTTGGCCGGACCTGAGCGTGCCGGCAGCCCCGAAGCCCTGCCGGGCCGGGGTTCCGATGGTAACCTAGCCCTCTTTTCCCACGTTCACGGCATCGACGACACCATGGCTCGCATCATCGCTGTCGCCAACCAGAAGGGCGGCGTCGGCAAGACCACCACCGCCGTCAACCTTGCCGCGGCGCTCGCCGCCGCCAAGCGCAAGGTGCTGCTGGTCGACCTCGATCCGCAGGGCAACGCCACCATGGCGTCCGGCGTGGACAAGCGCGTGGCCAAGCCCAACGGCTGCGAGGTGCTGCTGGACGAAGCGCCGATCGAGCGCGCCATCGTCACCACCGAAGCGCATTACGACCTGCTGCCCGGCAACGGCGACCTCACGGCCGCCGAATTGAAGCTGATGGACGCGATCGCCCGCGAGATGCGCCTGAAGGAGCAGCTGGCCAAGATCGGCGACAAGTACCACACCATCCTGGTCGACTGCCCGCCCACCCTGCACCTGCTCACGCTCAACGCGCTGGCCGCGGCGGACGGGCTGCTGATTCCGGTGCAGTGCGAATACTTCGCGCTGGAAGGCCTGTCCAGCCTGCTCGATACCGTGAAAGCGGTGCGCCAGCGGCTGAATCCGCAGCTGGAGATCGAAGGCCTGCTGCGCACCATGTACGACGTGCGCAACAACCTGGGCAACGAAGTCTCCGCGCAGCTCACCACGCATTTCGGCGACAAGGTGCTGCGCTCGATCATCCCGCGCAACGTGCGCCTGGCCGAGGCGCCCAGCCACGGCCAGCCGATCCATCTCTACGACCGCAGCTCGCGCGGCGCCATCGCCTATATCGGCTTGGCCGGCGAGATCATCCGGCGCGAACGCGGCCTGGCCGCCGGCGCCGCCGCCGAAGCGGCCCCCGTGCCGCACGGCGACAGCAGCGAAACGGCGTTCGACGCCGCCGCCGGCATTCACCAGGAGTAAGCATGGCCGCAGCGAAGAAACGAGGCCTCGGACGCGGGCTCGACGCCCTGCTGGGCGGCGGTGACGACACCCCTTCGGTGATCGAGCAGGAAGGCGAGCTGCGCACCCTGCCCATCCAGTACATCCAGCCCGGCAAGTACCAGCCGCGCCGGCACTGGAACGACGAGGCGCTGGACGAGCTGGCCGCCTCGATCAAGGCGCAGGGCCTGATCCAGCCGGTGGTGGTGCGCGAGATCGGCAAGAACAGCTACGAGCTGATCGCCGGCGAGCGCCGCTGGCGCGCGGCGCAGCGCGCGCAGTTGAGCGAGCTGCCCGCGCTGGTGAAGGACGTGCCCGAAGTGGCCGTGCCGGCGATGGCGCTGATCGAGAACATCCAGCGCCAGGACCTCACCCCGCTGGAAGAAGCCGACGCGCTCAAGCGCCTGATCGACGACTTCGATCTCACCCACCAGCAGGCCGCCGAAGCCGTCGGCCGCTCGCGCGCCGCGGTATCGAACCTGCTGCGCCTCACCGAGCTGCCCAACTCCATCAAGCGCCTGCTCGACGAAGGCAAGCTGGAGATGGGCCACGCCCGCTGCCTGCTCACCCTGCCCCAGCACGACGCCGAGGGCCTGGCGCTGGAAGCGGCGCGCCACGGCTGGAGCGTGCGCGAGCTGGAAGAAGCCGCGCGCCGCGCGCAGACCGCGCCCAAGGGCAAGGCCAAGAGCGCCGCCGCGCGCGACCCCAACGTCGACGCCCTGGAGCGCGAGCTGGCCGAGCGCTTCGCCACCCGCGTGGAAGTGGCCCACGGCCGCGGCGGCCGCGGCAAGCTGGTGATCCACTACCACAGCAACGACGAGCTGGAAGGGATCCTCGGCAAGATCCGCTGAAACCCGGCGGCGAGGCCCACCGTGGCCTCGCTCAGCGGCCCTGCACGTCCTTGGCGCGGCGCCTCGGCTCGCCGCCAACCCCCCTACGCACTAGAATGCGCCCCGGGCGCCGCGCGCCCTCCTTTCCGCAAGAGCTAAAGGCTGCCTCTCATGCCGCAACTGTCCGTGGTCGTGCCGGTGTTCAACGAGCGCGACAACATCCCGCCGCTGCTCGCCGAAATCGCCGCCGCCCTGCGCGGCAAGGTCGAGTTCGAAGTCGTCTACGTGGATGACGATTCCAGCGACGACAGTGTGGCGGTGCTGGCGGCGGAGAAGGCCAAGTACCCCGAGCTGCGGATCGTGCGCCACCTCACCCGCAGCGGGCAGAGCACCGCGGTGTGGAACGGCGTGCACGCAGCCCGTTCGCCGTGGATCGCCACGCTCGACGGCGACGGCCAGAACGATCCGGCCGACATCCCCAAGCTGCTCGCCGCGCGCGACCAGGCTCCGCAGGACGTGCGCCTGCTCGCCGGCTGGCGCACCACGCGCCGCGACAGCTTCAACAAGCGCATCTCCTCGAAGATCGCCAACGCGGTGCGCTCGCGCATGCTGCGCGACGCCACGCCGGACACCGGCTGCGGCCTGAAGCTGTTCGAACGCGAAGTGTTCCTGCGCCTGCCCTACTTCGACCACATGCACCGCTACCTGCCGGCCCTGGTCAAGCGTGCCGGCTTCCAGAGCCAGAGCGTGCCGGTCGGCCATCGTCCGCGCACCGCGGGCACGTCCAAGTACGGCATGCTCGACCGCCTGTGGGTGGGCATCGCGGATCTGCGCGGCGTGGCCTGGCTGATGCGCCGGGGCAAGGTCACCCGCGTCGAAGAGCTGTAAGTCTTACGTTCCTTACGTGCGCCCGGACGTGTTCCGCGCGCACGGTCGGCGTATGCTTGTGGACCGGTTCCCTCCGCCCGGGCCACTGCCATGAGCATTGCGATCAAGCGCGTCTACGAGCCCACCGCCAAGAGCGACGGCAAGCGCGTGCTGGTCGATCGCCTGTGGCCGCGCGGCCTGAACAAGGACGAGGCCGCCCTGGACATGTGGGCCAAGGAACTGGCGCCCTCGGTGTCGCTGCGCCGCTGGTTCGGCCACGACCCTTCGCGCTGGGACACCTTCCGCCACCGCTACGCCACCGAACTGGACGGCAAGACCCGCACCGAGCACTGGCGCGAACTGGTGCGCGAAGCGGCGCATCGCCGCGTCACCCTGGTCTACGGCGCCAAGGACGAGGAACACAACAATGCGGTGGCGCTGAAGGCGTATCTCGAAGCCTGGCTCAAGGGCCACGGTCCGCATTGAGGCCGGCGTCGCCGACGAAGCGGTGGTGCGGCGGCTTCCATTCGCTCAGCACGGTGTTGGCGCGCTCGCGGCCCAGCTCGATCAGTTCGCGCGCCCGGTAGAACTCGTAGGCCATGGAGATATTGCGCGGCAGCTGGATCAGCAGGTCCGGCGCATACGCCGCCAGGCGCAGCCGCGCCAGGTTGGCCTGCATCAGGTCCATCGACTGCGCCAGCAGGTCGAGCATGCCGGGATCGCGCGGACGCGCCGCCTCGGCGTCCTTCGCTTCGCCGTGCGGCATCAGCCGGCCGATGAATTCGCCGATGCGGTGGCGGTAGCCGTTCTGCGCTTCCACCGGGTGTTCGTGCGCCACTTCGGGCTTGGCCGCTTCGATCGCGCCGTCCACGCTCACCGCGAACATGTAATCGGCCGGTTCGCGGATCAGCGGCGTCACCGGCACCGGATTGAGCAGGCCGCCGTCGACCAGCCGCCGGCCGTCCAGCAGCTGCGGGCGGAAGATGGTGGGAATCGCGATGGAGGCGCGGATGGCGTCGAACAGCGAGCCGCGGGTGAGCCAGATCTCGCGCTCGCGGTCCAGGTCGGTGGCGACGGCGGTATAGGCCAGCGGCAGGTCTTCGATCCGCGCATCGCCGATCAGCTCGCGCAAGGTGCCGATGATGCGCTCGCCCTTGATCAGGCCGCCGCCGGAGAAGGTCCAGTCGACCAGCTTGAGCACGTCCATCCTGGCCAGCGCCGACACCCAGTCGCGGTAGGCCTCCAGCTTGCCCATCGCATAGATGCCGCCGATCAGCGCGCCCATCGAGGTGCCGGCGATGGCGACGATCTGGTAGCCGTGGCGCTCGATCTCCTCGATCGCGCCGATATGCGCCAGCCCTTTCGCGCCGCCCGCGCCCAGCGCCAGCGCCACGGTGGGCTTGCGCGCGGCCGCGGCGGGTGCGGCGTCGACGGGGAGCGGACTGCTCATGCGGATGCGGCGGAAGCGCCCGGCCGGACGGCGCTCAACGCGGCGCCTGCTGGTAGCCGGTCAAGGCCAGCTGCAGCTGGATCTTCAGCTCTTCGCGCAGCGACAGCGGCGCGACCACTTCGGCATCCGGGCCGTACTTGAGCACGTCCATCAGCAACTCCTTGGAGTTGGAATACGGCACCTGCAGTTCGTAGCGGCCGTCGGGCAGCCACATGCCCTTCTGCTGCGAATGCCAGTGCTCGTCCGCCACCCAGCGCGCCGCATGCTGCGAGAAGCGGATGGTGGCCCAGGCCTTGGGCTTGCCGGCGAAGATGCCGTAGCTGGAGGCGAGCATGTCGTTGAGTTCGGCCTCGGCCACGTCGCGCGCCGGCATGTCCAGCGCCAGCGGCTCGGCGATGCGGTCCACGGCGAAGCTGCGCAGCGCCTCGCGGTCGTGGTCCCACACGTCCAGGTACCAGTTGTCGCGGTAGTGGGTCAGGCGCTGCGGCGAGACGGTGCGCTTGCTGTCGGCATTGGTGGTGCGCGCGCGGTAGCGGAAGCGCAGCTGCTTCCGCTCCAGCACCGCGCCGGCCACGATGCGGAACACCTGCTGGTCGAGCTTGCGCTCGCCCCAGGCGATCACGCGGATGCGCTCGATCGGCAGCGCCTTGCCGCTGCCCTGGTCGGACAGCAGGTGTTCGATGCGTGCCTTGAACGGCGCCAGCGCGCCGGCCAGCACGCCCGGCCCGCTGCGGCCGATCAGCTCGTTCAGCGCCAGCAGCGCGGCCAGTTCGTCCGAGGTGAGCCACAGGCCCGGCAGTTCGAAGCGCTCGCCTTCGCCGGCCGCATAGCGGAACGCGGCGTGCTCGCCGCCGGCGCTTTCGATCGGGGCGCCCAGGGCGTCGCGCAGGAAGGCCACGTCGCGGTAAAGCGTCGCGCGCGAGCACTCCAGCTCGTCCATCAGGCGGGGGAGCGGTACCGGATAGTGCGCCGACTTCAGCAGCCGGTGCAGGGTGAGAATGCGCTCGTAGCGGTCCATGGCCCAGGAAGGTGACGCGTAGATTCGCCTAGCATGCGCATCGCCCATGGCGGTCGCAAGTACGCAGAGTCTGACATGCGCGGCGCCCATCGCGGCGTGAAAATCGCCTAGACTCCGGAGGCTCCCTGGCCCATCCGAGGATGCAGAGCGAGCCGAGATGCCCGGCGACCCCACGTTCCCCCACCGCACATCCGCACCCGCCACCGTTGCTGCGCCGTCCCCGAGCCTGCCGAGCAGGGCTTTGCGGGTGCTGGCGAGCAGCGGCTACGGCCTGTGGCTGTTGCTCGGCGCGGCGCTGGCGCTGGGCGTATATCCGGCCGGGCGCGGCGACGCGCTGGTACCGCTGGCCCTGGGCGGCGTCCTGGTGAGCTTCGCGCCGCTGGCCGCCTTACTGCGCCTGCCGCGGGTACCGGGCTGGCTCGGCTGGCGCTTCGGGCGCGGCAGCCGGCCCACCGCCAAGGCCATGCTGGCCCTGGCGGCCTACCTGCCGATGCTGGGCGTGGCGGGGCTGGTACGCGGGGACAACCTCTTCTGGGCCACCCGCCTGGCCGCGGCGGCGCTGGCGCTGGGCGCCCTGGCCTGCCTGATCGACGCCTTGTCCGAGGATGCGCAGGAAGGCCGCGCGCGGATCTTCGCCCGCCTGGTCTCGGCCAGCTATGCCGGCGGTTTGTGGCTGTGGCTGTGCCTGGCCGCGCAGGACGGCGACCAGCCGATCCATTCGGTGCCATGGATCTTCGCGCTGCAGCTGCTGGCGCTGCTGGTCGGCGGGATGTTCTGGTGGCGCGACGGCGCGGTGCGCTCGCGCGGCTGGCCCGGCCGGCTGCTGTTCCTGGCCCTGGTCTACCTGATTCCCTGCCTGATCGTGCTGGCCCAGCGGCCGGAGTCCAGCGGGCTGCTGCTCCTGCTGGCGGCGGTCAGCTGCCTGGTCGGCAAAAGCGTTGAACCTCGTTTATGCGGCAGGCTGTCCAGTCATGATGGTGGCGTTTTCCATTCCACATGATGGACTTTCGGCGCCATTCGCAACCAATGCCGGCGTATTCACAGCAAGTTCAAGCCTTTCCGCTAAGGTTTCACCCGATTACAATCGTTTAACAAACAAGACGGATCTCGCCCCGATGAGAAAAGCCCTAATCACCAGCGCCCTGCTGGCCAGCCTGGTCAGCCTCACCGCCCACGCCCAGGATGCGGCGCCTCCGGCCGACCCGGCCAGCAATAGCAATCCGGGCGCCAACGGCGGCTGGAGCGGTTCCGGCGAATTCGGCTTCGCTTCCGCGCACGGCAACTCGCGCACCGAAAACGTCAACGCCAAGCTCGGCCTGAACCAGGAAAACGAGCTGTGGAAGAACAACTTCTTCCTCAACGGCATGCGCTCCAAGGGCGAAGTCCAGGTGCAGGACTCGGCCGGCAACACCATCGACCGCTTCAGCACCACCGCCAACCGCTACGACACCGGCGCCTCGGTCGGCTACAAGCTGGACCCGCGCAGCTACATCGTGGGCGCGCTGCGCTACGAGCATGACGACTTCGGCGCCAACATCTGGCAGGGCATCGTGTCGATCGGCTATGGCTACATCGCGCTGAAGACCGACCGCACCGAGCTCTCCTTCGAAGCCGGCCCCGGTTACAAGCGCTACCGCCCGGCCGACCGCACCGTGCAGGTCGACGGCGTGGACGTGAAGCAGCGCCAGGACACGCAGAGCGAAGCGGTCGGCCGCGGCCTGGTCAACTACAAGTACCGCCTCACCGCCAACACCGCGGTGGAAGACACGCTGCTGCTGGAAGCGGGTTCCAAGAACCAGTACTACCAGAACGACATCGGCCTCTCGGTCAGCATGACCAAGAAGATGGCGCTGAAGGTGGGCTACCAGGTGCGCTACAACAGCGACGTGCAGCCGGGCACCAAGAACACCGACACGCTGATGACGACCAACCTGGTCTACAACTTCTAAGCCGTCACCCGCACGCGCTTTCGGCGGCCCCGCCTGGCGGGGCCGTTTTTATTTCGGGGTTCTCTCAGTGTTCGCCGAGGAAGGCCGAGGCGCCTTGCGCGAACAAGGCCCCGGCCACGCGCCGGCCCAGCGCCTGCGCTTCGTCGCTGCCGCCTTCGGCTTCCGCACGCAGCAGGCGGCCGCTGGCCACGTCGCCGACCAGGCCGCTCAGATGCAGGCCGCGCTCGGTGACCACGCACCAGGCGCCGACCGGCACTGTGCAGCTGCCGCCCAGGGCCTGGTTCATGGCCCGCTCGGCGTCCACCGCGATGCGCGTGTGCTCGTCGTCCAGCGCGGCCAGCAGGGCCAAGGTGGCGGGCTGGTCGCTGCGCGCTTCGATGGCGATGGCGGCCTGGCCCGGCGCGGGCAGCCAGTCCGGCGCGGCGAGGCGGCCGCGGATGCGCTCGGCGAGACCTAGGCGTTCCAGGCCGGCGCAGGCCAGCAGGATCGCGTCGTAATGGCCGGCATCGAGCTTGCCCAGGCGCGTGCCCACGTTGCCGCGCAGGTCCAGCAGGGTGAGGTCCGGACGCAGCGAGCGCAGCAGCGCCTGGCGCCGCAGCGAGGAGGTGCCCACGCGCGCGCCCAGCGGCAGCGCGGCGAGGTCGGCGTAGTCGTTGCTGATGAAGGCGTCGGCGGCGTCCGCGCGCGGCAGCACGGCCGGCAGGGTGAAGCCCGGTTCCAGCTCGGACGGCACATCTTTCAGCGAATGCACCTCCAGGTCCGCGCGCCCTTCC